>Ga0070741_10005283_pt1 | contig 28827 bp, 18 predicted proteins | sample Coa_R1_4_FD_66440 | JGI IMG/M metagenome (GOLD analysis project Ga0070741, IMG submission 66440) | Surface soil microbial communities from Centralia Pennsylvania, which are recovering from an underground coalmine fire - Coalmine... | ecosystem: Environmental > Terrestrial > Soil > Unclassified ... | reverse complement strand
TCGAAGGATCTCTGGATGTAATTGGCGATCTGGGTGAGCTGCGGCTATTGCATTCAACTCTTATTCCCGGCCGCCAGCTTGATGAAGATGGAAATCCCAAGAGTTCAAAGCCAAGTATCACGGTGGAGGGCCTGGGCGCTACAGGAGCAACCATTAACACCGAACTTCGCCTGGAAGCGGCTTATAGCATTCTGGGCGGGCTGATTGTTCCCGACAACGCAACTGGAATCTGGGTGCTCGATTCCATCGTGGATGGAGCCGGCGCGGCCGCGATCAGCGGTCCAGCGTCGGTGCACGGCGCTCCGCTCACGACCGAACGTTCCACGTTCTTTGGCGCGGTGTTGGTGAAGACGCTACATGCCAGCGAGGTCATATTCACTTCACAGGCCGACGTGCTGCGCACACAAGACGGATGCGTTCGTTTCAGCTATGTTCCGCCCGGTTCTCACGTTCCCCGCCGGTATCGCTGCCAGCCCGACCTCGAGATCGAGCAGGAGATCGCAGATGCCATCAAGCGGAACCCCGCGCTCACCGCGGCGGAGCAAAACCAGATCACCAGCTTTATACAAGGCTGGCTGGTGCCTTCATTTAAAGCCAGAAATTATGGTTCGCCATTTTATGCGCAACTGCACCTGGGTTGTCCCTTGCAGATTCGCACAGGCGCTGAAGATGGATCGGAGATGGGCGTATTCAGCCAGCTTAAGCAGCCACAGCGGGAAAGCAATTTAAAGATACGGCTGCAGGAGTATCTGCCGTTCGGACTTGAAGCAGGAATTATCTACGTTACCTGAGGATTGGGAAGGAAGACGACTATGGCGGGAGACTATACACGCTTTCGATATAACCCCCTGAAAGACACGAGCGGGGTTCTGATGCAACAGGGCCGGGTGCTGCTTGACCAGGACTGGAACGAGTACGTCCAATTGCAAGACCGGCGCTGGCGGGCGGAAACCATGGACATCATGGGCCGCGCCGTTGTTCCTGCCGAGACTCCGCAGGGGTTCGAGCTCAAGTTTGTCGGGGGCAAGCTGACCATAGGCATTGGGCGCATGTACGTGGATGGCCTGTTGGCTGAGAACCACGGCCTCGATCCCGCTGATCCCACGAAGAGAAAGTATGACCCGATATTAGGAGAACTCGTTGGCACGCAGCCGCTCCCTTACGACCAGCAGCCGTATTTTCCCTCAGCCATATTGCCGCCGCTGCCAACCGGTACTGATCCGCATGTTGTCTATCTCGATGTCTGGGAAAGAGAACTAACCTATCTCGAAGATGCGGGCCTGGTAGACCAGGCTGTAGCAGTGGACACCGCCACGCGCATACAGACTGTCTGGCAAGTGAAGGTCTTGGCTGATGTTGCCGGATCTGTGGATTGTCCTGCCCCTCTTCCCGATTCGTTGACCAGTCCTTCCGCGGGCCAGCTCACGACCGCGGCTGCCGGCGTTCCCAGCAGCACCGATCCTTGTATTGTTCCCGCCAACGGCGGCTATCGCGGTTCAGGCAATCGTTGCTATCGGATCGAGATCCACACCGGCGGTCCCATGGGCACGGCTCAGTTCAAATGGTCGCGCGATAATGCGTCGGTGGCCACCGCGGTCACCGGCATCAACGCCGCACTCGACACGCTGACGGTAGTACTCACCAAACGCGATTCAGTGCTGCGATTCCAACCCAATGATTGGGTCGAGGTCACCGACGATTTTCGATATTTTCAGGGATTGCCGGGAGAGATGCGGCAGGTCGCTGCCGTAGACGACGTCAATCTCACGATCCAGCTCAAGACTGCGCTTCCCGCGGGAGAGTTTGACCCAACCAAACCGGCGCGCCACACACGCGTGGTTCGTTGGGACCAGAGTGGGATCGTGCGCGACCCCATCGGCAATGTAATTGTGGATGTAGATACAAACGGTGGCCTGATTCCCGTTCCGGCGGCGGGCACGACCGTGGTGCTGGAAGATGGCATACAAGTCACGTTTGCTCTGGACCCCGCCATTTCCAGCGGTGCTTTCAAGAACCTCGACTATTGGATCTTTTCTGCCCGCGTCATCGACGCTTCTGTGGAGTTGCTGGATAAGGCGCCGCCAATTGGCATTCACCACCACTTTGCCAAGCTGGGGTTCATCAACTCCACTACAGTGCTGAGCGACTGCCGTGTAATCTGGCCGCCTCCTTCGGGAGAAAGCTGTGACTGCTCGGTTTGCGTCAGCGCCGCCTCGCATAACAGTGGCGCCTTCACACTGCAGGCCGCCATCAACAAGGTGCAGGGCCTGGGCGGAGGCAAGGTCTGTCTTGGACCCGGCATTTATAACATCACCGACACGGTGATGGTCAGCGGAGCCAATGCCATTGAAATCAGTGGTCACGGTCTGCCCAATCTGGTGGCGCAAGGTCTATTGCCTCCAAAGCCAATCATGCAGATAGAGAAGTCCGTGGACATCACCCTCGAGGATATTGCTTTTCTCGGCCCGGTGGCTGATCCGAATCATCCTCCCATTCCCGGAGTGGTCCTGGTTGACAGCCTCTTCGTCAGGATCAAGCGTTGCCTGTTTTCCAGCTTTGTTCCTAGCGCCGGCGCGGCCCCGGGGCCCGGCGGAGCGCTGGCCGCGCTTTTACCTGCGATAGGCATGGCCGGCTTCGTAATGAATGCCGCGATACACGACAATTTCTTTAACAACGTGAGGGTCGGCATCGGCACTGTTGCAGCGACTTCGCCGGAAGCGCCATTTCTCGCCTACTCTTCCATCCGCAACAATGACATGGTGTGCAGCGACGCCGGCGTCGCCTTCTCTGACCCAAAAGTCGTAGCGTCGTTATCGGAAGTTTCGCTTGCTGACAATTTTGTTTCAAGCGTTGTCGGCTTCGAACTGCGCGGCTTCGGACTCGACGTTTTTATTGAGAGAAACTCGTTCGTCATCAGCGCTAATCCTGCCGGCGCGGTTCCCAGCCCGTCGAATGCGGCGATTATCTGCAGCGCCAGCCAGGCACGCATCAGCAACAACCAGATAGCCGGTGCTCGTGACCCGGGGCAGAACGGCATTGTCCTCGACTGGCCTTCCATCTACGGTACACAGATCGTGGGCAACCATATCGACGGACTGAGCGGCGATGGAATCCTGGTCAAAACCCGGACGAAGCTGCTGGCAACCATCATTGCCCAGAACCAGTTGCTCAACCTTGGTGGCGCGGGAATCAAGAAGGAAGCCGGTGGCTTTGCGCTCGACCTGGATATTACCGGCAATTCCCTCTCGTTTGTCGCTTTGAGTGGGACCGAGAAGTCGGCCATGGTCGCGATCTGGCTGTTATCGGTAGCATTCAATGTCAATGTAAGCGAAAACGTGATCGAAGTCGTCGGACCAGATCCCCAGATTAGTGCTTCGCGCGCGGGAATAGAAATGAACGCCGTCGTAGATGTGCGTATTGCCGGCAATCGTATCGTGGATATCGGGCCTCCGAACGCGGTCAACTTCTCGGGGGGAATCATACTGCCGGCCACCATCGGACGCGCAGACATGGTTGACAATGAAGTGCGGCGGGCGAGCATCCCTCCCGCCAACAGTACCGACCCATCTCCCTGGAGCGCCCTTCTCATGGGATATGTGATCGGCGACGTCAATGTGCGCGGAAACCAGTTGGAATCTTTCGGCGGCATATCCACGGCAATGCTCCTTTTCGCGCGGTCATGCGTCTTCAGCGACAATCAATGCTTCCTCGACAATTCGGCCGCGGCTCCTCTTACCCGGTTGGTGGTCGAATTGTTTGCCGGCAATATTATTGTTTCCGGGAATTTTGTCCAGGTTCCTGTTAGCAACGTCTTGGGAGGAGCACCGCCAGTGGTGGTGGACCTGAAACCGGCCGATGTGAACAAGAATATGACCGTTTTGGGAAATATCACCAGCGGCCTGATCCATGCGGGAGCCGGGCTGTTGACGCTGCCCTGGCAGCCGCTGAACGCTATCAACATTTAAAAATCGGAGTTCAACACTATGCGCTTTGCTGTATATAAAGGTGAAAAGAGCGTTACCGATTTGGCGAACCGGCTGTTTCGCCTTCAGGGCCGTGGCTCACAAACCGCGACCAGGCAGGCGGCTGATGCTTTGCTGAAAGCCAACCCGCAGCTCAGCGATATCAGCAAGGTGGCGCCGGGAACGCTCATCACAGTTCCAGACACGGCTCCCCCGCTGCATCCTGACGAGCAGGCGGTAACGCCTGCCCTGGTGCGCTCCTTTGCCGTAGATCGGGTGCAAAACGCCTTCGACGCGCTGCACCAGCGCCTGAGCGAAATCGAAACCTCGGCAACGGACCAGGTCAAAACCAACATGGATCGCATGCAGACCACAGAAGTTAAGGCAGCGACAAAAACTGTCGCTGGGCTCAATCCTAACCTGGCTGAAATATTGCCAAATATTGACACTGTTGCCAAAGACACTAAGACATTGCTGAAGGATTCGCAAACGGTCCAGGATTTACGAAAGCAGTCGCAAGCCCAAATGCGGGCGGCCCTGGCTTCATTCGCAAAGACGTAGAAGGTGTGGCACGCCCTCCTCGGCTATGCCCTGTCAATGGAGAAATGAGATGCAAGCTCGATGAACACTGTGCGGCAGTCTTCGGAAAACATAGCTGGTGTGGATACCAGAGGCAAACGAAGCCCAGAACTGCACCGGACGCATGATGGCCTGCAATCGGCGGGCGTTCACGCTGAGGGCGGCGTACGCTCGCGTGGGGAAGCAAACAAGTCTTACGCCCACGCGGCAGGTCCGCTCCACCCTGCAATGCAAATGCAGCAGGCCCTCGGGAACCAGGCAGTGCACAGGCGGATGCAATCTGGGCTGGATCCCAGTTCGGTCCATGGCATCCATCATCAGCCGATTGTCGGAAATCAGGGTGTATCGCGCCGCCTGCAAGCCAAGTTGAAGGTCAACGCGCCCGGCGACCAGTATGAGCAGGAAGCCGACCGCGTGGCCGAACAGGTGATGCGTATCTCGGAGCCGCGCCAGGCTCTGCCCGCAGTGTCGAGCGCTTCCGGAAGCGTGCAGCGCAAGTGCGCCTGCGGCGGGACGTGCTCCAAATGTCAGTCCGAGCAATCGGAACATGAGCACGAACATCTGCAGATGAAGAGCGCCGGTCCAAACGCAGTTGCCGGGATCGCGGCGCCGCCCATTGTCCACGACGTGCTGCGCTCACCTGGCCAGCCTCTCGACCCGACCGTTCGTGCTTTCATGGAGCCGCGCTTCAGACATGATTTCAGCAACGTACGTGTCCATGCAGACGACCAAGCCGCCGAGTCGGCGAGATTTGTCAATGCGAATGCCTACACCGTGGGCCATGACGTGATCTTTGCTCGGGGTAACTATGCGCCCGGCTCCGAGGCTGGCCGACTCCTGCTGGCCCATGAATTAACGCATGTTATCCAACAATCGTCCCCGAGCTCTGGAGTGACTTTGCAGCGTCAACCGTCCGGCGGCTCGAGCACGCCTATGACTCCATTGGACGTGGTCGCAGAGAGGATTGCTCGCTTAGCATTGGGTCCGAAGCAAGCCAGCATTCAATCAGGGCTACCGAAACGCGGGCCGGTTGTTACAGTAGTCCGTAACAAACTGACTGGTGAGATCTTTGTTGGATTAAACACAGGCGTTCCAGACGAGCCAACAGATTTGATCAGGGCGCGAATAGAAGGCCATATGGAAGACATCGGCAAGGGTAAGGTCAAGGTAGTACATACTGATGATTGGCCCGGGAGTCATGCCGAAGTCAACGCACTCGACAGCGCGATAGCCGCGAGAGAGCAGGAAGTTGGCCACACCCTGACGGACGAGGAACTTGATGTCTTCGAAATGCACAATGTGTGGTTAAGCGGCGGGGACCGCAAACTCACAACCGCTCCTAGGTGCGAGCACTGCGCCAGCATAACTCGGGGCGTCCCGGTCACCGATTCCATGCTCACGGCAGAGTCCGCGGGTGCTGGCGGGAAGGGAGGAACGGGTAGCGGCGAGAGCGGAAGCGGTTCTGCTGTCGATACGGGCGCAATTGTCCCTGAATCTGGCGCCACCCCGGAGCCTGTCGGAAGTGTTGTGGAAACTTCGCCACCGCGCGTTGCAGGTGTCGTCGCCGGGATCGTAGTAAGTACCGTCATCCAGTTCATGATTGCCATCGTGATGAGTCTAGTGCTCGAATGGATCAAAGGCCAGGTCGAGGAGGCCGAGCTGAAAAGTGATATGCGCGCTCTGGAGCCGCAGATCGCCGCGAGGCTTCAGGAACTCGAACCAACAATCCGCCAACTGCAACAGAACGGCAAGATATTTTGCCGGACCACCTATGACTACATGCGCCACGAGGGAAGTCACCTCTCCTCGACCGAAGAAGGAATGCCAGTGCTAGTTTCTTGGGATAATTACGGCGGTGTGTCTCTCACCAACGTAGAAGTTAGCAGCAAGGACACCGGCGTCGTGGTTTCGAAAGACTGGAAAAGAGCTGGTATTGATGAAAAACACCGCTCCTTCTCTGTTTCTACGCTCCTTGACGATCCTGAAAAGCGAAGAAGAGCAGAAGAAAATGCAAGGATCTCGTTATACCTGTGCGGCAAGGCAGACTGTAAGCCTCCAACGCCGAAGACGCCAGCGCCGCAAGCGCCACTCCAGGACTGGGCGCAGGCCGAGCCAACAACACTCCGCGACACTCTAACTCGCGGGCCCGCTCCCCCTCCGCCCAACCTGCTAGCTACGGGGCTTCCGTGGTCGTCCACGAACCCCTGGGTCATTGAAGCGCAGGTCGCCAGTATTGAGGCGCAAAGGATTGCATCGCATTACAAAAGCAAAGCTTTAGCGTTGATCGATCGGGGTGAAAATCTCGAGCAAGAAGGCACGCAGGATCGCGGCGTTCTTCAAAAGTTCGTAAATGACGTACAGAGGTGGCGCGCGGAGGCAACTATGTGGAGGAATTCAGGCATAAACGGAATGGACGAAGTCCTGAAGTATGGTAGCGAGCTCAACCGCGTTTGCGAAGAGATTCGCCAAATCTTCAACATCACAGCTCCATCGTGGAATGATCCGAAATCTCTGAACGCGGATTGAAAGCAGCCGAGATTCGTGCCGCTTGCCACTTTGTGCGGAGTTCGGTTGCTCAAATCGAAGGTATGAAACTAAATGAATGCCGTACAATCTTCGAAAAAACCGGAAAGCGCAGGTCTTAAAGGCAAGGCCCCGCCAGAGCTGCAAGAGACGCATGATGCTCCGCAATCTGAAAGTATCTATGCTTTGGGGAATGCCCGCGCTTTCCCCTCTTCTTCCGGGGACTCTCAGGAAAATAACCAGTCCAATGGCCGCACTCTGCTCTCTCCGATAGTGCAGTTGCAGCAGACTCTCGGAAATCAAGCCATGCTGAGACGGATTCACTCTGGGCTGGATCCCGGCTCGATCCATAGTGTCTATCGAATACAACCCATGATTGGCAACCATGGCGTAGGACATCGCCTGCAGACCAAGTTGACGGTCAATACGCCCGGCGATCAATACGAACAGGAAGCCGACCGCGTAGCCGAGCAGGTATTGCGCATGCCAGAGCCACGCCGCGCTGTGTCCGAGGTGTCCCCAGCCCTTCCCAAAGTCCAGCGCAAGTGCGCCTGCGGTGGCACGTGTTCCAAGTGCCAGGCCGAGCAATCGGACCACGAGCATAGACTTTTGCAGATGAAGAGCGCAGGTCCGAATCCGTCAGCAGGAATTCCAGCGCCGCCCATTGTCCACCAGGTTCTGCGCTCGCCCGGAAGGCCCCTCGACCCAGCGACCCGCGCTTTTATGGAGCCGCGTTTCGGATGCGATTTCAGTCACGTGCAATTGCACACCGATTCTCAAGCCGCGCTTTCGGCCCGAGAGATCCACGCACGGGCATATACCGTCGGTCGCGATATCGTTTTTGCCGACCATGCGTTTTCATCTGCGACGACGGAAGGCAAACAGTTGCTGGCTCATGAGTTGTCCCATGTGGTGCAGCAGAGCAGCGGAACCATTAAAGTGCAACGCCAGCCCGATGAGGATGAAGACGACCTGCCGCCTTCGCGTGTGCCGCACCGTCCGACGTCGCTGTCGCTGCTTGCTGAAGGTCCACACACGTGTCCTGGTGGCGGCTTGAAATACCAGGGTGTGTGTATGACCGACGAGATATTGGAAGCCCTGCCCGAAGCCGACTTCGATGTAAAGCGCGCGGAGCAAACGGTTAAGCAAACGGCTAAAAAACGTGAGTCCGCAGCGGAAGAATACCGAAAACGCCGCGAACGAACGATCAAGAGATATGGAAGCGCAAGCGTGAGCCCTTACGCGCTGGGCAATTCTTACGACTACGTTTTAGACAAACGATATCACGACGACCCCAGCTGGAAAAAGGTCTATGACCTTGAGACTTTCCAGCAGATTGTCGAAGCGCGCATACCGAAACATGCTGCGGCCCGCGCGCAAGACGTTCGCGAACTCTTGAGCATGCCAACCTGGACGGCAGGTCAGCAGGTCCAGTGGGATGAACTCAGAGAACAAATCAAGGGCTGGACCGCAGAGGAGCAAGGTCTGGCTCGGTATCTTCTGTGGCGATGGTTTGAAATTGTTAAAGCAGGACGCGCTCCGATAGCTGCAAAAAAAGTAATCGTTCAGATGACTTCTCAGTACTTCGAGCTATGGCTTCGTGCCGCTGACAAGGCTCGGGCTGAGGATTGCAAAAGGAATCCGCCAGGATTTGTCGAGAAGCTTTACAGGATACACGGCATTGACCGATGCAAGCCCTGGTTCGACCCCAATCATCCCGAGAGTGGGGATCAAGGGTTTCACGGTCCCTCGGAGCTCGCTCACTTCCATCGTCTAATGTGGATTCGCCTCTCTGAAGATGAGTCCCCTCGCAGCATGGTATTCGAGTGTGTAAACCAGTTCCGCAAACAGACCAATCCACATGAAATGCTGAAGCAAATGCAAGGAGCGGCTGCAGCCAGCCTCCTTACGCATTTTGCAACCATCGGGCAGCTTTCCACCATGGCACGGATGCAAGCTGCCGCTCCACCCGCACCTGCTCTAGTCGCTGGCGCATCAACCGCCGCTGATGTCACGCCGAGTCCCAGGATCACTGCACCGGACAAGGCTCCAAGCGTTACTCCAACTCCAGGAGCCGCAACTACAGACATTCCTGCTTCGGCGACCGCACCAAAGGCTCCAACTGCCCCGATGAAAGCGGCGCCAGGCGGCGGACCGAGGGGAACCGTAACGGCAACTGCGAAAACACTTACCTCCTCGAAACCTTCGCAACCGGAAGTCACCACACTAGGCCGGTCGTCGCGGCCTTTCACTCCGGATTATGCAGTGGGCCCCTATTCCCCAGCCGAGACTGATGTCAGAGGCCAGTACAGATTCAGAGAATTTGAGCGTGATGGAAAGACTTATAGACAGGCCGAAGGCCGTTTAGGCATGCCGAATGAAGTACAAACCCACCGGGATCGTCCGGCGCAACGGCGGGTTTCTCGTGGAACTGGAGACGATGCCGGGCATATGATTGGAAACCGTTTTGGCGCACCCGGCGGACCTGAAAACCTCAGCCGGCAAAATTGGATCGCGAACCGAATCGGCAACTATCACAGCTTGGAAGACCGGTGGGCTGGACTGCGGCATCAGGGAGTGGAAGTTGATGTTCGTATCACAGATGTTACCCGGCCAGGTGAGCAGCGTCCATTTCTCAGGAAAGTGCAGTGGACTGAAACCGCCCCCAATGGAACACGGACGGACTTCGAAGTGGATTTCGCAAACACGACAACTCCCGAGAGCCGTAGTCGGGCGGGTAGTACCTCAACAACACCTGGCGGAACCGGTGGCAAGCTCATTCAGGGAGACTTTAGGGGACCTCAAGTGCAGCGCAAATTGTCATCCTCCGTCTCTCCGGTAGGCATCGAAGAGTTCGCGCCGCCTATTGTTCACGATGTGCTGCGTTCGCCGGGCCAGCCTCTGGACCCGGCAACCCGCAGTTTCATGGAGCCACGCTTCGGGCGTGATTTCAATGACGTGCATGTGTATACCGGCGCGCGCGCGGCAGAGTCGGCTCGCGCCGTCAATGCCGCCGCCTACACCATTGGAAACAACGTCATTTTCGGAGCTGGACAATTCGCGCCCAACACGACGGCCGGCCAAAAATTATTGGCCCATGAACTCGCCCACGTTGTACAGCAGCGAGGAACCAGCAAAAATTCTGTGGAGGCAGGGCTCATGTCGAACGGGCACGCATCTTTCAAGCCTGCTTCCCCCAGCGCAGTCGGCTTGCAGCGCCAATCTCAACCAATCGCTGCAACTGACGAACCCTTGCCCAAGTCACTCCAAAACCTCTCTGACCAGGACCGGCAGAGTTTTCGCGGATTTATCGTCAAGGGGTTGGTGCCGCTTCTAACTGCTGCCACAACCCGGCTGACCGGCGACCGCGAACATGATACTTCGGTTTTAACCGAGTACTTTCTGTGCGCCAATGCCTGGTCAGCCTCGGCAATTCTTGCCGGCGGTATTGATCCCGATCCCTTGTTCTGCACCTACTCGGAGGTTACCCGCAGCCGTCCCATTTTTTCTAGGTACAAGAAAGCGGTCATCGAGCCCGAATATGACAAAACTCCTCCGGAGCTGTTGCAGCTTTTGCGTACTCGCCAGGAGTTGTTCAAAGCAATTAATGAGGACCTGATTTTCATCGGCAACAAAAAAGCCAGCCTGGACGATAAAGACCCGAATCAACGCCAGGCTGCCAGCCTGTTCTCTTCATTCAAGACGCAACTGACAGAAGGATTGCCGGTCACAGGCGCGCAAGGCAAGCCGGTGAGTCCAACTCCCGAGCTATTGTCGACGATAAAGACGCTCACCGATGCCGTGCGGTCGCGGAAGGCCGGATCATCTTCGACGAAAATTGATTTTGCGATCATTAGCCTGCTGCGCCCGCGGGATGATGACAAAAGCCCGCACAAACAGGGCCGGGCTGTTGATATCAGCATCTACGCCGGCAACCACATTGATATGTTTCATCCAGAAGAAGCGTTGGAGGGTATCGCCCAGCTCATAGAGGATCTGCCGCCCGGCAAATACTGGCTGGGCGTGCCGCGCCACCCCAGACGGGACCAGCTCTTTGGCTGCAGTGATTTTTTTAGCCGGCTGTTTCAGCCTTATCACTCACGCCTGTATCAGCCAAGTCTCTTTGCGCCGGGCTGTCCACATCATCCTCCCAACATCCGCCAGGAGATCCTGAAGACCAGGAACATGTTTTTTCCATGGTACTTTACGCCCGGCAACTCCTATGGCGTGGACAAAATGGAGGACCCGGAAGCAAAGTTGCGCCTCAATGAAGTTTTGGCCAGAAAGGCGCCCCAGGTCACCGTCAGCTTCGGCCCGGATGCGCTCGATCACGTCCACGTGCAACTGGAGTGACAGGAAACATTCCTTGTTCACCTGGATGAGCGTTTCGTAAACTCGTATTCTTCCAGCGAGCACTGGATGGTTCCGGTTATCGGAGATAGCGTGGAGAGCTTCTTCCACAGATCTCGCAGGGCGGTATGTTGATGGACAGTAAACGGCAATCTTCGCAAAAACCAAACAGCGCCAGTTCCAGGCAAGCCGGCGCATCTGGGAAAGAGCATTCGCACGCGGCCGTTCCACTCCATCCCTTTGAACAAGTGCAGCAAACCCTCGGAAATCAGGCAATGCTCAGACGGATGCAGTCAGGGCTCGATCCCGATCCGATCCATGGTCTTCATCAACTGCAACCCATGATGGGAAACCATGGTGTGGCACACCGCTTGCAAGCAAAGTTGACAGTCAATATTCCTGGCGACCAGCACGAGCAGGAAGCCGACCGCGTGGCCGAGCAGGTGGTGCGCATGCCGGAGCCACGCCGCGCTGCGTCCGCAGTATCGTCTGCTCGTCCCAACGTCCAGCGCAAATGTGCCTGTGGCGGGACTTGCTCCAAGTGTCAGGGAGAGGAACACGATGACGAACACAAACTCCTGCAGATGAAGAGCGCCGGTCCGAATGCTGCGCCGGGAATTCCCGCGCCGCCCGTTGTCCATCAGGCTCTGCGCTCTCCCGGACGGCCTCTCGACTCAGCAACCCGCGCCTTCATGGAACCGCGCTTTGGCTACGACTTCAGCGACGTTCGCGTGCATACGAGTTCGCAGGCCATGGATTCAGCAAAGGCTATCCAGGCGCGCGCCTACACTGTTGGCCGGAACATTGTGTTCGGCACCGGCCAGTTTGCTCCAGCGACGCAAACAGGACAGCAGTTGCTCGCGCATGAATTGACGCATGTGGTGCAGCAGGAGCGAACCAGCGTTGCAGCCGTGCAGCGCAGCCCGGCGCCGCTTTGGGAGTGCACGACCTGTCACAAGCCCATGACCGGGTCCTTCACTCCCATGGTCAGTGTCGGCGCCGGCGCCGAGATTGATGATCGAGATGCTCTTTACTTCGGAACGCGGCCAACCATTTGCTCGAATTGCCACCAAAAGGAGGAGCAGCGCAATTTTCCAACGCATGTTCAACCGGGCGGCAAGCGCGTTGACTACCAGAACATCATCGAATGGGCAGTGGAGCAGGTATTTGACCTGGCCACGAAAGACGATGGGAAAAAGGCTGTTTTCAGTCTGCTTCAAAAGCACGAAGACAAGGGGCTCGTTGCGATATGGGAACGGCATGTCCCCGCTGTGATTGCCACCGTAGCCTCAGATCAATCCGACCGGGAGCACATCTTCACAGGGTCCACTAGTGCCCGCAGCCGTTTCGCCGCGTATCTCGATGCGAGCCATGACCAGCTGATCCAAATGCTGAACGACAAGGCAGTCGACCTGCTCGTCCAGGAAATCAAGGCCGCAATCCGCAGTTATCACTGCCGGGGTTCGTCTCTGATAACTGACCCGAAAGGTATCAAACAGATCGAAGACAATCCCGACCTTGAGGGAGTGGCCCTGCCGATCGCGGGAACACGGCAGATATGGAAACCCAAACTTGAGATGGGCCCCGTACGTATTCGTTCCGCAGGCGGAGGCACGCTCGTTTACGAGATTATCGGACATGAGGGCATCTATTTTGAGACAAGCACGACGGCAATGACCATCTACGGATGCACCGTCGCTCTCAATATGAGGCAGTCCGTCCAGGGAGGAGTCTTCTTTGACCAGATATGGCAAGCCGTATCAAAATTCACCAAAGGATTGATGACGGCGGCGGCATCACCCGTAGAAGCGATCATTGAAGCGGCAGCTCAGGTAATTGATCTGGCAAGCCAGGCAATCGCCGCGTTCGGCAAATGGACGGGCTGGTATCACATGGGATACACGTGCTTGAGCTCGGCCTGTAAGAAAGCTGAAGCCTGCCTGGAAGAGGGTAAGAGTGTAGGGGAATGCCAGGCCATTGGCCTTCGCGATGCCGCCAAAAGTGCCTCAATCGTCATTCCGCTCTATGAGCAGGGGCAAGCCTGCCTGTCAGGAGACTTTGAGGCATGCGGCAGCATTGCGCCAATGTTTATCGGTCTGGTGCCGAAGGGACCGAGGCTGCGCACACTGGCCGAGATCGAACGGGCAGAAGCCTCTGCGGCGAAGGGAGGGAAGCTGCCGGCAGAACTCGAGCGCGAACAAGCACTGGCTTCGGCGAGAGGAGGGAAAGCACTAACCGGCGCAGAGCTCGAAGACGTGGCTATCCGCGAAGCAATCGGCCGGCGTCGTGCGGGCGACCCCCGCATCGCAGAAGCCTTTGAGAAACCAAAAGCGCCCGCAAAACCTTCTGCACCGAGGCGAAAACCTGCTGGACAAAAAGATGTGGCCATGGAAACTGCGGTTCACGAGTCGGCACAAAAAGCCGGTTCAGAACTGAAACTCGACGATGAAACCCACGGGGTTGCAGCTTACGGAAAGGGTAAGGAAGCAGAAATTTTGTTCTGCAGTGAGCCCTACTGCTCGATTGTGCGAGAGAAAGTGGGCACGATTCTGGAGGAGTTGCCCAAAAACTATGACGTCGCGATGAAGAGCGATCTTCGCCATCTCTATCTGAGGATTGAGGGTATTGAGCGAAACCTGAAGGCAGGCCAACTTACCGAGGAGATGGCAAATCGCTTCTCCCACGAAATAACCGCGGAACTTGACAGCTATGCCCAGCGCGATAGAAACATCAGGCAGTTGTTAAAGAGAACGACAGAGGATTTGAGAGCAAACCGGGCCCGAATAACCAAGGAGCTGGAAGGCAGGCAGCTCACCGAGCCGCCTGCGAAACCTAGACCGCAGCCTGGCGTCAGGGGAACAGCTGGCACCCGCGCCGGCAGAACCTATCGCATTTATCCCGAAAGAAAGGTCGCCAATTCGCAGCGAGGCTACCAGGTATATGAATACCGTAATGCCAAGGGAGAGCTCCTATATGTAGGCAAGTCGGGCGGCGCAAGTGGCAAGAAACCAATGAATTGGTCTGACCGGCTGAAAGAAGAGCACATCGAGACAGAGTGGATTGGAGAGGCTCGAAGCGTTACTGTCATTTCAGAGCTGGGAGAACAAGAGGCTTTTGCACTGGAAGAAGATTTGATAGACCAGAAGCCAAGACCGAAATACAACAAAAAGCCCGGAGAATACTCAAGTAGATTCCCGCAGGGCGATCGCGCAGCTAATGCCAAAGCCGCAAGCAAACACGGTGCCACTGACCGCTTCACCATCGAAGTAATGTTCTGATCCAGAGCTCAAATTGGACTGATGCGTTAGCCAGTCGCCATCGAGGAAGAATGCGGCCCAATAGAGCGGGCGCGAAAACTGTCGCAGGTGCAGAAAGTCGATTTGTGCCTGTTGCAAAGCTTGGTCCTTACCCTTCCTTCCTTCAAGTGGCCGTAAAAAGCGCTTCATGAACTCCGCCGTGCTAACGTCAGGGATACTCCACAATGAGGCCAGCACCGAATGAGCCCCGGCATACTGAAACGCCCGGGTCAGCCCGACCCGGTTACAGCTCGTCCCAAAGAATTGCCCAGTGCTCACGACGCCGATGTCTTGTCGGAACCAGGGGCCCGAAAGCAATACCAAGCCTATCCTTCCGCACACCAACACCACTTGTTCCCGCAGGAGCTTAAGGGGTGGTTTGCTGAAAGATTCGCAGGTCTCAAGGAAGACATTCACGACTACACGGTTTATTTATCAGAAGGGGAGCACAGTGCCGTGCATACGCGTGGCGAAGGGAAAGTCGTACGCGGGGTCAAGGAGCCGGATTTGAAAGGCTGGAACCAAGAATGGAAAGATTTTAAGAATGATCATCCGCAGGCCACGCCGCAAGAGATATTCGAAAAAGCGGGGCGCTTGATGGATAAGTATGGGATAAGCGATGCGGAGATCGCGCGCTACCGCGGGAACAAGAAATAGACCTGACGAGTTGCTCTTCCTCGGCCGTAGCGTTCCAAGAATGGTTGACCATACAACAGACAACTTTCAACCCATCATAGGAAACCAGGGAGCCAACCGCATCTCCCAACAGGTGATACGCACGTTCTACCGCGGGCGCGGCGATTGGTTGATGACCAGATTCACCGTGCTTCCGGCATTTGTGGTGTCGCCAAGATAGTACGCCGTAATCTGGCGCGAGCCAGGTCCTAATCTGATAGGTAGCGCAGCTACACCCGATATTACGGAAGCAGTTCCGAGAACAGTAGAACCGTTCAAAAACAATACCTGGTCGGAATTGTCGGAGGGTGGTGGGCTCACGTTCGCGCTCAGGTTAATTGGACGCCGCGATAATGCCTGTTGCAGGTTCAAATGGCTGGGTGGCGGCGCCGGATTTTGCGTATAACTCAAACCTGTCGTCGTCGCAGTTGTTCCGCTGCTATAGACAATCTGTTGCAATAGCCCGCTGCTGACATTGTGATTGCTGTCGCCGCTGTAAGTAACAGTAATGGTATGCAATCCCACGGTAGAGAACGTGTGTGAGATCGACGCCGAACCCGAGGATAACGGGATTGGCGATCCGAGCGGTGCGCCACCCTCTTGAAAGCTTACCGTCCCGGTGGGGGTTCCACCATATGTAGACGTGACATTGGCGGTCAGCGTAGTGGATGTGGATATGGTCGTAGGATTCTGTGACGGAACAATACCGGTGCTGGTGATGGCCAGAATCACATTTTGCGTCAAAGCGGATGAGGTGTTTGGTTGAAAGATGCTGTCGCCGCTATAAGCCGCAGTAATCGAGTGAGCGCCAACCGCTGAGAATGGACCTGTAAAGGTGGCGACACCGGCGGTGAGCGGCCCGGTGCCCAGCGTGGTAACACCATCCTTAAAAGTTACAGTTCCGGTCGGAGTCCCGGCGCTCGAGCTCACAGTGGCGGTAAGCGTTACCGGCTGGCCAATCTGTGCCGGATTGACAGATGTGCTGAGAGTAACCGAGGGAAGCGGAATCTGAAAAGCGCCGATATCGAAACCCGGCCCGCGAAAAACACCGTCGAAATCAGCAGGCGTAGAAAGAAGGCCAGTGTTGACGCCTTTACCGATCGCCGGGCTGGTGGCCCGAAGATGGAAGTCTGGCGTAGAAACGCTTACGAACAACGGATCGGCATTGACGCTGGCGGTGAAGGGCGCCGGAGCCGAGCCCGCGCCAAAGAACAAATTATTGCTGCCGGAGAGCAGGCTGAAATCCTGTCCATGGGGTCCGGTGGGAAAATAGGTTTCACCGGTGCCGCTTTTGGCGACAACAATGTTGTTCCGCAGCCGGAAGTTCGGCGAGCCTGCCTGCACAGAAATGGCTCCCGCGGCTGAGGGATCAGCATTCTGTGAACCACAATCATACAAAGTATTGTTGAAGACCTCGGCCGTGCCACTGCCCACTTGGCCCGCGTTGGTGAGACCCGGAGAATAGATGCAAGTGTAATTCGACTCGCCATCTGGCGGGTCGGGGCCTACGCCTACGTGATAAATAACGTTGTTATAGGCTTGCACCGGTCCTTTAGAGGGATCGATGGTCGCGAAGTTAATGCCGTCACAGACCTGACCATGAATCAGGTTGTCATGCACGATCAGGTCGAATTGGTTGTTGCCACCGGTTGAATGAAATTGAATGCCACGACAGGAGTTATTGTTGGCAACCACGTTCCATGCCACCTCGATATGGTTGCTGTCAGTACTGAAATAAATGGAATGATAGACCTTCTGGCTTCCCACAGCGCCGGAATCATGAACATTGTTCCCCAGAACTGCGAGATTGTTGGACGTTTCGGTAGCAAAACAACCAGCCGGCCCATTTCCTTTCGGGCATGACATATCGTTGGCGACAATGCGCCAGTTTGACATATTAACCAGATCAATTGCCTGGTTATTGCCCCTGAGAATGAATCCTGCAATTGTCCAAAAGCTGAAAGGTCCACCGGAAATGGCAGGTGTCCGAATCGCAAATTCCGGGCCGTTTACATCGCCAATCGTCACTACCGCCCCAGGATAAGCTAACAACGCCTTGGGCCTGCCCGGAGCCCCAGCGGAAGCGACATCCAGCGCAGCTCCGTGATCGTCTACCGTGGTTTGGCTGACGCCATTCATGATGTAGGCGATGTCTCCGGCAGCAATGCTGTTTTTGGCGCGAACGATGGTCCTCCAGGGGGCGCCGAAGCTGCCGGTGTTGCCATCATTTCCCGAAGTGGAAACAAAGAAGATGTTTCCAGATCGCACGGTGAATGGCATGGGATTGCTGTCTCCAGCGCTGGTATGCACCACAATGTTTCCCGTGGTTGCGGCCGAACCGATAGCGACGGCGATCTTTGTATCTGTCCACAATTTGTATGTCGCTACTGTTCCCGAACCAACGGTTACGGTCGAACCTCCCTGGGTTGCGCCGAAACGTTTCCCGTAGAGCGTAACGATACTTCCATTGCCTTCGCCGCCGGTGTTGGGGCCGCTGGTGAGATCTGAAAAAAAGATGCTGGGAGCCTGGGCCACAGCCAGCGCGCTTCCCAGAACACACAAATGGAAGATACAACTCAACTTTCTGAATTTGCTCATATCAACCTTGGCCACAGAATTACCAGCAATCCCATTTCAGGAAAATCAGCTCTCGAAAAGGGGCGAACTTCTCCCACCGCATGTAATCGCATGTTGCTAGTAAGTGATTATTAGGACGAGCCCGTTACAACTTCATATCTCTCTGACCTGGGACTTAGGACCGAGCGGGCACGCATATATAGCTATGAGGGTAACATAATCGCGTTTCCCAACTTGGGATGAAACAGCCAAGTTAATTACGGCGGTACATGGCCATCAGGCCGCTGTGCAAAAGTTTGCGCAATGCAAAGTTTTGCGCACAGATTTGCGTTCTCTTCCAATATATCGTTGATTAGTATTCGCCGCGGATGCCCAGAACTTTGAAATCTTTCAGCGATTTCTTCACCACGTAGGTCATCGTATTGTTGCTTTGCGGATCTGGGGGTTTGAGGAAAAAACCTCCGTGCACGATGAAAGGCAGGGAGTTGTGCACGACGCCTTCGGTGACTTCATTGTCGTGAAATTGAATTCTGATCCACAGGCCCTCGATTTCAGGGTCTGCTTTGAAAAATTTCACCTCTTTGTAATCGGAGCGGCCCTCGAAGGTCTTGACGAAGAAAAGAGCCTTGGTCTGGCCGAGGTCGACAATCTGGGTGCCGCCATTGACCAGCCGCAGTTCCACTTTAGGAGGCAATGGATCGGGAGCGATCAAGGATTGTTGGGGTGAACTTTCCATAAAGCCTTTGATCAGCGAACCATCCTGTAGATGGGCTACGACCTTCACGTATGAACGCTCCTCAAACACTAGAGTTCCCCCCAGGCCTGATGCCAAAAAATGTCTTGGGGCTTCATTCCCCGTTTGCAAGCCGGGGCTCGTGGCCCAAGCGCGCGCAATGGGCATTTTAAAACAGGGATCTCACAGAAATCTTTCCTGCGGCCATATTTCCTCTTGCCTAGCGAAGGCCGATGTCGGCTTCGCGCATGGGCCGGGGCGGAAAAATCTGGTACTGCTTCATTTTGTAGAGCAGCGCTTTATAGCTGATGTTCAGTTTGACTGCAGCCAGCTTACGGTTCCAATTAGTTGCGATGAGCGCTTCCTCAATGACCTTTAATTCCGTCTTGTCCTTAAGATTGCGGACCAGCGACTTCAACCCCATGTCGGGCGTGCCACGACTGAGGTCCTCAGAGGCGCCGGAAAAAGCCAACCCTTTGCTTTTGGCCTCTAATTCGAGAATGGCCAGCGCTTCATCCTGCAGCACAATGTACCGCTTCACAAAATTTCCCAGCTCGCGCAAATTTCCCGGCCAGTGATATTGCATGCATGCATTAATCAGTTTTTCGGAATATCCCATAGCGGGTTGGGCGTAGCGCTCTGCGAAACGATTCATGAAGTGCTTGAACAGAAGCGGTATTTCCTGCCGCCGTTCGCGCAGAGGCGGAATGTTGATGGTAAAGGCATTAAGCCGGTAGTAGAGATCTTCACGCAGGGTCTTGTTGGCGATTGCCTTCTGCACATCGACATTGGTGGCGGCCAGCACGCGGCAGTCGACGGTGATGTTGGAACGGCTGCCCAGGCGCGAGAACTGCCCGTCTTGCAAAACGTGAAGCAACTTGGCCTGCAGCACCGGGCTCATCTCGCCGATCTCGTCAAGCAGGATCACGCCCTTATTGCACAACTCGAATTTGCCCGGCTTGGAACGGGTGGCGCCGGTAAAGGCGCCGGCTTCATAGCCAAAAAGTTCGCTCTCGAGAAGATCCACAGGCAGGGCGGCGCAGTTTACCTTCAATAGAGGCTTGTGCGCACGGAACGACAGCTTGTGAATCAGGCGTGCGAGAATTTCTTTTCCCACCCCGCTTTCACCCAGCAGGAGCACGGGAACATCCACCTTGGCTACCAGGGAGACTTGGGCCCGAATCTGTTTCATGGCTGGGCTGGCAGCGAGGAAAAACAGGTCATCTTCCAGGTTTTCCACCTGCTCCTGGGGATTACTGCCCGCGTACTGCACTGCCTTGGCGCATTCGGCCGGGCTCGGCTCCAGGCAGCGCTTCAGCACCTGGTCCAATTCCGCCTTATAAAACGGCTTGGTCATGTAGTCGAGGGCGCCGAGTTTGATTGCCTGCACCACAGTGCTGGTATCGGTAACACAGGAGATCACGACGATTTTCTGCGCTGGCATCACTTTTTTGCAGGCTTCAATGGTCTGCAATCCGTTCATGGCAGGCATGGCCATATCGAGCAGGATCAGGTTGGGGGCAGCGCCATCCTGCACGCGGCGAAGCGCCTCTTCGCCGCTGCCGGCGGTGTCCACCTGGTAGGAATCCATTTCCAACAGGGTCTTGGTATACAAGAGCATGCTGGGTTCATCATCAACGACCAGAATCTTTGCTTTGCTGGAATCAACAGTATGTGAGGTCATAGTTCCTTTGGCTTTTCGGTCATTGGAAGAAGGAAGGAAAAAGTGCTCCCCTTGCCCACTTCGCTTTCCACCCAAATTTTTCCCGCATGCGCTTCCACCAGACGGCGGGCAATGGCCAATCCCAGGCCCATTCCGGAATGCGCGCGGTTATGCAGACGCAGAAAATCGCTAAAAATCTCCTGATGAAATTCAATCGGAATGCCCGGACCGTTATCGGTTACGCTTACACGCACCGAGTTGTAATCCAACTGCCGGACCCTCGTCCGTCTCTCGCCATTGAAAACGGCTGCTTGCGTAAAACTACGCCTCTCCCAGAGATGGCGCTGTGTCGTAACTTTTACCTTTCCGCCTGCGGGAGTGAACTTCAAAGCGTTATCCAACAGGTTAGAAACGATATGTTGCACTTTCAGTGGATCAAAAAGCATGGGTTCCAGGGTCCGGTCAGGAACGTATTCACAGGTTAGACCGTGCTGCACAAAGGGAATGGCCCAGAACTCCAACATCTCAGCAATGCATTCGTTGATGTCGCCCCACTCTTTGCCGATATTGAATTTGCCGGATTCAAGTGCGGCGAAGCTGAGGAAGTCATTGATAAATCGCTGCAGCCTGACGGCGCTACGCTGCATTTCTCCCAGCACGCTCTTCTGGCTTTCATTGAGCGTCCCCAGGCGTTCACCCAACAACAGGTCCGTGTAACCAGCCATCACCGCCAACGGGGTCTTGAGCTCATGAACGGCGGAGGCCAGTGCCAATGCCCGCTGAAAAACCTCTTGTTTTAAATCGTCTTCCTGATTGATAACACGAGGCGCCGGAGACGGACTTCCGGACGATTGCGATTTAGACACTACCTCATTCGGCACAAACACACTCCCCCCACGGGCAGTCTACTGCCACAATTTCAGTTCTCTATTTTTAAAAAAGACTCGCTGCTCTCCTTCGGGGGGAGAAGGGACATCAAAAACAGCGATAACCTGGGCCAACCACGACACAAAACTACAGCAACTCTGCTAAAAAGTAAATATGTTTTTGGTACATGCAAAAAAGCCTGCAAAATAGGATAAGTGGCTGACATTTCAGCCTCTAAATCGGTTCAATAAGACAGGATTAATGTTAAAAATCTGTTAAACGTCTCGCATAGAAAGACGGCATGAAGCGACACGACGCAAAGCGCCATCGTCGGCAATTGCCGATCATGACCCATATTGGGAAGATTTATTCGAGATCCGCAAGCGTGAGACTGGCTTCCCAATCAGGATAATTGAATATGAAGTCGAATTCCTCAAGGCTGACGGCAATTCCGACAGTCCCGGATGGAGTGCATATCTCCGAGCGTAAGACTCTGGCCCGGCAGGCTACTTCCAGGGGCGCCGAGGTCAGGGCGGAAGGAAACTTCATTGTAAATTCCACCTTTTCCTGCTCGGCAATGAGCTGGTTGGCATGAAAGAAAACGCCTCCTGCGCTGGCATTGCAAGTCCGGGCTGCAACCTTCATTTGGGTGTTTGGCAAAGTGAGCAGAACCGGCATGTGCAATGAAAAACGAGGCAAAACACGCCTTTCGACAATCAACTTGGGCTCCGCTCCATGAAAGCTCCTGATGAGATGGCCGATTGAAGGGGGCAGCGAGTTAGACTTTCTCAATTTGTGATGCCCTCTTAGCAATATCGAACAGCTTTCCGTTTTATATGCAGTTGGTTCGCCAATCTTTTTCTGCAATGAGGCTATATGAATAGAGTAAGTTAGCCGCCTCTTCTTAATCGTTTCTTCATGTGGGCATGCAACTGGGTTCATTCAAGCTGAAATGGATTGCAGTGCAGTCTCGGTTCTAAGTTGTCGGAATCGGGTGTTTCTTGTTTGCTCTCCAGGAATAGTGAGAATTGGCAGAGCTCATATCGACGAGGCGACTGCAACCAGATGAACGTCTCGCAAGGCGGGACATTTACGGTATTTCATCTGAAGTTTGCCCCTGGAAACGGAAAACCTCTTCCTAGTATGAAAGTGTTTTCACATGTGAGTCCTGTTGATCGTGGGTTCCCTGATTGGCGGGTTCCGGTGATTCATGGCTCTTACCAGACCGATATTGCCTCTTTTAAGTCAAAGACTTACGAATGTTTTCAACAGCCACATTGCCGGTCTGATTTACAGATCGTTTTAGTTGGCGCTTGGAGTGCAAGTATGTGCAGTAGTCACGAACAAACTTATGCTCCTTGCCCCCAATCAGACGGGAACGGCCATACCCAACGCTTCACGATGGCGCATCAACGAAGCCAAACTGCCTCCGGAAGAGGTGATCTTCGGAAGCACTTCTGCTATGGCGGCGGCGCGGGTGAAGATCCCAAAGCTCGCTGCCACCAACATTCCCATTCTGATCACGGGAGAGAGCGGAACCGGCAAGGAAGTCATTGCGCATTTGATCCATCAGAATTCGGCGGTAGCCAACCGGGCATTTATCCAGGTTAACTGCGCGGCAATTCCGGCGACCCTGATCGAAAGTGAACTGTTTGGCTATGAGAAGGGCTCTTTTACCGGGGCATTCGGCGCCAAGCCAGGCCGGGTGGAGATGGCAAATTCAGGGAGCCTGTTCCTGGATGAGATCGGCGAACTCGACCCTACGGTCCAGGCCAAGCTCCTGCAATTGCTGCAAGACGGCCAGTTCAGCCGGCTGGGAGCGCAGGAAGATAAGCGAATCAATGTCCGCTTCATCTTTGCCACCAACCGCGACCTGGAAGAAGAAATCGCCGTGGGCGGTTTTCGTGAAGACCTTTTTTACCGGATCAATGTCGCCAATCTGCATCTGCCTCCGTTGCGCGAGCGATTGGAAGACATTCCCATGCTGGTTGAGTATTTCCGCAAGAAACACAACGAGAAATACAACTGCCGGACGGCTCCGCTCTCGGACGCCTTCCTGCGACGGACCCAGGAGTATCGCTGGCCGGGCAACATCCGGCAACTGGAAAATCTGATCAAGCGCTATGTAGTGCTGGGGTCGGAAGACGCAATCGCTCCCGAACTGGAGGAGCGCGAGCCAGACGTCTTCAAGTTCATCATCCCCCCGAACGGCCAGGTTTCATTGAAACAGATAACCCGGCAGGCGGTGCGCCAGGTCGAGCGCAAAGTAATCCTGAAAGTTGTGGAAGCTAACGGCTGGAACCGCAAGCGGGCAGCCAAGCTTTTGAACATCAGCTATCGCGCGCTGCTCTACAAGCTGAAGGAGGTGGGTGTTCCTCCTGAACGGCAGGGCCACTACACCAAAGCCGCGCAGAAACGCAACCTGCTGTCCAAATTACAGGATGGCGAACAACTGGAACCTGCCCTGGTCGAGGGCAAGGTGAATTCTTAAGGCGAACTCATGCACGCGAAACACGAACTCGTGTCAATTGTTGTCCCCATCTTCAATGAAGAGGACGGGATCGAGCAGCTCAAGCAGAAGCTACAACGGCTCAAGGAACTGCTGGCAGACGAGTTTGAACTGGAATTTGTTTTTGTAGACGATGGCAGCCGGGACCGCACCGTGGAGCGGCTGAAGCAGGGCTTTGCCAGTTCGGGATTTGATTTTCGCGTGGTGGAACACGGCATTAACCGCGGCGTAGGCGCGGCCATGCGCACCGGATTCAAGTATTCCCGGGGCTCGCTGGTTTGCACCATTGACGCCGACTGCTCGTACTCTCCCGAAGGTTTGAAGTTGCTGCTCGATGAGCTGTTGGCGAAAGGATCAGACATTGCGGTGGCGTCTCCTTATCATCCGCGAGGCGGGGTGGAAGGCGTGCCGGCGTGGCGTCTGGCGCTCAGCAAAGTGTGTTCGTCGCTTTATCGCCTGGTTTCACCGGTCAAGCTCTATACCTACACCAGCGTCTTTCGCGCCTACCGGGCTGAAGTAGTGAACAACATCACCTTCAAAGCAGATGGCTTTGTTTCCGCTGCTGAAATTCTGGTGGCCGCCAGCCGCCGCGGATACGAGGTAATCGAGGTGCCGATGATTTTACGAGGACGCGCTATCGGCCGCAGCAAGATGAAAGTCATGCGCACGATTGGCACTCACCTGCGGATGCTTTCCGGGTTAGTTGTGCCGTCGGCCGACGCAAGCAAGGAAGCGCATTCCACGCTTGCGGTGGAGAAGCTCGAGGAGTCTCCGATTTCACAAAGAAAATTAAGAATGCCGCCAGAAGCTGGCGTTTAAGGGAGAGAACATGGTTCGAATTGGATCGGTTGGATTGGGAGCCTGGGGCTGGAACGTCGCCCGAAATTTCGCGGAGCTGAAGAGCTGCCAGTTAGTGAGCTGCTTTGATCTGGATGCAAAACGGCGCGACTCGGCCTCGCGCGCCTGGCCGGGAGTGAAGGCAGTGGCCTCATTTGACGAGTTGCTGCTCCAGGATATCGACGCGGTGACGATCGCATCACCTGCGGTGACGCATTACGAGCTCACAAAAAAGGCGCTGCTCTCGGGCCGTGACGTTTTTGTGGAAAAGCCGTTTACCCTCAAAGTCCGGCACGCAGAAGAGCTGCTGGAGTTGGCGCAGAAGCTGAACCGCGTGCTCATGGTGGGCCATCTTCTGGAATACCATCCGGTGGTTCATCGGCTGAAGAAATTGATCACTTCGGGCGATCTGGGGCCGGTGTTTTACATCTATACGCAACGCGTGAACCTGGGCCGCATTCGCGGCGATGAAAACGCGCTCTGGAGCTTTGCTCCGCATGACATTTCGCAAATCCTGTACCTGCTCGACATGGAGCCGGTGAATGTGAGCGCCCGCGGCCAGAGCTACATTCAGGATGGAATCGAAGACGTTGTCTTCCTGAGCTTGTTCTTTGAAAACCGCGTGATGGCGCATATCCACCTGAGCTGGCTTGATCCGCACAAGGTGCGCCGCACAACCATTGTGGGCAAAGACAAGATGGCGGTCTTTGACGATGCCGAAACCACCGAAAAACTGCGCATCTACGACAATCACGCGGAGATGCCGCCGGCGCAGAGCTATGGAGAAGCCATCCAGGTGCGCTTTGGCGACATCCTCATTCCGCGCGTGGAGATGGCCGAGCCGCTGAAGCTCGAGTGCCAGCACTTTGTGGATTGCGTCCGCGACCGCAAGACCCCGGTCTCAGACGCCCAAGATGGACTTCGTGTAATTCGAATCATTGACGCCGCACAACGTTCGCTCGACCAGGATGGTGTGCCGGTTTCTGTAAAGGACATAAGTGACATTCATGACAAGCTTCCTACACCCGTCAGCGCAGATCGGCGCTGGTACGCAATGCGGGCATAACAGCGTCATCCACGAGAACGTGCGCGTTGGCGCCAATTGCAGGATCGGCAGCGGCGTGGTAATCCATGCCGACACCGTAATTGGCAGCAACGTCCGGATTGACGACAACACGGTCATCGGCAAACTGCCGATGAAGGCGGCGCTCAGCGCCATCACCAAAGACGTGACCCTGGCTCCCTGCGTGGTTGCCGACGATTGCCTCATCGGCGCCATGGTCATCCTCTATAGAGGATGCGTGCTGAACACCAAAGTCATGGTGGCAGACCTGGCTTCCCTGCGCGAAGACGTCGAAATCGGCGAGTACACCATCATCGGCCGCGGAGTGACCGTGGAAAATAAAGTGCGCGTGGGCAGCCGCTGCAAGCTGGAAACGGAAGCCTACATCACCGCTCTCTCTGAAATTGGCGACGGATGCTTCATCGCGCCCGAAGTCACCTTTACCAACGACAATTTTCTGGGACGTACAAAAGAACGATTCAAATTTCACAAAGGCGTCACTATGAAACGAGGCGCGCGCATTGGGGCGAATGTAACCGTTCTACCCGGGCTCACTTTTGGCGAAGATGCGTTGGTGGCGGCCGGATCTGTAGTCACCCGTGACGTCCCGGCACGCAAGGTCGTGGTAGGCGCTCCGGCCAAGGTGTGGCGCGACGTTCCTCCTGAGCAGTTGCTGGAGAACCAATAGGAACCAGGTATAGATGAAGAAACTCGTTTCCATTGTCGGGGTGCGGCCGCAGTTTGTAAAAGCGGCCATGGTGTGCGCCGCCGTTGAGCGTTACAACCGCCAACGGCCCGAGCCGGAACAGATTCGGCATCTGCTGCTGAATACCGGACAACACTACGACTTCGAGATGGCCGAGGTCTTCTTCCAGCAACTTCCCTTGCCTGCTCCCGATTTCAACCTGGATGTAGGTTCCGGGACGCACGGCGCGCAAACCGGCGCCATGCTGGAAAAGATCGAACGCGTCCTGATGCAGCACAAACCCGACTACGTGCTGGTGTATGGCGATACCAACTCGACATTGGCCGCCACGTTGGCAGCGGCAAAAATGCATGTTCGCGTGGCGCACGTGGAATCGGGCCTGCGGAGCTTCAACCGGCGCATGCCGGAAGAGGTCAACCGCATCGTTGCCGATCATCTGTCGAATATCCTGCTGTGCCCCACGGAAGCGGCGGTCGAACAGCTTCAACGCGAAGGCATTCGCGCCAATGTCTACTTCACCGGCGACGTGATGCTCGATGCAGTGTTTGCCTTCTCAACCCTGGCGGCGCAACGCTCCACCATTCTTCCCAATCTGGGAGTGGAGCCGAAACAATACATCCTCACGACAATCCACCGCGCGGAGAACACCGATTCCCTGCAGCGCATGGAAGGCCTGGTGGAGACACTGTGCCGGCTCAACCGGCCGACCGTATTCTCCATGCATCCACGGCTGCGGACCAAGCTCGAGCAGCAAGCCGAATACCGGGGCCTGCAGGAAAAGCTGGCACGTGCCTCCCATCTCAAAATCACCCCTCCACTCTCTTATCTCGACATGCTTCACCTGGAGGCAAATGCGCGCCTGGTGCTGACCGACTCGGGTGGTGTGCAAAAGGAAACTTATTTTGCCGGGACTCCCTGCCTGACGCTGCGCGACGAAACCGAATGGACGGAAACCTTGGAGGGCGGCTGGAACAGGATTGTAGGTACGTCGCCGCAAGTCATCCTTCCATTGGTGGAAAGCCTATGGTCGGGCAATGGGGCCTCTCCTGCGGCTCAGCCGAATCTCTCCGTTTTTGGTAACGGCCGCGCTGCGGATAACATTCTTCAAGTTTTACAGAGAACTGCACATGCATGAATTTATGAATCCTAAAACTATCTTAGTAACCGGGGCCGCAGGTTTCCTGGGCTCACATCTTTGCGATGCCCTGCTCGCACGTAAGCATCGCGTGATTGGCGTGGACGATCTCTCCCAGGGAAACTACAAGAACCTGGCGAAGGCCAGCCAGAACCCCAACTTCAGCTTTCATGTGCTCGACGTCGCAGATGCGCAGAAACTGAAGGCCGTAAGCGAAGGCGTGGAGGTGTTCGCGCACCTGGCGGCCTTCAAGATTCCACGCTATGGCGACAGGATCAAGACCCTGCGGGTGAATTCAGAAGGCTCCATGAACGTGCTGCAGGCGGCGGCGGAGCGGAAAGCGAAGTTCGTCTTCACCTCAACGTCAGACGTCTACGGCAAGAACCCCGAAATACCATTCAGCGAAACCAGCAACAGCGTGATTGGCGCTTCCACCGTGCCGCGCTGGGCATATGCCGTCTCGAAGCTTTTCGACGAGCACCTGGCATTTGCGTTCAGCGAAGATTATGGGATTCCGGTCACCATATTGCGGATTTTCGGCTCCTACGGCCCACGCCAGCATCTGAGCTGGTGGGGCGGACCGCAATCGGTGTTCATTGATTCCATCCTGCGCAACGAGCAAATCCCGATTCATGGCGATGGCCAGCAAACCCGCAGCTTTACCTTTGTCTCAGATACCGTTTCGGGAATCCTGGGGGCGCTGGAGAGCGATGCCGCCAACAATCAAATCATCAACGTGGGCAGCAACCACGAAATCAGCATCGTGGAACTGGCTCGCCTGATCCACAAGCTCTGCGGCACCGGTGAGCCGTTGCGCCTGGAGTTCGTTCCTTACAAGGCAATCAGCGGTAGAGAATACGAAGATGTGCGGCGTCGCGTGCCAGACGCCAGCAAAGCCGGGGCGCTGCTGGGGTTCAAGGCTCAAGTCTCCCTGGAAGAGGGCCTCAGCCGGACGATTGAGTGGCAAAAAGAAATGCGCGGCATCCGAACCCAGACGATGGTGGAGGTAGGATGAGGCCGGAGCTGGTTATCGAGGAAGAAGCGCCGGTCGAAGTCCATGCGGCGCTCGGACCGGTTGCTGCAAAACCTCAGCCAAAAGCCGCGGCCTTTCCGTGGGAAGCAGCCGCGTTGGGTGCAATCGTTCTGGCATCCTGCGGTCATTTGATGATTAAGGCAGGCCTGCGCTCAGTGGCGCTCACAACTCCCGCGGGCGGAATTCTCGTGCGCATCCTGCACTATCTTGTGCAGCCGGCGGTTGCGACAGGGTTGGGCATCTACGGCATAGGAACCATCATGTGGGTTTACGCGGTATCACGGCGGAGCATCAGCTTTCTCTATCCGTTGACGGCTTT
>Ga0070741_10005282_pt1 | contig 28832 bp, 31 predicted proteins | sample Coa_R1_4_FD_66440 | JGI IMG/M metagenome (GOLD analysis project Ga0070741, IMG submission 66440) | Surface soil microbial communities from Centralia Pennsylvania, which are recovering from an underground coalmine fire - Coalmine... | ecosystem: Environmental > Terrestrial > Soil > Unclassified ... | reverse complement strand
GGCCGGCGACCGCCGCCTCGAAGGCATCCCAGCGCGCGTGTACGCCCGGAGCGAAGCGCGCGAAGTCGCGTTCGACGAGCGTCAGCAGCTCGCGCATCCGCCACCACGGGCTCTCGGCGTCGGGCTCCGCTCCGCCGCGGTCGAGCACGGCGGGCACCGTCGCCTCGAGATAGTAGGGCAGGAATGCGCCGACGCACGGACTCCCGAGGCAGATCCAGACCGGCGACGGCACGGACGGATCGCGCGGCAGCCTCGCCACGAGCGCGGCCGTCGTGTTGTCGAGCGGGTCGGCGTGCATGCAGAGCGAGAAGAACTCCGGGTCCTCGAAAGCGCGTCGCCGGGCGATCGGACCGTCGTAATGGTCGCGCAGGATCGCGCGCATGGCTCCGGGCGTCAGCTGTCCGTGCGCTTCCGCGAGTAGCGCGGCCGCGCGGCGACGGCGCTCGGCACAGATGTTCGGCGGGACGCCGGTGTCGTCGGCGAACGCGGCGGCGAAGTCGACCCGCCCCGCGTCGGCCGGCCAATAGCCGCGGGCGACCGCGAACGACGTGAGATCGGGCGATCCCCGGACCCACTCGGTGCCGATCGCGAGCCCGTTCGAGATGTTGCCGACCCCGGCCACCGGTCGGGCCACCCAATGCCGGTCCGACGTCTCCAGGATCCACGCCTCGCCCGGATCGGCGATCAGGAAGGCGTTGTGGTACGGCCAGTCGAGATGGACGTGCCCCGACCCGCCCTGCCCGTGCGCCTCGATGAGCGCGGTCACGACGTCGAGCGCCTCGGCGGCGGTCCGGCCGCGCTCGAGGCCGAGGCGCACGAGATCCATGCCGATCAGTCCGACCGGACCGAGGGACTCCCGCGCGAAGACGGTCTCGTTGCCGATCGCGACGCGGTGCTCGTTGACCCCCTGCTCGAGCCCCCAGAGCCAGTACGGTTGGGTCCCGAGGACCGCCGCCGTTTCGGCGACCTCGGGAATCTCGAGATACTGACACCGGACGGTGCTCCCCGCGTCGTGCCGGCGGCGCGGCAGCTGGACGACCCGCTGGCATTCGCGCGGCGGCCGGTCGCTGTTCTTCCCGAACACCGCGACGCCGTCGCGGGTCGCCGACGGCAGCGCGACCAGCGTGTCGCAGCCCATGCCGCCCGTTCGCGCACCCCTCCGCGGCTGTCAAGGCTCCCCGGTGCCCGGTATGATCGCGTGGGAATGCGCCGCCGCGCTCTCGTCGCCGGGCTGCTCGGAATACTGCTCGGCGCTCGGGCCGCCGCGGCGACGAAGCCCCGCGTCTACGACCTGATCGCGGGAAGCGACCACGAATACACGGTCGCGTCGGGCGACACGCTGTGGGCGATCACCGGCCGCTTCACGATGAATCGGACGTTGCTCGAGCGCTGGAACGGCGTCGGCGAGATCGACGTCCTCCAGCCCGGCACGCGGCTCTGGGTCTCCGACCGGCACATCGTTCCGCGCCGGAGCGCGGACGGAATCGTCGTCGACGTCGCGGTGCGGACGCTCTACTGGTTCGAGCACGGCCGGCTGAAGGCGCGCTTTCCCGTAACCGTCGGCCGGACGGACTGGTCGAGTCCCGCGGGCCACTACCGGATCGTCGGCCGGCGCGAGGACCCGATCTGGCACGTCCCGCCTTCGATTCAGGAGGAGATGCGCAAGCACGGCGATCCCGTCCTGCGCGTGGTCCCGGCCGGCCCGGACAATCCGCTCGGCAAGTACTGGGTCCAGCTGTCGACGCCGGGCTACGGGATCCACGGGACGAATGCACCGGCGAGCATCGGGAAGTACGCGAGCCACGGCTGCATGCGTCTGCTCCCCGAGCACGCCGAGCGCCTCTACCGCGAAGCACGCGACGGCACGCCCGTCGACGTGATCTACGAGCCGGTGAAGCTCGCGCGCGACGCGCTCGGTACGATCTCCCTCGAGGTGCACGACGACGTGCTCGGCGGACAACGCAGCACGCTCGAGAACGTGCTCGCCGTCGTCGACGCCGCCGGGCTCCGCGAGGCCGTCGACCTGACGCGTGTCGCGGAAACGGTCGAGCACGCGTGGGGGATTCCTGAGGACGTGACGCGTCACCCGCTTCCGGCGGGAGGACCAGATCGCGCCGACCCGACCCTTCGACTCGAGCCGGAGGCGGACGCGGACGCGCGGCGGCCGTAGATCGAGCGCGAGGCCGTGTCGCGGGCCGGCGAAGCCGGCGCGACAAAGCGTGCCGGAGGAGCGACTAGGCCGGCAGCAAGAGCGTGAACGTCGAGCCGACGCCGGGGGTGCTCTCGACGCGGATATTGCCGCCGTGGGCGTCGACGATCGTCTTCGCGATGAAGAGACCGAGGCCGGTGCCCTCGGTCCGCTTCTGCTCCTTCACACGGCGATACTTCTCGAAGAGATGGGGAAGCTCGTCGGCCGGGATGCCGCGTCCGGTGTCTTGGAACGCGACCGCGACCTGGCCGTTTTCCCGCGCCGTCTTCACCGTGACGTGGCCGCCGCTCGACGTGTACTTGATCGCATTCGCGAGGAGGTTGGTGACGACGCGCTCGAGCTGTGACTCGTCGGCAACGAGCGGCGGCAGCGTGCCGGCGTCCAGCGACAGCGTGATCCCCTTCCGCCGCGCCGTGGACTCGTAGTGCTCGAGGGAGTGGGCGAGCATCGCCCGGAGATCGAACGGTCGCGGATCGAGGCTCATCCGCCCCGCCTCGATGCGCGACAGGTCGAGGAAGTTGCAGACGAGGGCGTGGATCGTCTCGCCGCTCTCCCGGATGCGAGTGAGGATGTCGGGCGGAATCTGATCGGGCGGCGGCTCGGGATCGGTCAGCATCTCGGTGTAGCCGAGAATGACCGTCAACGGGACCTTGATGTCGTGTGTGATCATCGACAGGAAGTCCGCTCGCAGTTGCTCGAGGGCGTGCTTCTCGCTGACGTCCCGGAAGATCCCGACGATCGTGCGCGCGTCCCGGACGGCGGCGCCGACGGGTGCGTCCGGACAGCGGATCGGGGTCAAGGTCACGTCCCAGATCCCGACCGGTGGATCGGCGCCACGCGCACGGACCTCGCCGCTCCAGCGGCCGCGATCGGCGACCGCGGCCAGCACGTCGCCGAGTTCGTCGTCGTCGCGGGCCATCGAGACGAAGTCGCTCAGCAGCCGGCCGACGATGGCGGACTCCGGTCGCTTCCACGCTTCGGCGAGCGCACGGTTGGCGAACGTGATGCGGCCGATCGCGTCGAGGATCACGACGCCGTCGGTCGTGCCGCGGAGCGCGATGGCGAGCGCCTCCATCTCGTCCCGGTACCGGTTGCACTCCCGCTGGAGCTGCCGGCGGTCGAGCGCACGCTGGACGACGTGTGGGAGGTCCTCCAGGTGGCTCCGGTCGGGCCGCTTCAGCACGTAATCCCACGCGCCACGCTGCATCGCCTCGATCGCGACGCCGAGATCGCTCACGGTGCTGACGACGACGGCCGGCGTCTCGGGATGCTGCGCTGCGACCCGCGCGATCAGCTCGCGTCCCTCCATGTCCGGGAGGCCGAGCGCCAGCAGGACGACGAAATTGCCGCCGCGCTGGAGGACGTTGAGGCAAGCGGCGCCGCTCGTGACCTCGGTCACCGGCCAGCCGGTGCCGGCGAGGGCACGGCATGCGAGGCGCCGCTCCTCGGGGTCGTCCTCCACGAGGAGTATGTGGACGCCCTCGGACATGCCTGGCCGCGGAGCAGAGCAAGGCGCATGCCTGCGGCCCCAGCAGGGAAACCCGCCGACGTCCACGGCCCGCAACGCGTCTCCGCCGAGAATATGATGCTGACCGGCACGGATTTGACGCGCGCTGGGCCGTCGGACCCCTTTCCGATAATATCGGCTGGCCCTTCATGCCATCCCGATTCTGTCCCCGCTGCGGAACGAAGAGCGCTTCCGGTGCGAAGTTCTGCGCCGACTGTGGCGCGTCGCTCGGGGGTGACGGCGCGACCACGAACGGCGGATGGCGTACGCTCGCAGTGGCGTCGTCGGTGCTCGTCGTCTTCCTCGGTACCGGGATGGCGATCTGGACGACGATCCTCGAGCCGCACACGCTGCGACACGGCCCGGCGGCGGCACCGGCGTCCGGGCCGGCGGCGCCTGCCGATGGAGCGCAGGTCAAGACGAAGACCGAGATCCCGGCGCAGGTGAAGACGTTCATCGCCGACCTCGCCGCGAAGGCGAAGGCGAGCCCAAAGGACGTCGAGACGTGGATGAAGCTCGGCCAGGTCGATGCGCGTGCCGCCCAGCTCGATCCGCGCTATCAGCCGGAGGCGATCGCGGCGTTCGAGCACGTCCTCGAGCTCGATCCGAAGAACGTCGACGGGCTCCGCGGGCTCGCGAACGTCTACTACGACCGCGACGATCATCAGAAGGCGATCCCGATCTACGAGCGGTATCTCGCCCTCCGTCCCGACGATGCGAGCGCGCGAACGGACCTCGGGACGATGTACCTCTATGGAGGCGACCCCGCGAAGGCGATCGGCACCTACAAGGACGTGCTGAAGAAGAACCCGTCGTTCCTCCAGGCACACTACAACCTCGCGGTCACCTACCACGGACAGGGGAACGACCCGGCGGCGCTCAGCGAGCTCCAGATCGCCCGCGGGCTGGCGCCGGACGACACCGCCCGCAAGCAGATCGACGACATGATCGCGAGCCTCAAGGGCGAACCCGCGCATGCGGCGGCTGCCCCCCCGGCGGCTGCCCCCCCGGTGGATGGCACCCGATCGGCCTTCCAGGCCGCCGTGGAGCGGGCGTTCCGGTCCCACCCCATCATGGGGTCCCGGATCGTCCGGTTCGAATGGAGCGGCCCCGCGACGGGGCGGGTGGTCGTGCAGAACTTCCCGATGGAAGGCATGCCGGCCGCCGTCCGGGACAAGTTCACCGCGCATCTGCAGGATGAGCTGCGCTCCGCACGGACGGCCAATCCCGTCGAGGGGGCCATCCGGGTCGAGATCGCAGACGCCGGGTCGGGGGACGTCATGGCCACGATCACCCTCTGACGGAGGGTCCCCGGCCTACCCCCGGCCGTTATCCGTTGCCGGGGGTTCGGGGCGGAGTTACAGTACGCCCGGACGTCATGCCGCGCGTCGCCCGTGCGCTCCTGGTGATTGCCCTGCTCCTCGCGATCGGAGCCGGTCGCAGCGCCGCCGAGCCGACCTTCACGTTCACCGAGGACGGGACGACGATTCTCTACCGCGCGCGTCCCGGCGAGCTGCCGGCGACCGTCGCGGAGATGTTCGGGATCCCGGCGCGCGATCTGCCCGCCTTCCTCGCCGCCAACCACATCGGCGACGCGACGCGCGTCGGGTCCGGATTCGTCTACCGCGTTCCGAATCCGGTGGGCCGCGCGCTCGCGGAGCGGGCGGCGACCCTCGAGGGCGAGAGCCAGCGTCTCCAGCGCGCGCTCGCCGAGCAGGGGACGCGCGTCAAAACGCTCAGCCACGACGCGGACGAAGCCCGCACGCAGGCCGCGGAAGCCGACGCGCACGCCGCGCGGCTGGTCCGATTGGAGACGCTCTGGCCGTGGGCGAAGCTGGTACTCGTGGTCCTCGTGCTCCTCACCGGGACCGTCGCGTACACGGCGAGCGCCGCCATCCGGCGTCAGGTGCAGAGCGACCGCTTCGCGCGAACGCTCGCCCGCGACCTCGAAGACAAACGGAAGAGCGCGCTCGCCGACCGGCAGGAGAGCGCCCGTCGCGTGATCGAGCTCGAGACGCGCGTCCGTGAGCTCGAAGCGAAGCTCGGCCCCCGGGTCGTCATCGGGGGCCGCGGCACCAGCTGACCGCTAGCGCCGCGTCACCCGCTCCAGCCCCACTTCTCCTTGTTCGTCTGGACCTGGTCGGGCGTCGGGTGCTCGGTCTTCACGTGTTGGGCGACCTTGAAGTCGCCCATGTTCTCCATGATCTGGTAGTTGAGCGGCGTGTCGTCCTTGAACGGTTCCGGCACGGCGACTTCCTCGAAGATCGCCGCCCACGGACACTCCGGCTCGCACGCGCCGCAGTCGATGCACTCGTCCGGGTGGATGTAGAGCTGGTTCGGCCACCGCTCGCGATCGCTCCCGGTGTACTCGTAGATGCAATCCACTGGACAGACCGCCACGCAGCCGGTGTCCAGACAGTCGCGACAGAGCCGTGTGATGATGTAGGCCATGCCCCTCTCCTCGCGCCGTCGCTCGGCGTCGGCCTCGCAGTCCTAGCGTCGGCCCCCAGCCTTTGCAACCGGCGTTCGGCGGCCCCATTTTTCTTGACAACCCGCGTCGCGTACGGCACACAGCAGCGTCCGGCACGGATCGACGGCGGCCCACTCGCGGCGTGTGATCGAGGGGGAGGCGGGGATGATCAGCTGGAGGATGGTGGGGACGGAGGTCTCGGCGCTCGGGGCGGCCGCGCTCTCGATGCCGCTCCGCTTCGTGCTCGAGCGCGATCGCTACGATCCCGGATCGCCGCACCAGACCCCGGTCGTCTTCGTCCACGGCTTCCTCGGCGACGCAACGAACTTCCTCCTGATCCAGCGCTTCCTCGCGGCGCGCGGGATCGGCAACTTCGCGGCGTTCTCCTACGCTCCGCGGCTCGACTATCCGCGCCTCGCGTATCGCCTCGGACGCGCCGTCGACGAGGTCTGTACCGCGACCGGCGCCGCGAAGGTCGATCTCATCGGGCACAGCCTCGGTGGGCTGGTCGCACGCTACCTGGTGGAGATGGATCAGGGCAGCCGCGTGCGGCGGCTGGTGACCCTCGGCTCACCGTATTTCGCGAACCCGCTGCCGCCACAGGAGCTCGCGATCTTCGCGTCGTCGGATCCGTTCATCCCGGCGCCGCACCCGCTCTACGGCCCGCACACCCGGCCCCACGGCGGGCGCGTCGTCGTCGTCCCGGAATGCGGACACTGGGGGCTCCTCTACCATCCGACGGTGCTCCGCGAGGTCGCCGGCTTCGTCTGTGTTCCGGGCGATGCCGCCGAGCTGCCGGTGGCACCGCTGGCACTCGAAGCGGCCTCCTAGCCCGCGGCCGTTGACCCGCCCGGGGAGGCCGGAATATGGCCTTTTGAGCGGCGGACGTTTGCGTTATCGTCGGTGGAGCACGGCATGCCCGTATCGTTTCCATCAATCGCGTTCTTCCAAGCGTTGCAAGGCGAGATGCGCGCCGAGCGCGACCGATTCTCGCGTCTCGGTTTCTTCGACACGACGTTCGGCGTCCGCGTCGGCTCGACGACCCGCGGTCCTGCGGCCGAATTCGTCCTGACCTTCGAGGTCTTCGACTGCGTGCGGGTCGCCGAGGGCCTCGCGGGCGCCGAGACCGACTTCGTGATCGACGGCTCGTTCGCCGCCTGGCGCGACATGCTCGACAACATCCACGAGCTCGGCGGCGCGGACACCGCCCACAGCCTCAACACGCTGACGCACTTCGGCGAAGGGCTGCAGGTCCGCTACGACGACCCCGACGGGCACGACAAGCTCTACCGGTTCGCCGAGAGCATCCAGGAGTTCCTCGATCTCTCGGCCCGCATCGATTTCGACTACGCCGACGGCTCCCGCCCGCCGGCTCGCCGCGAGAAGGCCAGGAGGAGTGGCACATGAGCTATCTGAGCACGACGGATTTCGCTGAGGACCCGGCCTTCGTCGACCGCTTCAAGCAGACGATGAAGGGCAACCTCGATCTGTCGTGGATGGACGCGGCACGCGAGCGCGTACGCTGCCGCCCGCAGAACGAGCGCCGCGGGCTCACCTTCCGCGACCTCGACGTCGGCTCGTACGGCTTCACCGAGATGCCGGAACTGATCCGCCAGAACCGCAGCTTCGCGCCGCGGGGCGCGGCGATGCCGCCCGGGCTCCCCGACCTCCAGGCCGAGGTGAACCGGAAGAGCGAGGTCTGGGCGTACAACGTGGAGGGCTACTACGAGGAGGCGATGACCCGGCAGTGGAACGCGACCACGGACATCCCGTGGGCCGAGCTCCAGGAGGCCGAGCTGCCCGAGGACATCGGGAAGGCGTACGCGCAGCTCCTCACTTTCCTCACCGAGGTCGAGATGATCGCGACCGACGTTCCCTGCAAGTGGATGGGACGTCTCAACGCCGACTTCTTCGAGGTGAAGAACTTCATCGCGACGCAGGCGATGGACGAGGCGCGGCACGCCGAGATCTTCCGCAAGCGCGCCCTCACCACCGGCTACGGCCTCATGCGCGCGAGCGCGCAGAACGAGTTCAACCTCAAGTTCCTGCGCGACGCCGACAGCTTCGCCGAGGCGTCGCTCGCCCTCCATCTGCAGGCGGAGGGCATGGTGCTGACGCTCTTCCGCTTCAGCGAATACATCTCGCCGACCGACGGCGACAAGAAGCTCTTCCGGCTCGTCATGCAGGACGAGGCGCGGCACGTCGGCTACGGGATGCAGCACTTGAAGTGGGTGCTCGATCACTTCCCGGAGAAGCGCGAGGTGATCCACCATCACCTCGACGAGGCCGAGAACTTCGTCTTCGGTGGCGGCTACGCGACCGAGGTGATGGAGCCGTTCATCATCCTCTCGGGCAAGGGTCTCAAGAAGGAGAACATCGAGCAGGGCGTCCGGATCACGGTCGCCTTCCAGAACAAGCAGACCGACGAGTACTTCGAGCGCCTCGCGAAGTGTGGCATGCCCGAGCGCCGCGAGCGCTCCCGCCTCTGGAAGATGGTCGAGCTCGGTAAAGAAGCCATGGGCCTCGCCTCGTGATCGCAACGTTCACGACGATTCGAGACCGCACAATCCCGGGGAAGCGGAGCGAGGCTTTGCCGAGCTCCGCGACGGGGCCCGGGGGCATCGGAGCAGCGCAGCGCGCGGCGCGCGCGAGCAGCGCACGGCCCCCCGGGAGTAGGTAGGTCCTCCATTTCCTACTACGCGGAAAAGGACTTCTTCGAGGACGACGAGCTGATCCAGCTCGTGACCGGCATCCTCGAGGGCAACCTCACCCTCGAGTGGTACCGCGTCGACACGCCCCGGCTCCGCGCGAAGACCGCCGATCCGCAGCGCGGGCTCACGTACGAGGACTGCAACGTCGGCGCGTACGGATACGACGCCATCCCCGAATTCGTCCGCAACCGGTACAGCATGGCGTCGCGCGGCAGCGCGCTCGTCGCGAAGCTCCCGGACCTCGGCTACACGATCAACCGGTTGAGCGACGTCTGGGCGGACAACGTCCCCGCGCTCTACGAGGAGGCGAAGGCGCGACGCTGGGCGCCGGCCGTCGACATCCCGTGGGCGGAGCTCGACGGCCAGGCCGACCCGCTGCGCTCGGCCGCGATGGCGCAGGCCTGCACGCTCCTCGAGGAGGTCGCGCTCGTCGCGATGGAGGTTCCGGGACGCTGGGTCGCGTCCATCAACCAGGAGTTCCTCGAGCTGAAGAGCTTCCTCTGCGCGCAGATGATCGACGAGGCGCGACACGTCGAAGCGTGCCGGAAGCGTGCGCTCGTCAGCGGCTCCGGGCTCGGTCGCGCGAGCGTGTCGGCGGAGCAGGCGCTGAAGGAGCTGCTCTCCGCGGAGACGTACCCCGAGGCGTCGCTCGCGACGAACCTGCTCCTCGGGAGCTTCGTCCTCGCGATGTATCGGGCGTTGGCCGCGGTCGCGGGCACGCGCGCGGACCGGCTGCTGGGCACCCTCTGCATGCAGGACGTCGCGCGCTCGGTCGCGTACGGCGTCGCCCACATCCGCTACCATCTCGCGCACCAGACGGGGCGGACGGAGGCGCTCGGCGACTACCTCGATCGCACGGAGCACACGATCGTCGGCATCGCCGGGAGCGCCGAGTTCCTGGAGCCGCTCGTTTTACTGGCGGCTGGCTCGCGGGAGCCTGCCGCGCTCGCCCGTGGCGCGGCCGTCGCCCGCCGCTGGTTCGGAACCGCGACCGAGGAATACCTCGAGCGATGCGCGGCGGCCGGCTTCCCCGACCGTCGCGAGCGGAGCCCGCTCGTGCGGCTCGCCGCGTCGCTCGCCTGACCCGTCCACCTCGCGCCATGCGACGGATCGCCGTCGGGTTGATCGGCGCCGGAAAGCACGGCCGCCGCTACGCCCAGCACATCGGCGGCGACGTCCCCGAGCTGCGGCTCGCCGCGATGTCACGCCGGGACGCCGAGGCCGGCGCGGCGCAGGCGCGCGAATTCGGCTGCGCGTTTCACGCCGACTGGCGGACGCTCGTCGCCGATCCGGCCGTCGAGGCCGTGATCGCCGTCGTTCCGCCGACGCTGCATCCGGACATCGCTGCGGCGGTCGCCGCGGCCCAGAAGCCGCTGCTGATCGAGAAGCCGCTCGCCCCGACCGCGGCCGCCGCGCGCGAGATCGTGCGGACGCTCCGGGCCGCGGGCGTCCCGACGCTCATGGCGCACACGCTTCGCTGGAACACCGTCGTGCAAGCCCTACGCGATCGGCTGCCATCGATCGCACCGCTCCGGGCGCTCTGGCTGAACCAGCGCTTCGAGCCGTCGCGTCTCGACTGGCTCGACGACCCGGCGCGGGCGGGCGCCGGGATCATCCTCCACACGGGCGTCCACAGCTTCGACCTCGTCCGCTTCCTCACGGGCGCGGAGGTCCGGCGCGTCTGGTGCCGTGCCGCCCGGATCGACACCACGCGCACCGAGGACAACTTCATGGCGCTCCTCGAGCTCGACGGCTCCGACGTCCAGGTCGCGGTGAACGGCTCGCGCTCGACCGCGGGCCGCTCGGGGCTCATCGACCTCGCCGGCGCCCGCGGCCAGCTCGTCGGCGACCACGCGCTCGGCTTCGCGTACGCGATCCGCGCCCTCGATCGGACGCCGATCCCGCTCGGCGACATGGCACCGACCGTCCGCGAAGCGCTCCAAGCGTTCGCCGCCCTGCTGATCGACGGCCGAAAGCCGTCGGCCGAGATCGAGGACGGCGCTCGCGCGGTTTCCATCGCGGAAGCGTGCCTGCGCTCCGCCGCCGCGGGCGGCGCCCCGGTCGACGTCGCGCCCTGATTGCCGCCCCCCCCTTGACACCCGCGCGGCCCGCGAGCTAACTGAATCAAGATTCAGTAATGAACAGGGCGTCAAGCACAGCGCTCGCCACCAATCGCTTCGAGCGTCGCCGGGAGCGCACGCGCCGCGAGATCCTCGCCGCCGCGACGCGCATCCTCGCCGAGAAGGGTCTCCACGAGACGAAGATCAGCGACATCGCGGCCGAGGCCGACGTCGGCGTCGGGACGTTCTATCTCCACTTCCCCGACAAGGACGCGCTCTTCGACGCGGTCGTCGACGACACCGTGCGACGCCTCAAGGCGACGGTCGACGCCGCGCGCGCGCGGGCCGCGGACGCCCCGGGGCAGATGCGCGCCGCGAACGCCGCCTTCTTCCGCTTCGCCCGCGACAACCGCGAGGTGTTCAAGATCGTCTTCGGCCACGCCGCCGCGTACAACGACCTGATCCGCCGCGCGCAGGCGCTCTTCATCCACGACGTCGAGGAGACGGTCCGCGCAGGCATCGCGAGCGGCGCGTTCGCCCCGCTGCCGCCCGCGCTCGTCGCGCAGGCGGTCGTCGGCATGGCGACGCAGATCATGTCGTGGTGGACCGAGCACGAATCCGTTCCGATCGACAGCTTGATCGAAACGACGACCACCCTGGCGCTCGACGGGATCACGCCCGCGAAGACGCCGAGAAAAGGAGCACGTCATGGCTGAGCCCGCGATCCGCACCGTCGAGTCGACCCCCGACCACGAGTTCCTGCCGACCGCCTTCGACACCGCGTACACCTGGAACTACGAGAGCACGCGCCAGGAGCTCGTGAACCTCTACGAGAAGGCGAAGCGCGACCAGTGGAACGCGACGGACCAGCTCCCGTGGTCGACGAGCGTCGACCCCGAGTCCGAGCTCGTCCCCGACTTCCAGATCCCCGTCTACGGCACGCACATCTGGGAGAAGCTGACGCCCGGCGACATCAAGAAGCTGCGGCGCGAGGCGCTCTCGTGGACGCTTTCGCAGTTCATGCACGGCGAGCAGGGCGCGCTCCTCGCGACCGCGCAGATCGTCGATGCGACGCCATGGATCGAGTCCAAGTTCTACGCCGCGAGCCAGGTGATGGACGAGGCGCGGCACGTCGAGGTGTACTCGCGCTACCTCCGGGAGAAGCTGACGGGCGCCTACCCGGTGAACCGTCACCTCCGCGCGCTGCTGGATCAGATCCTCACCGACTCGCGCTGGGACATGAAGTACCTCGGCATGCAGATCATGGTCGAAGGGCTCGCGATGGCGGCCTTCGGCTACATGCACAAGATGTGTCAGGAGCCGCTCCTGACCGAGCTCACGCACTACGTGATGCGCGACGAGTCGCGCCACGTCGCATTCGGTGTCCTCTCGCTGAACGACTACTTCAAGGACCTGACCGACGCCGAGCGCCGCGAGCGCGAGGAGTTCCTCTACGAGGGCTGCCGCCTGATGCGCGATCGGCTCCTCATGGAGGACGTCTGGGAGGTGATGGGCTGGCCGGTCGACGAGGTCCGTCAGATCGTGCTCGAGTCGCCCCAGATGAAGGAGTTCCGGAAGATGCTCTTCGCGAAGATCGTGCCGAACGTGAAGCGCCTCGGGCTCCTCACGCCGTACGTCCGGGAGCGCTTCGCCGAGCTCGACATCCTCCAGTTCGAGAACGAGGAGCCGTCGGCCTGAAGCTCGTCCGGCGCGCCGCCCCCTGGGCGGTCACGCTCGCGATCTTCGCATTCCTCTTCTGGCGCATCCCGCTCGGCCGCGTCGCCGAGACCTTCGCCGGTGCGGCATGGGGACGGTACCTGCTGCTCATGGTGCCGTACGTCGTCTTCTACTTCCTGGTCGACACGTTCGTCGTGCAGCAGGCGGTTTCCTGGTTCAACGTGCGCGTACCGTACCGCGACATCCTTCCGATCCGGGCGACGACGTACATCCTCTCGCTGGTGAACACGCAGCTCGGGCAGGGCGGCGTCGCGCTCTACCTCCATCGCAAGTACGACGTGCCCTTCTGGGAGATCACGAGCACCGTGATCTTCATCTCGTTCGTCGAGATCTACCAGCTCGCGTTCTACTCGTTCGTCGGTGCCGCGGTCGGAGGCGAGCTCGGCCGCGTCGCTCCGCTTCCGGTGTACGCCGGCCTCGCGGGATTCCTCGTCGTGCACCTCTGGTACTTCTCGCGGCCGCGCGGCGGGCGGCTCGCGCAGGCGCGCGTCCTCGCGACGTTCCGGAAGGCGCGGCCGCGGCACTACCTCCAGCTCCTCCTCTACAAGACGCCGAACCTCCTCGCCGCCGTGACGGTGCACTGGCTCGCGCTGCCGCTCTTCGGCATGCACGTGCCGTTCGTGGCGCTGCTGACGTTCCTCCCGCTCGTCTTCTTCTTCGCGGCACTGCCGATCGCCGCGGCGCACCTCGGACCGAGCCAGGCGGCGTGGGTCTACTTCTTCCGGCGATGGGCGCCCGAGGCGGATCTCGTCGCCTACAGCCTCGCCGCCCACCTGACGTTCATGCTGATGAATGCGGCGATCGGGCTCGTGTTCCTGCGGCGGGCGGCACGGGAGCTCGCCGAGGAGCCGACGGCAGGAACCGCTCCAGCACCGCGAGCAGGTTGACCGCGGCCGCGACGTCCGCGGTCGCCCCGACGAGCACGCGGGTCGTCACGCCGGGCGCGAGCACGGCGGCCGTGATGAGGCCGGCGACCGCGTAGTTGAGGACGCCACCCGCGTGCCCGACGCGGCTCCGCGCCCGCGTCCGCTGCTCGACCGAGGCGAGGACATACCCACCGAACGCGGCCACGATCGCGATCGGAAGGACGCGCGGAACGAGGCCCACGAACACGCCGGTCACGCTCGCCGCGAGGACGAACGTCACGTCCGCCAGGTTGTCGAGGACGGCACCGTGTCGCGTGACCGGGCCCGCACCGCGCGCCAGCCGCCCGTCCAGGAAGTCGCTCGCCGCGGCGAACACGAAGAGCCCCGCCGGAACCCACCGCGGCGTCCCGCCGGCGATCGCGGTCGTGAGCGCGTGCGGCAGGACGACCGCCGCCGCCAGACGACCGAGGCTCAGCGCGTCGGCCGCGGCGGACACGTCAGCGCTTCGCTCCCTCGGTGACGCGGATCGGCCGCCGCCGGCGATCACGGCGGAGCAGCACGTAGAGCGCCCCGGCGCCGCCGTCGCACGGGCGCGCCGTGGTGAAGGCGAGGACGATGCGGGCCGCCTGCCCGCGGGCGAGCCAGACCTTCAGACGTTCCTTCAGGACCGGGGTCTGGTCCTTCGAGTTGAGCCCGCGGCCATGGACTATCAGGACGCAGCGATGTCCGAGCCCGGCGGCCGTGACGAGGAACCGATCGACGGCGCCGCGCGCCTCGTCGGCCGTCATGCCGTGGAGATCGAGGTGCGACTGCCAGGCGAAGTCGCCCCGCCGCAGCCGGCGGAGGACGCGCGGGTCGAGGCCGACGATCGCGCCCTCGACGTACTCGCGGGTGTCGCTCACGTCGAAGGTCGCGGTGCCTTCGACCAGGTCGGAGAGCGCGGCGAGCGCCTCCGCCTCCTCGCTCACGGGACGCCGGGCGACGAGCCGCGACGGGCCGTCGACCGGCACCGCGTCGCCGCGCTCGAGCCGGACGACGCCCGCCATGGCGCGATCGAACAAGGCGGGCCCTTCGTCGACGGCCGGAGCAGCGCGGACCGGCACCGGGGCCGCACGTACCCGGAACTGCTTCGACAGCTCGGCGAACGGCGCGTTCAGCGCCGTCGCGCGACGCTCGCGTATCGGCTCGCCGTCACCGGCTCCGCGACCGCGCCGCCCCATGGCAGGCGATGTACCACACGCCTGCGGAGGAGACGACGGGCGCGGCTGGGATCACCCGCCGTTGTTGCCGGGCTCCGGGATCTCGCCGGCGAGCGGGACGCCACGCTCCGTCGCGAGCTGCTCGAGCGCGCGCCACGCGAGCTTACTCGGACGCACGTGGCCGTTCTCCCAGCGGCTCACGGTCGAGAAGGTCACGCTCAACGCCTGCGCGAGCCCTTCCTGCGTGAGGCCGACCCGCCGCCGCCACGCCCGAATGACCTCTCCGGCCTGGCGCGGCGGTCCACTCATCTTCCGCTCCGATTGCATCATCCGCCTCTAAGGACAGAAGCAACCCAGGTGCCACGGCGCACCGCCCCGCCGGCGCGGGCATCTTCGGGGCGCGAGCGTCACCGAAGTGCCTGTCGGCTCGCTCTGCGACCAAACAATGACGGTCCGCAGGCCAGGCTCTTGCGGCCTGGGGGGGCCGTTGCTAACTGCGGCAGGTGCCGACTCCGCAGCAGGTTCTCGACGTGCTGAAAGGCGTCGCGTACCCCGGTTTCACGCGGGACATCGTGTCGTTCGGGATGGTGAAGGACATCGAGGTCTCGTCCTCGGGCGTTACCATCCACCTCGCGCCGAGCACGGCGCAGGAGGACGTCGCGCAGAAGATCGTCGCCGCCGTCCGCGCCGCGGTCGGGGCGATGCCGGACCTGCCGGGGCCGGTCGACGTCGTGCAGGCGCCGCCGCCCGCAGCGCCCCGCCCGCGCGGGCCGCAGCCTATCCCCGGCGTCCGCGACGTCCTCGCGATCGCGAGCGGCAAAGGCGGCGTCGGCAAGTCGACCGTCGCGACGAACCTCGCCCTCGCGCTCGCGAGCCTGCGACCGGCGATCGGGCTCATGGACGCGGACGTCTACGGCCCGAGCATCCCACTCATGCTTGGAATCGGCGAGAAGACAGGTTCGACCGAGGATCGCCGTATTATCCCCATCGAAAAGCACGGTCTTCGAGTCGTGTCGATGGGGCTGTTCGTCACCGACGAAACCCCCGTCATCTGGCGGGGACCGATGCTCACGAAGTTGATCACGGAGTTCCTACGCAACGTCGAATGGGGAGATCTCGACGTGCTCGTGATCGACCTCCCGCCGGGCACCGGCGACGTCCAGCTGACGCTCACCCAGCAGGTGCCGATCAGCGGGGGGGTGATCGTGACGACGCCCCAGGACGTCGCGCTGGCCGACGTGCGTCGGGGGATCGCGATGTTCCGGCAGGTGAATACGCCCGTCCTCGGGGTGATCGAGAACATGAGCTTCCATCTGTGCCCCGGCTGCGGTGCGCGCGCGGACATCTTCGGCCACGGCGGCGGTGCGACGATGGCGGCGCAGGCCGGTCTCCCGCTGCTCGGCGAGGTGCCGCTCGTCGGCAGGATCCGCGAAGCGGGCGACCGCGGCCTCCCGCTCGTCGCGGCGGAGCCGTCGCATCCGCAGAGCCGCGCCTTTCGCGAGATCGCGGAGCGGGTGCTCGTCGCCCTCGCCGAGGCGCGGCGCGCGCGCGCCGAGCGCGACGCGCAGCCCGCCGCGCCCCACTGACGGCTCGGTCGACGTGGCGCTGCGCGGCCACACGGCCGCAGGAGGAACGAGCATGAGCGGTCCGCGCCTTCTCCTCGCCCTCACCATCGTCAACCTGGCGCTCCTGCTGATCGTCGCGATACGCGGGCCGCGGGAGCTCGAAGGCGTCGTTCCCGTGCTCCGCGGCCGTGGGCTCGAGATCGTCGACGACCACGGTCGAGTGCGCGCGAGCATCCAGGTCCTGCCCGCGGACCCGAAAGCTGCCGCGGCGTACCCCGAGACGGTCCTTCTCCGCCTGATCGATCCGAACGGGCGGCCGTCGGTGAAGCTCGGCGCATCCGTAGACGGCGCGGGGCTGGGCCTCGGCGGTGCCGCCGATCCGACTTACGTCATCGTGAAAGCGGAGGGCGCCGACACGTCGATGAAGCTGACGAACGGCGACGGCCGCGAGCGGCTCCTCGCCCCATGACGCGGATGCGAGTGGGTGGCGCTTGGGTTCTAAACCGGGCGTGTTCGTCTGCCGCGCTGGCTTGGCCAGCCGCGGCATGCCGGTCGCGCGTGATAGCGACGGAACACGCTCGCGTCCGGTTCGCGACCCAAGAAGTCTTGGGTCGCGCTCACTCTTCGCGTCGGCCCTGGAGCCCCTCGAGCAGCACGATCGCCACGCCGATCGTGATCGCCGCGTCGGCGACGTTGAAGGCGGGCCAGTGGAGTTCGCCCCAGTGGACGTCGAGGAAGTCGATCACCTCGCCGTAGCGGAGCCGGCAGACGAGGTTGCCGAGGGCGCCGCCGAGGATCGCGCCGAGCGCGGCGACGAGCCAGCGGTGATCGGGCGACGTCTTCCGGAGGAACGAGACGAGCGCCCCGATCGCGGCGATCGTCACCGCGACGAAGAGCGGCAGCCGAACGCTCGGGGGGGCCGCGGCGAGGACGCCGAACGCCGCGCCGGTGTTCCGCACGTACGTCAGCGCGAACACGGGCAGGAGATCGACCGTCTCGTGGAGCACCATGAACCGCTCGACGAGCGCCTTCGTCAGCTGATCGGCGCCGACGATCGCGATCGCGACGACGGCGGCGAGACGGATGCGCCCGTCGACGCTCACGACAGCACGCCCGCGCAGCGCGCGCAGAGGCTCGGGTGGCGCGGGTCGGTGCCGAGCGTCCGGATGTTCCAGCAGCGCGCACACTTCTCTCCGGCGGCACGCTCGACGCGCACGCGGAGTCCGGGGACGACGGGGCTCGACGGCGCGCCGTCGGCGGCCCCGAGCGCGACCTCCGCGACGAGGAAGAGCGCCGCGAGCTCGTCCGCGCGCGCGCCGAGGAGCGCGCCGAGGCCGTCGCCGCCATCGGCACCGAGGACGATCCGCGCCTCCGAGGACTGCTTCACGAGCCCGGCCTGCCGCGCTTCCTCGATCGCCTTCGTCACCGCGCCGCGGACCGCGAGGAGCCGGCCGAAGCCCGCCGCCACGTCGTCCGCGCGCCATCCGCTGGGCGGGGACGGAAGACCCGCGAGGAAGACGCTCTCGGGACGCTGCCCGGGCGGCATGTGCTGCCACACCTCCTCGGCGGTGAACGACAGGATGGGCGCCATCAGCCGGACGAGCGCGTCGACGATCGCGTGGAGCACGGTCTGCGTCGCGCGGCGCTCCGGTGCCGCCGGCCGCTCGCAATAGAGCCGGTCCTTCCGCACGTCGAGGTAGAACGACGACAGGTCGACGCTGCAGAAGTTGTTGAGCGCGTGGAAGACGACGTGGAACTCGAAGTCCTCGTACGCCGCGCGACAGCGCTCGACGAGGCCGTTCATCTGGTGAAGCGCCCAGCGCTCCAGCTCGGGCAGGCGATCGACGGGCACCGCGTCGCGCGCCGGGTCGAAGTCGTAGAGGTTCGCGAGGAGGAAGCGCGCGGTGTTCCGGATCCGCCGGTACGCCTCGACGAAGCCGTTCAGTATCTCCTCGGAGATGCGCATCTCCTCGCGGTAGTCCGTCCCGGCGACCCACAGCCGAAGGAGCTCGGCGCCGTACCGGTTGATGATCTGCTCGGGCGCGATGACGTTGCCGAGCGACTTCGACATCTTCCGCCCGCTGCCGTCGACGAAGAAGCCGTGCGTGATCACCGTGTCGTACGGCGCACGGTTCTCCACCGCCACGCCCGTGAGCAGCGCGCTGTGGAACCAGCCGCGGTGCTGGTCGCTGCCCTCGAGGTAGATATCCGCGTGGCCGCCGAGCTCCGGACGCCGCTCGACGACCGCCTTCCAGCTGACGCCCGAATCGAACCAGACGTCGAGGATGTCGGTCTCCGGGCGGAACTCCGACTTCCCGCACCGCGGGCAGCGCAGGCCGGGCGGCACGAGCTCCGCGATCGGCCGGCGGAACCAGGCATCGGCGCCCTCGCGCTCGAAGACGTCGGCGACGTGCCGGCAGAGCGCCTCGCTCGCGACAGCCTCGCCGCAGGCCTCGCAGTAGACGGCGACGATCGGGACGCCCCAGTCGCGCTGCCGCGAGATGCACCAGTCCGGGCGGGTCGCGATCATGTTGCCGATCCGATCGCGACCCCACTCCGGCACCCAGCGCACGCGCTCGATCTCGGCGAGCGCGCGCTGACGGAGGTTCTGGCGCTCCATGCCGATGAACCACTGCTCCGCGGCGCGGAAGATGACCGGATTCTTGCACCGCCAGCAGTGGGGGTAGCTGTGTGCGACGGTCGTCGCGGCGAGGAGCGCGCCCTGCGCCCGGAGATGCTCGACGATGTGCGGGTTCGCTTCGAAGACCTTCGTCCCCGCCCACTCGGGAACGTCGGCAGTGAACCGTCCCTGTGCGTCGACGGGCGCCAGGACCTCGAGGCCGTAGCGCACGCCCGTCTCGTAGTCCTCTTGCCCGTGCCCGGGCGCGGTGTGCACGAGGCCCGTGCCCGTCTCGAGCGTCACGTAGTCGGCGAGCACGACGGGGACGACGCGGTCGATCCATGGATGCCGCGCGCGTGCGCCTTCGAGCGCCGCCCCGCGGAAGCGGGTCAGCTCGCGGGCGGGGCCGAGCACGGGCTCGAGCGCCGGGACGAGGGCGGCCGCGACGACGAGGGTCCGCGTTCCGAACGTCGCCGCGACGTACTCGTGCTCGGGATGGACCGCGACGGCGAGGCTCGCGGGCAGCGTCCACGGGGTCGTCGTCCAGATCGCGGCCGCCGGAGCGGGGAGCCCCGCGAGCGGCGCCGGCAACGGCTCGGCGAACGGGTACGCGACGTAGATGGACGGCGACTCGTCGTCCCGGTACTCGACCTCGGCCTCGGCGAGCGCCGTGGTGCACGACGCGCACCAGAGCACGGGCTTCTTCCCGCGGTAGAGGAGCCCCTCGGCGATGCAGCGGCCGAGGGCGCGGATCTCCTCGGCCTCGTAGCCCGGATCGGTCGTCAGGTAGGGATGCTCCCAGTCGCCGAGAACGCCGAGACGCGCGAACTCGTCGCGCTGGATCGCGACGAAGCGGTCCGCATACGCGCGACACCGGGCGCGGATCTCGCTCTTCGGCAACGTCTCCTTCTTCTTCCGCCCGATCTCGCGTTCGACCTCGAGCTCGATCGGCAGCCCGTGGCAGTCCCAGCCGGGGACGTACGGCGCGAGGCGATCCGTCATCGCGCGATGCTTCACGATGATGTCCTTCAGGATCTTGTTGAGCGCGGTGCCGAGATGGATGTGCCCGTTCGCGTACGGCGGGCCGTCGTGAAGCACGAAGCGCGGCTTCGCCGCGTTCGCGCCGAGGAGACGCTCGTAGAGCCGCGTGTCGCTCCAGCGCTTCAGGATCTCCGGCTCGCGCTGGGCGAGGTTCGCGCGCATCGGAAACTCCGTGCGCGGGAGGTTCAGCGTCTCCTTGTAGTCCATCCGGGGGGCCCGGGCACGCTACCAGCGGGCTCCCGGCCTTTCAAAGGGACGCGCGCGGAGCGAAGGCGGCGAGCGTCCGCTCGACCGCAGCGGCGCGCGACTCGCCGACCGGATTCGGGAACACGATCGTGAGCGCGGCGCCCGCCATCTGGTACGCGCGAAGCCGCTCGCGGCAACGCGCGGGATCGCCGACGAGCGTCACCGCGTCCGCCATCTCGTCGCTGACCGCGCGCTCCGCCGCCGCGACGTCGCGCGTCTGCCAGGCGCGCTTGATCGCGTCGACGTCGGCGCGGAACCCGCTCGCGGCGAGCATGTTGCCGTAGAATGGCAGGTTCGCGTAGCGCGCGAGCATCCGCTTCGCCTCGTGGAGTGCGGCGGCGCGGTCGTCGGCGAGATACGAGGTCGTGAAGTGGCAGACCGCCACCGCGTCGGGATCGCGACCGCCGCGCGCGGCGCCGCGGTGGAGCGCGGCGAGCGCCTTCGGATAGCGCGCGAGCGGGAACAGGTTGAAGATGGCGCCGTCGGCCAGCTCGCCCGCGAGCTCGATCATCCGCGGCGCCAGCGCCGCCGCGAGAATCTTCGGCGGAACGGCCGGGCGCGGCTGCGTCGGCCCTTTCGTCCACGCCGCACGAAGCGACCCGATCGTCCCGCGCATCTTGCCGAGCGGGTCGTCCATCGTGAAGCCGAGCGGCTCGTTCACGACCCGGTGGCCGACGCCGACGCCGAGCAGCAGGCGGCCGCCGGAGAACTCCTGGATGGCGGCGGCCTGGGCGGCGAGCAGCGTCGGATGGCGCAGATAGACGTTCGTGATCGCCGTCCCGACGCGCAGCTTGCGCGTCGCGGCCGCCACCGCCTGCGCATAGGCGAGCGAGTCGCAAAACGACTCGGGAATGAAGACCGCCTCGTAGCCGAGCGCCTCGGCGCGCTCGGACCAGGCGACGATGTCTCGCGGCGAAGCATCGCGGAGTGGCGAGAAGGCGAGCGCGATCCGATCCATCGCCGACCCATATCGCGCCGCGGGCCGGCCTGGGAAGCTTGCGACGATTCCAGGCGCCCGCTACACGATCTCCGTGGCGAAGCGGATGCTCCTCCATTACCAGAAGGGCGGGTTCCCCGCCTACGAGGAGGTCGACGAGCAGGGCATGCCGCAGCCCTGCGCCCTCGGCGTGCCGTGGGTCAATCCGGACACGCAGCGGACGCTCGCGAAGCTGCACATCCCGCGCACGGACCCGTGGGGCCGTCCGCTGCCGGAGCCGGCCGCGGACGAAGAAGTCCCCGCCTCACGTTAGCCGGCGGCGCGAGCCAGCGCGCGGCGACTCGACCGCGAACGGATCGCCGCCGCGCCAGTGCTTCCGGACACCGAAGTAGTAGCAGCAGAGCTCGTTGTCCATGTCGTTGTGGAACGTCCGCTGCTGGCCGTCGGCGAAGAGCACGCGGACGATGCACGTCCCACCCTCGAGCGTCGACGTCATCTCCTCGACGACGGCACCCTCGCCCCACTCCTCGTGATCGGTGTGGACGACCCGATCGCCGAGACGGAGGTAGAGCCGAGCCGGCATGGGCGACACTCTACCGAGCACGACCCGCGGGGCGCCATACTCGGATCAGAAGCACGTCCCGCCCTCCGGGGCGATTGCGATCCGTCCGGCCTCGATCACCACGGGGACGATCCGCCGGCCGCGCGTCACCTTGAGGAGCTCCGGGATCGCTTCGGGATGCTCGCCGACGTCGACCTCGCGAAACGTCACGCCGCGCGCAGCGAGCTCGACGCGCTTCGCGTCGGAGTGCGGGCAGCCGGCCTTCGTGTAGAGGACGACCGGCGCGGCCATGCTCAGGGCACCTCGGTCCCGGCGACGAGGGTCGCGGCGGCGCTGAACATGCCCCCGAGGCCGTGGCAGAGCGCGATCTTGCAATCGGCGACCTGACGCTCTCCGCACTCGCCGCGCAGCTGGCGCACCGCCTCGACGAGCGTGAACATCCCGTACATCCCGCTGTGCGTGTAGGAGAGCCCGCCGCCGTTCGTGTTCATCGGGAAGTCGCCGCCGGGCGCCGTGCGTCCGTTCGCCACGAAGGCGCCGCCCTCTCCGGGCTTGCAGAAGCCGAGCGCCTCGAGGGCCATGATCGGCACGAGCGTGAACGCATCGTAGAGCTCGGCGACGTCGATGTCCTCGTGACGGATGCCCGCCATCGCGAAGGCGCGCTCGCCGGCCATGCGGGCCGCGTCCCAGCGTGCGAAGTCCGGCATCTGGCTCACCATGACGTGTGTCGACGCCTCGCCCGTGCCGAGGACGTAGACCGGCTTCTTCGGCAGCTCCTTCGCGCGCTCCGCCGACGTCAGCACGACGGCGCCGCCCGCGTCGGTCACGAGGCAGCAATCGAGCAGGTGGAACGGCCACGAGATGACGCGCGAGGCGAGCACGTCCGCGACCGTCAGCGGATCGCGCATGAGGGCGCGCGGGTTCCGCATCGCCCACTTCCGGGTCGAGACCGCGACCTCGGCGAGCTGCTCGCTCGTCGTCCCGAACTCGTGCATGTGGCGCGTCGCGGCGAGCGCGTAGCCGGTCGGCGGCCCGGCGAGACCGAACGGCGCCTCGAACTGAAGCCTCCACGAGTCGGCACCGAAGCGCGTCCCCGGCATGGCGACGCGCGACGCACCGCTCTCGCCGTGGGTGATCAGCGCGACGTCGCAGATGCCGGCGTCGATCGCCGCCATCGCGTGCTGGACGTGGGCGATGAACGAGCAGCCGCCGATCTGCGTCCCGTCGACGTAGCGCGGGCGGATGCCCATGTACTCGGCGGTCTCGGAGCCCATCCAGAGGCCGGCGCTGAAGACGGCATCGACGTCGTCTTTTTTGAGCCCCGCATCGGCGAGCGCGTTCCGCGCCGCTTCGGCGTGGAGCGCGAACGCGGACTTCCCGGGGAGCTTCCCGTGCTCGTCCGACTCGCCCGCGCCGACGATCGCGACGCGGCCGCGCATGCGGCGGAGATCGCGGCTCATGCGGGACGGAAGCGCGGCAGCGCGACCTCGGCCGAAACGTCCTCGAACACGACCTCGACCGGCATGCCGATCTTGATCTTCGCCGGATCCGGCTCGACGCCGACGAGGTTCGTCATCAGACGAGGGCCCTCGGCGAGCTCGACGATCGCGATCACGTACGGCGTCGGCAGCGGGAAGCCCTTCTGCCCCCGTTGCACGACGGTGAAGGTGTGGACCGTGCCGCGTCCGCTGACGCGCTCCCACGCCAGGTCGACGCCGAAGCAATGCGGGCACGCGGCACGCGGGTAGTAGACGTACCGGCCGCACGTGCGACAGTGCTGCAATGAGAGCTCGTGCCGCCGCGCTGCATCCCAGAAGGGTCGCGTTTCGGGCGTCGGGACGGGGATCGGGCCGCTGTACTCCGGCATGCGGGGTGCGATGGATGGACTTCGAGACCCGCGGCTTATAGAAGTTCCGTTCGGAACGGGTCAAGATCGCTCGTGCCTTCGCTCAGAGCCGCGCTGCTCCTCGCCGCCGTGATCGCTCCGGCCACCGTCTTCGCCGCCGAGAAGACGATCCAGTGGGACGAGGCGGAGAAGCACGTCGGCGAGGAGGCGACCGTCGAGGGGACGATCGTCGGCGTGCACTGCTCGCCGCTCTCGTGTCTCCTCGCATTCGAGCCGAGCTTCAACCGTTTCACCGCCGTCATCCAGGCGCGGAACTTCGAGGACATCCCGCCGGACGACCTCGAGCGCCGCTGGGCCGGGAAGCGCGTCCGCGTCCACGGCAAAATCGAGCAGCGCGACGGGAAGCCGGAGATCACGGTCGAGAAGCCCGAGCAGCTCGGCCTGACCCTCGGCGCGAAGCGACGCGAGGAGCGTCAGGCCGAGAAGCGCGAGCAGTCGGAAACCGGCGAGGTCATGGACCGGCTCGCCGAGGTCGCCTCCCGGATGGAGGAGTTGACGGAGCGGCTCGCGACCGTCCAGGAGCGGATGGAGACGCTCCTCGCCGACCTGGAGCAACGCCAGCAGGCGCTCGCCGCGGCCCAGGCCGCGAGCCAGCCGCTTCCCCCGCCACCGCCGAGCTACGGCGAGCCGCAGGCGCGTCCCGGCTTCGAGGCGCTGCGCACCATCAAACGCGGCATGTCGCGGGCCGACGTCGCGCGTCTCGTCGGTGAGCCGCAGACGGTCGACGGCACACCCCACGGCTGGACCACCTGGTACTACGGCTACGGCCGCAGCGTCAGCTTCGACGAGCGCGGCCGCGTCCAAGCCTTCGTCGGCTTCCCGAGCCCGTAACGGTCGTCAGATCGTTCGGACGCGTTCGACGAGTCGCGGCAGGATCTCGCCCGCCGCGCCGCGGAGCGTGAGGCGACAGAGCGAGGTGATCTCCGACTCGTACAGATTCACCTCGAGGAGATCGCCGCCCCGCTGCCGGATCGAGATCGGGAACTGCGCCGCCGGGTAGACGGTCGCCGACGTCCCGGCGACGATCATGCAGTCGGCGCGCTCGGATTCCTCGAAGCACCGATCGAGGACGTCGGGTGGGATCGGCTCGCCGAACGAGACCGTGTCGCTCTTCAGGATACCGTGGCACCGCGGGCAGCGCGGGGGCAGCTCGGCGAAGTCGATCGACTTGCGCGGGAAGCGCGCCACGCATTCGATGCAGCGGATCAGCGTCGCGTTGCCGTGGATCTCGAGCAGCCGCTCGCTGCCGGCGAGGCGATGGAGGTTGTCCACGTTCTGCGTGATCGTGCACTTGAGGATGCCGAGCTCCTCGAGCTCGACGAGTGCGGCGTGGGCGGGATTCGGCCGCGCGGCCGCGAGCGCCTCCCAGAGCTCGCGCATCGGGCCCGCCGGATCGAGACGCTCCTCCCACGCCTGACGCGGGTCCTTGAGGAAGCGCTGATAGCCGTCCATCGGCGGCTCGCCGTGCTTCGTCCAGAGGCCACCCGGACCACGGAACGGCGGGATGCCGCTCTCGACGGAGAGTCCCGCGCCCGTGAGCGCGATCGCATACCGGGCGCGTGCCAGGCATTCGGCCGCCTGGTCGAGCGCTTCGAGATCCCACCCCGGATCCATCGCGGGATGCGCGACTCTCGCGCTCACCGCCTCGCCTGTCAACGCCCGCGCGCTTCCGGTTGACAGCGGACCGCCGGGCGGTATTTGGCTCGTCGCATGACCGCCCCGCGCGCGCCCGTGGCGGGCGTGATCGTCGCCGGTGGGCGCTCGTCGCGGATGGGGGGACGCGACAAGGCGTTCGCGGCGGTCGGTGGCCAGCCGATCGCGGTGCGCACGGTGCGGCTCTTCCAGGATCTCTTTCCGCAAGTCGTCGTCGCGACGAACCGTCCCGAGCGCTTCGCCGGACTCGGCGTCGAGACCGTCGCCGACAACTATCCCGGCTGCGGGCCGCTCGCGGGAATCCAGGCCGCGCTGGTCGCGAGCCGACATCCACACGTGTTCGTCGCCGCGTGCGACATGCCCGGCCTCGACGCGGGCGCGATCCGGTTCCTCCTCGGGCGCATCGGCGCCGCGGACGCGATCGTGCCGCGCTGGCAGGGCGACATCGAGCCGCTGCACGCCGTCTACGCGCGGCGCTGCCTGCCCGTCATCGAGTCGTGCCTCCGCGCGAGCCGGTATGCGCTGCGCGACTTCCTGCCCCTCGTCGACGTCGACTACGTGAGCGAGGACGAGGTCGCGCGCGTGCACGGTGCCGCCGCGAGCCTGACCAACGTGAACACCCCGGAGGAGCTCGCCGCCGTCGGCGGACGGTTCGAGGAGCCGACGCCGTGACCCGGGACCCCGGCGCCGAGCTGGTCGACGTCCTCGACGACGCCGGCCGCCCGGTCGGGGTCGTCACGCGGCGGGAGATGCGGGAGCGCCGTCTTCCGCACCGCGTCACGTATCTGCTGGTGTTCAACCATGCCGGCGAGCTCTTCGTCCACCTCCGGACGCCGCACAAGGACGTCCACCCCGGCTACTGGGACGTGGCGATCGGCGGCGTGGTCGCCGCGGGGGAGTCGTTCGACGACGGCGCGCGCCGCGAAGGCCTCGAGGAGCTCGGCGTGGCGCTCGACTTGGAGCCGCTCTTCCCGGTCCGCTACGCCGACGAGCTGACCGTCGTCCACGGGGTGGCGTACCGGGCCTGCCACGACGGGCCGTTCTGCCTGCAGCCCGAGGAGATCGTCCGCGGCGAGTTCCTGGCGCTCGACGCGGTGGCGGCGCGGGCGGCACGGGAGCCCTTCTGTCCGGACAGCCTGGCCGTCCTGGCGGAGTACCGGACCCGAGTCCTTTTGGGGGGATCATCCTTGACACCCCGCGAGTAGCGAACTTATAAAGCCGCCGCCTTACAGCCCAGAAGTCCTCGAGTTTGATCACGGCGGCGCGTCGCCGTCGGGAAACGGACGGAGGCCGAGCGATGACGGCGACGAGGCGAAGTTCGTTCCGGTTGCTGCACCGGCTCCTGCTCGGCGGTGCGATGCTCTGCTCGCTGGTCGTGTCCCGCCCGGCCGGTGCCGTGGTGATGGACGACCGCGGCGAGATGCGACTCGGGCTCCGCGCGTACACCTCGGTCCGGATCGGGACCGAGCAGATCGGCGGGAAGGACAACCCTCTCGCCTTCCCGGACTCGGCCCCCGGCCACGTTCGGCAGAATCGCTTCTTTCTCGAGCTGAAGCTCGATCACGACGTCCGACGCCTCGCGAAAACGAGCTACGGTATCGGCTGGCTCTTCAACTGGCTGAATCCGGATACCCTCAAGTACAGCCTCCAGTACCGCGGCGAGCGCGAGGGCATCTACGATTACGGGCCCGCCGAGTTCAGCGATCAGGGCCGGAAGCTCCGTGCCGTGCGGCTGAACCTCCCCGTCACGATCGGGACGGTTCTCCAGAACATCGCGCGCACGAACAACGTCCTCCCCGAGGCGCTCATCAAGGAGCGCATCAACCGTCTGCGCGAGGTCGGCCGGAGCCGGAACCGGTTCTTCCTCGGGTACGTCGACATCGAGAAGGGACCGGTCTTCGTCCGCATCGGCCGGCAGATCCTCGCGTGGGGCGAGACCGACATCTTCCGGCTGCTCGACAACATCAATCCGCTCGACGATTCGTTCGGCGGGTTCTTCATCGCGCTCGACGAGCGGCGGCTACCGCTCGACATGGCGCGCGGCAGCTATCACTTCGGGTCGATCGGCCCGTTGAACGACGCCTTCCTCGAAGGCTTCGCCGCGCTCGGCAACAAGGTCGCGACGGTGCCCGGCATCCCGCCGGGGTCGCCGTGGGAGCCGGGCGGCCTCGGCTTCCCGAACCCGGCGATCCGCACGTTCGCCGACGTTCCGGCTCGCGAGGACCTCCGTGGCGGCGCCCGGTTCGTCTTCAACTACGGCGACGTCACGTACACGCTCGCTCACTACTACACGTACCTGGACGTCCCCGGCGTGCAGTTCCACATTCCCGGTCAGCAGCAGCTCCCCGGGGAGCGCGCGCCGAGCAACTTCCCGCGTTTCGGAAACGAGATCGCGGCGGTGCAGCGGTATCCGCGCGTGCCGATCTCCGGCGCGTCGCTCACGTTCCCGCTCACGAAGTTCTACAGCGTGGTCCGCGGCGAAGCCGCGTACTTCCAGGGCGAGCCGATGAACCGTCAGGGGCGCGGCAACAACATCGACGTGCTCTGTCCGAGCGATTTCTGTCCCGACGGAAAAGCCGGCGTCCGGCGCCTGCAATCGCAGAACAACACCGAGGGCGGCCTCGACCCGTTCGTCTATCCGCGCTTCCTCGACGTGACGCGCCAGCATGGCTACTGGGGCCGCGTCCTCCAGCGCGACACGTTCAACGCCGCCGTCGGCCTCGACGTCAACCGCTTCATCCGCTGGCTCAACCCGCACCAGACGTTCTTCTTGACGACGCAGTTCTTCTACAAGCACGTCTTCAATTCGCCGGGCGACCTCGTGCTGCCCGTCGTGTACCGCTCGCTTCCCATCGACCCGAGGTTCCCGATCCTCGGCCCGCGCAAAGTCCGTCCGCCGAACCAGAACCTCCTCGGGAAGGGCTGCGACGTCGCGGGACGCAAGAAGCCCCAGCCGTGCGCGCTCGAGCCGCGTCTGTTCCACCTCAACAACGACCGGTACCTGCAGACGCTACTGATCACGACGTCGTACTACGGTGGTCGCATCGTTCCGCAGTACGGCATGTTCTACGACTGGCAGGGCGGCATCGTGTTCCAGCCCGGCGTCTCCTACGTCCGCGACCCGTTCCGTTTCATCACCGACTACACCCGCATCGAAGCCGCCCCCACCGGCCAGTTCGGCGCCGTTCGCGACCGCGACAACATCCGCTTCCAGGTGGAGTACGTCTTCTAACCGACCCGAGACACATGTCTCGGGTCGGCCGGACGCGAGAGTGAGCGGACGGTACTCCGCGCGACGGGCGTGCCGCGGCTGGCGAAGCCAGCGCGGCATTTGAGGTACGCGCGAGGAGCATCTCGGTCGATCGGGGCCTGGCCGCGCACGGCGGCCCCTTCCAGCCCACGATGCGCGGCGCAGCCGCGCGAGCAAACGACGACCCACGAGAGGTAGCGCGCTTCGTCTTGTGGGGGAGGCCGACCGCGAGAGCGGTCATGCCGCCCGACGGGGGGTGGGGGCATCGGAAGCGCGCAGCGCGGCGCGCACCG
>Ga0070741_10005281_pt1 | contig 28838 bp, 19 predicted proteins | sample Coa_R1_4_FD_66440 | JGI IMG/M metagenome (GOLD analysis project Ga0070741, IMG submission 66440) | Surface soil microbial communities from Centralia Pennsylvania, which are recovering from an underground coalmine fire - Coalmine... | ecosystem: Environmental > Terrestrial > Soil > Unclassified ... | reverse complement strand
CCTGCATCACCTCATCATCCGTTCCCGTTGCCTTCGCTGGGTCTGGAAAACCCAGATGAACGCGTTTGCCCTGTCCGAGCCAGACGGGGCAATTCTCTGCCGCGTCATCGCACACCGTCACGACAAGGTCGAACGGCGCATTGCGAAACTCATCGGCGGATTTGGAGCGACCGTGATGTTCGATGCCGATTTCGGCGAGCGCGCGGAGAGCGTTCGGATGCACATAGCCCGCGGGCTGCGTCCCCGCGCTGTACGCTTGCCAGGCATCACCCATTCGCGCGTTGACGATGGCTTCCGCCATTTGGGAGCGGCACGAATTGCCTGTACAGAGAAAAAGCGCTTGACGTTTCATGATGCGCGGATGAAAGACCGCAGGACAAATTGCAAATTGGTCCTACCCTTTCATAGCAGAGAAATCATTGCATGGCTCGCTGTTAATTTGCGGGCTGCGCGTTGGTTAGAAACGCCGCAATCTCGTTTGGGCTTGGGATGCGTCCTGCCGAAACTAGTCGTTCATTGATGACCAACCCCGGCGTGGACATGATGTTGTATGCCATGATGTCGGGATATTCGGTGACTTTGATAATTTCGGCATCGAGCTGCAGGTTCGTGACAACTTGACGCGTGACGGCTTCGAGTTTTTTGCAATTCGCGCAGCCGGAACCTAAAATTTTGATGGTAAGCATTGTGTTTGGTTTCCTTTCGTGAAAATGAAAATTTGTATGGAATGGCAGCGGGTTCGGGATGAATAGCGCTTTACAGCACCCAGTTAAAGAATGTGCCAATCATGATGATGGCGACGGCGACCACGCCGAAATAGGTGATCAGCAGTGGCAGTTTCAAAACGCGGCGCAAAATCACGGCTTCGGGCAGACTCAAGCCAATGACAGACATCATGAACGCCAACGCCGTGCCCAGAGACGCGCCCTTTTCGACGAGCACGCCGACAATCGGGACCATTCCTGCGGCGTTCGAATACAGCGGCACGCCCAACAGCACCGCTGCCGGCACGGACCACCAGGCATCTTTGCCCATGATGTCCACCAACGCCGACTCGGGCACATAGCCGTGAATCCCCGCGCCAATCGCGATGCCGACGACAACATAGAGCCAAACTTTGCCGACGATTTCTCGAACCGATTGCCACGCGCGCTCGATGCGTTCATTCCAAGTGAGCGATTCGGTGTGCGCCGCGTTTTCACTGTGAATCTTCCAGACGAAATCTTCGACGTGGCGTTCCAACTTGAGCCGCCCCATCACAAATCCGGCGGCGATGGCGATGACCAATCCTGACACAATGTACAACGCCGCAATCTGCCAACCAAACAACCCGAACAACATGATGACGGCGACTTCGTTGATCGTCGGCGCGGCAATCAGAAACGAAAAGGTGACGCCGAGCGGAATCCCCGCTTCGACAAAACCGATAAAGAGCGGCACGGCGGAACAAGAACAAAATGGCGTGACGATGCCCAAGCACGCGGCAATCACGTTGCCGACGCCCTCGCGCTTGCCGCCGAGCAGCGCCCGCGTGCGTTCGGGACTAAAAAAAGTGCGTACGATGCTGATGAGAAACACCATGCCCGCGAGCAAAAGTAAAATCTTGGGCACATCGTAGAAAAAGAACGCGAGCGCTTCACCCAAGCGCGAATCCGCCGCCAAACCCAACGCGGTATACGCAAGCCAATCGGCTAGCGGTTGGATGATGTTGTACGCTACGAGCCACAACACAGCGGCGATGCCCACATAGAGCAGGGAGCGGCGCGAAGACACGAGGGTTCGAGAAGAATCTGAAATTCTTTGCGTAATCTCACTCATAGTAACTGATGCTACGCAAAAATGTCATTTCGAGCCGTCTTGGCGAGAAAGCTCCGTTCGAAGAGCGAGATTTCGCCGATGAACTGCATCGGACACTCCGTTCGAAATGACATGCGTAACGTGATAGTGATTCAATCTCCATTGAAGTATCGGCATAAAAAAATCTAGTAGTGCAGCAACATGAAACTGCGGGGTTGCATCTTTTTTCTTGCCCGTATAATGCGGCGCGCTTTCGCATCCGTATCTCACAGTCTCATCATGTTGTTGCACTAGTTGCGTGTGACACGCAGCTTGGGAACGGACGTCAGGCGCGGACCACACGAAGGCAAGCGCGGCAAAATGCGCGCGGGGTCGAGAAAACTGTTCAATTGCTGACGCAAGCGTTCCAGCGTTTTTTGATTGACGGAATAATAGACCCAGCGCGCGTCGATGGGGTCGCGCTCCGCGTCCACCAATTCGGCGTCGCGCAGTATCTTGAGATGATGTGAAATGAGATTCATCGGCAAGTGCAAGTGGTCGCCGATTTCGCAGTTGCACTGCACACCTTGCATCAGCAAATCGAAAATCGCCAGGCGTGTGGGGTCGCTCAGCACTTTGAAGACAGCAGCAAGGTCTGTCGGGGAAATTTTTGTTTGGCGCACGGTCATTTTCTCGTCCTGAATAATTCAATCGCTATTGAAGTATATTCCAAAACGCAAAATGACCAAGGGGCAAATGTCCGGGAATTTTTGGGACGACGCGGAGAAGGAGAGTTATCGCGCGGTGTGCGGCGTAGCGCCGGTCAAGAAATATCACACGCCGCGCACAGAGGTTGCGGTAATTCTAGCGACAGCGCATTCACCACATAGTACGCGCCGTTCGCACACGGGCGACACAGGATACGCCCTTCCCGAATGACAAAGCGTTCATTGATCACGTCTTCGCCGCATTGTTCGCAGACGACGCGCATGCCGTGTTTGCTGAGGATGGCATCGAGGTTCACGGTCAATTGCGCCTCTTGCGCCTGCAAGAGCTCAGACGTCGGCATGACCTGATACGCTTCCAATTGCGCGTGCCAGCGATCGGGCGCGTGCGGCGCGTACTCGAACGCGCGCTGCCGCGCGTGGAGCGTCGGCGTGATGCGGAACGCGCGCTGCGTTACAGTGTCCACAAACGTCGCCGCCGTTTTGCCATAATCCATCAAATACATGGTGCGCCGTCCCAACGCGCAGCCGGTCGCAACGGCAATGCCGTCGGTCAAACATCCATCCGTTTCGACAAAACAAAACACGCGTTTGTCGTCTTGCGGAAGTTCAATGCCCAGCAATTCGCCTGCCCACACGCCCATCCGCACACCGAGGACTTGGCGCGGACAGAGATGGTTGTGATGACGCTGCGCGGTTTGTTCGAAAAGGACTTGCAAATCAGTCATATCCATCGCTTTCTCTGCGCGCGGCATCGAGTCCCGCGAGTAAGGATTGATGTTTTGTTTCGGCGGCGCGGCAGTCGGGGCAAAGCGTTTCGTTATCCGTCGCGGCGAATTCGGCGTAGCAGCGCGCGCAATGCGCCAGCGGCAGCTCGGTTTCCGTCACGCGCGGCTTGGACTCGCGCGCGGCTTGCGCCTTGGCAAGATTTTCGGCGCGCAGACGCGCGCGTTGTGTCGCGCTCGGCGCGAGATCGGGCACGGCAGACGCGGCGAGCTGCGCCAGCGCGTTGGCGGCGCCGCCGCGAAACAGCATGAGGAACGCGCGGCGCGACGGCGGTTTAGTGCCGGATTGCGAATTCATTTCTTTTTGCTCGTCAATATATCGTCCACCCAACTCATTGCCGACGCATCATCACGCCCTCTGCTCGATTTACGTTGAGCGTGATGATGCGTCGCCGCCATCATGCGCGGAAAGCCGATGGTGGGAATTGCTAACAGAACAACCTGCCGAATTTCTTCGGCGTTCGCGCCGGTGCGTCGCGCCCTCCAGCTGCGCGCCCACCGCCAACGCCAGTTTGACAAGTTCGCGCGTTTTTTCGTCCAAGGGTCCGGCGGAATGAACAGCCGCGCCCAGTTCGTCATAGGCAGTCCAGACTTGGCTGTACTTTTTCTGAAAATTCTGATACGGTTTTGGCAGACGCGCCATGAGATGACTCCTGAATGAGATGCCTTTGAGTTTAGCGTATCGTCGCGTGCAACGCAAGCGCACTTTGGGCATCGTTCGCCACGGGGTTTTGCGCGAGAGACCTTCGAGGTTTTTGCGGCGTACGCCGCCAGCGAACGGATGACCAAAAACCTCGAAGGTCTTGCATGGACAACGCGATTCCCGATACCTTAAACCTTTACCAATTTTACTTTCGTGTCATAGAAACTCGCGCTGCCGCCGATGGGATCCGTCAGACATGTCGTCTTGGTCCCTTCGTCCAACAGCAAAACAGGATTGGAGCAAAGACCTACCGTGCGGCGCGGGTCGCCTTTGATAGTTTGTCCGTCAATGACCACATCGCGCGCGCCGTACGCCCAATGCCCGTACGACCACGAGACCATGATGACGCCGGGGCGGACGCCTTGGGTAAATTTCAATTTGCCCTGCACCGGTTCGGGTTGTCCATTGCCCAAATCGAGTGTGCCGTTCGGATTCGTCCGCGAAGTGAGTTTCACCACATCGCCTTCGCGCACGCCAAGCGCCGCCGCATCGCGCGGATTCATGAGCACATAATTGGTCGGTATGACGCCCATGCCGCCTTGTGTCCAGTAATTGCTGATGGTGCGCGATTGCCCGCCCGTGACTTCTTTGTAGGTGATGACATGAAACGGCATGTCCGCGTCCGCGACCGGCGTGCCATTGCTGTTTTGAATCGGTTCAAAGTGCGCGACGCCGACGAACGGTTTACCGGTGATGCTGTCTTTGCCCGTCGCCACCGGCTCGACGTACAGATTGAGCTGACGCGCGTACGGATGTCCAAGATAATCGCCCGCGTACGCCTTGCTGTAAGATTCAAAGCGCCCGCCGCGATTCAAGACATAGACCGTCTTGCGCCATAACGCGTCGCCGACCGCGTTCTGCCATTTGGTTTCGTCAAAGACGCCCGCGGGCAAATGCTTTCGCGCTTGGCGAAAGATTGCCAGCTCTGCATCATCTGCATCGGGCACCGCGTCGCTGCCGTCTTTGGCGTCGCCGAACGCGATGTTGGCGATTGCGCGCAAGTAATAATCTTCAGGGCGATTAAAATCGCCGTGCTTGTCAAAACCGCCCTTGCCAATTCCCGGCAGTCCGAGCGCTTTGCCAATGGCGAGCATCATCGCTTCCATCGAAATGGGCATGGGTTCTCCATCCACTGTGACGATTTCGGGAATGGGCGCCGCAATCGGTTGGCGCACGCGGATATTTTTGCTGGGTTCGGGCGGCGGCGAACCAAGAAACGCCCAGCGTTCCATGTACGTAATGTCCGGGAACAAATAATCGGCATACATCGAACTTTCCGCAATCACAATGTCGTCGGCGATGTACAGTGGAATCTTGTTCACGTCCGCGAGCATTTTGATTTGCTCTGCGCCGGCGGGCGCTGCCAGCGCGGGGGTTCCCATGTGCAGCCACAAAATTTTGATGGGGTACGGATATTCGGCGTAAGCGGCGGGAATCACTTCTTGGTACACATTCGAGGTGTACGGATAGAACGGACGCGGCGCGGGGTAATCCTTGAACAGCGTCGTCTTTTCGTACGCGATGCCTTCGCGCGTGAGTTTGATGCCGAATGCGCCGAGTTTGCCCGGATGGTCCGCAGAGAGATTAAACGGTTTGCCCTCTTTGGTGCCGATGGCATCCCACGCGCCGCCGCCCGCGCTCAAGCCGCCTTTCCAATCCATGTTGCCGATGAGCAAGTTGAGCGCGATGAGCGCTTGCGCGGTGTAATACCCGTTCGTGTGCTGCACCGCGCCGCGATAAAATTCGACGCCCGCTTTTTTACCGTGCGCGGTCAGCTCGCGCGCCAAATCTTGAATCGTCTTGACATCCACGCCTGCCAGCTGCGCCCATTCTTCGATGGGCTTGATGGAAACTTCATCCAGCAGTACTTGCAAGCCGCTTTTGACCGCGATGCCCTGCACCGTCGTATTCACAAATAAATCGCCGACCACCGCATTCTTGTCATCCGTCGGATTGACCAACGTGGGCGTCCCATTCACCAACGCGACGAACGGGTCGAGCGCGAACGATGTGCCGTCGGGTGTGACCCATGCGCTCGTCGTCTTGCCTGCCGCGTCGGTGGAATCTTTTTTCTCCACCTGTTTCAAATCACTGCCGCGCAAGAGCGCGCCCGCGTGTCCTGTATCATCCATTTTTACCAACCACGTCGCATTCGTCCACGATTTTTCGTTCGCGGCGAGCGCAGCCGCTTTGTTGGCATTGGCGAGGAATTTCGCGTCGTAGCGTTTATTGTCCAGAATCCAGCGCAACATGCCGAGCGCGAGCGGAAGGTCGCCCATCGGCTGCACCGGAACCCACCAACCTTTTGCCGCCGTTTTGGAAAGACGCGGGTCCACCACCGCAAACTTGAAATTGCGCTCGACCAACGATTTGGTCACGGTCTCGGACATGATTGTCGGACCAAAGTTCGCTTCAAATGGGCTGGTGCCCCAAAAGATGACGAATTCGGCGTTCACGGTGTCGGGCTTCATGTGATTTGGACCCGTCGCCCATTTGCCGTCGGCATACTGCGCGGTGGTGTACGTGTAGGCGATGTGATGCGATTGTTCGCAAATCGTCGTATGGTCGTACCAATTGATCGAGCCGAAGGAATTGAGCGTAAACCGCTGCGCGAAATTGTTGCGTCCGGGTTCGATGCGCCCCGCCATAAAAACGAATTGATTGTTTTTGACGCCGAGGTCGGGATGGTCGGGGTCAATCAGCAAATCGAGTTCGTTCGCGTGTTTGGACTTGAAAGCGTCCAGCGTCATTTTTTTTGCGGCGACGGCGGAAGCGTCCGCTGCCAGACCCGCCATCACTTTGGCGTCTTTGCTCGCGAGCACATCCTTGAAACCCGGCACGACGCGGTCTTCGCCAATCTCGGCAAAAAGTTTTCCGCCGTTAACGATTTCGCTAATCGCTTGGTCAAAGGGAATTGCCTTCCATTTGTTGGAGCCGCGCGGACCGGTGCGTTTCAGCACCTTGACGATGCGATAGGGGTCGTATTGGGTTTGGATGCCTGCCTGTCCTTTGGGGCACAGTTTGCCGTCTACTAACGCGGCGTCTGTCACCGCCGTTTTGTATTCCACGGGCGGCAGCATATTGTTGGGGCTGTACGGATTGCCGTCAATTTTGACGAGCACACCGTTTTGGATTTTACCTTTGATGGTGCACTGCGTATTGCACTGCAAACATACGCCGTAAATGATGTTTTCCGGTTTGGCGAGGGGATACGTATCGCTTGCCGCACTCGCGTTCGCGGCGAACACGTCGGGCGGTTGTCCCCAATTCCACTCGACCGCGCCCGCGACGAGCGCCGCGCCGCCCAACAACGCCGAACCCTTGATAAACGTGCGGCGCGTCACATGGGGTGTTTCGATACCTTGTTGTTCCAGCTCACATGGCTTGTTGTCGCTCATAGCGTCACCTCTCTCGCTTCTCATTTCTCGTTTCTCGCTTCTCATTTCTCGTTTCTCGCTCCTCGCTCCTCGTTTCTCGCTTCGTATTTCTCGTTTCGCGTTTCTCGTTTTATTCACGCGCGGTCTCGGCGGACAAAGCCGTTTGGCGCTCGGGCACAATCGGCAGCAGGCGATAACCAATCAGAAACGCCAACACCCCCGCCGAGATAATCCAGATTTGCAAAAGCCATTCGGTCAGCGTCGGGAAATAATCAAAGTCGAGTCCGGGACCGGTAAAGGCATTTCGCAGTCCCTCCAGTTCGGGCACCGCAAGTCCGGGAATCACAATGTTCAGGCGCACCGTGAAAAAGGTAAACGCGATGAACAGCCCCGCGAGCGCAGCCGCCCACGATGAATTCCGAAAGAGGACGAGCAATGTAACCGGCACGAGTACGCCCAGTCCGATATGGAAGATCCAGAATGCCCACCAGTACGGTCCGAACAAGACCAATTCCATACTCGCCGCGTCGGACGGAATTGCGGAATACAATCCAATGGAATACTCTGCCCATTCGAGCAAGACGTCGAGCAACAACAAGCCCAACGTAATCTTGCCGAGCAAGAGCACCGTCTCTTGATGTTCGGCGCTGCCGCGATTTGGACCAAAGACCCATGTCACAAACGTCAACAGTGCGCCGCCGCTCAAGAGCGCGCCAATGAGAAACATGATGGGCGTGAGCCCGGTGTTCCAATAGGGACGCGCGCCGACGACGCCAAACAACGCGCCGACACCGCCGTGAAATGCGATTGCCAGCGGTACGCCAATCGAACCGAGCACGCGCAAAATACGCTTGTCGCGCGCCGCCGCTTCGGCGCTTGCATCGCGCTTGCCGAAAGAGAGCACGCGCGCAATCGCACCGGATATATCTTGGCGCGTGCTCCAGCGCGCGAGGTCACCGCGCAGCGCGAACCACAACTCGACAATGAGCAAAATGAAATACGCGCTGTAGAGCCAAATCATCCAACCCATCATCGAACGGAAATTGGTGCGCAGAATCATGCGCCACGCGCGCTCGGGATGCCCGAGGTCGAGAAAGATGCTGAACATCGCCAAGCCGAGCGTAATGACCGCCGTAAAAAGCGCGAGCTTGCCAATGTTTGCCAGTTTTTGGATGCCGAACACGTACACCAGCGCCGAAATCAGAAACGCGCCTGCCGAAACGCCGATGAGATAAATGTACGCGCCGACCCACAAGCCCCACGGGATGTAACTGCCATAGCTCACGTTGACATGCCCATTCACGACGCGGTCGTACAAACCGTACGCGCCGATGATGAATCCAAGAATGGCGACAAGCCACAGTATGCGTTCAAATGTTTTCATCGTTCAGCCCCTGCTTCCAATACGCCAAATTAGCCAATGCGATTTGGCGCGTTCGCCCTTTTGGCTCTTTTGGCATCTTTGGCATGTTTCCTCATTTACGTCAGATAGTACACCTTGGGCTGCGTGCCCATTTCTTCTTTGAGCCGCATCACGTTCGGCGAAGCAATCAATTCCGATACCAACGAATCCGGGTCGTTCGCATCGCCAAAATACGTCGCTGCGCCGATGCATGTCGTCACACACGCGGGCAGCATTCCCACGTTCAAGCGATGCAAACAAAAATGGCATTTCCGCGCGTTGCCAATCGGCGAATCGCCTTGGGAGCGGTCCCAAGTTTCGCCATATTCAAAATTCGCCAACTGCTCGTACGGCTGCAGCGCCGGCGTGTGGCTGCTGTAATAACGTCCGTTGTCGAACGTGCGCGCGGAATATGGACACGCCGTAATACAATAGCGACAGCCAATGCACTGTTCGTAATCAATTTCGACGATGCCATCCGGGCGCTTGAAAGTTGCATTGACCGGGCACACCGGCACACATGGCGGATTGTCACACTGCATACACGGACGCGGGACAAAACGCCGCGTCACATTCGGATACGTTCCGATTTCTTCTTCCAACACCGGACGATAGACGACGCCGGGCGGCAGTTTGTTTTCGGCAACACAGGCAATGGTGCAGGCAGAACAACCGACGCATTTCCGCAAATCAATCACCATCACCCACCGCCGCTGCTCGACCGGCTTTTGCAGCGCGCGTTTCAAATCTTCCTGCATTCGAATCAGTGGGTCCGGCGCGCCCTCCGCTGGTTCGGCGACGATAAATTGCACTTGCTGTTTTTCTCGAGTGTCTGGCATATCCGATTCCTCCCTGAAATGTAGGGCACATCAATCCTTCGCGTTACACATTGCGCCATCAGCTTAACGAAATCTGGATGTCTTTTCTAGCAGGTAAAACCTGTGCCATTTGTCACAATGCAAGGGAAATCCCCAGACTTTTGAATTCGCTGCGGGGGAAAACCTGACACAGTACATCACAATTTTGCCCGATAGGGATCCACGAATAATTGTTACACAGTGCGTAACGACGAATCCTCACGAATCAGATTTAGAAAATTCGTGTTATTCGTGTTATTCGTGGATCGTAGGGAAATCTGTGATGTACTGTGACAATAAAAAAAGGACTCGCCTTTTTGACGAGTCCCGCTTGCCACACACACACCACATTGTCATTCGCGCAGCCAATTTTCGCGGAGGGCGTATCGCACCAACGCGGCGCGGCTGGACAAGCCGAGCTTTTCCATTCCGCGCGCGCGATAACTTTCCACCGATTTCACACTCAACGCGAGTTGGTCCGCAATCTCTTGATTCGTGTGTCCCAACGCGACAAGCCGCAGCACCTCGTGTTCGCGTTCGCTCAACGCGGCGGCGGGCGCATTCGCGTTCCCTTCACCGGTCGCGCTCACCATGCCGTTCAATAATACTTTGGTATGCGACGGATGAATGTACAAGTTGCCGCGCAGCACCGCGCGAATCGCGGAAATGAGTTCGGCGTCCGCCGCGCCTTTCGGGCAGTATCCTGCCGCGCCCAATGCCAACGCGCGCCGCAAATAACCTTCTTCTTCGTGCATGGTGAGAATCAAGACCCGAATCGTCGGCGCGACGCGTTTCAATTCCCTCAGCACATCCAGCCCGTCCATGCCCGGCATCGTAATGTCAAGAATCAACACATCGGGCGCGAGTTCGCGCGCGAGCCGCAGCGCCGCGTCGCCCGTCGCCGCCTCGCCCACCACCACCATGTCACTTTGCGCGTTCAGCAAATATTTCAGCCCCGAACGCAGCACATTATGGTCATCCGCCAAAAGAATGCGCGTCTTGCCGTTCATAGGAAATGCGCCACCTTTTCCAATCCAATGTCTTGACCTTTCATCCTGGCACTACCTGGCGTTCCAACGGAATTTCCACAAAGACGCTCGTCCCGGCGCCCGGCGCGGACTCGAGCTGCAAACGCCCGTTCACCAATTCGACGCGTTCGCGCATCCCAAAAAGCCCCAGTTTGCTTTCCTCTTGCGGCGATTCAATGACCTGCCGCACATTAAAGCCGCGCCCATCATCTTCGACAATCGCAATCAGCGTGTGTGTTTTGCGCTCTAGCACAATGCTCACATTGCGCGCGTCCGCGTGTTTTACAATGTTGGTCAACGCCTCTTGAATCACGCGATACAACGTCAATTCAATTTCAGCGGGCAAACGTTCATTGTCCAGAAAACCGGTCGCTTGCAAATCCACGCGCAGCCCAAACTGCGCCTGATAATTCGCCACATAGCGTTCGAGCGCGGCAATCAAGCCCAAATCATCCAGCAGGGGCGGACGCAGTTCGCGCGCCAGACGTTTCACCGCTTCAAGCGTTTGCGCCGCAATCCCGCGCAGTTCGCCCAAACGCGCGCGGGTGTCCGGCTCGCACACATCGCTCGCCGCGCGCAAACCGACCATCAGCGAGGTGATGGCTTGACCCGTGTCGTCGTGCAGTTCGCGCGCAATGCGTTTGCGTTCTTCTTCTTGCGCCGTGATGATTTTTTCCAAGAGTTGTCCGCGCGCGCGTTCTTTGTCGCGCAAGTCATCCCACAAGCGCGCGTTCTCCACCGCCACGCCCAACTGCTGCCCCAACGCTTCGAGTAATCTGACCTCTTCTGCGCCGAACGCGTCCGGCTCGCCGCTCACGACGCCCAATACGCCCAAGACGTGTCCGTGCGAAAGGATGGGCACGGTCACGTGCGCGGCGACACGCGTCGAATTGTCCACGCGCGCGTTGTGAATGGGACAATGCGTTGCGAGCGGCGCGACGACTTGGGCGCGTTTTTCGTGCACCGCGTTCGCGCATGGACAGCCGCGCAGCGCCGTCGCGATTTCGCGCGCCGCGAGGGCTTGCGGCAGACCGACCCAACTTGCGAGTTGAATCTGCTCGCCGCGATCGTCAAACAAAAAAATCCAACCCGCCGGCAGCGCGAGTGCGTCGAGCATGGCGCGTAGGGAACGGTCCAGCGCTTGCGTCAGCGGCGCGGGCGCGTTCATCGCGTTTGCCACCGCATTCAACGCCGTCAATTCGTGTTGGCGCTGCAGCATGGTTGCTTGCGACACCGCCAAGTCGCGCACCATCGCATTGAACGCGGTCGAGAGAATGCCGATTTCATCCTCTGCCCATGTCGGCGCGCGCGGCGTCAAGTCCCCGCGCGCGACCGCTTGTGTGACGTGTACGAGCGCGCGAATAGGGCGCGTCAAGACCCAAGTGAGCGTGTAGGCGGCAGCGATGCCGAGCAGTGAGACCAACAAAGTGGTCAACAACATTTGCCACGTTAAATCATTGACGGTGCGCTGCACACTGGCTTCGCTCAAACCGACGCGCGCCACACCCGCGCGCCCCCCGAAAATGGGCACCGCCACATCATGCATCATCCCTTCGTCGGTGTTAAAAACCACCGTATGCGCGCGTTCCGTCGGCGCAACCGAATTTTGTTCCAAGAGATGTCGCGGAAAACCATTCTCAAAGGAATGCGCCAGCACACGTCCCTGCTCATCCAATATGAACGCATATCTCAAGTCGTTGTTATCGCGCATCGTATCTTGCAGCAGCTCGTGCAGCGCATACGTGTTATTAATCAAAATCAAATCGGTCGAGCGCGCGGCTACATCTCGCGCAATCGAAATGCCGCGCTCTTGCATTCGCTCGGTCAAAGCCGCCGTCATACTCGCGCGCACTTGCCAGGTAATGCCAAAACCCAGCAGCAGCACGAGCCCCAACACAATGCCCATGATTTTGGCGCGCACGCTGAAACGCAAAAGCCATGCGCGCACGCGGGGCACACTTGCGCGGGCACGTGATCCCAGAGTCACCCAGTCTATCGTTAGAGTTCTCACGGCGCGGTATTGATCTGCAATTCCAACGCGCGCGCTGAATCGTACAGGCTCTCCGGCACGACGACAAAGCGATCAATCATCAGATTCTTGAGGATTCTGCGCCCGACCGCATCGCTGTCGGCTTGCAAGAGAATTTCGCGCAGCAAGGTCTTGAGCTGCGGATTCAATTTGGGATTCACCACAACGGGCGGGATGCCGAACGCAGGCGAACGGTCAATCACGCGCGTTTTGCTGACGATTTCCGGATCGCGCGCGACAAAATACTCGTACACCAGACTGTCCACATTCGCGCCATCCGCCACTTGATTGGCGACCGCGCGAATCGCATTGTCATGGCTGTATGTGTAAAACGTGCGCTCAAAAAAAGTCTCGGGTGTGGCGCCGAGCGTCGTCACTTTGAGGGTCGGGTAAACGCGCCCAGTCAACGACAAAGGGTCGGTGAACGCAAACGTTTTGCCGCGCAAATCTTCCAGCGAACGCGCGGAACTGGAGGCGGGCACGATCAGCAGCGAGTAATACACCGTCTCGCCATTCACCTGCGGCGCGACCAACAGCTCCATGCCAAAATCGCGTTGTCCGGCGACATACGCGCTGGTGCAGACGAACGCCAAATCCACTTGCCCCTGCTTGACGAGGTCATTAACTTCGGCATAGGTTTGGCGCTGCACCAACTCGACCGGGCGTCCAATTTTTTCGCCGATGTAATTGAGCAAATCGCTATAACTTTCGACGTTGCCTTTTGGCGAAATGACTGCCGCGACGGCGACGCGGAGGGGCTTGATGGCTTGGAGCGAAGCATTCGTCTCCGGTATGGGTTCGACATCCGTAAAGCGGACGACGGTGGGCGCAGACGACGCGGCACAGCCCATTAGCCCCAAGACGACCCCCAGAGCGACAACGAAAAATTTGATGTTCATCTACTCGATTCTCCGGAACCCATCATAAAAGGGTTTTTTCAAACCGGCACTTGTCAAATGACTGAATTTCGTAGGGACATTCGTAAAGGCAATTCCATGTCGCGGTCAAGGGTCTGGGCATTGTAATATAATCGCCGCGTTCGTATTTCAACCGCGCGTGCTTGGAGATTGAGGCTATGCTTGCCAAAGTGACCTCTTGCGCCGTAATCGGTTTGGATGGGCAACTGGTGGATGTGGAAGTGGATCTTGGCAGGCGAACTTTCGCTCGACGGCGCGGTGCGGCATACGAACGGCGTGCTTTCCATAGCGATGTTGGCGCGCGAACGCGGCATCAAAACTTTATTCATCCAATTTGAGCATCGCTTGCTTCTTCTCAAAAGGCGGTTCAGGAACCCGTCCTTGTTGCTTGAGCAAAATAGTTTTGCCAAGGCATTCACGTCCGACCGAATCAGGCAATAATATAGTTCGAACGCCAACGCGCGTCGCGCGCTTTTGTTCCAACCATTTCGCCGACGGTTACAAATGATTCATTTTAGGTGCCGACTGTACCGTGCCGAGTGAAACGCCGTGAGAGAATTTGAAAACCGCGATTGAAGCGGCGCATGGGTATGTAGGAAAATGAGCTTACTTTTCCAGCCGAACATTGTCACCCAGTATTGAGTTTGCTATAATCTTTGCAACTCTATAAACACAAACCCGCGACATCGTGGGGGAGCTTCCGACCGGGTTGCGCAAGGCAATGACTGCCTCATACGATGACATTGTTGCAAAGTGCGTCCCAATCATCCCGTGCAGGTTCTATGCCAACGCGGGCTTTTTGTTTGTTCACCGGTATAGTTCGGTATCCGAAGCCTTTCGTTTCTCTGAACTCTATTTTTGAGAGGGGATAATGGACATCTTTACACTGCGCAATTCTCTGGTAGATGACTATGCCGAGTATGTTTCCAGTTTTATTGAAATCCAAGACGAACGTATTCGAAACAAAGTAGAAGAAAATTTACATGCGGGCATCCTCTGGCCCGAACCGCTGATTCAACTCAACCCCTCGTTTGAGTCCGGCGATTGGATTGATGATCTCGTCAAGCAAGGTATTCTACATTCAGAATGCAGCAAGGTTTTCCGAGTTGGGAAGACCGAAGTTGACGGTACAGGCAAACCTCTGCGGCTGCATCGTCACCAATCCGATGCTATCCGCGCCGCACAAACCGGTGCCAATTATGTTTTAACTACCGGCACGGGCTCAGGCAAAAGCTTGGCATACATCGTTCCCATTGTGAACCACGTTCTCCAGCGTGGTTCGGGTCGTGGCGTTCAAGCCATCGTCGTCTATCCGATGAACGCGTTGGCGAACAGCCAGTACGGAGAACTCCAAAAATTCCTCCAGTTTGGTTATCCCGATGGCAAAGGTCCCGTTACGTTCGCCAAGTATACGGGACAGGAAACGGACGACCAACGCCATCAAATCATTGCCAACCCTCCCGACATCATTCTGACCAATTACGTGATGTTGGAACTCATGCTCACGCGCCCAATCGAGCAAAGTCTCATCGAAGCCGCGAAGGGGTTGCGATTCCTGGTGCTCGACGAACTGCACACGTATCGCGGTCGGCAAGGCGCAGACGTTGCGCTCCTCGTACGCCGCGTCAGAGACTTGCTCGCGACCGACCAGCTTCAGTGTGTTGGGACGTCAGCCACGCTCACGGGGGCGGGCACCTACGACGAGCAACGCAAAGAAGTGGCGCTCGTCGCCACGCAGTTGTTCGGTTCCGAGGTTAAACCGGCAAATGTCATTGGTGAGACGCTGCGCCGCGCAACTCCCGCGCGTGATTTGAATGATCCTGCGTTTGTCCAAGACCTCACGCGACGAATCGCTGATCCCCATCTTCAACCCCCGTTGGATTATCACGGCTTTGTCAACGATCCACTCTCGATCTGGATTGAAAGCACCTTTGGCGTCACGCAAGAACGGGATACCGGTCGTCTCGTTCGTACACCACCTCGGACCATTTCGGGTGAAGATGGCGCGGCGCACGCCTTGAGTCGCCTCACCCAAATTCCGGTCGAGCAATGCATTCGCGCGATTCAGAGCGGTTTACTCGCGGGCTACCGGTGTGAACCCAATCCAGAAACTGGGTTCCCCGCTTTTGCCTTTCGCTTGCATCAATTTATCAGCCGCGGCGACACCGTTTACACCTCGCTCGAATCTGAAGAGAAACGCCACATCACGGTTTACGGACAACAATTTGTCCCCGGGGATCGCGCGCGCATTCTATTGCCGCTTGCCTTTTGCCGCGAATGCGGGCAAGAGTATCTCGTCGTCAAACGCGTGAGGGGGAGTGATGGCAAATGGGTTCTCGTGCCGCGTGATCTAGGCGATCAATCAGACGAGGAGGGTGAACCCGGCTTTGTTCATTGCAGTTCAACTGAACCGTGGCCGCGTGAAGCAGATGAAATTCTCGACCGGCTTCCCGAAGATTGGGTCGAGGATGCGCCACGCGGCAATGGTCGTCGCGTGAGCAGTGGACGTAAGAAATATTTGCCCCAACCGATCCGCGTGGACACCGGAGGACGCGAAGCGGATCAAGGACTCGACGCCCATTTCATTCCAGCCCCCTTTCGGTTTTGTTTGCATTGTGGCGTTTCGTACGGCTTTCGCCAAGACGATGATTTTGCCAAATTGACGTCACTCGCTTCAGAAGGACGCAGTACGGCGACAACCATTTTGAGTCTCTCCGCGGTGCGCGGTCTGCGCGGCGATCCCAGTCTGCGCGACGAAGCACGCAAGTTGTTGAGCTTCACCGATAATCGCCAAGACGCTTCACTCCAAGCGGGTCATTTCAACGATTTTGTCGAGATTGGATTGCTCCGCGCCGCTTTGTATCGTGCGGTCAATCAAGCCGGCGCAACGGGACTCGCGCACGATCAATTGCCGCAAAAAGTGTTCGACGCGCTGAATCTGCCCATAACGGCGTACGCGAGCGATCCGACTGTCCGCTACCAGGCGCTGGCGGAAACACAACGCGCGTTGCGGAATGTGTTGGGCTATCGGTTGTATCGCGATCTGAAACGCGGCTGGCGCATCACGTCTCCGAATCTCGAACAGTGTGGACTTTTGGAGATCAAATATCTTTCGCTCGAAGAGGTGTGCCGCGACGAAGACGTATGGGCAAAAGGACACCCAGCCCTCGTCACCGCCACTCCCGAGACGCGGTTCAAGGTTGCCAAAGTTCTGCTCGACTATATGCGCCGCGAACTCGCGATCAAGGTGGACTATCTCAATCCGCGTGACCAGGAGACGATCCAACAGCAAAGCAATCAACGCCTCATTAGCCCCTGGGCGATTGACGAGAACGAGACGATGGAACACGCGGCGATTCTCTTTCCCCGCTCGCAAAGGATGGGGGATTACGGCGGCAACGCTTTTTTATCGGCGCGGGGTGGGTTCGGTCAATACCTGGGACGCCCAACCACGTTTACCGATTACAAGACCAGGTTGAGACTGGAGGATAAGCAAGCGGTCATCCAAGATTTGCTGAATGGGTTACGCATTGCTGGGTTAGTCGAGATCGTCGAACAACCGCGCGACAAGGATGAGGTGCCTGGGTATCAACTGCCTGCCTCCGCGATGATGTGGGTGGCGGGCGATGGCACGAAAGCATTTCACGACCCGATTACGGTTCCCAATGAATCGGAGCAAGGCGCGCGCACGAATCCCTTCTTCATCCATTTCTATCGCGTCGTCGCTGCCGAGTTGGGTGGACTCGAAGCCCGTGAGCACACCGCCCAAGTGCCGTACGAAGATCGTGTCAAGCGCGAGGAACTTTTCCGCGAAGGCAAATTGCCGATTCTCTACTGTTCGCCCACGATGGAACTGGGTGTGGACATCAAAGAACTGAACGTCGTCAATCTGCGGAATATTCCACCCACGCCAGCAAACTACGCTCAACGCAGTGGACGCGCGGGACGCAGTGGGCAACCCGCCTTGGTTTTCTCGTATTGCACGACCGGCAGTCCCCACGATCAATATTTTTTCAAGCGTCCTGAGCGCATGGTCGCTGGCGCGGTCACGCCGCCGCGTTTGGATTTAGCGAACGAAGACCTCGTCCGCGCACACGTCCATGCGATCTGGCTGGCAGAAACGCGGACGAGTCTGGGGAAATCGCTCAAGGACATTCTCGATTTATCCGGTGAAGAACCCACGCTGGCTTTGCAAAGTCACGTGCGGGATGCGCTTGCCGATGCCAGCGCACGCCGCCGTGCCCAAGCGCGCGCTGAACGAATTCTCGCAACGTTCCGCGATGAACTGGCGGCATCGGATTGGTATCACGATGGCTGGCTCGAACACGAACTCACCTTGGTCGCTCAGCGTTTCGAGCAGGCGTGTGAACGCTGGCGCGGTTTGTATCGCGCGGCACTCGCGCAAGCCAAAGCACAGGATCGCATCATTCGGGACGCGGCACGCAGTCCCGACGACAAGCGGCAAGCCGAACGCTTGCGACGTGAAGCCGAAGAGCAACTCAAACTCCTAACCGAAGTCGAGAACATCGCCCAGTCCGATTTCTATAGTTATCGCTATATGGCGAGCGAAGGATTTTTGCCGGGTTACAGTTTTCCGCGCTTGCCGCTGTCAGCATTCATCCCCGCTCGTCGCACCAAGACGCGCGACGAATTCCTCTCACGTCCACGCTTTCTTGCCATTTCCGAATTCGGTCCGCGCGCGATTGTGTATCACGAAGGATCGCGTTATATCATCAACAAAGTCATCTTGCCCGTCGAGGACGAAGAACTGCTCACACGCCAGGCAAAATTGTGCGCCAAGTGTGGCTATCTGCACCCCGTCCGCAATGGTGGCGGCGCCGATTTGTGCGAACGATGCGGTGCGCCCCTCGATCCGCCATTGCGCCAACTCTTCCGCTTGCAAAACGTTTCGACCAAACGGCGCGACAAGATCAACTCGGATGAAGAAGAGCGAATGCGGCAGGGATTCGAGATTATCTCTGGCGTGCGGTTTGCCGAGCAGAGCGAACGTCCATCGTATCGAGTTGCCACCCTTGAAAGAAATGGCGATGCGTTAGCAAAATTGACCTATGGGCATTCGGCGACACTGTGGCGCATCAACCTGGGATGGAAACGACGCAAAGACAAAGAGAAACGCGGCTTTGTGCTGGATGTCGAACGGGGTTATTGGGCAAAGAGCGACCAGGAAAACGAAGACCAAGCGGATCCGTTGTCGCCCAAGACCGAACGGGTAATTCCGTACGTCGAAGATCGTCGTAATTGTTTGCTATTTGAACCTACCCAAAGAATCAGCGTGAGCGCGCTCGCCTCTTTGATGTCGGCACTCAAGGGCGCGATCCAGATTCAATTTCAACTCGAAGATGACGAACTCGCGGCAGAGCCATTGCCGAGTGAAACGGATCGTCGTTTGATCTTGTTCTACGAATCGGCTGAAGGCGGCGCGGGGGTGTTGCGTCGTCTGTTGGATGATCCGCAAACGTTCGCGCGCGTTGCGCAAGAAGCGTTGCACTTGTGTCACTTTGATCCTGAAACGGGTGAGGATTTGCATCGCGCGCCGCGCGCCCGTGAAGATTGCGAAGCGGCGTGCTACGATTGTTTGATGAACTATTACAACCAACGCGATCACAAACTCCTCGACCGCCAAGCCATTCGCGATTTGCTGATACAGTTCACCCAAGCGCAAGTGATTGTCGCGCCAGCCGAGAAATCGCGCGGTGAACACTTGCAACAATTGCTGCGTCTGGCAGGATCAGAACTCGAACGCCAGTGGTTGCGCTACTTGGAATCGCGTGGACATCATCTTCCGTCGAAAGCGCAACCGTTGATCGAAGCGTGCAGCACGCGCCCCGATTTTCTGTACGCAGACCACCAAGCCGCCATTTACATTGATGGTCCGCACCACGCTTATCCCGAACGTCACGCGCGCGACCAAGCACAAACCGAGTGTATGGAAGATCGCGGTTACACGGTGATCCGTTTTGGGCTTGAGGACGACTGGGACAAGATCATCGCGCAATTTCCGTATGTGTTTGGGAGGGCACGATGACGGGCTTTGCGGTTGGCTCGCTTGTCAAAGCGCGTGGGCGTGAGTGGGTCGTGTTGCCCAAATCGGGCGACGATCTGTTGGTCTTGCGTCCGTTGGGCGGGACAGACGACGAAACGACAGGAATTTATCTGCCACTCGAAAAAGTCGAACCCGCGTCGTTCGATTTGCCCGACCCGACTCAACCTGGGGATTATCGTTCGTGTCGTTTGTTGCGCGAGGCGGTACGGCTTGGTTTTCGTTCGAGTGCGGGACCGTTTCGCTCGTTCGCGCGGATTGCCGTCGAACCGCGTCCGTATCAACTGGTGCCGTTGTTGGTTGCATTGAAACTCGACCCAGTTCGTATCCTCATTGCCGATGATGTCGGTATCGGTAAGACCGTTGAAGCCAGTTTGATTGCGCGCGAACTTTTAGATCGCGGTGAAGTGTCGCGCCTCGCGGTGTTGTGCCCCCCACAACTCGCCGAGCAATGGCAAGTCGAACTGCGCGACAAATTCCACATTGACGCCGAACTCGTTCTTCCCAGTACTGCCACGCGACTCGAACGCAACTGCCGCATTGGTCAATCGCTGTTTGACGTGTATTCGCACGTCATCGTCTCGACCGAGTTCATCAAATCGGATCGGCGGCGCGAGGAATTCTTGCGCACCTGTCCCGAACTCGTCATCGTGGACGAGGCGCACACGTGCGCGTGGGCGGGCGAGGGACGCGGTACGCGTCATCAACGCCATCAATTGGTCGCAGGACTCGCGGCAAACCAAGAACGCCATCTCATCTTGGTCACGGCGACGCCACACAGCGGCAAGGAAGAGGCGTTTCGCTCGCTCTTGCAATTACTCCAGCCCGATTTTGCAAACCTGCCCGACGATTTGAGCGGGAAAGAGAACGAGCATCATCGGCGCAAACTCGCCGCGCATTTCATTCAACGTCGCCGCGCCGACATCCGCCATTACCTTGATGCGGACACTCCGTTCCCCGAACGCGAGGACACCGAAGCGACGTACAAACTTTCGCCCGAATACAAACAATTCCTCGAGCGCGTGCTCCGTTATGCGCGCGAAACCGTGTCCGATCCAACTTTGGGACAATTCCGCCAGCGCGTTCGTTGGTGGTCCGCGCTCGCGCTCTTGCGTTCGATTGCGTCATCGCCCGCCGCCGCGGCGGCAACGCTCCGCAGTCGCGCGGCAAGCGCGGATACCGAAACACCCGAAGAAGCGGACGAAGTGGGACGCCGCACGGTGCTCGATTTGATAGACGCCGAATCGTCCGAAGGGATTGATCTGGTTCCTGGCAGCGACACGGGCGAGGAAGATACTGACGCGCAGAAAAATCGGCGACGCTTGTTGGAGATGGCGCGTGAAGCGGATTCACTCGTAGGTGAGAAGGATACGAAACTGCAACAAGCGATCGCGCTTGTCGAAAAAATGTTGGCGGACGGCTACAAGCCGATTGTCTTTTGCCGTTTCATTCCGACGGCGGAGTACGTTGCGGCGTCACTGCGCGCGCGCTTGCCGAACGATGTCGAAGTGGCGGCGGTTACGGGGACACTCCCGCCTGACGAACGCGAAGCGCGCGTGCTTCAACTTGCCCAGTCGCCACGCCGTGTGCTGGTGGCAACCGATTGCTTGAGCGAGGGCATCAACCTCCAAGAGCATTTCGACGCAGTGATGCACTATGACTTGTCGTGGAATCCCACGCGGCACGAACAGCGCGAAGGGCGCGTGGATCGCTACGGTCAGCCGAGCCAAAAGGTGCGCGTGCTGACCTATTACGGCGTGGATAACCAAATTGATGGTGTCGTGTTGCAAGTGTTGATCCGCAAACATCAAACGATTCGCAGTTCGCTGGGCATTTCGGTACCCGTGCCGCTCGACACCGAGCAAGTCGTTCAAGCGATCTTCGAGGGCTTGCTTTTGCGCGGCAAGGCGGATGATGCGCAGACGTTTCTGCCTGGGTTCGACGAGGTCATCAAGCCGCAACGCGAAGAACTGTTCCGCCTGTGGGATGCCGCCTCCGAACGCGAGAAACGTTCGCGCACGATGTTCGCGCAAGAGACGATCAAGGTGGACGAGGTGGCGCGCGAATTGCAAGCGGTGCGCGCGGCAATTGGTTCGGGTGTGGACGTGGAGCGATTCGTCGTCGAAGCGTTCAAGGCGTATGGCGCGACGGTGAGCCGCAATGGGGATTTCAAGTTCGACGCGAATGAGGTGCCGCGCGGATTGCTCGATGCGATTGGCGCGCAAAGCAAATTCGTCGCGCGGTTCGAGTTGCCGATCAAGGAAGGGCAGATTTACCTGAGCCGCACGCAACCGATTGTCGAAGGGCTTGCCAGTTACGTGATGGACACCGCGCTCGATCCGATGGGTGAGGGTGTGGCGCGACGCTGCGGCGTGATTCGTACGAGTCGCGTGCAAAAACGGACGACGCTCTTACTGATCCGCTTACGTTACCACATCACCAAGGTGACCTCGGTCATCACGCGACGCGAGCGCGGTGGCAGAGTAACGGAATCACCTTTGCTGGCAGAAGATTGTCAACTGCTCGCGTTCGCGGGTTCGCCGCAAAACGCCGAATGGCTCGATAGCCAAGTGGCAGAAGAACTGTTGTCGGCTGAACCCGAAGCGAACATCCAACCCGACCAGGCGACTCACTTTTTGCGGCAGATACTCGATGGGTTCGACGCGCTACGTCCACACCTGGACGAGGTAGCGCACCAGCGCGGCGAAGAATTGCTGGACGCGCATCGCCGCGTGCGCATTGCCGCGCGCGAAACGAACGTGAGTCATCGCGTCGAGCCGCAGTTGCCGTGCGATGTGTTGGGGGTGTATTTGTATTTGCCCAAGGAGTGAAGGTTTAGTTTTTGGGTCTGATCACAAACGAGAATCCACACTGGCAGGTGGACGCCAGATTGGAGTTTTGAAATTTACTGTGGTGTCAACCAAAGCACGTTGACAATAGATGCAACGCACTTGAATTCGGGATCGCCTGTAACCAACGTTGCTCCCAATTCTTGCGCAAGCGCTAGCGCAAACGCATCCGCATACGCCAAGGGCCAAGTGGCTTTGAGCCGCGCCGCCATAAGGACGCGCTCTTCAGAGACCCCATCGAATCCAATCGGGAGCGTGCGAAGATCATGCAACATTTCTTCGGCGCGGTTGTGTCCTTGTTCGCGATAGGTGATATAGTATATCTCGCCGACATTGATGAGACTGACATGCAAGGTGGCTTGATGATCGCGCGCGGCTTCAAAGAGTGTGCGGACCTGGCCCCCACCTGGCTCGGCTTGGAAATAGGCGAGCAGCGCGAAACTATCCAGGACGTAGGTTGGAATCTTTTCAGGCACGAAAGCGTCCCAGTTTCTTGTCTTCGCGTGCGCGTTCGGCAGCGCGTTCGGCCAAGAGGGCTTGCGTGAGCGACCGTCCGCCGGCATATTTGCCGTAAGTGGTTGCGATGGCTTGGGTTGTGCGCGCGCGAGAACGCGGACGCGCCGAGTTAGTAATCAGACGGCGAACTTGACGATAAATTTCTGGTGACAATTCGATTTTTTTGCCTTGCGGCGTGACTAACCTGGCACGTTGTGTCATATGCAATCCTTTCTCGTTCACTTCGCCAAGATATTACAACAGGTAGACGATTTCGGCAAGTGGAATTGGATATAACTCGGGTGAGCCGCAGTTGCCGTGTGATGTGCTGGGTGTGTATTTGTACTTGCCGAAAGCGTAAGCACTGCTTATTGTCACTTGCAAGCCAAAGTGTTAATAGCGTTTGCGCTTGTTGTCGTTTACGATAACAAGGACTTGCGCGAGATTACGGGGCGCGTGCGAAATCGCGTGTATCGCGCGGATGAAATTTTGTGCGTGATTGATGCACCATTGGAATAGGTAGAGTCGTAAGTCATTTGAGGAGACTGACAATGGAAGCACCCAAAGCAAATCCAGAAAACTTACTCTCCATTCTCAGCGACGCGTACAAAGGCAAAGTCGTTGTTCCTGAATTCCAAAGGAGCTTTCTTTGGTCAAGGGATGGAATCGCAGAACTACTTGTTTCCATCTTGCAGGGTTACTTTGTCGGAACACTGTTACTATTAGACACGCAGTCTGGCGATCCTTTGTTTCCATATCGGTTGATTGAAGGACTCGACCGAGTCAATCCCGATGCGCGCCCTAACGATCATCAAACAATTCGCCTCGTGCTAGACGGACAGCAAAGAATCACTTCCCTTTTCTATGTTCTTTATGAACCTGACCACCCTCTAAAAAATACCTCTCAACCACATCGCTTTTTCTTCCGCATTGACTTGGCGCTCGATGGAGATCCTGAAGATGCGGTTGTGGGCTTACCTGTTTCAAGCAAGCGCCGCATGGGAGAAATGAAGCAATTGATTGCTGAACACAAAGCCATTCCCTTTAGCATGTTTCGGGATGAACGGCGTCTATACAGGTGGCTGTACACCGAACAGACCTTTCTAACCGACGAGGATCAGAAGAATCTTATTGAAGGTTATTGCAAGAACCTCACGAACTTTCTGATTCCCGTCGTAGCCTTGCCAAGCGGGACAAAGAAGAATGACATCGTCAATATTTTCGAGCGGATCAATCGTACAGGTATCAGTCTATCAACCTTTGATCTAGCAGTAGCACGGTTGTATCGTAAGGACATCAAACTGCGAGAACTGTTGAGGAAATTCGAGAGAAAACAACCCACAGTGGCGCCTGCCATCAAGCCCGAGTCTTTACTCAAGTTTATTTCACTTGCACAAGGTACCGTGCCACGGAAAAGCAACCTGGTTGACGTTGTTGACAAATTGGACCGTGACGAATTTCTAACCAATTGGGAGCGTGCGACTGAATATTTCGCAAAAGCATATACACGACTCACATCGTCAAGTGGAGGATATGGCGCGTTTGACGATAGATGGATTCCTTACACTACTCTCCTTGTTCCTCTTGCATACTTGCTAATGGAAATTGAACGAATGAGAGGTGGAGAAACCGAGTACCATAAGTTGGACGCATGGTATTGGGCAAGCGTATTTTCAGAACGCTATGATTCTGCAGTAGATACCAAGTCTTCCGATGACATCAAAGCGGTGCTCGATTGGATACGGAACGGTAATGCACCCAGTTGGATCGACTCATTCAACGCCACTAACGTCGATCTCACAGTAGACGATCAAAGATCGGCAATCTATCGAGGGGTCATGTGTCTCATCGCATTGAAGGGTGCGAAGGATTTTTGCAATGGTCAGCCTGCCGATTTGCATGCCTGTGACGATGACCATATTTTCCCGCACTCCAAGTACAAGTCGTTTGTAAATGTTAATGCGATTGCAAATCGAACACTAATCTCTCCCGAAAGCAATCGCTTAATCAAACAAGCCAAGAAGCCACCTGAATTCTTGGAAATCTTTCTCAAAAAGCATGGAGGAAACACCGCTCGTCTAAAAAGGACGTTGGATAGTCATTTTATTGACGATGAAGCCATCGAAGCGATGAAATCTGGTGACAACGGCGATTTCGAAGTGTTTATCAGTGCCAGGCAACAAACACTTGTCAGCGAAATTCGCAAGCGGACAGCCGCGTAAATCCACGGCAATACAAACTTGATAGATGCTTACACGAGGAGACTTTTTTCCGTCACAGGACAAAGAAACTTGCGCTTTGATGATGGAGTTTACAGATGACACTCGTGCTAACTGAACTCACGAATGCAGGCATAGTAATGGCGGCTGATTCTGCCATCACGAAAATTCAAGGTGGCAAGATTGTCGAAGTTGACCAGGAAGGTTGGTCAAAGTTGTTGCCCGTTCCTTCCATAAAAGCTGCCGTGTCGTACTGGGGTATGATCGGTGCCGTGACACGAATTCGATTTGACGACTGGCTCAACAGAGTCATTTCATCGGGTGGCTACTCAGACTTGTCTTCATTTGCGGATTGCTTGGTAGATGCTCTGAACAAGGTGTGCCACAACAGACCCTTGGCAGACGGGCAAGCCGTTGGCATTCATGTGGCTGGCTATGCTGAGTGGGCAGATGGACAAAAGCGACCGTTTCTGTATCACGTCCATAATGGTCACCTCGCAATCGAAATCAAACATGAGCTGGCAAATTCGGGTGGGCAACAGCAAATAGTCGCCGTCCACCCAAAGTTGGTCAGTGACCCACGCAAGCTATTTGAGAAGCATCAGGATTTTCCATACCCTGACTCTTTGGATAGGAGCCTTCAAGAGCTTAGGGGAGGACATATCACACGAAACGGCGATTACTTCTTCATGCTGTAATTTGGGAACAGATGCAGCGAGCATTTGACTACATCAATCTTATTCCAGGTGTCTCTATACCCAGGGACGCATCAAGTTTGAATTCACGGAAAGGGATGTTGCACACAACTCTTGAAATCATGGTACGTATTTATCGCTGTAGCAATCAAAGTCGTATTGTGGGCGGCAAGGTTACGAGTTTGGGCATAGGCCCTCGTGGCTATATCAGGTAATCAAGGTCAAAGTTGTTGGCCTGAGACAGAAGATTGGTATCAATGTCTACCCATTCTCATTCCCCCTTCACCACCCTCCGCATCGAAGGCGCGATCCTGCCGCCTGATTTGCTCCAGCGCATCGCCGATGGCGACGCGAGCATCGGCGGCTTGACGCCCGACGCGTACCACCTTGCCAAAGGCGAAAAGATCAACGAGGCGATCAATCGCGCGTGGAATCGCGCACTGGGCGCGTGGGCAAGTTTTCGCGCGGCGGCAGACAAGTTGCCGCCCAACGATCTAGGCACCACGCTCACGCGCGAACGCTGGCTCTTGCCCCTTTTTGCCGAACTGGGATACGGACGACTCGCGACGGCGAAAGCAATCGAGATCGCGGGCGACACGTACCCCATTTCGCACGGATGGCAGAACACGCCGATTCACCTCGTTGGTTTTCGCGTTGATCTCGACAAGCGTACTCCTGGTGTCGCGGGCGCGGCGCGCAACAGCCCACACGGTCTCGTGCAGATTTTGTTGAATCGCTCCGAGGCGCACTTGTGGGGATTCGTCTCGAACGGGTTGCGCTTGCGAATTCTGCGCGACAACAAGATGCTCACGCGGCAAGCGTTCGTCGAATTCGATCTGCAAGCGATGATGGAGGGGCAGGTTTATTCCGATTTCGCGCTGCTCTGGCTCGTCTGTCATCAATCACGCGTGGAGCAAGTCGCCCCTGCGAGCGGGGGAGATTTAGAGGGGGTATGCTGGCTCGAAAAATGGTCGCGTGTGGCGGCGGAGCAAGGGACGCGCGCGCTCGATCAGTTGCGCGGCGGCGTCGAGAATGCCATCGTCGCACTGGGACGCGGCTTTGTTGCGCATCCTGCGCGCGCGAATCGTACGCTGCGCGAAAAATTATCGGCGGGAGAACTCGACGCGCGGGATTACTATCGCCAACTCTTGCGGCTGGTGTATCGGCTCATCTTTTTGTTCGTCGCCGAGGATCGCGGTTTGTTGCTCGATCCGAACGCGGACGTGGCAGCGCGCGAACGGTACACGCGATTCTATTCGACGGCGAAATTGCGCGCGCTCGCCGAACGACGACGCGGCACACGCCACAGCGATCTCTATCACGGCTTGCGGCTGGTGATGGAGAAACTGGCAACGGGTTGTCCCGAACTCGGTTTGCCCGCGCTCGGCGGATTTCTTTTCTCGCCGCAAGCCATTCCCGACCTCGCCGAATGTGAGATCGCCAATCACGATTTGCTCGATGCGATTCGCGCGCTCGCGTTCACAATGGATCGAAATACGCGACGCGTGGTGGATTACAAGAACCTGGGATCGGAAGAACTGGGCAGCGTGTACGAAGCGCTCCTCGAATTGCATCCGATCATCAACAGCGATGCGCGCTCGTTCGAATTGAAAACGGCGAGTGGCAACGAACGCAAGACGACGGGCAGTTTTTACACGCCCACCTCGCTCATCAATGTCTTGCTCGATTCCGCGCTCGATCCGATTCTCGATGAAGCAAGTCGGAAACCCAATCCCGAACAAGCGATTCTCGATCTCAAGATCTGCGATCCTGCTTCGGGGAGTGGGCATTTTCTCGTCGCGGCGGCGCATCGTTTGGCGCGTCGTCTTGCCGCGCTTCGCACAGGCGAGGAAGAACCCTCGCCCGACGCGCTGCGCATCGCCTTGCGCGACGTGATCGCGCATTGCCTCTATGGCGTGGATGTGAATCCCGATGCGGTCGAATTGTGCAAGGTGAGTTTGTGGATGGAATCGCTCACCCCAGGCAAACCGCTTTCGTTTCTTGACGCGCATATCAAATGCGGCAACAGTTTGATTGGCGTTGCGCCTGGGCTGGACATTGACGAAATTCCCGACGAGGCGTTCAATCCTGTGACAGGCGATCACAAGCCAACCGCGAGCGCGCTCAAGAAACGGAACAAGCGCGAACGCGAGAGCGGGCAATTGCCGCTGACCGTAACTGTGTTGGAATCGCTCGACGATTTGCAACGCTGGGTGGCGGAACGCGCGCGGCAGTTGAGCGCGATGCCCGAAGACAACGCGGCGCAGGTGGAGCAGAAGCGCGAAGCGTATCGGCAATTGACCGAATCGGAAAAATACGCGCGCAAGAAATTGGAATACGATTTGTGGACGGCGGCATTCTTTTGGCAAATCCAATCGCCCGACGCCGAGATGAGCGTGGTTGCGCCGACGCAAAGCGAATTGGCGCGCTTGCGGCGCGGCGAAAAGTTGAATCCCGATTTGGGGCGCGGTGTGCAAGCGTTGGCGGAACGCTTGCGATTCTTTCACTGGGAGTTGGAATTTCCCGAGGTGTTTGAGCAGGGCGGATTCGATGCGCACTTGAGTAATCCACCGTGGGAACTTATGCAATTGCAAGAAAAGGAATTCTTTGAGTTCAGGGCCCCAGAAATTGCTTCGGCAAGGACAGGTAACGAAAGACAAAAAGCGATTGCCGACTTACAACGAAAAAATCCTGGGCTTTGGAATGAATATGAGTATGCACTACGCGATATTAATTGCGTGCGCAAATTCCTTCAGGAGTCACGGCGTTTTCCGTTGACAGGAAAAGGGCGTACCAATAGTTAGTTTCCATCCGAAAACTATCTGGCGACAAATGGGACAGAGTACTGAAAATTCAAGCGAAATGAGCCTTCGAGGGTAGAATCTGCGGTTACCACACCAAAGATTCTCACTCCCAGGAG
>Ga0070741_10005280_pt1 | contig 28846 bp, 27 predicted proteins | sample Coa_R1_4_FD_66440 | JGI IMG/M metagenome (GOLD analysis project Ga0070741, IMG submission 66440) | Surface soil microbial communities from Centralia Pennsylvania, which are recovering from an underground coalmine fire - Coalmine... | ecosystem: Environmental > Terrestrial > Soil > Unclassified ... | reverse complement strand
GCCAGCCCTCCACGGCCAGGCGTGGGGCAGGGGCCCCACGCTCTGGAGGAGCCCGGGGCTGGGGCCCCGGGCGGGGCGGCGAAGCCGCCAGACACAAAGCCGTAGAGGGCGCCAGCCCTCTAGGCTCGGCCGGCGATGCCCGTCCTCGCTTCCCGCCTCGACCGCCGGGCCGAGACCTTCCAGGCCAACCGGGCCCACCTGGTCGAGCGCCTGGCCGAGCTCGAGGAGCAGCTGGCCCTGGCCCGGGGCGGCGGGGGGCCGAAGATGGTCGAGCGGCACCGGGCCCGGGGCAAGCTGCTGCCCCGGGAGCGGATCGAGCTGCTGATCGACCGCGACGCCCACTTCCTGGAGCTCTCGCCGCTGGCCGCCTGGGGGACGGAGTACCCCGTCGGGGGCAGCGCCGTGACCGGCGTCGGCGTCGTGGCCGGCGTGGAGTGCGTCGTCGCCGCCCACGACCCCACCGTCCGGGGCGGCGCCATCAACCCCTACGGGTTGCAGAAGCTCCTCCGGGCCCTGGAGATCGCCCGCCGCAACCGGCTGCCGTTCGTCAACCTGGTGGAGTCGGGCGGGGCCGACCTCCCCCGCCAGGCCGAGATCTTCCTGCCCGGCGGGGCCCTGTTCCGGGACCTGACCCGGCTGTCGGCGGCCGGGATCCCGACGCTGGCCCTGGTCTTCGGCAACTCCACCGCCGGCGGCGCCTACGTGCCCGGCATGTGCGACTACACGGTGATGGTCCGGGGCGGAGCCAAGGTGTTCCTCGGCGGGCCGCCGCTGGTGAAGATGGCCACGGGGGAGGACGCCGAGGAGGAGGCGCTGGGCGGCGCCGACATGCACTCCCGGACGTCGGGGCTGTCCGACTTCCTGGCCGTCGACGAGCGCGACGCCGTCCGGCTCGGGCGGGCGGTGCTGGCCCGGCTCAACTGGCGCAAGCTCGGGCCCGGGCCCACCGAGCCGGCCGACCCGCCCGTCCACGACCCCGAGGACCTCCTCGGCCTGGCACCGGCCGACCTGCGCACACCGGTCGAGGTGCGGGAGGTGCTGGCCCGGGTCCTCGACGGCTCGCGCTTCGAGGAGTTCAAGCCGCTCTACGGGCCGAGCCTCGTCACCGGCTGGGGCTCGGTGCACGGCTTCCCGGTCGGCGTGCTGGCCAACGACAAGGGCGTGCTGTACCTCGAGGAGGCCCAGAAGGCGGCCCAGTTCATCCAGCTGGCCAACCGGTCCGACCTGCCGCTGCTCTTCGTCCAGAACACCACCGGCTACATCGTCGGCACGGCCTTCGAGCAGCGGGGCATGGTGAAGGACGGGTCGAAGATGATCAACGCCGTGGCCAACTCCGGCGTGCCCCACGTCACGCTGACCATCGGCGGCTCCTACGGCGCCGGCAACTACGGCATGGGGGGCAAGGCCTTCGACCCCCGCTTCCTGTTCTCCTGGCCCAACGCCAAGACGGCGGTGATGGGCCCGGCCCAGCTGGCCGGGGTCATGTCGATCGTCGGCCGGGCGGCGGCCGCCGCCGCCGGCCGCCCCTTCGACGAGGAGGCCGACGCCGCCATGCGGGCGGCGGTCGAGGCCCAGATCGAACGGGAGTCGCTGGCCCCCTTCGTCAGCGGGCGGCTGTTCGACGACGGCATCATCGACCCCCGCGAGACCCGCACGGTGCTGGGCATCGCCCTGTCGGCCGCCCACTCCAACGAGGTCGCCGGAGCCCGGAGCTTCGGCGTGTTCCGGATGTGACCGGCGGGATGGGCCGGCCATGACCCGGCGTTCGATCACCAGGCTGCTGGTGGCCAACCGGGGCGAGATCGCCCGGCGGATCTTCCGCACCGCCCGGGAGATGGGCATCGCCACCGTGGCCGTCTTCACCGAGGCCGACCGCCACGGCCTCTTCATCGGCGACGCCGACGAGGCCCTGGCCCTCGACCGCTTCTCCGACCGGGGGCCCGGCGCCTACCTCGACGCCCCGGCGCTGGTGTCGGCGGCCCGGGCGGCCGGGGCCGACGCCGTCCATCCCGGCTACGGCTTCCTGGCCGAGGACGCCGGCTTCGCCTGGCGCTGCGCCGAGGCCGGCCTCATCTACGTGGGGCCGTCCCCGGAGGCCATCGCCACCATGGGCTCGAAGCTGGAGGCCAAGGCGGTGGCGGCCGCCGCCGGGGTGCCGGTGCTGACGGCCGAGGAGGTCGACGGGTACCCGCCGGGCAAGCTGGAGGCGGCGGCCGAGGTGCTGGGCTGGCCGGTGCTGGTGAAGGCGTCGGCCGGGGGCGGCGGCCGAGGGATGCGGATCGTCCGCCCGGGCGACGACCTCGTGGCCGCCGTGGAGTCGGCCCGCCGGGAGGCCGCCGCCGCCTTCGGCGACGGGACGGTGTTCCTCGAACCGTGGCTGGAGGCGCCCCGCCACGTGGAGGTGCAGGTCTTCGGCGACGCCACGGGCCGGGTCGTCCACCTCTTCGAGCGGGACTGCTCGCTCCAGCGCCGCCACCAGAAGGTCGTCGAGGAGGCCCCGGCGCCGAAGCTGGCCCAGCCGCTGCGGGAGGCGCTGCACGCCGCGGCCATCGCCGTGGCCGACGCCGTGGACTACGTCGGCGCCGGCACGGCCGAGTTCCTGGTGGCCGGCGACCGGTTCTGGTTCCTGGAGATGAACACCCGCCTCCAGGTCGAGCACCCCGTGACCGAGGCCATCCTGGGCCTCGACCTCGTGCGCCTCCAGCTGGCGGTGGCCGAGGGGCGGCCGCTGCCGGTCGAGGCCCGCCACACCACCCCGGCCGGCCACGCCGTCGAGGCCCGGCTCTACGCCGAGGACCCGGCCGCCGGCTACCTGCCCCAGAGCGGCGTCCTGCGCCGGTTCGAGATCGATCCCGCCCCGGGCCTGCGGGTGGAGGCCGGGGTGGCGTCGGGTTCGGTGGTGGGCAGCGACTACGACCCGATGCTGGCCAAGGTGATCGTCCACGCCGGGTCCCGGGCCGAGGCCGTCCGCCGGCTGGCGGCGGCGCTGGAGGGCCTGCGGATCCACGGCCTGCGGACCAACCGGGACCAGCTGGTGGCCGCCCTCCGCCACCCCGGCTTCCTGGCCGGCGAGGTCGACACCGGCCTGCTGGAGCGCCACCACGACGAGCTGGTCCGGCCCCGGGGCGGGACCGAGGCCCTCCGGCTCCACGCCGCCGGGGCCGCCCTGGCCGGGATGGCCGCCCGCCGGGCGGCGGCGCCGGTCCTCCCCGGCCTGCCGGCGGGGTGGCGGAACAACCCGTCGGCGCCGCCCACGGTGACCTTCGCCGCGCCCGGGCGGGAGCGGATCGAGGTCGCCTACCGCACCGGCCGCGACGGCGCCGTCACCGGCGTCGAGGTCGCCGGGGAGCCGCTGCCGGCGCTGCGGGTCGGCGCCGTCGGGCCCGGCGTCGTCGACCTCGAGGTCGACGGGCGCCGCCGCCGGCTCACGGTGACCTGGGCGACCGGCCCGGCGGGGGCGGCCGTCGCCGACGTGGACAGCGTCCTCGGGCACAGCGAGCTGACCGAGCTCGACCCCTTCCCCCTGCCCGAGGAGGCGGCCGAGGCCGGGTCGCTGGTGGCGCCGCTGGCCGGCGTGGTCGTCCGGGTGGCCGCGCCGGCCGGGGCCACCGTCGCCGCCGGCGACCTGCTGGTGGCCATCGAGTCGATGAAGGTCGAGTACCGCGTGACCGCCCCGGACCCCGGCGTCGTGGCCGAGGTCCGGGTCAGCGAGGGCCAGCGCGTCGAAGCCGGCGCGGTCCTCGTCGTCCTGGAGGCCTCCTAGAACCGCTCAGGAGGTGTAGGCCGCCAGGGGCGGCTCGCTCTTGACCTGGTGCTCGCCGAGCTTGTTCGGGGCGTGGGTCCAGAAGTCCCCCTCGCCGGCCACGAGATCGCCGGGCGAGACGCCGGGCATGGTCGCCTGGAGGCACAGGCCCTTGTCGACCCGGCCGGCGTCGGCCGGACCGGGGTTGCGGAGGGCGTCGAGCACCACGCCGTAGGCGGCGGCGTCGAACACCATCTCGATGTGCTCGACCACCCGGCCCGGGCACACGGCCTGGACGGGGACGTTGGCCCCGCCCTTCAGCTCGGCCGTCTGGAAGGGCTGCACCAGCTCGTCGTTCAGCGTGTAGACCGACGTGTAGGACACGCCGCCCGGCGTCTCCTCACCGGAGTTCAGCGCGCCCATGAACTTCGACTCCATCCGCATCTGCCACAGCGCCGGCACGCAGGCCGAGCTGCAGTAGATGTCGGTCTGGCGCCAGCCGTGGTAGGGGGCGGCGATCCCGATGAGGTCGTCGACCTTCCCGGCGATGTCGGGCCAGTACTTGATGGCCCAGCGGACCTCCAGCGGCCCCTGGCTGTGACCGATGACCTCCACCTTGTGCTTGGACCGGGCGGCGATGGTGCGGATGGCGAAGACGGTGCGCTCGGCCGACGCCTGGATGTCGCCGGTGGCCTCGTCGACGAGCTCGACCGTGCACACGTCGTAGCCCAGCGCCGGGAGGACCCGACCGTAGTTGGCCGCCCAGTTCCGGTGGCCGGTCTCGGTGGTGGCGTGGACGAGCAGGACGGGCTCGTGGTCCCCCCGGAACGTCGCCGGGCAGGTGAGCGCCTTCGACAGGACCTCGAAGGATTCGGACAGCCGGGGCCCGACCGGCAGCGGCACCGCCTGGTCGGCCCGGGCGGGGCCGGCCAGCGTGGGCAGGAGCAGGCTGAGCGCAGTGACGGCGAGCGTGACGAAGAGCGTGATCCGTGGCTTCATTTCTCCCTCCCCCAAGAGCCCGCGGGGGCTCTCGGAGGCGAATCTCCCACAGGCCGGGGGCCCGTTCCAGAGGCCTACGCCCGCCGGGTCAGCCCGTCCTCGGCCACCGCCCGCAGGACGGTGCGGACGGGCCCGCCGCCGGCCCGGGGGTTGGTGGAGATCTCGAAGTCGCAGGCGCCGATCAGCCCGTCGTGTTCGACCTCGCACAGGGTGTCGACGACCGCCACGCCCCGGTGGACCGACAGCACCCCGTCGACCGCCCGGGGCCGCAGGGTCAGCTCGTCGCCGCCGGCCGTCCGCCAGGTGACCTCGCCGCCCCGGTGGGTCAGGGCGTCGGCCTCCATGTGGACGACGACGTCGACGTCGGCGTAGCTGACCTGGCCGTCGCGCACCAGGTAGCCGACCTGCAGGAGGCTGCCGTCGACGGCGTGCCAGACGATCGACCCGAACGACAGGGCCGGCCCGAACGTGCCCGACACCCAGCGGTGCGACAGCACCGTGTCCCACCGGCGGGGGCCCCAGCTGTGGTCCCGGTGGCCGAACCCGTCGATCTCGTAGGCCGTGCCGCCGAGGACGGCGGTGCCGGTGACCCGGCCCGAGGCCTCGAAGTGGTGGGCGGCGAACTCCTCCGACACCGACGTGTCCTTGGGGAAGAAGTCCGTCCTGGGGTAGAAGTCGGTGACGAGGAGGTCGAGCTCGCAGCCCTCCTCCTTGACCCGGAGCCGGGGCCGGGGGTCGAAGGTCATCTGGGTGGACGGGCCGGCGCCGAACCCGTCGGGGAGCCGGTCCTCGGGCCGGTAGGACACGACCGAGTTCTGCCGGAAGCGCCGGCCGTCGGCCGAGATCACCCCGCACCACAGGGCCGTGACGCCGGCCGACGGCTCGTGGCCGATCCGGTGGATCCCCCCCACCCCGACCTTGGGGTCGTACCAGTGGAGGAAGACGCTCTCCTGCCAGGTGGGGTCGGGCCCGGGGTCGTGGGGCGCCTCGTCGGCGTCGTCGAAATGCAATGGCTCCATAGGCATTTCGACAGGGTAGGAGCCAGAATGGTTCGAACCAAAGGGGGGACCGTGATCGAGGTGAAGAGCATCACCGCGCCGGAAGAGGTGCGGGCGTTCGACGGTGGCCGCATGGAGATCGTCTGGGTCGGAGGGACGACGGTGGTGCGGGCGACGTTCCAGCCCGGGTTCCGGTGGTCCAAGGTCCTCAAGGCCAAGGCCGGCACCGACAGCTGCCAGCTGCACCACACCGGCTACGTGGTGTCGGGGCAGCTGGCCTTCGCCCCCGACCGGGGCGACGAGACGGTGCTGTCGGCCGGCGACGTCTTCGACGTCCCGGGGGGCCACGACACCTGGGTGGTGGGCGACGAGCCGGCGGTCATCATCGACTTCACCGGTGACGACCACCTGGCCAAGATGCTGGAGTGGTCGGGCACCTGACATCCGGGTGAACTCTGTCTGGAAGGTCCCGCTTACGTCAGCGCGCCACGACGGTCTCTGTCTAGCGTGCCCTCGCCGCGTCCAGACGGGAGAGGAAGGGGACCAGACGTGGATGCTCACCGTAGGGCCATGCTTCGGCGCGCCCTCGCCACCGCCGCCGTGGCGGCGACCACCGGCACGACCCTGTTGATCGGCGCCGGCCCGGCCGGCGCCAAGGAGGAGGCGCGCTGCCGGGCCTACGCCCCGGTGGCCCACCCGTTCGTCAAGCTCGTCGCCGAGGACGGCACGTTCGACACCAACTGCCTGACCGCTCCGGCCAACCGGAGCTTCCGCATATACCTGCAGAACAACGACGCCGATCCTCACAACGTGTCGATCTACAGCGCCGATCCGGCCACCGACCGCAAGGCCCAGCCGCTCTACAAGGGTGCCGCCGTCAAGAGCCGCTTCCAGGAGGAGTACGCCGTCGACGCCCTGGCGCCGGGCCGGTACTGGTTCCAGGACGACAAGGCGAAGACGATGAACGGCTACGTCGAGGTGGCCGGCAAGAAGTAGGCCCCCGGGATCAGCGGCGTGGTGCCGCGCCCTTCAGCACGACCCGCCCGTCGACGACCTGCACGCCTTCGGCGTGCAGGCGCCGGGCGTGCTCGCTTTCGTGGCCGGGGACGAGGCGGCCGGCGGCGGTCACCACCCGCCACCACGGCAGGTCGGCCGGACGGGTGGCCAGCAGGTGCCCGACCGCCCGGGCCGCCCCCGGCCGGCCGGCGTCGGCCGCCACCTCGCCGTAGGTCACGACCTCCCCGGGCCGCAGCCCCCGGATGACCGCCTCGGCCCGCTCGGTGAAGGTATCGCCGGCCATGGTCAGCCCTCCCCCGGCGGGCCGCCGGGCAGCCGGCCGAGGATCTCCTCCTCCGGCAGCGTCCCCGGCTCCCGCCCGGCGGCGGCGAACTCGGCCGCCAGCCGCTGGAGGAGGGCGTTGACCGGCGTGGGAACCCCGCTCAGGCGCCCCAGAAGGACGATCTCGCCGTTGAGGAAGTCGGCCTCGACCGAGCCGGTGCCCCGGGCGAGGCTCTGCCAGGTGGAGCTGCCGACGTGGCGCTGCCCCCCGGCCGGGCGGAGGTCGGCCAGCTTGTCGCCCCGCCGGGCCCGGTCCTCGTCGGCCGAGGCGTAGGGGATGCCGGCCGCCTCCAGGCAGGCGGCGCCCTCCTCCCGGGCCCGGGCGGCCAGGCGCCCCTCCCGGGCGTTCACCCCGGTGAGGGCCTCGGCGGCGTTGCCCAGATTGAGCAGGAGCTTGGTGTGCTTCCAGCGCATCACGTCGGGCACGGCCCGGGCGTCGAACCCCGCCCCGGCCAGGGCGGCCGTGAGGGCCTCGGCCGTGTCGTCGACCCCCGCCGGGAACCGCCCGACGTCGAACAGGGCCGGGACCCCGGCCGAGTGCACCGCCACGACGCCGGGTTCGAGATGCGTGGCCGGACACATCACCACCGCGCCGTACACCCGCTCGAAGTACCGGGCGGCGGCCCGCTCGTTGGCCACGCCGTTCTGAAAGCAGGCCACCGCCGCGTCCCGCCCGGTGGCGGCCAGGGCGGCGAGGGCTGCGGCGGTGTCCTGGCTCTTCACGGCCAGGAGAACGATGTCGTCGGCCCCGGGCCGGAAGGCGGCCGGGTCGTCGGCTACCGGGAAGCGGACGGTCGCCTCGCGAACCGGCGTGAGCAGTCGCAGACCGTCCGCCCGGATCTTCTCCAGATGGGCGCCGCGGGCGACCCCGGCGACCTCGGCGCCGGCCTCGCAGAGATGGGCGGCCAGAGCGCCGCCGATGGCGCCCAGGCCGTAGACGATGACGCGCCCGGTTCCCACACCGCAACGATATGGGCGGCGGATGGATCGCCTGACCGTCACCGGGAGTCATCCCCTGCGACCGCCATCGCCGGCGACTCCCCCAGGACAAGCACACCGGGCCCCCACCGGTCTTGAAGTCTAGTATTCTAGGTGACATACTAGACAATAGCGGTACCGAACATTCGCCGATCGCTGGGGAAGGCACACATGACCTGGATTCGATCTGTCGTCCGGCCCGTTTCCGAACCGCCCGCCTGGCTGCGGACGGCGACCCGATGGTTGGCCGAGACTCCCGACCTGTGGTGGCCCAAGGTCCGTCGTGACACCGGTGAGCGGTGGCACATCCCCCTCCATGTCGATCCGTCCTACGAAGCGTGCCTGATCGGCTGGCCGCCGGGGCGGGGTCTCGAGCTTCACGATCACGGTGATTCCTGCGGCACCATCTACGTCGTCGAAGGGTCGCTGTTCGAGACGTACACCAGTCTCGCCGACGCCGAGGCCGCCCGGGTCCTCCACCACCGCGAGCTGCCGGCCGGTTCGCTCGTGGCGTTCGGGCCCCGCCATGTCCACGACGTCACCAACCACGGTCCCGGCCAGGCACTGAGCATCCATGTCTACGCTCCTCGCCTGCGTTCGATGACGTTCTACGACCACGTTCCCGGTCGGGGACTCGTCGCGGTGCGCACCGACCTCGCCGTCTCCGAGACCGCGCTCGTCTGAGCCACCTCCCTGAAACCCTTCGCCACCAAGGAGTTCCCGATGACCCGCACTGTTGACGACCTGCTGGCCGCGGCCCGCGCCCGCATCCGCCGCCTCGACCCCGAGGAGGCGGCCCGGGCCTGGGCGCAGGGCGCGCTCCTGATCGACATCCGTCCGACCGTTCAGCGGAGCTGGGAAGGCGAGATCCCCGGGGCGGTGGCGGTGGAGCGCAACGTGCTCGAATGGCGTCTCGACCCTGCCAGTGCCCATCGCCTGGCCGAGGCCACCGATCACGATCGGGAGGTCATCGTGCTCTGCTCCGAGGGCTACGCCTCCAGCCTCGTGGCCGCCACCCTCGTCGACCTCGGCTATGCGTCGGCGGCCGACGTCACCGGCGGCTACCAGGCCTGGGCCGCGGCCGGCCTCCCCGTACGCCGATCGGCGGGCTCCAGAGCTACCTCACGCCCGTGAAAGTCTTCCGGGCCACGACCATCCGCTGGATCTGGTTGGTGCCCTCGTAGATCTGGGTGATCTTGGCGTCGCGGAACATGCGCTCGACCGGGAAGTCCTTGGTGAAGCCGTAGCCGCCGAGCAGCTGGACGGCGTCGGTGGTGACCTTCATGGCCACGTCGCCGGCGAAGCACTTGGCCATCGAGGCCATGCGGGTGAGGTCGGGGTGGTTGGTGTCGGCCATGGCCGCCGCCCGGTACACGAGGCCGCGGGCGGCCTCGATCTGCATGGCCATGTCGGCCACCATGAACTGCAGGCCCTGGTAGTTGGTCAGCGGCTGGCCGAAGGTCTTGCGCTCCTGCATGTAGCCGGCGGCGTAGTCGAGGGCCCCCTGGGCGATGCCCACCGCCTGGGCGCCGATGACCGGCCGGGACCAGTCGAACGTGCCCATGGCGTAGTAGAAGCCCTTGCCCTCCTCGCCCACGATGTTCTCGTGGGGGACGCGCACGTCCTCCAGGATCACCTCGCCGGTGGGGCTCGCCCGGATGCCGAGCTTGTGCTCCAGCTTGCCCACGGAGAAGCCGGGCATGTCCTTCTCGACCACGAAGCAGGTGATGCCCCGGTGGCCGGCGGACCGGTCGGTCTTGGCGAAGACCACGTAGTAGTCGGAGATCCCGGCGTTGGTGATCCACTGCTTGCGGCCGTTGATGACCCACTCGTCGCCGTCGCGCTCGGCCCGGGTGGTCATGGAGGCGACGTCGGAGCCGGCCTCGGCCTCCGACAGGCAGTAGCTGGCCTGCGCCCGTCCCTCGCAGATGGGCGTCATGAAGCGCCGCTGCACCTCTTTGGACCCGTAGCGCATGACCGGGGTCATGGCCAGGTCGCAGATGGCCGGGATCAGCGAGGAGGCGGCGTCGACCCGGGCGATCTCCTCGATGCAGATCGCCCAGGTGACGTGGTCGGCGCCGGAGCCGCCGCAGTCCTCGGGGAAGGTCAGGCCCATGAGGCCCATGGCGGTGAAGGCCTCGTGGGCGTGCCAGGGGTACTTGGCGGCCTCGTCGCACTCGGCGGCGTGGGGCGCGACCTTGTCCTCGCACATCTGGCGGACGGCCAGACGGAACTCTTCCTGCTCGTCGGTGGTGAGGAACATGGGGGGGATTCCTCTCTCTCAGTACGACTTCGGGAGCCCCAAGCTGTGCTGGGCCACGAAGTTCAGCACCATTTCCCGGGAGACGGGAGCGGTGCGGAACAGGCGGGTCAGGCCGTAGAGGGTGGCCAGGCCGTACTCGGTGGCCAGGCCGTTCCCGCCGTGGGTCTGGATGGCCTGGTCGAGCGCCTTGAGCGACGCCTCGGCCGAGGCGTACTTGGCCATGTTGGCCGCCTCGCCGGCGTCGAGACCCTGGTCGTAGAGCCAGGCCGCCTTCTGGGTCATGAGCCGGGCCTGCTCGACCTCGATCTTGGCGATCGCCAGCGGATGCGACAGGCCCTGGTGCATGCCGATCGGGACGCCCCACACCTGGCGCTCCAGGGCGTAGTTGGCCGCCTTGTCGAGGGCGTAGCGGGCGATGCCGTTGCCCTGGGCGGCGCCCATGACCCGCTCGGGGTTGAGGCCGGTGAAGACCTGGCGCAGCCCCTCGTGCTCGGCGCCGATGAGCCGGTCGGCCGGCACCCGGACCTCGTCGAAGAACAGCGTGTACTGCTTGTCGGGGGCGCAGATCTCCATGGGGATGACCGTGCGCTCGAGGCCCGGGGCGTCGGTGTCGACGACGAAGAGCGACAGCTTGCCCCGGCCGGAGTTCTCGTCGACGCCGGTGCGGGTCACCACCAGCATCTGGGGCGCCTCGTCGACGCCGGAGATGTAGTACTTCGTGCCCCGGAGGATGTACTCGTCGCCGTCGCGGGTGGCGGTGGTGGAGATCTTGTGGGAGTTCGACCCGGCGTCGGGCTCGGTGATGGCGAAGCACATCACGTAGTCGGGGTCCTCGGCGCCGGCGATCTTCGGGAGCCAGGTCCGCTTCTGGTCCTCGGTGCCGTGGGCGGCGATGACGGAGCCGCAGATGGCCGGCGACACCACCATGAGCAGGGCCGGGCAGCCGGCGGCGGCCAGCTCCTCGCCGACCATCGACAGCTCCAGCAGCCCCATCCCGCCCCCGCCGTACTCCTCGGGGATGTTGACGCCGATGAAGCCGGCCCGGGCCACGGCCGCCCACAGCTCCGTCATGCGACCGTCGGTCTTCGACTTCTCGACGAAGTAGTCGTGCCCGAAGTCCATCCCGATCTTGCGGACGGCCTCCCGCAGCATCCCGTGCTCGGCGGTCTCGTTGAAGTCCATGCGCGCTCTCCGGCCCCCTTGGTCCCGACTCAGTTGCCTCACGCTACTGGATAGCTGGGGAATCTTCGAAAAACCCCCGATGCGAAAAAGAGGACATCAGGGTCGAGACGGCGTATTCCACCATCGAGCGTCCATTTGGGTGAGAAAGCGGCTGCTGGGGAGGGTCCCTACGCCGACGGCCGGCTGGCACCGCCGGCCCGTCGAGTGAGAGGGACCCCGGCATCTTTGCCGAGCCGTGGCCTCCCTGGAGGGACGCGGGGACCCGGGCATACCCGGGTTCGCGACGGATTGAGGCCTTGGTCGGGCCGGCCCTCCTGACCGAGGCCCTCCGTCGCGTCTAAGGTCCGACGCTCCATGGCGGCGTTGCGGCGGGTGTGTGTGTTCTGCGGGTCGAAGCACGGCGCCCGTCCGGAGTACACCGCGGCCGCCCGGGCGCTGGCCGAGGCCATGGTGGCGGCGGGCATCGACCTGGTCTACGGCGGCGGGCGGGTCGGGCTGATGGGCGTGGTGGCCGACGCCGTCCTCGAGGCCGGCGGCGAAGTCATCGGCGTGATCCCCGACCACATGTCGGACCGGGAGATCGCCCACTTCGGGCTGACCGACCTGCGGATCGTGGGCTCGATGCACGAGCGCAAGGCGCTGATGTACGAGCTGTCGGACGGGTTCGCCGCCCTCCCCGGCGGGCTCGGCACGCTGGAGGAGCTGTTCGAGATCACCACCTGGTCCCAGCTCGGCCTGCACCAGAAGCCGACCGGGCTGCTCGACGTCGGCGGCTTCTACACCCCCCTGGTGGGGTTCCTCGACCAGCTGGTGAGCGAGGGCTTCGTCAGCCCCCACCACCGCCGGCTCCTGCGGGTGGCCGCCGACCCGGCCGGGCTGCTGGAGCGGCTGGCCCGCTTTCCCGACTGACCCGCCCCCGGCCGGTCAGCCCGGGGCCAGCGTGGTGGGCGTCACGTCGGACGGCGGGGCCTTGGGGTTCCTCGGCCGGTTGCCCGGGGCGTAGCAGGCGTCGGCGGCGGCGATCCGCTTGGCCAGGTAGGTGCGCCACCCGGCCAGGCGGCCCTCGGCCACCAGCGTGTCCCGCAGCGAGTCGTGGACCTCGGCCAGCGTGACCGGGTGGCCGGGGGTGACGTCGACGACGAGCCCGACGTGCCAGCCGTTCTTCGTCTGGACGGGCCCGAAGGTGGAGCCCTTGGCGGCGGCGAACGCCGCCTGCCCGAAGGCCGGGTCGAGCTGGGCCCGGCTGACCGTGCCGAGGTCGCCGCCGTTGTCCTTGGTGGCGGGATCGAGGGAGACGGCCTTGGCCACGGCCTCGAACGTCTCGGGGCCCCGGATCCGGGCCAGCGCCTTGTCGGCGTCGTCCCGGGTGGCCACCACGAGATGGCGGAGGTGGCGCCGCTCGGGGACGGCCAGCTGGTCCTTGCGCTGGTTGAAGGCGGCGGCGACCTGGTCCTCGCCGACCTTGACGTCGCCGGTCACGGCGTCGTACAGGCTGCGGGTCTCGAGGAGGCGGCGGAACTCGGCCAGGACGTCGTTCTCGGAGATGCCGTAGCTGCCCAGCGCCTGGACGAACTGGTCGTGCCCGCCCTGCGGGTAGCGCTGGGCCACGAAGCGGTCGAGCCCGTCGCGCACCTGCTGGTCGGAGGCCTCGAGGTGGCGCCGGGTCACGTCGTGGGCCACCAGCACGCCCTGGGCCAGCCCCTTGGCCGCCTCACCGTTGAAGGTGGCCAGCTGGGCCGGGTCGGTCGGCGGGCGCACGTCGTAGAGCGCCCGCAGCAGCTCGATCCGGCGGGAGAACTCGGCCCGGCTGATCGTCGTCCCCTCGACCTTCAGGGCGGCGCCCTTCGGCGGGCAGCCCCCACCCCGGTGGCCCAGCGCGTAGGCCGTGCCGGCTCCGGCCAGCAGGGCCACGAGGGCCACCGCCACCATGGCCGGCTTCGAGGGGCCCCGTTCGGGGAGCGGCTGGGGTTCCACCGGCGAGGACGATATATCGTTCGTCTCCGGTTTCGGCGCTCTGGCCTGGAGGTTCACGCCCATGCTCTCGACGATGCAGGACTTCCCCCTCACGATCACGGCCATCTTCCGGCACGGCCGGAGCGTGTTCGGGGCGAGCGAGGTGGTGACGTTCGAGGGCGAGTCCTGCCGGCGGGCCAGCTTCACCCAGGTGGCGGAGCGGGCCGACCGGCTGGCTTCGGCGCTGCGCCGCCTCGGCGTGCGGGAGAGCGACCGGGTCGGCACGTTCGCCTGGAACACCCAGGAGCACCTCGAGGCCTACCTGGCCGTCCCGTCGATGGGTGCCGTCCTCCACACGCTGAACCTGCGGCTGTTCCCCGAGCAGCTGACCTACATCGCCAACCACGCCGAGGACAAGGTGATCCTCGTCGACGCCACGCTGATCCCGCTGCTGGCCCGGGTGGCGGCCGAGCTCAAGACCGTGGAGCAGTTCGTGGTCATCGGCGACGGCGACGCCTCGGCGCTCGGGCCCAACGTCCTGTCCTACGAGGAGCTGCTGGCCGCCGAGTCAGGCGACGTCTACCCCTACCCCGACATCGACGAACGGTCGGCGGCGGCCATGTGCTACACGAGCGGCACCACCGGCAACCCCAAGGGGGTCGTCTACAGCCACCGCTCGACGTACCTGCACTCGATGGCCGCCGGCAGCGGCACGACGTTCGCCCTCACCGAGCAGGACCGCATCCTGCCGATCGTCCCCATGTTCCACGCCAACGCCTGGGGGCTGCCCTACGCCGGGTGGATGGCGGGCTCCGACTTCGTGATGCCCAACCGGTTCCTCCAGGGCGAGCCGCTGGTCAAGCTGATCATGGCCGAGCGGCCGACCGTGTCGGGGGCCGTGCCCACGGTGTGGAACGACATCCTGGCCTACGCCGACAAGAACCACGACAGCGTCGACCTCACCTCGCTGCGCCTCGTGCCCTGCGGCGGCTCGGCCGTGCCCCGCAGCCTCATGGAGGCCTTCCAGGAGCGCCATGGCGTCAAGATCATCCAGGCATGGGGGATGACCGAGACGTCGCCGATCGCCGCCGTGGCCCAGCCCCCCAAGCAGGCGCCGGCCGAGGAGGACATGGCCTGGCGGTCGAAGACCGGCCGGGTGATCGCCGGGGTGGAGCTGCGCATCACCGCCGACGACGGCACGGTGCTCCCCTGGGACGGCGAGGCGGTTGGCGAGATCGAGGTCCGCGGCCCCTGGATCACCGGGTCGTACTACAAGGACGACGACCCCCAGAAGTTCCACGACGGCTGGCTGCGGACGGGCGACGTCGGCTGCGTAACTCCCGAGGGCTTCATCCAGATCACCGACCGGGCCAAGGACGTCATCAAGTCCGGCGGGGAGTGGATCTCGTCGGTGGAGCTGGAGGGCACGCTGATGGCCCACCCGGCGGTCAAGGAGGCGGCCGTCGTCGGGGTCCCCGACGAGCGCTGGGACGAGCGGCCGCTGGCCTGTGTGGTGCTGAAGGACGGCGAGGCGGCCTCGGCCGAGGACCTCAAGGTGTTCCTGGCCGACCGGGTGGCCAAGTGGTGGCTCCCGGAGCGCTGGACGTTCATCGACGAGGTGCCGAAGACGAGCGTCGGCAAGTTCGACAAGAAGGTCCTGCGGGCGAAGTACGCCGACGGCGATCTCGACGTCACCCAGCTCTGACGCCAATACCAAAAACCAGCGTCTTCCAATTCCAGTAATTGGCGCGCCGAAACGAAAGAAATTCGTTCCGTAGCAAAGCGAAAGGCGCTAGGAATCTCAAGGCACGCGGGCGACGCGTCGAATAAGACGGCGGAGGGATTACAGGCGCGTCACTCGACGGCGCCTCCGTCGTTGTAGATACCGAGCGGCTACCCAGAAAGGAGACGATCCATGCCTCTGCGCATCCTTTCCGGGCGACCGCGGCATCACCAGCTCCTCCTCGCCTCGCTCCTCGTCCTGATGGTCGGCCTCGCCACCGCCCTCGGCCGGCCCTCCGGCTCGCCCCAGAGGCTGGAGAACGCCGCCGCCGTCGGCGGCGACGTCTTCAACGACGTGCCGCCGGCCACCACGCCGGCGGCCACCGACCCGCCGGCGACCGCCCCGGCCGCCCCGCCGGCCGACCCGACCACCACGGCGCCGGCGCCCGCCCCCGACCCGGCGGCCGCCTCGGCCCCTCCCCCCGCCGCCGCCCCGGCGCCGGCCCCGGCCCCGCCGGCCGCGCCCTCCGCCCGGTCGCGGGTCCCGGTGGGCAAGGGCATGTGGCTCTACCAGCTGTCGATGGCCGAGGGCGGCGACGCCGTCAAGGTCGTCAACCGGGCCAAGGCCGTCGGGCTCACCCACGTCTACCTCCGGCTGGGTTCGTCGAAGGGCGGCTTCTACGACCAGGCCGAGCTCGACAAGCTCCTGCCCGTGGCCCACGCCGCCGGGCTCAAGGTCGTCGGGTGGGACTTCGTCTACCTCGACGACCCCGCCGCCGACGCCGCCCGGGCCAAGTCCGAGATCGACTACGTCACCCCGAGCGGCGACAGGATCGACGCCTTCTCGGCCGACATCGAGACGGCCTCGGAGGGCGTGAACCTCAGCGCCGACGGGGCGGCCGCCTACGGCGCCAAGCTCCGGGCGCTGGTGGGCCCCAACTACCCGCTGATCGCCACCGTCCCCCGGCCGAGCGCCAAGCGGCCGTTCCCCTTCGCCGAGGCGACGGCCAGCTTCGACGCCATCGCCCCGATGGTCTACTGGCAGAACCGCGACCCGGCCACCGACGTCGCCGGCGCCATCGCCACGCTGGCGCCTCTGGGCAAGCCGATCCTTCCGGTGGGCCAGGCCTACAACGGCGGCTCGGAAGGCGGCCCCGACCGTGACCCGCCGAAGGAGCAGCTCGTCGCCTTCATGGACACGGCCATGGCCAAGGGCGCCCTCGGCGTGTCGTTCTGGGTGTGGAACCACGCCACCGCCGACCAGTGGTCCGCCATCGACAACGCCACCGTCTGGGAGCTTCCCGCCGGCCGCGCCGCCACCGGCGCGGCCGCCGTCTATCTCCAGCGGGTGCTGAACTTCCTCGGCCAGCCCGTGGCCCAGGACGGCCAGATCGGCCCGGCCACCCGGGCGGCCATCGCCGCCGTCCAGACGAGCTTCGGCCTCCCGGCGACCGGCCACCTCGACGCCGCCACCGTCCGCTGGATCACCGGCCCCGTCCGCTGAGCCGTCAGGCCGGGAAGCGCTCCTCCCAGCCGCGGACGCCGTCGACCCGGCACAGCCGGCGGGCCAGCCGCACCGGCGGGCGGCCGGGCGCGGTGACGAGCAGCGGCGCCACGCCGACGACGTCGCCGGCCCGCCCTGGATCGTCCACGGACCGGCCGTCGGGCCCGACCCAGGCCAGCCGGTGGTGCGCCGGGCCCGACCACCAGTCGAGGACGCCGGCGGCCCGGGACCGGACGCCCGTCCCCCGCAGCTCGATCCGGGTGTCGGGCCCGACGAGGATCTCGCCGTGGACCCGGCCGGGCTGGGCGTAGCCGCCGGCGCCGGGGCCGCCCGGCGGCGGGCCGGCCGGCGAGAGGGTGCCCGGTTCCCCGGTGGCCTCCCATTCCAGGTCGAGGCCGACGGCCAGCCGTTCGCCCCACTCGTCGCCCCAGGCGTCGGCCGGGTCGTCGTAGGCGATCCCGAAGGCCTCGAGGCCCACGCTCCAGTGCTCCAGCGGCGTCTCGCACACCAGCTCGCCCCACAGCCCGTCGGCCCTGATCTCGAGGCCGGCCCGGGGTAACGGGACCTCGTGGTCCCGCACGGCCACCAGCCGCGGCGTCAGCAGCCCCGTCCACCACCAGGCGACACCCTGGTGGGGCAGCAGCGTGAGGCGGACGAACCCGCCGACCCCGGCCGCCGCCGCCGGTCCATCGGTGGCGGCGAAGTCGATCTCCCAGGCGTCGGCCCACCAGGGATCGTCGCCCGCCGGCCGGCGGTGCTCGTCTCGGGGCCGCGTCATCGGGACACAGACTTGCCCGGTTGCCGCCGACCGGCCCCATCCGGGCGCCGGTAGCGTGGGGGGATGGACCCCCGGCGGGTGTCCCGCCGCCAGATGCTGGGGCTTCTGGCCGCCGGCTTCCTCACCGCCTGCACGGCGCCGCGCCGGGAGCACGGCGCGGCGGTGCCGGCGTCGACCACCACCGCGCCGGTCCCGCCCGCCCCGGCCTCGCCGCTGCCGGCCGGGGCGGCCCAGCCGTTCTTCGACACCGTGCACCCGATGTCGGGCTTCGTGGCCTTCGGCGACTTCGGGGGCGGGCCGGCCCAGGGGGCGGTGGCGGCGTCGATGCTGCAGTGGGCCCGGGACGGGCACCGGGTGGACGCCCTCGTGACCACCGGCGACAACGTCTACGACTTCGGCGAGCCGCAGCTGTTCGAGGCCCAGCTCCGGGCCCCCTACACGGCCCTCCAGGCCGGTGGGCGGCCGCTGTGGGCCACGCTCGGCAACCACGACGAGGCGGCCGGCCACGGCGCCGCCCAGCTGGCCTTCCTCGGCCTGCCGCCGCTGCCCTTCACCAGGAACCTGCCCGGGGTGCGGTTCCTGTTCCTCGACGCCAACCGGCCCGACGACGCCCAGGCCCGGTGGCTGGCCGACCAGCTGGCCGCTCCGGACCGGCCGCTGTTCACCGTGGCCGTGTTCCACCAGCCGGTGTTCTCCTGCGGCCTCCACGGCCGGACGCCGGCCGTCATCACCCACTGGTACGGGTTGCTCGACTCCGGCCCGGTGACGCTCGTCCTCAACGGCCACGACCACGACTACCAGCGGTTCCTGACCGCCGAGGGCACGACGTTCATCGTGACCGGCGGCGGCGGGCGCGAGCTCTACCCCCTCATCCCCGGCTGCTCGGCGCCCGAGATGCGGGTGGGCGTGGTGAAGCACCACTTCACCGGTATCGAGGTCTACTCCGACCGGATGGCCGTGACCGCCGTCGCCACCGACGGGACGATCATCGACCACGTCGACATCCCCGCCCCCCTGCCCGCGCCGTAGGCGGCGGGATCGAGCGCTTCTACTTCTCGATGAACTGGGTGACGTCGGCCTGCTTGGAGCGGACGGCGTCGGCGGCGGTGCGCAGGTTCGTCACTTCCTCGTCGCTGAGCGGCAGCTCGACGATCTCCTCCACCCCGCCCCGCCCGAGCCGGGCCGGCACGCCGAGGTAGACGTCGGAGATCCCGTACTGGCCGGTCATCCAGGCGCAGACGGGCATGAGGGCCTTGGTGTCGGACACCACGGCCTTGACCATGGCCGCCGCCGCCGACGACGGGGCGTAGTAGGCCGAGCCCGTCTTGAGCAGGCCGACGATCTCGGCCCCGCCGTCGCGGGTCTTGCGCACCAGCTCCTCGATGGTCTCGGCGTCGGCCACCTCGGCCAGCGGCTTGCCGGCCACCTTCACCTGGCTCGGCACCGGGACCATCGTGTCGCCGTGGCTGCCCAGGGTGATGGCCTCGACCTCGAGCGGCGAAACGCCGAAGCGCTCGGCCACGAAGTGCTGGAACCGGGCGGTGTCGAGCATGCCGGCCTGGCCCATGACCCGCTGGTGGGGGAACCCGCTGACCTGGGCGGCCAGGGCGGTCATCTCGTCGAGCGGGTTCGACACCACGATGAGGATCGAGTCGGGCGAGCCGGCCACCAGCTGGCGGGTGACGTCGCCGACGATCTTGGCGTTGACCTCCAGCAGGTCCATCCGGCTCATGCCGGGCTTGCGGGGCAGGCCGGCGGTGATCACGCACACGTCGGACCCGGCGGTGGCGTCGTAGGAGTTGCTGCCGACGATGCGGGTCTCGAACCGCTCGATCGGCCGGCTCTGCATCATGTCGAGGGCCAGCCCCTGGGGCTTGTCCTCGATGATGTCGACCATCACGACCTCGTCGACGATGTCGGCTTCGGCGACACGCAGGGCGGTGGTGGACCCGTAGAAGCCGGATCCGACGATCGTGACCTTCATGGCGGCTGAGCTCCTCGAGCGCGGGGGCGGGGCGAGAGGGCCGACTCTATAGCCGCCTTCCGGCGATCCCTTTATCGCTCGTGGAGCAGAACCCGCCGGGCCTCGCCCAGCTCCACGATCCGCTCGGCGGCGCCGCCGTGGGCCGCGCCGTGGTCGGGATGGGCCAGCCGGACGAGCCGCCGGAAACGGCGCAGGACCTCCTCCCGCTCCGGCGCGGTGTCGGGGGCGAAGCCGAACACCTCCATGGCCCAGCGCCGCTCGGCCGGCACCCCCCACCACAGGTCGCCGGCCCGGCCGCGGCCCGGCGCGGCGGGCGCCGGACCGGGCGACACCTGGACGTGGGTGATCCAGCGGGCGGTGATGCCCTCGGGCAGCACCCCGGGCCGCTCGATGGCCGTCTCGACGGCCCGGAGGGCCAGCTGGCGGGGGTAGGCCGCCATGTCCGCCGCCGCCATGACCGCCCCCAGCAGCTGGGGGACGGGATGGTGCCCGTGGACGTCGAGCTCGGCCACGAGGCCCGACCCCTCGCCGAGGAGCCGGTGGCGGGAGTGGGCCAGGCCCTCGGTGTCGACCTGGAGACGGAACCGCAGCGCCCGCCTCGGCACCGACAGCCCCTGGCGGGCCTCCCGGAGGAAGGGGCCGAGCGCCTCGACCTGCTCCTCGTCGAGCCCCGCCACCGTGCTGGCCACGACACAGGCCAGCAGGATCGGCCCGTAGCCGGGATGGGCCGTCGGCAGCACCCGGTCGCCCAGCGCCACCCGGCGCGTCGGCATGTGGCGCCGGGTGTGGCGGACGGTGAGCTCGGCCAGCAGCAAGCAGGTGCCCTTTCGTGTTCCCCGGGGAACGGTACGGCGCCGGCGGCCCCGGCGGATTCCCATATTGCCCCGACGCGCCGTTGCCGGCCGCCCGAGGCGACCGGCAACAGCAGAAAAGCTGAAGGCGTCGGCTACAGCCCTACCACTGGCTCCCGACCCGCCAGCCCTCGTCGCCGAGGAGGCCGCCGAGGAACCCCCGCCGGTCGGTCGTCCAGCCGGAGAGGCTGTTCCAGCCGGAGTTGCCCAGGTAGGCGTCGGCCACCGGGTTGTCACCGGTGATCGTGGCGCCGTCGATGCCGAAAGCGCTCACGCCGTTGGCCCAGGAGCCGTTCTCCGGCGCCGTGGGGCCTTCCTGGTCGAGCACGACCGGCAGCTCGATCTTGCCGTCGTCGTGGCTCACCGGCACGCCGAAGGCGGGGCCGTGCCACGTGTTGTCGAGGCCCCAGGCCGGCCCGTCGTCACCGTTGACGTCGAGCCCCCAGGCAGCCCCGTTGTCGTCGGCGCCACGGTGGTGGTGCCAGCCGGAGCTGGCCAGCGCCGGCGCCGCCCCCATGATTCCAAGGCCGAGAACGACCCCGATCGCCCCAGCCCGTCGAATGGTCGTCACAGCGTTTCTCCTCTTGCTACGCCGGCACCGCCGCGCCGGCCCTCCCTGTCGCCCGGGAGATTCCACGCAAAGTGGGCAAACACCTCCTTTGGCGCGAAATAACGTGGAGAATTTCGGGGCGAAAAAGAGTCTGCCGGCCACCCGAAGGTTGGCCGGCAGCTCGTCCCTGCGAGTGGGTGGGAGGGAGCGGCTAGAGCACTCCCCCCAGGAGGCCCACGCCGTTGCTGAGCAGCCCGCCGAGCAGCCCGCCGACGGGGCTCTGGGGCTCGCCGAAGCTGCCCTGGCCGCCGATCTGCGGCTGGGAGACCACGTCGCCCACGGCCCCCACCAGTTCGCCGCCGCCGTCGGAGGCCAGGCCGCCCAGCACGTCGCCCAGCTGGTCGTCCCCGGCGATCACCCCGCCGTCGGGGCCGAAGATTCCGCCCTGGCCGTGCAGCAGGCTCCCGAGGACGCCCCCGAGCAGCCCGCCGTCGACCGCCCCCAGCAGGCCGCTGACGGCCGGGGCCGCCGCCGCCGGAGCCGCCGCCGGAGCCGCCGCCGTGTCGGCGTGCGCCGGGATCATGCTCACCGCCCCCAGGCCCAGACCGAGCACGAGGCCCGCTGCGCCAACCCTTCGCCCTGTCGATGCCATTGCAGCCTCCTTGCCGCACACGATCGCCCGAGAATCAGGCCGGCCCCTGTGCTTCCGCCACGGGGCCGATGGCGGAAGCGTCAGGTTGGCCCGTGCCTTGACAATTCGACTGAAAGCGGCCGATCACCTCTCTCGGCGCGAATCCCGACGGGAACGAACATCAGGGCAAAAAAGAACCGCAGGCCACCAGCGGGATGGCCTGCGGGTTCTTCGTCGTTCGTCACTGCACTGCGTTGCACTGCACTGCACAGGCTGGGCACCGCACCGGCCAGCGGGATGGCCGCCACGTGGGTGTCTTGCGTTACCGGCCGCCCAGCGGGCCGGTGACCTCGAAGGACGTGGTTACAGGATTCCGCCGACGAGCGGCAGGCCGCCGAGCAGGCCGCTCAGCACGCCACCGACCGGCAGGGCGCCGAGCACCGGGCCGACGACCGGCAGGCCGCCGCCGGCCAGGGCGCCGCCGCTGCCGACGATCGGCAGGCTCGACACGATGCCGCCGACCAGCGGCAGGCCGCCGACGACGCTGCCGAGACCGGCGCCGGAGGTGCTGGCGCCACCGATCATCGGGCCGACGACCGGCAGGCTCGAGGCCAGCGGGCCGACGACCGGCAGGTTGGCGGCCAGGCCGCCGACGGTGCCCACGACGGGGCCGACGAGCGGCAGGCCACCGGCCAGGCCGGCGCCGCCCCCGCTGCCGACGATCGGCAGGTTCTGGACCAGGCCCCCGACGAGCGGCAGGCCGCCGACGATGCCGCCGAGGCCCCCGACGATGCCGCCGCCACCGGCCGGCGCGCTGTCGGCCGGGGTGTCGGCGAAGTCACCGCTGGTGTCGGTCGAGTTGTCAGCCGAGGTGTTGTCCTGGCCCGGCATGAAGCTCACGTACGGAAGGTTGTAGAGCGTGTCCCCGAGGCTCGAGATGGCGTCCGGCGCGGACTGGGTGTCCGAGCTGCCGGAGTGCGCCGCGAACGCGGGAAGGGTGCCGGCCGCACCGAGCGCGAAGCTCAGGGCGGCGACGGCGGCACGCCGTTGCGTCGTCTTGGACAAGGTTCTCCCTTTCTCATCCACCGGCCACCACGCCGGTGCTCGGCCGGGGGCGCGCACGCCCACCACCGAAAATTCCGATGCCATTGCCCCAGCGAGAGGATTCGACGGGAGTGGGTCGATTCCTCCCAGAGGCACCCAATAGCGCCGTACAGCTCTAGCCGAGCAGCTCCAGGGCGGCGTTGAAGGTGGCGCTCGGCCGCATGGCCGCCGTGGCCCGTTCGAAGTCGGGGAAGTAGTAGCCGCCGATGTCGACCGGGGCGCCCTGGACGGCGTTGAGCTCCTCGACGATGGTGGCCTCGTCCCGGGCCAGCCGCTCGGCCAGCGGAGCGAAGCGGGCGGCGAGGGCGGCGTCGTCGGTCTGGGCGGCCAGCGCCTGGGCCCAGTACAGCGTCAGGTAGAACTGGCTGCCCCGGTTGTCGAGCTCGCCGCACTTGCGCGATGGCGACTTCCCGGTGTCGAGCAGCACGCCGGTGGCCCGGTCGAGGGTGTCGGCCAGGATCTGGGCGCCCCGGTTGCCGGTGGCCGAGGCCAGCAGCTCGAACGAGACGGCCAGCGCCAGGTACTCGCCGAGGGAGTCCCACCGGAGGTGGTTCTCCTTCAGGAACTGCTGCACGTGCTTCGGCGCCGAGCCGCCGGCGCCCGTCTCGAAGAGCCCGCCGCCGTTCATCAGCGGCACGATCGACAGCATCTTGGCGCTGGTGCCGAGCTCCAGGATGGGGAACAGGTCGGTGAGGTAGTCCCGCAGCACGTTGCCGGTGACGGAGATCGTGTCCTCGCCCTTGGCGATGCGCTCCAGCGAGAACTGGCAGGCCTCGGCCGGGGCCAGCACCTCGATCTGCAGGCCCGAGGTGTCGTGGTCGGGCAGGTACCGCTCGACCTTCTTCAGCACCTCGGCGTCGTGGGCCCGCGACCGGTCGAGCCAGAACACGGCCGGGACGCCGGTGGCCCGGGCCCGGCTGACGGCCAGCTCCACCCAGTTGCGGACGGGGGCGTCCTTCGTCTGGCAGGCCCGCCAGACGTCGCCCGCCTCCACCCCGTGCTCCAGCAGCACCGTCCCCCGGCCGTCGACCACCCGGACCGTGCCGGCGGCCGGGATCTCGAACGTCTTGTCGTGGGAGCCGTACTCCTCGGCCGCCTGGGCCATGAGCCCGACGTTGGGCACCGAGCCCATGGTGGTCGGGTCGAAGGCGCCGTGCTCCCGGCAGAAATCGATCACCGCCTGGTAGACGGGGGCGTAGCAGTGGTCGGGGATGACGGCCTTGGTGTCCTGGCGTTCCCCGGCGGCGTTCCACATCTTCCCGGAGTCGCGGATCATGGCCGGCATGGAGGCGTCGACGATGACGTCGGAGGGCACGTGGAGGTTGGTGATGCCCCGGTCGGAGTCGACCATGGCCACCGCCGGCCCCTGCTCGAAGGCGGCGGCGATGTCGGCCTCGATGGCCGCCCGCTCCTCGTCGGACAGCTTGGCCAGCGAGCCGAGCACACTGGCCAGACCGTTGTTGGGGTTGGCCCCGACCTTCTCCAGCACGGCGCCGTGCTTGGCGAAGACGTCGGCGAAGAACACCTTCACGGCATGGCCGAAGAGGATGGGGTCGGAGACCTTCATCATCGTGGCCTTGAGGTGGAGCGAGAACAGCACGCCCTGTCGCTTGGCCTCGGCGATCTGGGCGGCCAGGAAGTCGCACAGGGCCGCCTTGCGCATCACGGTGGCGTCGAGGATCTCGCCCGCCTGGAGGCTGATCGGGGCCCGCAGCGGGGTCACCGAGCCGTCGTCCGATACCAGCTCGATCGTGACGTCCGTGGGGGCGTCGACGGTGACGGAGCGCTCGTTGGCCCGGAAGTCCCCGTCGTCCATGGTGGCCACGTGGGTCTTCGAGCCGGCCGACCAGGCCCCCATCGGGTGCGGGTGCCTGCGGGCGTAGTTCTTGACCGAGGCGGGGGCCCGCCGGTCGGAGTTCCCTTCCCGGAGGACGGGGTTGACGGCGCTGCCCGTCACCTTCTTGTAGCGGGCCTGGATCTCCCGTTCCCCGTCGGTGGCCGGCTCGTCGGGATAGTCGGGCAACCCGTAGCCCTTGGCCTGCAGCTCGGCGATGGCCGCCTTCAGCTGGGGGATGGAGGCGCTGATGTTGGGCAGCTTGATGATGTTGGCCTCGGGGGTCGTGGCCAGCCGGCCGAGTTCGGCCAGGGCGTCGCCCACCCGCTGCCCCTCGGTGAGGTGATCGCCGAAGTTGGCCAGGATCCGCCCGGCCAGGGAGATGTCGCGGCTCTCGATGTCGACGCCGGCCGCCGCCCCGAACGCCCGGATGATCGGCAGGAACGAGTACGTCGCCAGCGCCGGCGCCTCATCGGTGTGCGTGTAGATGATCTTCATCGCCGTCGAGGCTAGATGCCCGCCCGGCGTTCGGCGGCCTCGACGGCGTTGCGGAGCAGGAGGGCGATCGTCATCGGCCCCACGCCGCCCGGCATGGGCGCCAGCCAGCCGGCCACGTCGCGCACCTCGGGGGCGACGTCGCCCACCAGCCCGGCGTCGGTGCGGGTGATCCCCACGTCGAGGACGGCGGCGCCCGGCTTGACCATATCGGCGGTGACGAACCCCGCCCGGCCGACGGCCACCACCAGGATGTCGGCCGCCCGGGTGAAGGCCGGGATGTCGCGGGTGCCGGTGTGGACCTGGGTCACGGTGGCGTTGGCGTGGGGCTCCTTCAGGCTGAGGAGCATGGCCAGCGGCCGCCCCACCGTCGTGCCCCGGCCCACGACCACCACGTGGGCGCCCTCGATCGGCACGTCGCCCCGCACCAGGAGCTCCTGGATGCCGAGCGGCGTGCAGGGCCGGGGCCCGGGCAGCCCGAGGGCCAGGCGGCCGAGGTTGACCGGGTGGAGGCCGTCGGCGTCCTTGTCGGGGGCGACGGCCATCAGGATCTCGCCGGCGTCGAGGTGGCCGGGGAGCGGCAGCTGGACGATGTAGCCGTCGACGGCCGGATCGGCGTTGAGCTCGGCCACCAGCTCGAGGACCTTGTCCTCGGCGGTGTCGGCGGGGAGGTCGTGACGGAACGACTTCACGCCGACGGCGGCGCTGGCCTTGTGCTTGCCGCCGACGTAGGAGTGGCTGCCGGGGTCGTCGCCGACGAGGATCGTGGCCAGCCCGGGGACGACGCCCCGCTCCGCCAGCCGGGCGCACCGTTCGGTGAGGTCGGCCTTGACCGCCGCCGAGGCGGCCTTGCCGTCGAGGATCAGCGCTGTCATCGGGCTTCGCTCCTAGTGGCGGAAGTGCCTTCGACCGGTGAAGACCATGGCCACGCCCTGCTCGTCGGCGGCGGCGATGACCTTGTCGTCGCTGACCGAGCCGCCGGGCTGGACGATGGCCGCCGCCCCCGCCGCCACGGCCGTGTCGACCCCGTCGCGGAAGGGGAAGAAGGCGTCGCTGGCGCAGACGCCGCCCCGGGCCCGCCCGTCGGCCTTCTTGGCCGCCATCTCCGCCGAGTGGACCCGGCTCTGCTGGCCCGCCCCGATGCCGTAGGCCACGCCCCCCTTGGCCAGCACGATGGCGTTGCTGCCGGTGGCGGCGCAGACCTTCATGGCGAAGGCCATGTCGTCGAGCTGCTCGTCGGTCGGCGAGACCTGCGTGACGACCTTCCAGGTGGAACGGTCCTCGTCGGGCGGGTCGGTCTCCTGGACGAGGAACCCGCCCCCGGCCCGGCGCAGGTCGAGCCCGCCCGGGACGTAGGGCGGGCACTCGAGGAGGCGCAGGTTCTTCTTCTTGGCCAGGGCCTCGAGGGCCGCCGGGGCGAAACCCGGCGCCAGCACCACTTCGGTGAACACCTCGCCGATGGCCGCCGCCGTCTCCTCGTCGACGGGGCGGTTGAGGGCCACGACCCCGCCGAAGGCCGACAGCGAGTCGCACTCGAAGGCCTTGCGGTAGGCCTCGGCCGGCGTGGCGCCGAGGGCCACCCCGCAGGGGTTGGCGTGCTTGACGATCACACAGGCGGGGACGTCGAAGCTGTTGACCAGCCGCCACGACGACTCGGAGTCGAGGAGGTTGATGAACGACAGCTCCTTGCCGCCGTGCTGGACCATGCCGTCGAGCCAGCCGCCGCCGAGCCGGTCGCGGTAGCGGGCGCCGCCCTGGTGGGGGTTCTCGCCGTAGCGCAACGAGGCGACCTTCTCCAGCGGCAGGATGAGGTGGCGGGGCAGCGGCCCGCCACCGAGCACCTCGGCGTCGAGCCAGCGGACGATGGCGGCGTCGTAGCCGGCGGTGTGGGCGAAGGCCTCGAGGGCCAGGTCGGCCCGGGTGGCGGCCGACAGCGCACCGCCGCCGGCCCGCAGCTCGGCCAGGACGGCGTCGTAGCGGGCGGGATCGGTCACGACCCCGACCCAGGCGTGGTTCTTGGCCGCCGCCCGCACCATCGTCGGCCCGCCGATGTCGATCGTCTCGATCGACGGCCGCTCCAGGAACGGGTAGAGGTTGACCACCACGAGGTCGATCGGCTCGATGCCCTGGGCGGCGAGGTCGGCGCCGTGGGACACCTCCCCCCGGTCGGCCAGGATCCCGCCGTGGATGCGGGGGTGGAGCGTCTTGACCCGGCCGCCCAGCATCTCGGGAGCGCCGGTGACCTCCTCCACCGGCGTGACCGGAACCCCGGCCTCGGCCAGGGCGGTCGCCGTGCCCCCCGAGGCCAGCAGGGTCACGCCGAGGTCGGCCAGGCCCCGGGCGAAGTCGATCAGGCCCGTCTTGTCGTAGACGGAGACCAGCGCCCGGCGGACGGGGATCGGCCCGTCGGCCGCCAGCGCCACCGGCTCGGCCTCCACCGCCTCGGCGGCGCCGGTCGCCCCGCCGGACAGCAGGTCGGCCAGCACGCCGGGGTACAGCCGGTGCTCCACCGCCTTGATGCGGTCGTGGAGGGCCTCCTCGTCGTCGCCGTCGAGGACCGGCACGGCCTCCTGGGCCAGGATCGGCCCGTCGTCGACCTCGATGGTGGCGATGTGGATGGTGCAGCCGGTGACCTTGACGCCGGCGGCCAGCGCTTCGGCCACGGCGTGGGCGCCCCGGAACGACGGGAGCAGGCTGGGATGGGTGTTGACGACCCTGCCGGGGAAGGCGGCGAACATCGGCTCGGCCAGCACGGTCATGAAGCCGGCCATGGCCACCAGGTCGACGTCGTGGTCCCGGAGGGCGGCCACGATCGCCTCGGTGAAGGCGACCCGGTCGGGCAGCAGCCCGTCGCGGTCGACCACCACGGTGGGGATCCCGGCCGCCGCCGCCCGGTCGAGAGCGGCCACCCCCGGCCGGTCGGTGACGACCACCGCCACCGGCAGCCCGGCGTCGATGATCGCCTGCAGATTCGTGCCGCTCCCCGACGCCAGTACGCCCAGCTTCACGCCCGTCCCCATCAACATCCTCCGCTCCGTACGCCCTGGTCATCCCACGCTAGCTTCCGACCCCGTGAGCGAGATCGAGCTTTCCGTCGACGGCCACGTCGCCGTCATCACGCTGGCCGCCTCCGACCGCCGTAACGCCCTCACGCCGCAGATGGCCGCCGACCTCGTGGCCGTCTGCGAGGAGGTCGACCGCAACGCCGGCGTCGGCGCCGTGGTCGTGACCGGCGGACCGTACTTCTGCGCCGGCGCCCACCGGGACACGCTGGCCAACACCGGCGCCGACCCCGTCGGCGAACCGAACTTCTCCAACCTCAGCGTGGTCTACCGGTCGTTCATGCGGGTCGGCGAACTGGCGGTGCCGACGGTGGCGGCGGTGCGGGGCGGGGCGGTCGGAGCGGGGATGAACCTCGTCCTGTCGACCGACCTGCGGGTGGTGGCCGACGACGCCCGGCTCATGGCCGGGTTCCTCCGGATCGGCCTCCACCCCGGCGGGGGGTTCTTCGTCCTCGGCGGCCGGACGGCCGGCCGGGAGGCCACCGCCGCCCTCGGCCTCTTCGGCGAGGAGCTGTCGGGCCGCCGGGCCGCCGAGCTCGGCATGGCCTGGGCCTCCGTGCCCGACGGCGAGGTGGAGGGCAGGGCGATGGAGCTGGCCGCCCGGGCCGGCGCCGACCCCGACCTGGCCCGCAAGGCCACCCGCTCGTTCCGCAACGAGCTGGGCCCCCCAATGGCCCCCTGGAACCTGGCCCTCGACGCCGAACGCTCCGCCCAGATGTGGTCGCTGCGCCGCCGCAACCCCTGACCCCCGCCCCCGCCCCCCCCCGCCCCAACCGGCGTTCTTCCGCCGCTCTATCCGGGCAGATGCACGCCGGTTCGTGGCCACCAGCCACCCCGGCCCAACCGGCGTTCTTCCGCCGCTCTATCCGGGCAGATGC
>Ga0070741_10005279_pt1 | contig 28856 bp, 30 predicted proteins | sample Coa_R1_4_FD_66440 | JGI IMG/M metagenome (GOLD analysis project Ga0070741, IMG submission 66440) | Surface soil microbial communities from Centralia Pennsylvania, which are recovering from an underground coalmine fire - Coalmine... | ecosystem: Environmental > Terrestrial > Soil > Unclassified ... | reverse complement strand
AGGAACGCCGCCGTATTGTCGGTGTCGAACGCGCCGAAGCCGCCGTTGCGGCTCTGCATGCCGAGCGTCCAGTTCATCCCGTAGGCGATCGCGCGGCGCCCGGCGGCCGTCTGGGCGACCGGCAGCGCCTGGAGCACCATCAGGATGACCGCGGAGTCGTCGACGTCGGGATACCAGTCGTTCGCGAACTCGAACGCCCACCCGCCGGCGTCGAGGCCCGGGTTCCGGATCGCCCAGTCGCCGGGGCGGAAGATCTGATTCGCGACCAGCCAGTCGCCCGCGCGCGCGAGTGCCGGGTGTGCCGGATCGAGGCCCGCTTCGAGCAGTGCCTTCGCGGCGAGCGCCGTGTCCCAGGTCGGCGACACGCACGGCTGGTACATAAGCGTCCCCTCAGACTCGACCAGGAAGTCGTCGACGCCCGCGACGCCGCTCACCATCGCCGGATGATCGGGCGCGAAGCCGACGGCGTGGAGCGCGAGCGCCGAGTTCACCATCGCCGGCTGGATCCCGCCCCACTGCCCGTTCTTGTCCTGATGGCGGACGATCCACTCGATCGCGCGCGCGATCGCGCGGCGGCGGAGCGGCTTCCACGGGCTCTGCCCGACGACGTTCAGGAGGCGGTCGAGCGCGAGGAAGAAGTTCCGCGTCGTGACGAGCTCCGGCGAGCGCTTGAAGGCGAGGTCGTCGCGCTTCGGGCGCTCCGTCCACAGCTCCGGGATCGCCGCGGTCGGCGGAGTGCGGATCTCCGGTCGGTACGCCATGAGGAGCGTCAGCGGCACGACGGTCCCGCGCGCCCAGCTCGACATCCCGTAGATGTTGAACGGGAACCACGGCGGGAGGAGCATCACCTCGACCGGCATCGCCGGCACGCCCGTCCACGGGAACTGCCCGAAGTAGGCGAGCCAGATACGGGTGAAGACGCCGGCGCGCGCGAGCCCGCCGTTCCCGAGGATGAAGTCACGCGCCTTCGCGAGCGCCGGCTCGTCCGCCGCGAGGCCGACGAGTTTCAGCGCGAAGTACGCCTCGATCGTCGCGGAGAGGTTCCCGGGCCCCGCCGCGTAGATCGGCCAACTGCCGTCGGCCTGCTGCAGCGCGACCAGGCGGTCGGCGACCCGTCGCTCGAGATCGGAACGGTCGCGGCCGAGCATCCGGTTGAAGAAGACGTACTCGGCCTCCATGGTGCCGTTCGCCTCGAGCGGCGCGTGCCAGTAGCCGGCGGGATGCTGACCGGCGAGCAGGTACTGCGTCGCGCGGCGCATCGCGCGCGTGACGCGCGTGCCGAAGCCTTCATCGTCCGCGGCCGTTCCCCCCACGAGGACGAGCCCCCCTTCACTCATGCCGCCACCTCCTCCGCCGCGCCGATCCGGACGACGATGCACTCGATGCTCGCCGCGCGCAACTTCACGGCGACGCGCTCGGGCTCGGGCGCCACGGCGAGCACGGCGCCGCCGGCGCCGCCGCCGGTGAGCTTCGCGCCGAGCGCGCCCGCGTCGCGGGCCGCCCGGACGCGCGCCTCGACGTCGGGCGTCGACACGCCGAGCTCCGCGAGGAGCGTCTGGTTCCGATCGAACCCGCGACCGAGCGCGGCGAGGTCGCCCGCCTCCGCGGCCCGGGCGCCGTCCTCGACCACCGCCGCCACGTCGTCGAAGAGCCGCTCGTGGCGCTCGCGGTCGGCTTCCCAGCGCTCCCGAAGCCCGCCCACCGCCGCCCCCGTGCTCCGCGGCGCCCCCCCGAGCGCGATCACGAACGGCAGCGGCCGTCGCGGCCGGATCGGCGTGATCGTCGGCGGCTCGCCGCGGACGAAACGGAAGCAGGTGCCGAGCGCGGCGGCCGCCGGATCGACGCCCGACGGGTGGCCATGGAAGATCGCCTCCAGCCGCCGGCCGAGCGCGAGCTCGTCGTCCCGTGCGAGCCGCCGATTTGCCGCCGCCGCGAGCGCGCGCAGCACGGCGACCGAGAGCGCCGCCGAGCTGCCGAGCCCGGCGCCGGGCGGGATCTCCGATCGGATGCGACACGCGAGCCCCTCGGCGTCGACACCGATCGCGGAAGCCGCTTCGCGCACGAGTCGCGCCGGGCGGGGATCGTCGTCGAGCCGCGCGCGGTCGCTGTGGATGCGAAGCGGGCCGCCCCCAGCGGTCAATTCGACCTCGAGGCCGAGCGGGAGCCCTGCCGCGAGCGCCGGCCGCCCGTACACCACTGCGTGCTCCCCGAGGAGGATCACCTTCCCCGCAGCGCGGCCGCGGGCAGGGAGGTTCACGAGCGGGGCTCCAGCAGCCGGAGGAGCTCGCGGGCCCGATCGATCTTCACCTCGCCGGCAGCGAGGAGCCGTCGGCGGAGCTCTTCGGCTTCCTCGCCGCGCGCGCCGGCCGCGTGGGACACGGCGCGCGCGTGGAGCGCCATATGGCCCTTCTGGATCCCCTCCGTCGCGAGCGCACGCATCGCGCCGAGGTTCGACGCGAGCCCGACGGCCGCCATGATCGCGGCGAGCTCGCGCGCGTTCGCCACGCCGATCAGCCGGAGCCCGAGGCGGACGCGGGGATGCGACTGCACGAGCGGTCCGACGGTCGAGACCGCCATCGGGACCTCGATCGTGCCGACGAGGTGCTCGGCTTCGAGATGCCACGCGGTGAGCGAGCCGTACGCGCCGTCGCGACACGCATAGGCATGCGCGCCGGCCTCGATCGCACGCCAGTCGTTGCCGGTCGCGACCGCCACGGCGTCGATGCCGTTCATGATCCCCTTGTTGTGCGTCGCGGCGCGGTACGGATCGCTCGCCGCGAACTCGTACGCCCACATCATCCGGCGGGCGACGGTCGCCCCGTCGAAGTCGTCGCGCGCGAGCGCGGCGAACGGGATGCGAACGGCGGCGCGGGCCAGCCGCCGGTCGGCGAGGTTCGAGAGGATGCGGAGACACGCCGTCCCGCCCGCGATCTCCTCGACCATCGGAGCGAGCGCCTCGACGAGCGAGTTGACGGCGTTCGCGCCCATCGCGTCGCCGGTGTCGAGGAGGACGTGGACGACGACCATCGTCTCGCCGCTCGACGTGCGGACCAACCGCACCTCGACGTCGCGCGGACCGGCGCCCCGCCGGCAGAGACCCGGCGTCAGCTCCTCGGCCGTCTGGAGGAGCCGCGCGCGCGCGGCGCCGAGACGCTCCACGGCCGCTCCGGGATCGGGCACGTCGACGAGCTGGATCTGCCCGATCATCGCGCCCGGCTCGGCTTCGGCGACGAACCCGCCGCCGGCACGGGCGACGAGCGCCGCGTTCGACGCCGCCGCGATCACCGACGGCTCCTCGACGACCATCGGGATCACGTGGTCGCGACCGTTCACCTGGAAGTTGAGCGCGACGCCGAAGGGCAGCGCGAACGTGCCAACGGCGTTCTCGACCATGATGTCGGCGACGTCCAGCGGCAGCGCATCCGCCGCGTTGAGGGCGTCGACGTCGCTCGCGCCGAGGTCGAGCGCCTCCGCCAGCTTCTGCCGCCGCTCGGCCACCGTGAGCCGATAGAACGCCTTGATCCGTGAGCTGCTCATGCGCCTCCTCCCGCGACCCAATCGCGGAGCCTCGGACCGAGCACCACCTCCGCCCGCCCCAGTGCCTCGATGTTCCGGGAGCCGGTCAGCGTCATTGCCGTCCGGAGCCCGGCCGTGAGCCCGTCGATGAATTCCCCCGCCGCCTCGCTCCCGCCCTGCCGGTACGCCCGGAAGACGGGGAGCGCGATGCCCGCCACGCGGGCGCCGAGCGCGATCGCCTTCGCGACGTCGAGCCCCGTCCGCACGCCGCCGCTCGCGATGACGTCGAGGCCGACCCCGCGCAGTCCCGCGAGCGCCGCCGCGGTCGGGATGCCCCAGTCGGCGAAGAGCGCACCGAGGTCGCGCTCGCGCGCCGGCGCGCGCAGCGCCTCGACCTTGATCCACGACGTGCCGCCCGCGCCGGAGACGTCGACCGTCCGGACGCCGGCGTCGCGGAGCCGCTCGCCGACCCGCCGGGAGATCCCACAACCCGTCTCCTTCACGACGACGGGGACGGGGCACTCCGCGACCAGACGACGGATCGTCGCGAGCCCGCCGCGGAAATCGCGATCGCCGCCCGGCTGGATCAGCTCCTGCGCCGGATTCAGGTGGAGACACAGCGCGTCCGCCCCGACCGCACGCACGAGCTGCTCGATTTCGGCGGTCGCGAGCGCGCCGGCCTGGACCACGCCGAGATTCGCGAGGACGAGCGCGGTCGGCGCGTGTGCGCGCACCTCGAACGTGTACGCGAGCCGCGGCGTGCGCTGCATCGCGCGCTGCGACCCGAGGCCGAAGGCGATGCCGTGCCGCTCCGCGACCTCGGCGAGCGCGCGATTGATGTCCGACGCCTCGTCCGTCCCGCCGGTCATGCCGGTGATGAGGAGCGGCGCACGGAGCCGCTTCCCGAGGAGCTCCGTGGCGACGTCGATCTCGTCGACCGCGAGCTCGGGGAGCGCGTCGTGGACGAGATCCACGTCCTCGAACAGCGTCGTCTTGCCGGCGAACTCGACCGCCTCGCCCTCGCAGAGCTCGAGGTGGGAGCGTTTGCGGTCGCTGATCGACTCAGCCAACGGGCACCTCGGCGCCGGCGACGTCGCGCTCGTCGATCTCGACACCCCGGGGCGCCAGCGACACGTCGAGCGGCACGATCCCGACCTCGTGCCACGCCGCCCGGACCGCGTCGGCCTGCTCCGCGGACGCCGCGAATGCGATCCCACAGTCGCCGCCGCCCGCGCCCGACGGCTTCGCGATCGCGCCCACCCGGTGCGCCGCCGCGATGAGCTTTGCGAGCGTCGGCGTGACGATCGGGATGCCGAGCTCGCGGCCGAGCTCGTCGAGCGCGTCGGCGCTCTCGGCAACCGCGGACGAGAAGGCGGCGACGTCGCCCGCGCCGGCCGCCTCGGCAGCCCGCTCGGCGACCGCACGAAGCGCGATGAGCGCACGGGGCTCGACGGCCGCGACGTGCGACGTGAACCGCCGGACGATCGGATCCGTCGGGACGGGCTCGCCGGTCCAGCCGACCACGACCCGGAGCCCCGGGGGGAGCGCGCGCGGCGCCACGTCGATGCGACCACCGTCGCGCCGGAACGCGATCACGCCGCCGTGTGCGGCGGCGGCGACGTCGGCACCGCTGCCGCGTCCTTCCTGGAAGAGCGCGTGGGCTGCGACGGCCGCCTCGAACACCTCGGCGCGGTCGCGATGGCCGGCGAGCGCGAGCAGCGCGGCCACCGCGGCCGTGACCGTCGCCGCGCTCCGTCCGAGCCCGAGCTTCCGGCCGTCCGGCGCGAGGAACGGCGTCGAATCGACGACGGCGGTCACCTCGCGTCCGGCGATCGACGGCGCCCACGCGCTCGCGACACGGAGCGCCGCCAGGACCGCGCCGACGTCGCCGCCGAGCGGCTGCTCGTGCTCGGGATCGTCGATCGTGTAGCGACGGCCGTCGGCGAGGGACTCGATGGTGCACGGGCCCGATGCGGCCCCGATCGCCATCCGCACCTCGGCGTACCGGTCGATTGCCGCCACGAGCGCAGGCGCGGCCGCGAGCACGGCGTACTCGCCCGTCAAGAAGATCTTGCCGGGCGCGCGCGCGACGATCGTCGCGCTCATGCCACCAGCTCCGCCCCGGCGCCGGGCCGGGACGTCAGCACGCGCGCGACGCCGGGGACCTCGCCGAGCGCGGCGGCGACGCGGGCGGCGTCGGCCGGCTCGCAGAGCACCTTCACCTGCGGCCCGGCGTCGATGCTCGCGTACGCCGCGATCCCGTCGGACCTGAGGGCCCAGACGCGGTGCAGACACTCGACGGTCGCGCCCCGCCAGTAGAGCAGCGGTGGCCGCGCCGCGAGCCCGATCGCGTGCATCGCGAGCGCGCTGTGCTCCGCGAGGAGCCCGAGCGCCTCGAGGTCGCGGGCGCGGATCGCGGCGCGTGCCTCGGCGAGGTCGCCGTCCGCGCCGGCGACCCACGCCGGATAGAAGGGCGACGCCGCCGCCCGCTCCATGCCGGCGCGCGACGACACCGTCTTCGGTGCGGTCTCCGTGACCGCGACGACGACGCGGACGTCCCAGTGCTCCGGGCCCGCCAGTGGCTCGGCGACGGAATCGTGCCCGTCCGGACGGTCGCCGCGGTGCCACTCGACGAACCCGCCGAAGATCGACCGCGCCGCCGAGCCGGAGCCGCGTCGCGCGAGCGCGGAGAGCGCAGTCGGGTCGAGGTCGAGGCCGCCGGCGCGGCTCGCGGCGAGGGCGAGCGCGGCGAAGGCGGCCGCCGAGGAGGCGAGGCCGATGCTCCGCGGGACCGTGCTCCGCGTCGAGACGAGCGCACGCTCGCGGCGTCCTGCCTCCTCGCGGACGAGATCGATGAACCGAGCGAGACGGCGCGCCTCTTCACCGGTTGCCGGGACACCGTCGATCTCGAATCGGTCCGCTTCGCCGCCGCCGAACGCGACCGTCGCCTCGACGGCGAGGCCGTCCAGCGTGAGGGAGATGCTCCCCGTCGCCGGGAGATTCAACGTCGCGTCGCGCTTGCCCCAGTACTTCACGAGCGCGAGGTTCGCGTTGGCGCGGGCGCTCGTCGTCGGGGCGGCAGACATCGCCGGCACCGGTTTTCTATCGTTTTGAATGACTCCACGCACCTTCGGCGCCTGACCGGAGGATCTAAACCGATCGGTCAGGGACTTGTCCACAAAAATCCCCGTGACCCGACTCGGATGAACTACTCCTCGGCGAGGGGCCAGCGGGGATCCGCTTCCTTCGAGTGGGCCGCCTATAGAAGGTCGAGGGGGGTCTGTCAACGTCGAACGTCGAAGTCGGCGGCCCCGAGCGCGTGAAAGAGGCTCGACTCGCGCTGGTAGAACCCCTGGGTGTGAAGCGAGTCGCGAAGATGGAGCAGCGTGTAGTCGAGGTGGTGGCAGAGCTCGTGAAGGAGCGTCCGCAGGAAGGTGCGGAACGCGACCACCTGCCCGCGCTTCAGCGTGAGCATCCACACCGTGATCACGTCGCGGCCCCGCCCGTTGGCGGGCGTGTAGAGTCCCTGGAGCTCGCCGCCGCGGAGGGGCGGACGGCGTGCGGCGACGCGCACCCGCACCGGCGGAACGCCGAGCGCGGCGCAGATGCCGTCGCTGATCCGCTGCGCGAGGAACTGGACCTCGCGCTCGCGTCCGGTCTCGAGCGCGGCGGGAAGCGCGGCGACCTCGGCGCGCAGCGACGGTCCGGCGCGGAGCGCAACCGTCGGGATGCGGTCGCTCGCCGCCGCAACGCGCTGGAGACCGGGCGGGAGACGGCGATACCACGCGGGTCGCGGGCCGGGTGGGCGGGCGGCGGGCGCCATCCGAGCGTGCTCTCTATCGCGAGCGGCCCTTCACGGCCAATTGTGCTAGGCGCTCCGCATGACCGACGCGCCCGTCGCGCGGCTCGCCGCGATCATCGACGAGCTCGTGCGTGCGCATCGCACGGCGTCGCCGCCGCCGCGCGGGCTTCCATACTTGGGCCTCGAGCACGCGAGCGGCACGACGTTCGATCTCCTCGACGGGCTCGCCGCGCGGGGCATCTTCCGGAAGTACGAGCTCGTGCTCGACCTCGGGAGCGGCCTCGGCGCGACGTCGCGCTGGCTCGCGGCGCGCCTCGGATGCGACGTCGTCGGGACGACGTCGCTCGCGGCCGAGGCGTCCGCCGCGAGCGCGCTCACCCGGCGAGCCGGCCTCGCGGCGCAGATCCGGTCCGCGACCGCCGCGCCGGGCGCCCTGCCCTTCCGCGACAGCCCCTTCACCCATGTCTGGATCCACGAGTCGCTCCCGCGTCTCGCCGAGCCGGACCGGGCGCTCGCCGAGGCGTACGGTACGCTCCGGCGTGGCGGCACGCTCGCGGTGCAGGATCTCGTCGTCGATCGCGTGGCGTCGGCGTGCGCGGTCCCCGGCTTCCACTTCGCGACCGTCGAGGACCGCATTGCCGCGCTCCGACGTATCGGATTCGTCGACGTGGAGGTGCGAGATCGGAGCGGCGATGCGGTCGAACGTTCGGCGCAGGTGCTGGCGGCGCGCGATGCCCTCCACCGGCGCCTCTACGCCGATCCGACGCTCCATTCGTTGCTTGCCGAGCGCGAGGCCCTCGCGCCGGCAATCGCCGACGGCGCGCTCCGCGTGATCCAGATCCTGGCGCGCCGGCCGTGAGACTCACAGCGACGGCGGCCGGCGACGATGCCAGTCGGTCACGCGCTGATAGGCGTCGCCCGCGGCGAGGACGTCGGCCTCCGCGAACGGCCGCCCGACGAGCTGGAGCCCGATCGGCCGTCCGTCCCCGGTGAACCCGCAGGGCAGCGCGAGCGCGGGCAGCCCGGTCAGGTTGAACGGCCCGCTGAACCGGCAGATCGCTTCGACCGTGCCGATCTCGGCGTCCCCGAGCCGGACCGTCAGCTCGCCGATGCGCGGCGCCGCGAGCGGCGTCGCCGGCGTGGCGATCAGGTCGACGTTCGCGAGCGCGGTGCTCATCTCGTCGTACAGCCGGGTGCGAAGCCGGCTGGCGGCGAGGTAATGGCGCGCCGTCACGACCTTCCCGAGCTCGAGATAGATCCGCGCCTCGATGCCGAGCCGGTCGCGTCGCGCGGCGAGGAGCCTGCCGAGGGCGCTGCCGGCCTCGGATAGGATGGTCGCGCCGAGCATCGCACTCGTGTGCTCGAGCGTCGGCACGCCGACGTCCGCGATCGTCGCGCCGGCGTCGGCGAGCGCGGCCAGCGCCGCGTCGAAAGCGGTCGCGACCTCGGTGTCGAGCACCGCGGCGCAGAACCGACGCGGCACGCCGATCCGCGTCCCGGCGAGCGAGCGTCCGAGCGCGACAGCATAGTCGGGTACCGGGACCCGCGCGCTAGATGGATCGGCGGGATCGTGGCCGGCGATCTCGCGCAGGACGATCGCCAGGTCCTCGACCGTGCGCGCGAGCGGACCCACGTGGTCGAGCGTCCACGCGAGCGGCGACATCCCGGCGCGGCTGACGCGGCCGTACGTCGGCTTCAGTCCGGCGATGCCGCAGAAGCTCGCGGGCACGCGGATCGAGCCGCCGGTGTCGCTGCCGAGCGCGACCGGCACGAGCCTCGCCGCCACGGCGGCGCCCGATCCGCTGCTCGATCCGCCCGGCACGTGGCCCTCGGCCCACGGATTCGCCGGGGTCCCGAGCGCCGGGTTGACGCCCGTCGGACCGAAGGCGAGCTCGTGGAGATGCGTCGTCCCGACGACGACGGCGCCGGCGGCGCGGAGTCGCGCGACCACGCCGGCGTCGGCCGCCGCGGGTGGATCGTCGCTGCACGCGGCGCTGCCGTTCCCGCACGTCATGCCGCGAACCGCGAACAGATCCTTCACCGCGACCGGGATGCCCGTGAGCGGGCCCGCGTTGCCGCGCGCGAGCGCGATGTCGGCCTCGCGCGCCGCCGCGCGCGCCGCATCGCGCTGGACGCCGACGAATGCATGGACGCGCGCGTCCCGCTCGGCGATCCGCGCGAGACACGCCTCGACGACTTGGATGGCGGTCGTCGTCCGCGCGCGCAGCGCGGCGCGGACCTCGGCGATCGAGAGATCGAGGACTTCCGCCGCGGCGGTCACGAGCGCGCGTCTTCGGACAGGCGTCGCGCCGGCGAGAACGGCTCGAGGTCGCTGAGATCGAGCGCCGCGAGGTCGTCGAGCGCGGTGACCATCGGGCCGGCGGTGGTGACGACGACGTTGGCGAGCTCCGCGGGCAGGTCGATTCCCGCCGCCGCCATCCGTTCCCGCAGGCGGGCTCCGGGTTGCATTCGACGCCGTATAGTCGCCGGCCTGCGGCGGACGCAAGGGATCCGCCGGCCGGAGACGCCCTCAGCGGAACGGCGCCTCGTCGACCACGTGCAGGTTGCCGAGGACGCTCTCCGGCAACCCTTCGACGAAACGCGAGGGCTGCCCGAGCACCATGCCCGTCGACCGGTCGTAGATATCGATCGGATAGCTCAGGTAGAGGTGCTCCTTCGCGCGCGTCACCGCGACGTAGAGGAGCCGGCGCTCCTCCTCGAGCTCCTCGCCGTCGTGGAGGTTGTGAAACGACGGGAAGCGGCCGTCGACCAGCCAGATGACGAACACCGCCTGCCACTCGAGCCCCTTCGCCGAGTGGATGGTCGACAGCGTGAGGAGTCCTTCGTCGACGTCCGCAGCGAGCACGTTGCCGACGCTGTCGGTCGGCGGCTCGAGCGCCATGTCCGACAGCATTGACGCGAGGCTCCGGTAGCGCGCGCCGATCGTGACGAAGTGCTCGAGGTCCTTCTCGCGCTTCGGGAAGTCCTCGGGATGGACCCGGCGGAGCATCGGCGTGTAGAAGCCGACGACGCGCGACACCTTCTCGCCGGGCGGCACCTCGTCGGGGCCGATCTCGGCGAGGAGCGTCGCCAGGTGGCCGAGGTCCTTCGTGTAGCTGCCGCGTCGCGGATACGACCGGAGCCGCTCCGTCGCCTCGGCGAGCGTCGCCGCCGGACCGATGTGCGAGAACACGTCGTCGGCGGTCTTCGGGCCGACGCCGTCGAGGAGGAGCAGCACCCGGTGCCACGACACCGCGTCGTGCGGGTTCGCGACGACCCGGAGATGCGCGAGGACGTCCTTCACGTGCGCGGTCTCGATGAACTTGAACCCGCCGCGCTTGACGAACGGGATGTCCGCCCGGCCGAGCTCGAGCTCCAGGTCGAAGGAGTGGAAGCTCGACCGGAAGAGGACGGCCATCTCGTCGAGCGGCACGCCTTCCTCTCGGAGCTCGAGAATCCGCTGCGTCACGAAGCGCGACTGCGCCTGCTCGTCGCCGCACTGGACCAATACAGGCGACGCGCCGTTGGCGCTCCGCCGATACGCCCGCAATATCTTGGTGTGCTTTTCTGCGGCCCTATCGATGATCGTGTTCGCGAGGTCGAGGATCGACTGCGTCGAGCGGTAGTTCTCCTCGAGCTTGATGACGCGGGTGTTCGCGAAGAGCGTCGGGAAGTCCATGATGTTCCGGAACGTCGCGCCGCGGAACGAGTAGATGCTCTGGCTGTCGTCGCCGACCGCCATCACGTTCTGGTGCGTCGCCGCGAGCCCGCGGACGATCTCGGCCTGGAGCGGGTTCGTGTCCTGGTACTCGTCCACCATGACGTAGCGATAGGTGCGCGAGAGCTGCGCGGCGACGTCCGTGTGATCGCGGACGAGGTCGCGCAGGAGGACGAGCAGGTCGTCGTAGTCGACGAGGTTCTTCTCGCGCTTGTATTTCGCGTACTGCTCGCCGAGACGCACGATGTCCTCGAGATGGTCGTAGAGGTGCGCGTAGCTCGTCTCGATGACCTCCGGGACCGTGCGCGCCCGGTTCACGGCCATGCTCACGATGTCGAGGATGGCGTTCTTCCGCGGGAAGCGCCGGTCCTTGCGGTCGAGGCCGGCACGCGAGCGCAGCAGGTTGATGACGTCTTCCGAGTCGCTCCGGTCGAGGATCGTGAAGTTCGGCAGGAGCCCGACGCGGCGCGCCGTCCGGCGGAGGACGAGGTTCGCGAACGAGTGGAACGTCCCGCCCGACACCTGGTCGCAGCTGGCGCCGACGAGCGTCGACGCGCGGCGGAGCATCTCCTCGGCGGCTTTCCGCGTGAACGTGAGAAGGAGCACCTGCGCGGGGTTCACTCCCGACTCGACGAGACGCGCCACGCGGTAGACGAGCGTGCGCGTCTTCCCGCTCCCGGCGCCGGCGATGACGAGCACCGGCCCTTCGAGCGTCGTCGCCGCCTCGTGCTGCGACGGGTTCAGCTCGCCGGCGTAGTCGATGCGATAGCGGACTTCGGCGCTGGCGTCCGGCCGCCGGCGAAGCGTGTACGTCTCCATGGCGGGGCGGTTTCGCGAATGTACCGTGCGAGCTGCGGGGCAGCAAGGAACGTGTGCGAGAAACGTGTTCCAGTTCCATGCATTGACTGGGATCCGGACCGGACGTAGCGAGACGAAGCGATGGCGATCGATCCGAAGCTGCTCGAGAAGGCGCGACGGAGCCCGCGCGCGCTCACCTACGACGAAGCGGTCGCGCTCGGACGCCAGCTCGGCTTCGCGAAGGTCCGCCAGGTCCGGGGCCATCGCGTCCTGCGGCATCCCGTGCTCGGTCCGTTGAACCTCCAGCACGCGCGAGACGGCCACGCGAAGGCGTACCAGGTCCGGCGGATGCTCGAAGCGGCGAAGGCGCTGCCGCGTGCATAGGCTGCCCCACTACGCCTACCGCGCGACCTGGTCCGATCGCGACGGCGAGTGCGTCGCGACCTGCGACGAGATCCCGGGGCTGTCCGGGCTCGCCCCGACGCCCGCACTCGCGATCGCCGAGCTCCGGATCGCCGTCGCCGCCTGGCTCGACTACCTCGCGGCGCACGGAATCCCCGCGCCGGCGGTCGCCGGTCACGGTCACGCGGGGCACGGGGGGCACGCGCCGCACCATCGATGACCCCGACACGCGCGACCCTCGATCTCCGCGGCGTCAAGTGTCCGCTCAGCTGGGCGCGCGCGAAGGTGCGGCTCGAGACGCTCGCGCCGCGCGACGAGATCGACCTCCTCCTCGACGATCCCCAGGGGGCGCGAGACATCCCGCGGGCGGCCGAGGCGGAGGGACACCACGTCGTCGGCGTCGAGGAGCGGGACGGTCTCTGGCGGATCACGATCGAAGTGTAATATTGAGTAACCGGCGTCCCATCCGTCGAAGAATTTCTTGACAACACGGGCGGCCTGGCGTGAGAGTCGGCTCGCGCTCGACGGGATCTCGTCGCGTATCGGTCCGGGAGGTTCTCATGCGGCTCGTTGCGGCAATCATCCTCGGCATGTGTGCGCTCTCCGCGCGATCTTCGGCTCGGGCCGCCTGCGACCCGAGCGTGGACCCGGACAAGTCGGACGTCGCGAACGCACGCGAGGCGGTCACCGCCAACTGCAACTGTTCGACGGCAACGAGCCACGGCGCGTACGCCCGCTGCGCGGCAGGTCAGGCGAACGCGCTCTTGGCGAACGCGAGCTGCGCGAGCGCGGTCAAGAAATGCGCCGCGAAGTCGACGTGCGGCCGGCCGGGGTTCGTGACCTGTTGCCGGACCAACCGACGCGGCAAGACGACGTGCAGCACCAAGAGAGAGGCTACGCGGTGTGTCGCCCCGCGCGGCGGCACCGCGTGCGTCGGGACGTTCGCGAGCTGTTGTGACGCCTGCACGGCGGGCGGCTGCGCGACGACGACCAGCACCACCGCGACGACGACGACCAGCACCACGCTGTACTCGTGCGCGGGGTCGGACCTGTTCGAATGCAACGGGACGTGCCCCCCCGACGCGCTGTGCGGTCCCGACGAGCTGCTCGTCAGCTGCCGCTGCATCTCGTCGGCGGAGCCCTGCGGCGGGACCGCGCCCTTCTGCAACGGGACCTGTCCGAGCGGCGAGGAGTGCGCGACGTTCCAGCATTACCCGCTCCCCACGTGCGGGTGCATCCCGACCGGCGTGCCGGCCTGTGGCAACCCCGGCGTGCCCGTCTGCGGCGGCGCCTGTCCATCCGGCCTCGAATGTCACGCCGTCTTTGAGCCCCCGATCGCGGGCAACGTGGTGATCTGTCAGTGTACGGCTCCCGGTCCGTGCGGCGAGGATCCGGTGCCCACCTCGGGGGCCTGTCCGAAGGGCAGCGCATGCACGTACGTGGGGGGCTTCTTCTGCGCGCCGATCCCGTGCACACCCGACAACCCGTATCCGACCTGCGGCGGCCAGTGCGGCGACGGCGGCGAGTGCCAGCCGTTCAGCTTCGGCACTCAACTCCAGACCTGTGCCTGCACGCCGCCGTAGCGCGGGCAACCATCATAGTAGCAGCGCTCGCGGAGGCGCGGGTTTGACACACCCGGGGGCGCTGCGCTTTCCTACCCGCGAAAGGGAGGCCCAATGGCTGCGCGCTCCATCGGCTCGGGGACCATCAGCTTCGGTCTCGTGTCGATTCCGATCAAGGTCTACGTCGCGACGCAATCGAAGCAGCTCTCCTTCAACATGCTGCACGAGCCGTGCGGCACCCGGATCAAGCAGCACCTCTTCTGTCCGAAGGACGAGAAGGACGTCGATCGCCGCGAGATCGTCAAGGGCTACGAGTTCGAGAAGGACCGCTACGTCACCTTCACCGACGAGGAGCTGAAAGCCCTCGAGGCGCAGGCGAACCAGTCGATCGACATCCAGGAATTCGTGCCGCTCACCTCGGTCGACCCCATCTATTACGAGAACGTCCACTACCTCGGCCCCGACAAGGGCGCCGAGAAGGCCTATCACCTCCTCGGCGAGGCGATGCGCGAGACCGGCAAGGTCGCGCTCGCGCAGTACGTCCGCGGCGGCAAGGAGCACCTGGTCGTGATCCGGCCGTACGACGGCGGCCTCGTCCTCCACACCATGTACTACGCCGACGAGGTGCGGAGTCTCGCGGACGTCGACACCGGCGGCGACCCGAAGATCCGGCCGAACGAGCTCCAGATGGCCGAGAAGCTGATCGAGCAGCTCGCCGAGAAGGACTTCGAGCCGCAGAAGTACAAGGACGAATACCGCGAGCGGGTCCAGGAGCTGATCCAGAAGAAGGTGGCCGGTGAGGAGGTGACGATCGCCGAGCCGGAGAAGCCGCGCGCGCAGGTCATCGACCTGATGGACGCGCTGAAGGCGAGCCTCGCGCGCCGGTCGCCGCGCGGTGAAGAGCGGCCGGCCGCGGCGGAGCGGGAAACGGCCGGTAAGCGACGCCCCGCCGCCCCCGCCCGCACCCAGGAACGCCAGACGAAGCGTCGGGCCCACAAGAAGTAGGTGACGGCCCGGCGCGCGGAGCCCCGCGCCCACTTCGACACGGTGCAGGCCGCGCGCATCGTCGGCGTGCCCGTGCCGCGGCTGCGCCAGTGCGTGCGGGCCGGGCTCCTGACGCCGCGTCGCGACGAGCGCGGCCGCCTGCGCTTCGATTTCGTCGACCTCGTCCTCCTGCGGACGATGCGCGGGCTCCTCGCGCGCAAGGTCGGCACCCGGCAGATCGCGCGTGTGCTCCAGTCGCTCCGCCGGCAGATCGGGAACCGGCCGCTCACGCGGCTGTCGGTCTACGCCGACGGCCGCCGCGTCGTCGCCTGGGACGGCGCGACGCGCTGGCAGCCGGAATCGGGCCAGTTCCTCTTCAACTTCGACGCGAAGCAGGTGATGCAGCGCGCGCGCCGGATCGCGCAGCTGCCCGCCCCCGAGCGTCCCGCGAAGCTGCCGCGGCTCAGCGCCGACGAGTGGTGCGACCTGGCGATCGAGCTCGAGGACGGCTCGCCGCTCGAGGCGCGCGCCGCCTACCATCACGCGCTCGACCTCGACCCGGGCCACGTCACCGCCCGGATCAACCTCGGCCGGATGCTCCACGCCGAGGGGAACCTTCGTGGCGCGGAAGCCCACTACCGCGAGGCGGTCCGCTACGACCCGCGGAGCAGCCTCGGGTGGTACAACCTCGGCGTGCTGCTCGAGGACCGCGGCCGCTCCGACGAGGCCCTCCCGTGCTACGAGCACGCGATCCGCGCCGATCCGGAGCTGCCCGACGCCCACTACAACCTCGCACTCCTCTACGAGCGCCTCGGACGGAAGCAGGAGGCCGTCCGCCACCTCGCGATCTTCCGCCGTCTCGCCCCGAACCGGTGACGGTCACGCTGCGCCGCCCGCGCGTCCTCGTCGGGACGTCGGGCTTCAGCTACCCCGCCTGGCGCGGCAGCTTCTATCCCGACGATCTGTCCGCGCGCGAGATGCTGTCCTTCTACGCGCGCGCGCTCGGCACGGTCGAGATCAACCATACCTTCCGCCGGCTGCCGACGCCGGAGCTGCTCGCGGGCTGGGCGCGTCAGACGCCGACCGGGTTCCGCTTCGCGCTGAAGGCGCCCCAGCAGATCACGCACGTCCTCCGACTCCGCGACGCCGCCGAGGTGACGAGCCGGTTCTGCACGGCCGCCACGCGGCTCGGGGCGAAGCTCGGCCCCTTACTCTTCCAGCTGCCGCCGTACCTCCGGTTCGACGCGGGCCGGCTCGGCGACTTTCTCGCCGGCCTCGCGCCACGCCTCGAGCCCGCCTTCGAGTTCCGCCACGAGAGCTGGCTCAACGACGAGACGTACGCGCTGCTCGCGAAGCACCGCGCGGCGCTCTGCATCGCGGACTCGGAGGACCTGAGCGTCCCGTGCGTCGCCACCGCGCCGTTCGGCTATCTGCGTCTCCGCCGTCAGGACTACGGCGACGCCGACCTCGACGCGTGGGCGGCGCGCCTCCGCGAGACGACGCGCTGGAAGCGGGTGTACGTCTACTTCAAGCACGAGGATTCGGGCCGCGGCCCGGCCCTCGCGCGCGCACTGCTCGCGCGTCTCGGCTGACGCTACCGCGCGAGGAGCGCCGGGCGGGCGCGCCGCTGGTGATAGGCGAGCGCGTCGGGTGGGTAGCGATGCTCGCGACCGATCACGCACTCGAAGCGGGCGTGGCACCGGGACGCGCATTCGTCGCCGTCGCGCCCCCGGTGCGCGGCGCAGCGAGGGACGTCCCAGCCCGCGGGCGTGACCGCTCCTGCCGGGCAGGCGGCGATGCACGCTCGCTCGACGCACGTCGGGCACGGGTCGAAGCCGTCGGCCGGACGCGGCGCCTCGATGCGGTCCCGCACGAGAACCGCCGCCCGCAGCGCGATCCACGGACCGAAGACCGGGTGAACGAGGACGCCGGTCAGGCTTCGCCGGCCGAGCCCCGCACACTCGGCGAGATGCACGAACGAGACCGGCTCGGCCGGAAACCGGAACGGGTAGAGGATGCGCGTCGGCCGTCCGCCGAGCACCGGCGCGAGATGCTCGTCGATCGTCCGGCTCGTGAAGGCGTCGATCGGATCGGGAGTCGCATCGTGACCGGGATGGGCGCTGCAGAATGCCCGGAACGCGTCCCAGAATGCGCGGCCTCCGTTGCCGATCACGAGCGCGCTCGCCATCCCGGGCGCGATCGCCGCGAGGCGATGGACCGCGGGGACGGCCGCGTCGTACGCCGCGAGCGTCGTGGCGCCGACGAGGTTCAACCCGTGGGGCGCGAGCGCCCTCTCCACCGCATCGACCAACGCGCCGTTGGCACGCGACATTCTTGACAGGGCGGAACGCATGACCTAGGAGACCCGGATCAACCCCCACCAAGAGGAGGAGTTTGCATGAACCCCCAGGAGATTTTCGATCAGATGTCGGCGAATCTCAACGCCGACGCCGCGAAGGGCATGAACGCCACGATCCAGTTCAATCTGAGCGGCGACAACGGCGGTCAGTGGTACGTCACGATCAAGGACGGGAAGGCCGAGGTCAACAAGGGCACGGCGTCCTCGCCCAACATGACGCTCTCCATGACGGCCCAGGACTACGTCGACATGATCATGGGCAAGCTGAACGGCCAGATGGCGTTCATGAGCGGCAAGCTGAAGATCTCCGGGGACATGGGCCTCGCGATGAAGATGCAGAGCCTCTTCAAGCGGCCCGGCGCCTGAGCGCAGGGATCGCTGCTCGCACGGGGGCGGGTGGATACGCGGCGCGGTCCACCCGGTCTCCAGCTTCTCGCACAGCGCGCCGCGGTGGGGGATGTGATGGAAGAGGGGACGAGTAAGGCAATTCCGCTCCGCCGCGCTCGCGGCGCGCGGGTCCCGGCGGTGCAGGCACGCCGTTGGGTCGACGGGTTCCGTGCCGGAGCCCGGCTCGCGCTGACGCCGCCACGGCAGCTGTGGCTGGCGAGCCTCGGCGGTACGGCGCTGACGGTTCGCGGTGCGCACGCGGCGTGGTCCAGACTCGTCGAAGAGGGTGCGGCCGCCGAGGCCTGGCTCCGCGGCCTCTCGACGAGAACCACGTCCGACGCCGAGCCCTAGGGGCGCCGCGTCACCGCACGCGGCGGAGCAGCTCGGCGAGGGCGAGAAGGATCGCGCCGAGCGACAGGCCGCCGATCAGACCGCCGACCGTCGCCGTGATGAGGCCGTAGTGACGGCCGGCGGCGACCCAGTATTCGGTCTGGAAGAGCGCGTGCTCGGGATGCCGCGCGTACGCCGCCGCGACCTCGCGGAAGTGCGCGTCGGCGGCGAGCTGCCATCCCGCGATCGCCGCGATCGTGAGTCCGAGCGCGAGCACGACGACCCCGAGCAGCCGGAGCACGCCGATCATCAGCCGTGGACCGCGGCCGCCGGCTTCGCGAGCGTCCGCCGGAGGACGGCGACGCGGGCGCGCCGTCGGGCATCGTAGCCGACCCATTTCGCGGCGGGCACCTCGTCGGCCCCGACGCGGGCGAACCCGAGCCGCACGAAGAACTGCACCGCCCGCTCGTCGACTGCGCACGCGAAGACGTATGCGAGCCCCCGATCGTCCGCTTCCGCCAGCAGGCGCGAGACGAGCCGCTCGCCGAGCCCTTCTCCCTTGAAGCGGGTGATGGTGTAGAGCCCGACGATCTCACCCGCGCGCTCGGCGACGTACGGCGCCGTCAGGAGACCGGCCACACCCGCCAGATGACGGTCGCACACCATCGCGCCGAACCCGACCGCGAGCACCTGCGCGATCTCGTCGGGCGACCGGAGCTTCAATAGTCCTTCGCGCTGGCCGCGCTCGAGGAGACGCTCCGCCTGCGCGAAATCGTCGACCGCGAGGCGCTCGACACGGCAGTAGTCGCCGCGCGTGAAGAGCGTACCCGACCCCTGGTACGTGAAGAGCTCCTCGCCGATGCCCTCCGGGGTGCAGAGGCTCACGGACTCGATGCCGTCCCGGAGCGCGTCGCGCACCGCGACGAGCAGGTCCCGGCGATCTCCGAGCCCGGACCATTCCGCCTCGCCCTGCCGCAGGAGCGTGTCCAGGACGTTCGCGTCGACGAACGACAGGCGATCCGGGCCCCCGGGCACGAGCCCGCCCTGCGCGTCCAGCAGGATGAGCCTCGGGATGCGGAGCGCGACCGCGAGCGCCGCCGGCGCACGCCGGAAATGCTCGTCGTCCGCCGGGCCGATGACGACCGAGAGCCGGTCGCTGCGGAGACGGCGCCAGAGCTCCGCCCGGAGCGCCTCGACGTCGTCGCGCCCGAGCACCGCGCGCTGGACGCGGACCGGCGACGCCGCGGGTCGCTGCGTGCCGCCGCGGACGCGCGCGAGCGCCGTGCGGAGGCGCCGCGCGGCCGCCGCGCCGACGTCGGGCCACCAGACGAGGACGCGGGTGTCGTTCCGCACCAGATCGGCCGTCGCGGCCGCGAGCGCGCGGAGGTCGGGCCGCGCGGCGGCCGCGCGTGGCGCGACGGCGACGAGCACGCTCCGCCCGCGGAACTCGTCGAGGTAGAAGTCCTTCTCGCCGAAAAGTTCGCCGGCATGGCGGCGGCTCTCCGCGCTCGGCATGGCGGCCGACCCTAGCACAGGAAGCGGAGCCGGCAAGCCGACGCGCACGTTTGCCTCACCCGATTGGACGGGCTAAGCGGCCGCGATGTTCGCCGGGCGCCTCATCGTTTTCGTCGCGGTCCTCTCGAGCGCGGCCCACGCCGCGCCGGGCGCCGTCGCGACCGAGCACCCGCTCGCCGCGGCGGCCGGCGCGGAGATCCTCCGGGACGGCGGCTCCGCCGTCGATGCCGCGATCGCCGCCGCGGCCGCGATCTGCGTCGTCCACGCGTCGTCGTGCGGGATCGGCGGCGGCGGGTTCGCCCTGGTGCATCGCGCGGGCGGAGAGGACGTCGCGCTCGACTACCGCGAGCGGGCGCCGCGCGAGGCGACGCTCGACCGCTTCCGCATCGACGGCAAGCTCGAACCAGGCCTCCTCCGCCACGGTGGCCTCGCGGTGGGCGTGCCCGGCGAGGTCGCCGGGCTCGTGACGCTCCACCGCCGTTTCGGACGTCTCGCGCTCGCCCGCGATCTCGCGCCGGCGATCCGTCTCGCGCGCGACGGCGTCGTGCTGCGCGACGTGCCGCACCTCGCGCGCGAGATCGCGCAGCAGGCGGCGCTCCTCGCCGCGGATCCGGGCCTCCGGGCGATCTTCTTGGCCGACGGCGGCGTGCCGGGACCGGACTTCCGCGTCGTGCAGGCCGACCTCGCCCGGGCGCTCGAGTCGGTCGCAGCGGACGGCACGGATGCGTTCTACCGCGGTCGCCGCGCCGACGCGCTCGCGGCGGCGGTGCGCGAGCGCGGCGGTGTCCTCGACGTCGCCGATCTCGCCGGCTACCGACCCCGCTGGCGACGCCCGCTGCGGGGCCGCTTCCATGGCTACGAGATCGTCACGTTCCCGCCACCCGGCTCGGGCGGCGTCGTGCTCGAGGCCCTCGGCATGCTCGCCCGCGACGACGTCACGGCGCTCGGCCCCGGCACCCCGACAACCCTCCATCTGCTGGCCGGCGTGATGGCGCAGGCCTTCGCCGATCGCGCTCGCTGGTACGGCGACCCGGACGCGACGACGGTCCCCGTCGCCGCGCTTCTCGCGCCGCCCCGCCTCGCGACGCTGCGCGCCCGGCTGACGCCGATCGCGGTCGCACCCACGGACGCGGCGCTCGTCCCCGATCACGGGACCGCGCACGTCTCGGTCGTCGACGCGGCGGGCGACGCGGTCGCGATCACGACGACGATCAACACGAGCTTCGGGGCGGGCATCCTCGTCCCCGGCACCGGCATCGTGCTGAACAACGAGATGGACGACTTCGCGCTCGCGCCCGGCGTGGCCAACGTCTACGGCCTCACCGGCGCCGCCGCGAACGCGCTCGCCCCGGGCAAGCGCCCGCAGTCGAGCATGTCGCCGACCGTCGTCCTCGACGGACGCCGCCCCGTCCTCGCGGTCGGCGGATCGGGCGGCCCGACGATCATCTCCGGGACGCTGCAGGTCCTGCTCGGCGTCGTCGCGTTCGGGCGCTCGCTCCGCGACGCCGTGGAGGCACCACGCATCCACGACCAGGGCGTCGGGGCGACGCTCGCCGTGGAACCGGGCGTCGACGCCGCCGCACGCCGCATCCTCGAGCGCATGGGACACCGGATCACCGTGCTTCCCGCGATCGGCGCGGTGTCGGCGGCCGGAATCGACGCGCGAGGGACGCCCGTCGCCGCCGGCGATCCGCGGAAGGACGGCGGCGCCGCCGTCGCGCGCTGACGCGGCGTCGCGGCGGCCGGACGTCGCGGCGGCCAATTGTTGCCGGCGCGAGGACAACGCTGAACGCCGCGAGCCGCGCGAGCCTCGTGGCCTGCGCAGCGACTGGGCTTCCACGGCGCACAGCGGAAGCCGCGGACCGATCACGTCCCTCGGGGAGACCGGACGCGGACATCGAGGAGACGCGCCCCGACACGCCGGGAGAATCCCGCGCCGTCCACGTGAGGCGTCCTGGGACGGCGCCGACTCGACACTTTCCGGCGACCCCGCAGACGACTGGGAGGCGCGACACCGGCACGATCCCTGCTGTCGGGCCCCGGTCCAGGAGGCAACGCGCGATGATCTATCAACCAGGCGATTACGTTTACCCGGCCGACCTACCGCGGCCGCTGCTCTGCCGCGTGAGCAAGGCGGAGAGCCTCAAGGTGCACGACACCTTCTCGCAGATCCTGCGCCTCGAGCCGCTCGAGGGGCCGTGGCCGACCGGGACGACGCTCGTCCGGCTCGACGAGTGCGTGCTTCCCGCGCGCCCGCGGCAGCTGTGGCAGGGCTCACTCATCCGTCCACCCCGACCCCGCCGTCTGCTCCGCATCGCGGAACACGCGGCCTGATCCCCGGAGAGACCTTCATGCAACACGCCTTCGAGCCACGCGTGCGCCGCGTCGTCGCCGACATCCTCGGGGTCGATCCGGATGCGCTCGGCCCCGACGTTTCCCTGACCGACGACCTCGCGGCGGACTCGCTCGACCTCGCCGAGCTCGCGGTGCGGCTCGAGGACGATCTCGGGATCGTCCTGCCGGACCGGGCGCTCGACGACGTGCGGACCTACGGCGAGCTGACGCGTGCGACGCTCCTCCGCGCCCGCCGCCGCCGGGACGTGCCACGCGACGCGGAACCGGTGACCCTCATCGCGCGGCTCGTCTGGCGACGGGGTGAAGTCGTCCGGGCGGGCACGTTCACTCCGTACGACGTCGAGACGATCGCCGCGGAGGCGCTCCGCATCGGGCGCGGCGCGCGCCTCGAGGTGACGCTTCCCGGCGAGGCCGACGACGCGACCGTCGGCGCGGCGCGCGCGGGCTTCGCGTGGCTCGCGGACCACGGCGTGCGCGTCGAGGTCGGCCGGCAGCACGAGCGCGCGGCTGGTCATCCGAGCGAAGCCGCGTAGCCCCGACCCGACGTCGCACGCGCCTTCAGCGAGGGCCCGCGCTGCTCGCCTCCGACGGTCCGGCGATCGGGAGCTCGAAGAGAATCCGAGTTCCACGACCGCCATCCCCTGTCTCGCAGCGGATCGTGCCGCCGTGCGCCTCGACGACCTCACGGGCGAGGTAGAGCCCGATCCCCGAGCCTCTGACACCGTCATCGTCCGCGGTCTGATGCTCGACGCGGAAGAACTTCTCGAATATGCGGTCGCGAAGCTCTTCGGGAACGCCGCGCCCGGTATCCGAAACGGCGACGCGGATGGTGCTGCCTTCGCCCGCTGCGCCCATTCGCGTTACCGTGACGGTGACGTACCCACCGTCCGGCGTGTACTTGATCGCATTCGAGAGGACGTTCGTCAGAACGACCCCGACGCGTGCCGGATCGAGTCGCACCAGGGGAAGATCGGGATCGACCATGGAGCGCAGCGTGATCCCCGCATCCTCGCAATGCGTCCGCGCGTCCCGGAGCGCCTCGGCAACCACAGCAGCCATGCTGACCCGCTCACAACCGAGGCGTAGCTCCCCCGCCTCGATTCGCGTGAGGTCGAGGAACTCGTCGACCGTCGCCGCCAGCTGGGCAACGCCTCCGAGCGCCGTTCGAAGGAGCTCGCGCTGCCGCTCGGCCCAGGCGTCCGTAGCCTCCTCCAGCATCCCGAGTGTCATGCGTAGCGTCGTGACCGGGGTCCGGAGCTGGTGGCTCGCCACCGCGACGAGCTCCATACGCATTTCATCTAGGTGGACGAGCTCGGTGACGTCGTTCAGGAGGAGTACCGCCCCGCGTGCCGGCGCGCCGAATCCGTTCAACGGTACGACGCGTGGCAGAAGCTTCAGGGGCTCACCGGCGACGGTCACCGGGATGGCGCGTTGGAGATCGACGCGAGCGTCGGGGCGGGATCCTCGAAGCGTCTCCCTCGTCGCATCGATGACATCGAACGGCAGGGGGAGCGCATCCAGCGCTTGCGGTGGGCGTCCGTCTTCGCTGACGACGGAACGCGCGAATTGGTTGGTCGCCACGATCGTTTCGTCCGGATCCACGACGATCACCGCGTCGGGAAGCGCCGCGAGCGTCGCTTCGAGGACACTCTTCGCTTTCAGGACCTCGCTCATGTTCGCGCGCCGGAACTCCGCGAGGTCGGCAGCCATCCGGTTCACACCTTCGGTGAGCCGTCCGATCTCGTCGTGTGATCGCACGGGCGTCCTCTGGTCGAAGTCGCCGCGCCGCAGCGCCTCGACGGTGGCGGTCAGCGCGTGCAGGGGCCAGACGACTCCCCGCGCCAGCTGCAGACCGAACAGCGCGAGGAGGGCAAGCGTCCCGAAGGAGATGCCCACGGCCATGCCGATCGAACGGCGGGCCTCGTCGCGCGCAAACGTCACGGCATGCTGCGTCCGGGCGATGTGCTCGTCGCGGATACGAGCGACGATCCCGACGGCCGATCGCAGCAACGGGTTGACCGCGCGCTGATATCGCTCGGGCCCGTCCGCGGTGGGGCCGTCCGTGACCGCATGGTCGCCGGCGACGCGGTACGTTGCGATGGCGCGTCGCAAATCACGCGCATCCCGGTTCTCCGACGACGTCGTGAGCGACGACTCCAGCCCGGCGAGCGCATCGTCGACGGCGCGACGGCGGCCATCGAGCTCGGTCGCCGCGTTCGAGTGCCCCGCGAAGGCGAGGAGGAGGGCGTCGTCTTCACGCTCGAGTGCGCCGGCGACCGCGGCGGTCTCGGCCATGACGTGCTCGGACTCGCGCAGGGCGTGCGCGAGGACGCGGTTCAGGCGGACGAAGGTGGCGGTGCTCCACACGCCGGGAGCCGTGGCCGCGGCGACCAAGAGCATGCCGAAGAGGAGAATCTTTCCGCGAAGACCGAGCCGGAGTCGTTCAAGCAAGGCCATACCGCTTGCGCTTGCGCTGCAACGTCGTCGGGTCGATGCCGAGGGTCCGGGCGGCGGCATCGAGCGTGCTCGTCCGTGCGATGATCCGTGCGATGTGCTCGCGCTCCAGCTCCTCGAGCGTCACGTCGGCGCCGAGGACTACCGCGGACGTCGGCGGTCGAGGTGACTCGGCGATCGGGGACGGCGCACCGTCGAGGCCGAGGTCGAACGGCGTGATGATGGAGGACGGCGCCAGGATGATGGCCCGTTCGATCGCATTTCGCAGCTCGCGGAGGTTCCCTGGCCACTGATGCGCCAGAATCGCGCGCTCGGTCTGCGGCGCGAAGGCGAGCCCGTCGCGCCGGGCGCGTCCGGCGAGGACGCGGAGATAGTGACGCGCCAGCGGCAGCGCGTCTTCGATGCGATCGCGGAGCGACGGCACCGTCAGCGTCACGACGTTCAGCCGGAACAGCAGGTCCTCACGGAATCGGCCGGCGCGCACTTCATCATCGAGCGACCGATTGGTGGCGGTGATCAGACGAACGTCCGCCCGGCGTTCCTTTGCCTCGCCCAGCCGCTCGTATGTTCGGTCGTTGAGAAATCGCAGCAAGCGTGCCTGGGCGTCGGAGGTCAGATCTCCAACCTCGTCCAGGAAGAGCGTCCCGCCCTCGGCCTCCTGCACCTTGCCGGCAACGTCTTCGACCGCGCCGGTGAAGGCCCCCCGCTTGTGCCCGAAGAGGACGCTGCTCATGAGCTCCCCCGCGGAGAGCGCAGGACAGTTCACCGTCACGAACGGTGGCCGAGCCCGGGCGCTGTTGGCGCGGATCCACCGCGCGAGCACGTTCTTTCCGGTTCCGCTCTCTCCTTGCAGGAGGACGACGCAGTCCGCGTCGGCGACGCGTGCGGCCGCGTGCATGAACGTCCGGTAGGTGGGACTGGACGATTCGAACAACGCGCCGATTTCGGTCTCCTCGAGCTGCTGTTCCAGCTCGGAGACGCGTTGCTTCAGGCCCCGCGATTCGACCACGCGGTGGACGGCGTAGCGGACCTGCTCGGGGGTGAAGGGCTTCGGCAGGTAGTCGACGGCGCCGAGTCGCATCGCCTGGACGGCGGTCTCGAAGGTGGCGAAGGCGGTGATGACGATGACGCCGATTCCTGGCTGTCGGCGCACGACTTCGGGGAGGAGATCGAGCCCGGACTCGTCACCGAGCCAGAGGTCGAGGAAGACGACGTCGAAGCGGCTTCGATCCAGGGCCTCGAGCGCTCCGCATGGTGTCCCGACGCCAAGGACGCGCGCGGTGTCCGCCTCGAGGCAGAGCCGTAAGGACTGTCGCAGCCCCGGATCGTCGTCGATCACGAGGGCGCAGTACGTCGGCACTCGTTCTGCGATCATCCCCGGCACGGAATCGCCATACAGGTTGCAGAAATCACGCCACGGGGAAAGCGCGGTGGTCCGCGCGGGTGTGCAGGACAAATACCGCCGACCGCTCGCCGTTCCCGGGCATTTTGCCGGGACACCTTCGAAGTTTGCGAGCGAAGCTCGCCGCCGCGCAGCCGGGACCAGTGGCGCGAGCATTGCTCCAACTTCATCCGTCCGACGAACGCCTACCGCGATCTCGTGAACGCATGGGCTCGACCCCCATCCTCTTTCGCGCGACCTGCCGCCGCTGCGGAACGTCCGTCGTCGAAGCACCCCGAATCGAAGACCCAGAGCTGAGCCGGTTGCGTGGGCACGTCCGTGACGATCACCACAGCGACCGGCTACCGCCGGACGCCGGCATCGTGCAGATCCTGGAGCACTACCGCATATCGCTCGTCCGAGAGGACACCGATGCGCACGGCTAGATCATCGGCCGGGCACGACAAGGGGGCTGGAGCGATGGACGACTTGCTTTCGAATGTTCCGAGGGATCGCTTGGAGGCGCTCGAGGCGGCCGGGTTCACATGGCACCCACTTCTCGCGCTGTGGTTCAACCGCAAACGGCGAAAGATCATCAGTCACGATGCCGTCACGAAGCGCGACGCGGCGTGGCTCCAGGCGTGGGTCGTCCAGGACGAGGGCGGGAAGTCATCCATCTGGTTCGAGGAGCCGCTCCCGCCTGAGGCCATGGACGCGATCCTGCTCGAGCTCGGTTGGTAGATCTTTCGTTGACCGAATTTTGGAGCGCGCGGCGTCGTCGAACTCGAGGCGCAGCAGCAATGACGGCGCTCCACGGATGGCACCTGTGAATGGACGACGGCAGTAGCGAACAGCGACCCGTGCGTCGGCGCCGTCTGGCGTCGATGTAACCATCGATCCCTTTCGGGAGCCGCGAGGCCGGTTCCGGCGCACCTCGAGCACCGCGGGACAATTCCGCACCGCTCGGCACGCGAACCGGAGAAACGGACATGTCAGGGATCGGGACATCGACCAGCCCGCGCGAAGGCGACGGCCGCCGACTGCGATGGCAGGCCGGCATCACGGGCCGCGCACGGGGGCTCCGCTCGACCGCGAGGTTTCTGCCGCGGCGGCTCCGTGAGTTCTTTGCCGACCTCGGCCCCGGCGTTACGACTGGCGCCGCGGACGACGATCCATCCGGCATCTCGACCTACTCGGTCACCGGGGCGGCGTTCGGCTACGCACCGCTCTGGACGGCGCTCTTCTCGTTTCCGTTGATGATCTCGGTGCAGCTCATGTGCGCCCGGCTCGGCATCGTGACCGGGCGTGGTCTCGCCGGAGTCGTACGCCGCCGCTATCCGCCGCTCGTCGTCTGGGCCGCATGCGTTCTGCTGGCGACCGCGAACATCTTCAACATCGGCGCCGACCTCGGCGGCATGGCGGAGGCGACCGAGATGGTGACGGGCATCGACTCCCGGATGCTCGTACCGTTGTATGCGGCCGTGATCGTCTCCCTGCTCTTCTGGTCGTCGTATCGTCGGATCGCCCGCACGTTGAAATGGCTCACCCTCGTTCTGTTCGCCTACGTCGGTGCGGGAATTCTCGCGCACCCCGACTGGGGAGCGATCGCCCGGGCAACGATCGTCCCGCACGTCGAGATAACGCCGCGGTACGTCGCGACGTTCGTCGGCATCCTCGGCACGACGATCTCGCCGTACCTCTTCTTCTGGCAGGCCGGACAGGAGGTCGAGGAAGAACGATCCCGCGGCCATGTCCACGAGCTCGATGGAGTCGGCGACGCCGAGATCCGACGGTCCAACATCGACGTGACGACGGGAATGTTCTTCTCGAACTTCGTCATGTACTTCATCATCCTCACTAGTGCGGCGACGCTGCACGCGCACGGCGTCACCGAGATATCGACCGCCCAGCAGGCCGCCGAGGCATTGCGTCCGCTGGCCGGCGACGCGGCGTACTGGCTGTTCATGCTCGGAATCATCGGGACGGGCGTCCTAAGCATCCCGATCCTCGCCGGCTCCTGCGCGTACGCCATCGCCGAGGCGGCGGCGTGGCGCGGTTCACTCGACCAGCGGCCCAAAGATGCTCGCGGGTTCTACGCCGTGGTGGCGGTCGCCATGGGGATCGGACTCCTGCTCGACTTCCTCGGCTTCAACGCGGTCGCGATGCTGTTCTGGTCAGCAGTGCTGAATGGCGTTCTCGCGCCCCCGCTGATCGTGCTCGTCCTCCTCCTGACGAGCGACCCCGTCGTCATGGGGCGGCGAACGAACCCGTTGTGGCTCCGTCTCCTCGGCTGGACGACGGCCGTCGTCATGACGGTCGCCGCGCTCGGGATGCTGGTCACGGCGGCCGCGTGATCGATGACGATGGTCGGTAGATTCCGCCGAATTCGGCGCGCCGTGTTGGCCGGTGTCGTCCTCGGCCTCGCCCAACACGCCAGGGCAGAGCCATGGCCGCCGGACTATCTGATCGGCGCGCAGAGCACGGTGGTGTGGCAGCACGTGTCGGCGTTCCGGAGTCCCTACGTGGGAACGAACAGCTTCCGTCCCGGTCCAGACGATGCCATCTCGCACAGCTACACCGTCTACACGGGGGTCCGTCTTCGGCAATGGCTCGAGCTCTACGTGGACCCGGAGATGATCCGGGGTGGCGGGCTGAGCGACGCGCTCGGGCTCGCGGGGTTCACCAACGGCGAGGTGATCCGCAATCCAACCATCGGCCAGAGTCCCTACCTCGCGCGCGCATTCCTCCGCGCGACGGTCCCACTCGCGAACACTTCCGAAGGCGTCGAGGCGGCACCGCTCCAGGTTCCCGGTGAACACCCGTCCCGGCGGCTCGTCTTCACCGGCGGCGTCCTCGCGACGACCGACGTCTTCGAGACGAACCGCTACGCGAACAACACGCGGACGCAGTTCCTCGACTGGGCGCTGATCAACGACGCCGCCTACGACTTCGCGGCGGACACCCGTGGATACACGCGCGGCGCCGCCCTCGAGTGGGCCAATCCCGGATGGACTATACGCGCCGGAAGCTTCCAGATGCCGACGATCGCCAATGGTGAAGTCCTTGACGACGACCTGCTTCACAACCATGGGGACCAGCTCGAGATCGAGGCGCAACGACCCATCGTCCCGGAACGCCCGACGGTCGTTCGCGTCCTCGCGTTCCACAACCGCGCGGCAATGGGCAACTACCGAGAGGCCCTGGCGCTCGCGGCACGCACGGGGACTCGCCCGGACATCACGCGCACCCGGCGACAGAACGCGGTGAAGTACGGGTTCGCGATCAACCTCGAG
>Ga0070741_10005278_pt1 | contig 28861 bp, 35 predicted proteins | sample Coa_R1_4_FD_66440 | JGI IMG/M metagenome (GOLD analysis project Ga0070741, IMG submission 66440) | Surface soil microbial communities from Centralia Pennsylvania, which are recovering from an underground coalmine fire - Coalmine... | ecosystem: Environmental > Terrestrial > Soil > Unclassified ... | reverse complement strand
AGCGGCCATTGCCCTGGATCGAAGTAACTGGTAGTAGGAGTAATAACTCCCTGATCAAGCGCAGCACTGGCTGTCAGAACCTTCATAACTGAACCTACTTCAAAGGCATCGCTAACCGCATTATTATTAAATACCGATCCGTCTGTTACATTAAAGAATTGGCTAGGATCATAGGTGGGATAATTTGCCATGGCTTTAACGGCACCGGTGTTAACATCCATAATCAAAGCGCTGCCACTTGGGCTTTTGGAATTTTTTACATCTTGGTCTAAATACGACTCGAGCTGTTTCTGCATACCAAGATCTATAGTCAACAGAACGTCACTACCATTTTTAGGATCAATTTGAATATTGTCCTTGCTTGCTGCCAGAGGAACGCCGTTCACATCAGTTATGGCCTTTAAAGTGCCCACCTTGCCAGATAGAGCAGAGTTTAATTCCTGTTCTACACCGTATCTACCTTTCCCGTCGTTATCCACAAAACCTAGCAATTGAGAGGCTAGTGAAGCCTGAGGATATATCCTGTACTCTTGTGGTTGCGTACCTATACCTGGCAATTTAAGTGCAGTTATTTGATCCTTCTGCAAATCTGAAAGCTTTTTTTCTAATATGGCATAGCGAGTATTCTGCGCCTTCATCAAGTTTGCATACTTAACTGCGTCGCCGTGTGTTATAGCGGCTAATTTTAAGGCAACTTCAGAAGGTTGCTTGATAAATGTCGGGTCGGCATAAAGTGTATATAGTTTTTGGTTCAGAACAAGGGGCACAGGAGTACCGTTTTCATAAGCTTTTATAAGACCCCTTTCAGCAGGTATAGAGTATTCTTTGAGTTGGCTTGCTAGAGCTTCAGCTCTGTAATGATCATGTCTGATGACTTGCAAGTAAAAAAGTCTAGCAATAAAAACTATCAATACAAATATTAGAGCGGCGTACCATACCTGGATACGCCAACTAGTATAAAGACTGGTTTGGTTTTGCCTTTTGGGCAAGTTTCGGCTCATCAGCCAAATGTTAATGGATAGAACCGGCGGGCGCAACCGACACTAAGGCTTTAGCAGCATCGCTAGCAGCAACCCTATCAAGAGATTGTAGGCGCGCAGCATTGACCTCTAAATCGGCCTTCTGGGATTTAAGTTGAGCCTGTGTTTCTTGCAAATTATTAATAGTGTAGCCATAGCTGTTAGTCTTCGTAACTTGTGTTAAATACAAAAGTCCGATAAGACAAGCTAGGACTATCAGGACAACGCTATTGCTAATTGGACCAAGTACCTTTGTGGACTTGGCAAAAGTTACGCTATTTTGGTTACGGCGCAAATAGCCTCTGCGGCTAGCAGCTACTGAACTTGAATATGTCATATTTTTGTTTTTTACCTAACCTGTTCCCCGCACCTTTTAACGGGTGCGGGGCTTCCCGAATTTATCGGCTAAGGGGCGCGAACCACCCTAACCTGGATTTTGTACGCACGGGATTGGCTTTGTACCTTAATAGGCATTTTAGGTCGTACTCTACCCTTTCTTTTTGTTTTTATTTTGCGGCGGCCCGTAGTTTTGCACTGCGAGCACGCGGATTGGAAGCAATTTCATCTTTAGTTGCCACGACTGGTTTGGTTGTAAGGATTTTTAGTTCTCCTCCATAGTTACTGTTTGAGTGCTCATTTAGGAAATGTTTTACTAGACGATCCTCTAAGCTATGAAAGCTTATGATCACTATTCTGCCGTTATTGTTGAGCAGCTCAAGCCAAATAGGCATTGCCTTTTCCAACTGCTTAAGCTCGTCGTTAACAAATATTCTGAGTGCCTGAAAAATGCGTGTTGCTGGATGGATACGGCTCTTGCCTGACCAAACCTGGACAGCTATTGCAGCAAGTTGATCTGTTGTTTTTATAGGTCTCCGGCGGACTATTTTTTGGGCAATCTGCCTCGCCTTAGGCTCTTCCCCGTAATCAGTGAAAATATCGACTAGTTCTGATTCTGAAGTGCTGTTAACCACATCTGAAGCTGTTAACTCCTGTCGGCTATCCATTCGCATATCAAGCGGTCCGGAGTGCTTAATCGAAAATCCTCTCTCGGTACTATCAAAATGCTGTGAACTTGTACCAAGATCTGCCAGGATCATGTCAAATTTTCTGTTTTCTTTTTGCAGCAACTGCGAAGCAGAAAGAAAGTCCTGGTGTAATATCCGTACTTTCTCCCCCTTAAATAGTTGCTCTAGTTCTCGAACTGCTTCGATATCTCTATCAACAAGGACTACTTTTTGTGAGTTTCTTGTCTTCTCAATCACCTTAGCAGCATGGCCGCCATAACCAGCAGTCACATCTAAATATGACTTCCCTGTTTTTGGCTGCAGATACTCAAGAACTTCCTTAAGCAAAACCGGCTGGTGTTTTAACATATTTTTATTTTACTAACAATTTTTTGTTTTTATGGAAGCCACCTGTTCAGCAGTCAACTTTTTGTTTTTGGTTGTTTTTTTGTTTTTGTTTATCTCGCCTTAGTTTTAGACGAGAATTTCGGAGCTTAGGACGCGAATAAATTCTTGTCTTAGGCTCCTAAAAGTTCTTTGTGAGAGACTTTGTGAGGTGGAGTTTTGGGAGGTGTTATTGGAGTGAAAAAGGTGCTAGGGTTTTGTTAACGATGGACCCCTATAGCCACCGGTTGACTGCCAAACAGCTGACTTCCATGATCAACTTGCTAAATTTTTAAGTTACAAAGGACTGATCTACAGCGAGCTCTGATGATGTTTTGCATGTCGCTCAGCGATTTCTTTACTTGTCGCTTCTGCTAGTGCTGATTGTGTTGACGGTGTCATTAATCGCCAATACTTGCCGGCCCGCACTGCAACAACTTCGCGGTCAATACCCGCCCAGTCAAGCAGATGCTGCTCAATGGCAATTCGGCCTTGCTTGCCGTCAATCTCTCCATCAATTTTGCCCATCCGGAAGCGCACGTTTAAATCAGCCGTGACTTCATCGAGAATATTTCCGATAAGCTGCGGCTCAACTTCCTTGTCCCAGATGTCTTTGGGATAGAGATGTAGATAGTTTTTAAAACCTCTGGTAAGAACTACCCCGCTCTCAAACTCGGCTCGCAAGTCGGCTGGTATTGTCAACCGCCTTTTGTCATCGAGTTTTCTGACGAAGTAATCTCCCATGGTCTCCTTACTGCTAGTGGTTTTTGTTTTTTAGAGTAGACTATTTTGGCCTACCCACTTTTACCCACTAACTTGAATATACTACCCACCCTCACCCACAACAAGAGTAATTAATAATAAAGTGGTGTTTTACAACACCACTTATCCACAGATTAAGATCTAGCAAATTGAAGCGCTAAATATAGTGTAGTTTGGGATATAGCCAACGCTACTTCCCAGATGAATGCGTAGGCGTATTTTTGTGGTCCCAAGGGGCATGCTCATGAAAACCATACTTGGAGATACCCCAGATGGCTGCAACAGCTACAGCACCAAGAGCTAATGGCTTAGTTATTCGCCAAAGTAAATTAGTCTCATGACTAGATCTTGAGTGTCTAGATATGGGACGATACTCGGGATGAATCTGGTGAACTACAGGCGCCGGGCTGTGAGTCTCTACAGGTTCTATACGAGTAGGTTCCTCACTAAATCCATAATGCTGAGCTAGTATATTTGGGTCTAATGTGGGTTTTCGCGACATGATTATATCTTAGCACATATTTTTAAAAAGGTCAAGCTTATCTTAAAGTTTTGATATCCAGGAGGCAAACCACTTTGCACTAGGCCTTATGGTGCGCCTCATTCCATGCTTACGGTCAACAGCCACTAAACCAAATCTTGGCCACCAGCCTTGTGACCACTCGAAATTATCTAATAGACTCCAATGGAAGTAGCCTTTTATTATTACGCCTTCACTCATTGCTCTCTCCATGGCTACAATTGTTTCTTCTAGCCACCAGCGACGATATTGATCATGCATATCAGCAACTCCATTCTCTGTAATAATTATCGGCTTTTCATAATGGGCCCAGGCTCTAAGAAGAAGTGGGTACAGCCCTTCTGGCTCCATATACCAGCCAAGATCGTTTATGGGTAGTTTAGGATCTTTACGCTTAAACCAGCCATCATAGTAATCGGTAAAGTAGTAATTTATACCGATAAAGTCCTGTTCTCTGCGAGTTATATGTAGGTACCACCAGTTCCAGGCAAAACGCATGATTTTAGTTGAGAGCTCATCAGATAAGTCGTGAGGATCTTTGGCTTGAATATTGGCTAGTTGTGCTGCAATACCTATCTGCAAACTTGGCTTGGCCATCTTAAGAGAATAGTAGGCGTGCTTGTGAGCTCTGACTAGATTCCAATATACCCGCATCATGGCAACAACATTTTTCTGTTGAGGCGGCCATAAGCCAAGCAAATAGCCATAAGTAGCATATATATTTGGTTCGTTAAGAGTGATTACGTACTTTATATCATGGATAAATTCCTTCTGGATGAGATGAATGTAACGTTTAAAATACTTCAGGTTACGGCGATGCTTAAAGCCACCGCGAGCCGCAAACCAAACCGGTAAACTGGTGTGCCAGATATTTAATACAGGTTCTACTTTTCTTTTCTTTAGTTCAGATATGTAGCTTTTATAGTGATCAATTGCCTCCTGGTTCCATTGGCCTTCTTCGGGTTCGATCCGCGACCACTCCAGGCTAAACCTAAAGGAGTTGAGATTAAGTTTATTTAATAAATCAAAATCTTGTTTGTATTTGTCGTAATGATCGACTCCTCTACCGCTGATATAGTTTTGTGGATCTTTAGCATCTTTTTCAATCTCTGGCCAGACTGGTGTTTTCCAGCGCCATTTTAGTAGCTTCTCGGCATTTTCTGCCAAGTAGTCTGCATTTTCCTTTTCCCATATAGTCCATTGATTGTGATTACCGCCTTCGACCTGGTGACTTGAGGTGCTAGCGCCCCATAAAAAATCCTTGGGAAATAATTTTTTTGTTTCTTTTTGCATTACCAGTATTGTAGCAAATAACAGATGGGCTTAAGCAATTTGAGATACTCTAATTTTATGTTATAATATAGATCATCACAGAGGTAAGGATGGCAGAAAATAATATAGAGACAGCTGAAATATTGAACCGGCCCGATTATTATTATGATGTTAGACAAAAAAAGTTGCTGGTTTTTATGGGGCGAGCAGCTCTTGAGGAATTCGAGACATCTAATATCGATACTTATTTAAAAACCTTGGAGAGAATGGGCCGAGTAGCTTTAGTGGAGACTACTGAAGATTCTGATTTGAGGTTAATTGAGGAAAGTCAAAATTACATTAAACTTTCTAGAGCGTTACTAAATAATACCGCTATATTATCTGATGTGCCTGAGCCACTGGACACTTCTAACTGGGATAAAGCAAGATACATAAATTACGCATCCTGGTTGTGGTCAGTGCTCTCTGATGATGAGCGTGAGAATATGTCTCTCCCCACATTATTTGATAGAGCGTCTGATCTAGAGCTCGGGCCTAACTATAGGAAAACATCCGCTAAATTCTATAAGGAAGGGTTGAGTGGTCTATATGTACCTGCAGGCATTGGTGAGGTTAGGAGGAGGGCTTTTGATAACTGGAGTATCGAAGACTTTGTATCTCATATGATAAATATTAGGATGCAAATTCGGAAAAAGCCAAGTAAGCAGGTGTTATTAAAAAGGATAAATCAAGATAAGCTTAAAGAACCTTCTCCAGAAATCATAGTTAAAAGGCTTGGCTCATTACGTACGCTTCATGAACTATCAGGAGAAATAGTCGTGGATGGCTGGGAGGAGAGAGATTTCTTAGACTGGGGAGTAAAATGCATGATTGCTAATAATGGAGTGATTCCCAGTGAAGTCGCAATAGACTACCTGTCACAAAAAGGCTTTGGGCCCGCATCCAAGACTATTCAGAATCATTTCAAATCTATTAGCAAATATCAAAAACAGCTTCAAAAAGCTTATCGAGATAGGTGTAAAGATACACAAGAACAAGTTATTTACATAAAAATGAAATTATCTAAGCTAACTACATTTATGGATTTATTTGCAGGTACGACCTCTGACCATGAGAAAGTCATGCGACTTTCTCGTTATAAACTTATTTCAAGCGTGGAGCTACCTTTTAATGAATTGTTGGATAAGGAAGAGAGGGTGAGGCTATGCAAAGAACACCATGGGCTAGATTTTATTATAGAACTACTAGAAATAAATGAGAGACTAAGTAATAGGTCTGATACGCCTTGGATAGCTAATTACCTTCTTACAAACTCAAGACGACTGTTCCTTGATTCTTATAGAAAGAAGTTGCGGATTCCTGACGGTTCCACAGCATCAAATAAGGAAAAGACACCAACAGATTATGTCTAAATCATCTAAATAAGCAGTTTAGAACTAGCGACTGAGCTCATCTAGATTGTTCATATCAGCTGGAGATAAACTAAAGTCAAATACTTTGATATTACTTTTAATCCTTTCAGGTGTAGCGGATTTAGGAATAGGGATTGTACCGTGTTGAATAGCCCACCGTATAAGCACCTGAGCCGGGCTTTTGCCCATTCTCTCAGCTATATCCGTTAGAGTGATGCTGTTAAGGGCATGGCCTCCTGATAACGGGCTGTAGGCTTCTACAACTACTTTATATTTTTTACAAAACTCTAGAATGGGACGTTGTTCTTCATATATATAAGGGTGAAACTCAATTTGATTTACGGCAGGTGGTTTTTCAGATGACTTTAGCAACTCTTCCAGATGTTCCACGCTATAATTAGAAACGCCAATATTTTTTGCTCTGCCTTCTTTATGAATCTGTAGCAGAGCTTGCCATGCTTCTTGCCTTTTTCCGCTATCTTTACCCGGCCAATGAAGTAGATACAGGTCCACATATTCAAAGCCTAGTCTTTGCAGTGAATCTTCAAAGGCCTTTAGGGCTCCCTCATATCCGTAGTCACCAGGCCAGAGTTTTGTAGTTACAAAAATTTCTTCTCTTGGTACTGAGCTTTTACGGACAGCTTCGCCCACACCATGTTCGTTAGAATAAACTTTAGCCGTGTCTATTAAACGGTAGCCCGTAGTTAGGGCATCAGATACCGCCCCCACCACTTCATCACCCTCAGCCAGATTCCAAGTGCCAAATCCTATAATAGGTATTCTGGCCTCGGTGTTTAATTTTATTGTTGGAATATCTAACACAGTCTCAATTTACTATTTAAACTCTGTTACTGTCTGTAAGGTAAATTGCTAACTAAGCGAGTATACAGCTCTATTGAGCTATCTCTGTCGGCGTAAGAACTATGCTATTTCTTCAAATTCCCTTAAGAGACGATGGGTATCTTCATGCCAGCCGTCTTCAATCTCATAGTAGAATGTTGTTCCGGCGCCCGCTACAGCCCCGATATCCATAAATCGCTTAAGTGTTTCAGCAGCTCTAATGCGTTTAGCTTCCCAGTTGGCAACTCCACTAGAAGCTACTACTCCTATTTTTGAACCATTTAATATTCTAACAGCCCATTCAACCTGTTTGGCGACTTGATCTGCCACAGCTGGACCACTCTTACCCCCTGTATTGCCTTCTATAGTTAAGACTGGCTTACCGTCCTTGATGGGCTTATACCCACCCCAAGTGTTTGGGGCCCATATTCCCCCAACAGTCCCCGCTGATTCAACACCACGTAAAACAGTTTTAGCCATGTCATATGAATCCATAGGAGCAATTCGTAAATATATATCAAGACCAGGATATTTTTCTACTGGTGGTCTTAAACCTCTTAAAACAAGGTTAGTCATCTTTGGATTTCTGGTTAAAAGTTCGTGTCTAACCTGCCCCTCCAATATTACGTTAGGGCAAGCGCCATTTAAGATAATTCGTCGAGCTCCTGCAGCTGCAAAGCTATGAACAAGTTCTAGTGTTTCTGACACAGGATCATCACTAACGGGCGCTACGTTATAAACAACTTCTTTTCCGTGTGAAGCAGCAATTCTGTTCATTTCGGGTATTTGCCGCACTACCTCGTCTCTGCCCAGATTGGGCATACCAAGACTGTTGCCTGTTTCCCCGCTGACTGGATCGTGGCAATAATCAACAAGCGGTTCATCTGTTTCTGGATCTATTATTAACTCTCCTGTAATGGGATCTTTTTTATTGCCATATCTTTTTTCTAATGTATAAGAGCCTGCCTCTACCCAGCCCACCCCGGTTCTGGCCATTGCCTCAACATCCTCTACTGTTTTTACAACACCGCCAGCATTTCCCCACGGCGAAGCAACTTCCATCCTACCTATGTGCCAAGTTTGTTCAGACATAGCCCCTCCTTAATTAACAATATTATTGCATTTTAACGAATTTGATACTACTAATGCTTGTGCTATCACACTCTGTATTGAATAATAACAGGAGCATGGCTGAAAGAGGCATCCACATTGAACAGGGATCAGGAGGTGTTCATTATGCAGTTATAGATGGCCCAATTACTGATATCCATATGCACCCGCGGATTTTTGATGCTCGTTTCTATGGCCAAGAAGAAAACCCAAATGGTAAAGCCGGAATTCACCCTTATTCGCAAGCTGCCTTAAGAGGCGGAATAGTTATGGGTCTAGCTATGCCCAACGAATCTGTGAGGTTACCCTCATCTGCAGAACCTGATCTAACGGAAGTCGTTCCCTATCCTATAACAACTCCTGATCGTCTGATGGCAGCAAGCAGCATAGTTATACAGCGTTCATTGATGAAGACGGGCATAATAATGGGGGTTGATCCAGAAATTATTGGTCTTGGAAACAATGATCGAGGTAGACGATTTAACAGCGCACTAAGTTTTGGCAGAAAAAGAGGACAGCAGCGATTTACTATAAAAGATATTGAAAGCTCGTTTTCTAACAGACATGTCCAGCGATTAACCGCAGCCTTAAAAATATATGGCAATGAGACCACGGGCGGATACGCAATACCTTTAGAGACAATCGTTCCTGTCGCTGAAACTTGGAACAAACATAATCAAGGCAAGCCTGTGGTTCTACATTTGGAAGACGAAGATGTTGCAGAGGTACTATCTGAGTGGCCTCCTAATATACCAGTACACGTTGCGCATGTGTCTTCACAACAAGAATTAGAAGCAGTTATAAGCGCAAAGGAGGATGGAAAGGATGTGTCATGCGAGGCAACGCCGCATCATCTGTTTCTTACGGAGAAAACACGAGAAGCTCTAGGTCCACTTGGATGTATGAAGCCAAGTTTAAAGACTGAAAGCGATCGAAAATTTTTATGGCAGCACTTAAGGCATATCGATATTTTCGCTAGTGATTGCGCTCCTCACAGACACGCAGATAAGTTTGGGCCTGACGGACAAGGAATTGATAATCCGGCTTTTGGAGTTACAAACCATGACGTTTTTATGCCTCTTTTCTTACAGGCTGTTATAGAAGATGGTCTGCTTACTGAAACCGAGCTATATGAGCGAATAGTATCAAATCCTATAAGACGCTTTCACTTGCCAGTTTTTTTTACAAAAACAAGGTACGAATTAAAGTCCACCACCGCGGAAGAAGCTGGAAGGTATACAGAATACGGGTTTAACCCTTTCGAAAAATCTCCGGAAACTCCTGCGATGCTCGGTAAACTAGCATCGATGACAATTAATGGCCAAGGTAGTTTAGCGTCGCTTGGTAGTGACCCGTTTATATTAAGAGGTCAAGTTAGACCTGGTTATAATAATTTATTGACTTTTTAGGTTTAGCTTCTCTGGACCGCTTCTATTATCGACTTGCCCGAATGCAGGGCAATAATTGCCATGCGAGCAGGAATCATAAGTTCCATTTGCTGGACGTCACGCATTCTTGGATCGCTATCCACATCCGGATGTAGTTCATTTCGTCTTGGGCGTGGATGCATGACTATAGTACCCGGTCTCATCTTTTGAAGTCTTGCACGGTCTACAGTCCACCCAGCGTAAGCTTTTTCTAATTTACGGTTTCGTTCCTCCTCTTCCTTGCCTTTCCGCTTGTATTCATCTGGCTTCCTTCCCATATATAAAACATCGGCATCGGCCATAGCGCTATCAAGATCTTCAGTGCGCACTACTAGGCTAGCACTAACTTCATCTACTAGCGATTGGGGCATGCGCGCAACAGCTGATTCGACAGCTATGATCTTCATCCCCATAGCTGCAGCACCCAATGCTAATGAATGATGTGCCCGATATCGCTCGTGGTCGCCGACAATTGCAATTGTGAGCCCGTCTAGGCCACTGTAGTGTTTCTTTATGGTTAATAAATCGCCAATTGTCTGGGTAGGATGTTGGTTCTCCCCGTCTCCTAAGTTTATGACCGGTACATGCCTCGCTAACGTTTGATTATCAATTGCTTCATGAATAGCGCTTGCAGCCAACGCTGGACCCCATTCTTCAGGTGTCCGAGTTCCTATTAGGTCAGACTGTGTCGCGAAAGCTACCCAGGAATCTGGGATTGATTCTCCCTTGGCTTCACTAGAGCTTTTCATGCCGCTAATTAAGTGACCAACCCCACCGAGCTTTTCTATTGCTGTAGTCATACTGCCACCAGTCCTAGTGGATTCTTGACGCATAACAGAGGTAAGAACTACAAATGGCAATAAATTAATACCGCGCTGAGATGGGTCCATGTAAACTTGGTAGGCAGCATCTGCCTCCGTAAGATACACATTAATATCTGCAGAAGTAAGCTGTTCCATGCAAAGAAAATTCTTACCAGTAAAATCACCATCCATAGGTTGAGCTACTTTGGAAAGATCAACTGGATAAGTTCTCCAGCTATTGGTTTCTTCAACATTGACTAATACTATGTCTTGTAATCTATTACCCATTTTTCTCTATTTATAAATGTTTAAGGCTTACGCTAAGTTTCTAAAAGTGGAAACCATCCCATCAGCTCTTAGCTTTTCATGATAAGCTGCTAATGCCTCAATATGACTGTTGCCTATTCGTCTGTTTTCCAGCAGGAAAACAGCTGCTCTAGAAATCGTGGTAATGGAATTAACTTCAAATCCATATCGATTCTCGAGAGTTTGAACTCCGCCTTCTTCTCGATCTAGCTGTAGAGTAACCGCAACAGGTCTTAATCCAACAGCTTCTAGTACTTTTGATCCTTCGACTTTTGATGCTCCATCAGTGACACAATCATCAGCCATTAATATAGTTTCACCCTCTTCATAGTCACCTTCAATTTTCTGATGATAGCCATAAGTCTTACTGGGCTCATCAATACGTTCCCATATATAAGATAACCCGGCCTCATATGCAGCGACAGCTGCTGGAGCTGTTGCAGCTTGAGCCTTTCCAAAAACGTGATCGATGGGTTGCACTATCTCTGAAAATCTAACAGCATATCCGCCAGCAAGTGCATGTCTAAAGTTTCTTTGACGCTCAATAGACATTACGCCTTCTCGATCCAGCCTCCTGCTAAAAGATAAGCTACCGCGCATATTGTAATAGTAGGGCGACTGTCTGCCTGATTTTAAAGTAATCCCTCCTTCGGGAAACCCCAGTAGACCCCTATCGAACATTCCTACTGCAATTTTTTCTTCTTGATATTGAGGTAATGGCATTACGCTGCCCTTTCTATCTCTAATACTAGGTTTTCATATGCTTGAGCCGGATCTTCTGCTTGAGTAATCTGACGCCCAATGACTAAAAGGTCAGCTCGATCTATGATTGCTTGAGTGGGAGTTCCAATACGAACCTGATCTTGGGCATCAGCGGAAAGCGATCGAGTTCCGGGTATCATCGCAAACATATTTTTTGTGTCTGGATTTCTCTTTATCAATCCAACTTCTAGCGGTGAAGCAACAACCCCTTTTACCCCACTAACCGCTGCCTTTGTTGCGAGTTTTAGTACTATTTCTCCGACTTGCTCGGCAGCCTTCGATTGCATGTAAGTATCTAGAATAGATTTTAGTTCTTCGTCAAATCCCAGTTCGTCACTACTTGCTAATTGTAAATTTGGAGAGTTCTCTAATAGTTTGTTATAGATTGTGACAATGTCCTCTACGTTTATATCTTGTCCAAATAATTCTGTGGCTTCTTCTGGAGGAATTGAGGTAAGGACTGTTACTCCTAGCATCTTTATCTTTCCGGCTTGCTCTTGAGCAACTCGCATAGCTTCCTGCCCAGCAGTTGTATGCATCGTAATACCAAATGGAGGATGTTCAAGCGAAGCAATATTCTTTACGGTTTCAGCCACAGTGTTTGGAATGTCGTCTAGTTTTGCATCAGCAACCCAATCTAAGCCATGTTTAGCTGCTAGTTCAGAGCATTGACGCCAACTAGTTGCACTAGATAGTTGTAGACCCAACTTAACGAATCTTGCGCCAGCCTCGCTTGCCGTTCTTGCTAATCTATCTGCTGCAGCCTCCGACGATGTGTCAACAGCTAGTATAATTCGTTCGCGTGCTGGCAGTTCAGCCATTCTGACCCCCTCCCACCACGTTAATTGTTATTTATGAGTATAGAGGGGTCTAGCCAACATTGCAAAAATTGGACCTTATAGATAATTACTCTACTTCTTCTGTCTTCGATCACGGTATGCAAGCTCCCGTTTGTAATGTCCCAAATGGTCTATATATTTCTTGTAGGGTTTATAGAGGCTTGAGTAGTGAACATTGGGCGGCATTAGCTTCATTAGCTTACCCCTTTGCTCCAGATATTCAACTAAACAGTAAAAATCGCCATCGCCACTTATAATAATTGCTTTATCATAGTTCTTAATCTCCTTCATCGCCCAAAGGACTAGTTCGGCATCAACGTTTCCCTTCACTGGTTTTTTTTCGTCCTCTTCGGTTTTTTCATCGGGCTGAGGGGTAGCAACAAGTTCACGGGGCTTTGTAAGATCATAGGTTGGTTTTAAGACAATAGAGTAGCCAGCGTCATGTAAAAATTCATACATGTCTTGATATTCCGGCACATAGCCAATAAACATGTATGCCTGGTTAACGTTGTACTTATCTTCTAGAAAACGACGGAATTTACGCCAGTCCATCTTCCAGCCAAATTTTTGCGTACTGACGTTTACGTTTTGGCTGTCTATGAAGGCATAAACTCGCGCCTTTGAGCGTTCATTCATCTGCTTTAATAATACATCTTTAAGATTTAAATAGCTGTAGACTTGTCTAACAGGAATTTAAATTAAGGCTTTAGAAAAAATTTATATGGTTTATATGTGTAATGTTTTATTAACCGCTTTAACTCTACGGTTAAAACTATGAGCGCCGGTAGATAGACAAAAGTTATCAACACTGATGGTCGATGAAGCAAACTGAAAGCATAACCTGCAGATGGGATGATAACAATTTTATTAGTAGCAATTTGCTTTGACTCAGGAGCCTTCCCAGCTTGAATAGGAAATTTATTAGAGATTACTAAATCCCCGCTATGTAAAGCTGGTGAGGCTGCATTATCAGATATGCTATAAAGCTGTAGGTCTCTTGCTTGAAATAAACTTAGACCGTAAATTCCTGTGATAATAAATACGATAGCCACTAGCCATAAAATGGAGCTGAAAAATTTAACGATCATAACCGCTGTTAGATGCCAACACCCGTGAAGATAATGTTAATTCCGGAAATCGTGGAGCTTTGGGCTGTAAACGCATCGCCATCCATGACAACTCTTAGACTATATTGACCAACCGAGCCACCAGACAAAGAATCTGTTAAAGCCAAGCCGCCAGTTGAATTTGCGTCCATAAGATCTTTAATTGAAAATTTTTGCTCGGTACTTGTATCTGTTCTGGTAATATCTAAATAAACCTTACTTAAGTTAACGGATGCGCCGCTTGGTCCCACCGTTACAACAGATGGTGTTGTAGAGACAGCTAGTTTAATCGTCATACTAGCACTGCCGTAATTTCTTAAATATACCGGGTTGCCACTAGAAGGAGCAGCTGAGCCTCCTGGTATTACACCGTCAAAACTATAGCCTGCCACGGAAGTTGTAAGAATATTGCCGTTATTCGATGTGCCGATCCTAAGGTCAGCAGTAGCGCTATTAATTGTATTATTGGATAGTGTTGCCGGCGGGCTCTGCAGTGCAGCAAATGTCACTCCGGTTAAAATTATGCCTAGCGCACTAAAAATTACTGCAGCACGCATTAGCGGCCATAGACTTCCACGACTTCGCATAGCTCCTCCAGGTTATTGCAAATTAATATGCCAGCTACAAATTACAGCGTCAATTGCTAGTGTTTATTTTTATTCAAAATGGACTTAGTTCTTGTTACTAATATAAAAACTAATGCCGCATCCCCAATCAGGTAGTAAATTGGTGATGCTACCGCAGTTATAGTAAAATCTTTTGCAGCAAGGAGACTAAATAAAGAAGCAAACAGTCCCAAAAAGTATGATGAAATTGTCTCTTCATTTGGCTTTTGCCACGAATGAACAAATGTAGGGATAGCAGCAACTAAATCAATACTAAGACTGGCTATTATAGCAATGCTGGGTGAGTTAAAGGCCCACCATAGAATAAGCCCAACGGCTGATGAGCCAAGACAGATTCCATCTAGTAGCTTAAATGTCCGATCACCGTATTTTATGCCCAGTATAGCTATTGTCCAGGTGATAACAACAACCCACAGACTTAAAATTGCACTTGAATACTGATGATCAGAAAAAGAGGCTGCCGCTGCTATGGCTGCTAAAAGTCCCCAGGTAATCCAAGAAACTTCGCGCGGTTTAGACTTACGTAGATAGACGTCGCGAATATATGGCAGGCCGCTTATAACAGCAAAGAAACTACTAATTATTATGAAGATGTTGCTCAACCTTGATACCTGCTAAGAAATTTGCCGACAACCCGGTTTACTTCGTCGATAGCTTTAGAGCCCAAACGATAGTCATGTTCTGTATCAAGTTCATGAATCATTTTAGGTTCAGCAGCCGCATGGTACATTTGACCAACTCTTTCCGGAGTTGATAATGAATCATGGGTGCCATAGAAGAATAGCTTAGGCAACCGGCACGCACGTAAACCATCTAGAGCATTATATTTATTGCCATCGATAAAGTAATCGTATGGTAAGTCAAAGCGGCGCTGTTGTGCGGTCCTAGTAGTTCCCGGCGGTAAATCACGATAAGAAACTTTTGGCTCCCCCGGAGTTGGCACATCAACATCAATCGGCCCGCCGTAGGATGAATTAACAGATATTAAATGAGTCACGTTCGGATTCTTTGGGCCTGCAAGCATAACAACCGTACCACCACGACTATGGCCCGCCAATAAAGTTGGCCTATTACCCATGTGCTCGATTAGCTCATCTACAGCCTTGATATAGTTAGTAGTTGTAAAAAGCTCTATACCCCCCGGGCTGTCCCATGTACCAGGAGGGTCAAAAGACATCGCATAGTATCCAAGTGTGGACAAAAATTCCACAAGTCTTTGCATATGTTCGTAATCCTTAGTGTCCAGTCGCCCTGGAAGAACCAATGCCGTTCTTTCAGAATTTTCGTCTCCTTCCGTAATTGTTGCTAATTTAAAACTAGAGGTCTCAACCAGCTTCACGTACGCTCCTCAGCTATTTCAATATAGTTCCCGCTTGGATCCCGTACAAAGACAAATGTTACTAGAACGCCAGTTGTCTTGGGAATCACAACCTCAGCGCCCTGCTCTACTAGAGCCCAAACATCATCGTCTATATTATCGGATATTAATGCTATATGATTTTTCATAAACTGAACATGGAGATGCTGGCGATCTTGCCACTGCCATAGTTCGATATCCGACCCTGTTGGATGCTCTAAATGAGCTGCAATCGCTTGGGGCTCTTCCTTATCGAACCTCTGTGTTACTTTATAACCTAGCACTTCGTACTGCTCTACGGCTTTATCAAGGTCATCAACTGTCATACCTACGTGCCAAAATCGTGTAATCATTCTATTCTTCTACTCCTTGTGCTATTTCGATGTAGTTACCGCTAGGATCACGTACAAAAGCATATGTCGTAATAACTCCTGTAGTTTTAGGGATCACAACCTCAGCACCCTTCTCTACAAGTGCCCAAACGTCATCATCTATGTCGTCTGACTCAAAGGCTATGTGATTCCCCCTGAACTTATTCTCATAATGATCTTCAAGCCATTGCCAGAGCTCAATAGTTGATCCGGTCCTATGTTCTAATCTTGCCATAACCGCACGTGGCTCATCTTTTTCTATCCGGTGTTTGACCGTATATCCCAGCTTCTCGTATTGATCTACAGCTTTATCAAGATCTCTTACCGCCATTCCAACATGCCAAAATCGCTTAATCATGCGGACTCCCAAGATTTTATACTCTTTATTTTACGCTCTTTTCTAGAATTGATTTTAGCTTTTTGAGAGGCTCGATTGTAAAGGGATCTTCTAGCTCGCCTTCGTCCATCCATTCATGATATTCAAGATCTGTAATTCCATCACCTCTGGGGACTAATGAATATCTCACATGGTAGGTAGTTGCGCAGTTAGTCATGACAAACATTTTATTTTTTCTGAACTCAGTCAGTTCTAGGTCTCTCCATGCTCCGTGACTATCCTGGTTCTTATAAATAGTGCCTAACTTAGGTGGCCATTCGCTCGTCCGTTCTTTTTTTATAAAATCTATCCATTTCGGAGTATTGGCTGGATCCGTAACAAAATCAAAAATCTCACCCGGTGATTTATTTATCTGAATGGTTAACTTATTAGATTTCATAACTACTTAACCATTAGAGATTCTCTGCTAGGCATTCCTCAAGAAGTTCTGGAAATTTTTCAGTTCCCATATCTTCAAGCAAAAAGTGCCCGTAGTTCTGGAAATTTTTTATAGCTATTTTATCAACCTTGTCTTTCAATATATGCACAGTTTCCTTTACGCCGCGCTGATTATCATTATCGGACAAGAAGATAATAAGCCCCTTAGTTCGTGAAGCTATTGTTGGGTCTAATTCAAAATGGAAAAAATCGCCTGTTTCACTTGCTGGATTATCATCCGGATTTATCCATGGAGCAACCAGGACAACTTTGCCTACTTTTACATCTTTATTTTCTGTCAGCCAGCGGACCAAGAATCCACCGCCACAACTATGACCGACAAGGATAGTTTCCGACGTAATATCAAAGCGCTCCAGTTCTTTTTTCCAGATTTTATAGTCCGGCCTAAAAGACATTGGTATTTCTGGTGTCTGGGCGATAATGTTTTTTAATTGCAGCTGTCTCTGCAGCCACGGCAGCCAATGCATATTGCTGAGACTCGGCATATTTGGGCTGTAGTATTCATCTTTGTCGGGCCTCCCATGAATGATAACTGCGTTTCTCATTTTTCGAATGAAAGATCAGCAATTTTGTTACGCACTTGTTCTGTGGTATCACGATCGCGGATAGTCACGGTATCATCTTCGAGAGTTTGAAAGTCGATTGTAATCGTACGGGGAGTACCGATTTCGTCTTGCCGTCTATATCTCTTTCCAATATTACCGTTATCGTCGAACATAACCTCGCTTTTGACCTGTTTTTTAAGTATTTTGTGGACTTCTTTGGCCTTTTCAACCAGCTCTGGCTTGTTTTTTAGCAATGGGAAAACTGCTACTTTTACCGGTGCTAACTTAGCAGGTAGTTTTAAGAAAATTCTCTTTTCCCCGCCCTGTTCATCTTCCGAATAAGCATTTGATAAAACAGCCAGGACATGGCGGTCCAAGCCCCATGTCGGTTCGATAACATGGGGGATAAACGGCGTACTACCGTCTTTGGGTCGGTACTCCATATTTTTGCCTGAATGTTTTTGATGCTGGCTTAGGTCGTAATCGGTGCGGTAAGCTAAGCCGGTAATTTCTTCGAAGCCAATTGACGGAAATTCGTAGTAGCAATCGATTGTCCGCTTACTGTAGTGAGCACGGTCCTCGGCTGATACCTCAACTTCCTTAATTTTCTCGGTATTTAGCCCGATATGCTTAAACCAACCGTGCTGGTCTTCGCGCCATTTTTCGAAATATTTCTCCCAATCATCGGGCTTTATGAAAAATTCGAACTCCATAATTTCTAGTTCGCGAACCCGGAAAATAAAGTCGCGGGGGCTGATTTCGTTACGGAATGATTTACCAACCTGGGCAATACCAAACGGCAAATCGGGATAAAAGCTATCTAAGATATTTTTGTAATTGGTGAACATCCCTTGAGCGGTTTCCGGTCGCAAATAAACTGTAGAGTCGTCACCCGCTACCGGGCCAATGTTAGTTTTAAACATCATGTTAAATTGGCGGGCTTCGCCGAGTGTGCCGTCTTTACCGCAGACCGGACATTTATTGCTCTCGACATGGTCAGCCCGAAGGCTAGAATGGCAATTGCTGCATACGACCATTGGGTCGTTAAACCCAGTAACATGTCCTGAGGCTTCCCAGACTTTGGGATTCATTAAAATAGCAGAGTCGATTAGATACATATCGTCCCAACCGAGCACAAAATACTTCAGCCAGGCATTAACAATATTGCGCTTTAGCAATGCGCCTAGTGGTCCGTAATCCCAAGTTCCGGCTAACCCGCCGTAAATTTCTGATGCCTGATAAATAAACCCTCGGCGCTTACAAAGGCTAACAATATCTTCCAAATTGACGTTACTCATATCTTTTACCTCTTAAAATTAACAAAATGCTATAGAAATAAGAATATTAGGCCCTAAGGCCATCGACCTGACCGTAGTAATAGCAAATTGTCAGATTGAGTAAATTCATCTCTTTAACAGATTATAAACTGTTTTATAAAATTCTGTAAGCTTTTATACGGCTTTGCGGTATAGCCATATTGGACCTATAATAATGTCTAACAACTAAAATCAAACATGAGTAGTTACGAAGAGCTGCAAGAAGAGTTCCCAGACGGTATCCCGGAATTCGTTACATTTGAAGGTTTCTCTCTAAGGATTGCAATTGGAGATTGGCTTTGGCCCGAAGATCCGTGGCGTGCAGCATCTTGGTACGAGTCAGCTTATTTTGTTTACCCATCATCTGGAATAAACATAATACCCCCATTAGTTTCGGCGCGTATTGGAGCGATAAGAATGACCAGTGGTGACCCCGAGGATCTAAAAACAGGGAGGAAATTATTTAGCGACGCCAGAGCCATGGAAGAGTTTGCTGGGACACAAGACAGTCGTTCACCGGATAGGCTAGTAATGTTAGAGATAGAAGCACTGGAGAAATGGGCTAAAAAACTCAATGATGAGCTGGAAGATGGTGAACGGCTTTCTTTACCGGCTGAATTTGTAGATGAGTATAAATCCTCTACTTTTGCTGCTGCTGAGGTAGTTTTATTGCGTCAGGCTGCAGCTTAGTTTCTGATGAAGCTTCGGAAAACACTATCAATTAACGAGTTAGTTTGCTGGGCATATTCAGAAGCGTTTTTTATTTGCTGAATTATTTTGGGCGTTTTAGCTTCAAAGCCAAGGCGCAAAAACTTAATATGGCCTGAATTAAATTCGCCTTTCGACTCTAAGGTAAAACACATTTTATCGTAGTCAAAGTTGTATAAATTGCGCTCTGATAATTTATCTCCCGATTCATCAGTTTTTAGATTAGGTGTGTGACCAGCCAGCTTTATAAGCTGCATCCTGAACCACAATGATGTAACTTCGGGTACATCTTCAAGCCTATTAAGGCTCATTAGTGCTTCACGGAGTAGATTAAAGTAGGCTTCTTCTGTTCTTGCTTCAGTAGCTTTATTTGTTAACTTCAAATAATCATAAGCGGTGTGCGTACGATCAATGTCTTTTACTATATCCCCGTAGTGCTCAATTAACCTGGCCGAGATAAGCGTACCAACCTCCCCTCGGCCCTCAACAATAGTTAGATCGCTAACACTGAAGGGTTCTATGCTGCCAGCTAACTTGGCGCCGGCTTTGCGGACGCCTTTGGCTATTACGCTAATCTTTCCTTGGTCTCTAGTAATAAAACTGAGGATGCGGTCAGCTTCGCCATAGTTTGTACGATTCAGCAAAATGCCCTGAGTTGAAACCTGTTTCATACTGAAATAGCATGCGTTGCCCTATTAACGCTTTCAGATAGCTGGGCTAGCGAGGTTGAGGACTTGTAGTGATAGGCGCTAATATTTAGATGATTAAATCCGTTAAGAACGCCCCGAAGCTCTTCAGGCGAGAGGCTGCTAAAAATTATAATCGGTACTGCCTGCCAATCAGGGTAACTACGAAATTCGTACATAAATTCAACACCTCCTCTGTTTGCTAAAATCAGATCCAAAATAATTACATCCGGCAGCTTAGTGTCTGCGCTGTCTAAGGCCAATTGCGGATCTACCTGCCAGATAACCTTATGGCCCGATTTTTTTAAAGCTTTAGAGGCATTAACAGCCAGGATTTTATCGGATTCTATAAGTAGGACATTAGCCATTAAACAAACTGTAGCTGTTTACTGACTGGAATAATTGTAGCCAAACCGTGCATTCCGCCGTGAGCCGCCGCACGAAGAGGTTGCCACATTGAACTACAAAGCATATCGGCAATTAAAACACCGCTTGCTGCCCCAGTTGGTAGAGCCGTAATTGGTTGACGTGCTTTACCTGTCAAAGAACGAGCATTACGTAGAGTTTTATCACTTAGACCATCTATGCTACTAAAAACCCCGGTTGAAATAGAAGCTTCCGATGTGCGGTGGGCGCCTAATATTATCTTGTAACGTTTCTTCTGTACTTGTGCCACCTGAGCCCTAATTAAACTGGCTGACAGAATTTGTATGGCGGTCTGCAAGCTTGGTTGGTGCGTTAAAACTGGCGTGAGCTTACCCGAAACATTTACCTCGATATCGGTAGCATATTTCTTGGCATAAGGTGATAGTTCGTGTGCAATTTCTTGCAATACAGCTCCGATAGCAACAGGCTCATAAGCCACCTCGTCAATGCTCTTGTTGATTCTGAGAGTTAGCTTATAGGCCTCTATAAGCTGTAAGCCGCTATCTATACTCATAAAGATTTGCTCTCGCGGAGCATTAGCTTCTAGGCACGATTTAATTTGTAGAAACGGCAGAGCCAGGTCATCACTAAGAGCCGCCAGCAAGGCCTCCATCGGGTTCAGTTTTTCAATACCAACACTAGCTGCTCTTTTCCTCATACCCCTTCTTCAGAAATCCAAGTTAATACTAGTCAGTATATCACTGGCTTAAAGGCCTGATCTAGTAACTAAGGCACAAACGTCAATGATTTTAGAACGGTGTTATTAAAATCATCCATAAAACTTGGGGCTTCGGTATAGATTTTGAGAGTTTTATCACGAACTTTAATGACCACCATTGAGCCCTGCGTCTTCTGTTCAATGGCACCATCAAATCGAGTGCCTGTTTGGACATTTGGGACTTGAGTCATTTGGGGAGGCACGTAGGCAGTAGCTTTAACCACGCCCTGCTTAATACTTGAATCAAATGTTTTTATTACTTGATCGTATGTTTGGCCCACAAGGTCTACCCTTAGAGCATACTGGGATCCGCCCTGCTGTGAAGCATTTGCTGGCACTAAGTCGGGATAAAATAGAGCTTTGATTGGATCGCTAGAGCTGGATTGGTCAATATATCCACTCCATGTCTTTGGATAGCTAAACGTTACGGAACCAAACGTGTCCGGCCCTTTGTATGTCTTGGTCGGCAGTTTTTCCTTTTCGGCAAAATCATTATTATCCTTAGTGTTTTGATCAGCCCTAGCTTTGGCAACTGCAATTGCTATTTTTTTATCAACGTTATTTTTGTAGTCCTGTCTCTGTGTAAATGCCCACGCGCCAAAAGCTATCGCAGCAATTAGTGCAATGACAAGAAAGATGTCACTGAGAACAAGAGCCACTCCACCTTTTTGATCAAATTTTTTCATGAATAATTTTGTATCTTATACGCTTATGGTAAATTACTTAGCTACCTTTGTAAACATATAGGAAGAGGGGTCCTTTTTTGCCGGATAGCTTTCTGCCTGGAACTTTAAAGGCGTTACTAACCAGCCTTATTTGATGGTCGCTGGAACACCGTGTCAACAACCTATCGAGACGCTTCATGTAATGTCCGATTAAAAATACAAACACGCCATCTGCCTCGGATAAATCAGCCCGCCAGAAATTACCCCACCTTACTTTTACCTGCTTTCCGTAACGACGGGTTCTGGACCAAGCAAAAAATGCCAAAAAGGGGTTAAGCTCGTACCCTATAGCCTTAAGCCCTCGGCTAGCCGCGTCAGCAATCAGTCTGCCATCACCGCAACCAAGATCTATAAATGTCTGGCCTGGCTTAAGATCTATCAGGTCTAAAGCTTGGCTGCTTTGTTTTTTAAGTGTGGGTACAAACGGAGCGCCAAAAGGCAGAACGGCGCCGTATGCCAATACCAGGAGTATGCCCACAATCCATACTGCCCAAAAAATCCACCACATAATTATTTATCAAACTTCTCCGTTAATTTCCGGACTTTATTATCGGCGTTTTTAAGATAGTCCTCGATCTCTGCGATTAATCGCATTGCTTGTTCGTATTTGGCTAAGGCTTCGTCTATATCCACTTCGCTACCTTCAAACCACTCAATGATTTTGGTAAGTTCATCTGATAATTGACTATAGCTTTTATTTATAGCTTTCCTAGCCATTGCTCTTCCCCACTATGGCGCTTATTGTACCATCAGACAACTCTGCCGTAATTGAATCATCCTGCTTTAGTTGCTTAACGCTTTTAACATGTTTAGTTCCTTTAGTGATAATTGCGTAACCACGCCTAAGCACCGCTTTAGGATCAAAAACCTTCATTAGTTTTTTAAGAGCTAGCAATTGACTTTTTCGGTCGGTAATTATATCTTCTATAGTCTTCACCACCCATCTCTTTTGTTCGGCAATATTGTTTATGTTTGAATCAAATATTTCCTTAATAGCCTGATGCATGGCGGTTTTTTGATAGTTTATTTGCGATAAAATATGCTTTTTGTCGGGCACAGCAAGCTGAGCAGCATTAGAAGGCGTACTGGCACGAACATCAGCGGCCATCTCTGCTAGACTGATATCAATTTCATGGCCCACGGCTACTAAAGTTGGGGTACGACTACCAGCTATAGCCCTAACGACCCGCTCATCATTAAAAGCCGCTAAGTCTTCAGTGCTACCGCCACCTCTTGTTACTACAAGTATATCTGCCAGTGGTGTTATTTGCTCAAAATATTCAAGGGCGCTAACTATTTGTGCAGGTGCTTCTTGCCCTTGGACTAACACATCTGCCAATAGAATTTCTAGTCCTGCCCAACGTTCGCCAATAATTTTCAAGAAGTCTGCTGCGGCAGCAGAAGTCGCAGCGGTAATTAATCCGATTCTATGCGGCAATTGGGGCAATTGGCGTTTTCGTTCTGGTGCAAACAGCCCTTCAGCGGATAACTTGGCAAAAAGTAGGTCAGCCGCTTTTTTGAGCGATCCCTCGCCTACCGGCTGGATAGACTGAAAAGTTATACTAAAGCCAAACTGGTGGTGAAGCTTTGGATACCCAATAACCTGGACCAGAAGTCCATCCTCTAGTGGCCCAGGAAGCTGATAAACGCTGCCAAAGAACTTAACGCTGGCATACTCGTCTTTTATATCAAAATAAACCCACCGGTTTCGGCTGACTTTAAAATTGCTTAATTCTCCTTCGATAATTACTTGAGGATATGCTTGTTCGATTGTCTGGTTAAAAACTGCTACAAATTCAGATGGACTAAAAACTAGATCGGCCATTTAAGTGGATTTTCGCTTACTAAGAGCATGCTGGTAGAAGAAATACCCCGGTACTAGTTGAATAAACATGTTAACTACTCTATACATCAAAGTTACCGGAATACTTAGCTCAGCCGGTATTCCAGTAGCAGCCAGCACAGCTGTCATCAAAGTTTCATAAATACCGATACCAGCTGGTAGCACAGAGATTAAACCTGCAAAATTAGCTACTGCATACGCTAAGATAACCGCCCCAACATTGACCAACTGACCAAAGGCTATATAGACTACGTAAACTGCCCCAACTTCAGTTATGTTGGCAACTAGCATATAAAAAAATGGCCGCTTAAGTCCTTTCCAGTCTTTCTTTATGACTTGGTAGTTGTCATGTAGTTCATTAAAGGCTTTTTGGGCGTTGTTAATATCAAAAACATCAGTCTTATCATGTCGTACTACTCTTACTAGGTTATTAAGGAATTTAGTTATATAGGTCAACGTAGAATTGATTCTACGGCGACTCTCTATAACATAAAGCCCAAGCAAAGTACCTACGACCAGTAACGTAATAATTGACGTAGCCACTAACATAACCAAATCATTGACGTGTCCTCGCATGGCTAGAAGCAACAAACCGAGCACCAAAAGTGGCTGGAAACTAATAAACAGCAGGAAGGTTTTGATAATCTGCGCTAGTGTTGACTTGGCGGTACTAATGCCGTAATCCCTCCCCCTCAGACTAAAGTATGAAATACCGCTAACTCCCCCACTGGGGAGGACGTGATTAACAAAATTAAGCTCTAGGGTTAAGCGAAACATCGGCCAGTATCTTACTTTGTGGCCTAATGTTTTAAATAGCCTTCTATACAATCTAGAGTAAGAATCATAGTTAAGGAGCTCCATCGGAATAATCAGTAGCAGAGCTATAGTATTTACCCGTCCTAAGTTTTTTATAACACCCACAATCTCCTGACGTAAGGTATAAATAAGTATTAGCAGTGCGGCAAAAGTACCAACTGTTAAATAAAGCCGCCAATTGGATTTTTTATGGGTGGCCGAGTTTTGTTCCATATACTTAGGCTATTTTATACGGATAATTTAAACCTTACTACACCAGGCAACTATGTTTCTGTTAGGGGAAGCTATCTGAGTTCTATGGTATACAATAAACCTATTGAGTAATTTTGAACCAAAAACTATCTGTATTTTAGGCAGGCAACCTGCCCTTGGCGTTGCTGAACTTGAAAGCATTTATGGCTCCGATAATATCAAGCCTATCAAGAATGCCGCTTTGCTAAATATACCAGCTGATAAGATCAATTTTAAAAACTTAGGCGGAACGATTAAAGTCGCTCGCATACTGTCCGAACTTAATTATTCAGACTGGCAGAAGCTAACTAAATATCTAGTAGATACAATCCCTGCCCATCTTGAGCACCTACCAGAGGGCAAGTTTACGCTTGGCTTAAGTGTTTACGGCATAAACGTTAATGCGTCGCAAATAAACCGCTCTGCACTTCAGATAAAAAAAGTAATCAAAAAAACTAGACGACCAGTCAGGGTTGTGCCTAATAAAACTGAAACCTTGAACAGTGCTCAAGTGTTACACAATAAGCTAACACATAAAGGGGCATGGGAGCTTCTATTTATCGCTAACGGTTCTAAAACATTATTAGCGCAAACAATGTTCGTACAGGACATCGAAGCTTACGCTGCTCGTGACCAGGCAAGGCCTAAACGTGATCCAAAAATCGGAATGCTTCCACCTAAATTAGCTCAAATAATAATAAATTTAGCCGTTTCCAGGTTGCCCGCCGATGTCTCAGCCTCAAGAGTACGTATTCTTGACCCCTTTTGTGGTACCGGCGTAATACTGCAGGAGGCGTTGCTAATGGGATATAGCGTGCTCGGAACAGATATAGATAGGCGGATGGTTGAATACGCTAAAACAAATATGCAATGGCTTGCAGAAAGACAACCAGCAGCAACTGGACACGTGTCGATCGAATTAGGTGATGCTGCTGATAGCCACTGGGCCCGCTTTACGACAGTCGCATCAGAGGCTTACTTAGGGAGACCTTTTGCTAAACTACCGCCAGAGGACATGCTAAAACAAAATATTCACACAGCTAATAAGACTATTAAGGATTTTTTGCAAAATTTGTCAGCTCAAATTAAACAAGACAGAGTTTTTTGCTTGGCAATACCTGCCTGGCGAAAACCTAATGGCGAACTAATTCATCTACCTGTACTTGATAAATTAACAGATATGGGATACAATAAGGTAAAGTTTAAGCACGTTCGCAACGAAGATTTGATTTACTATCGTGAAAATCAGATTGTCGCCCGCGAACTTTTAATTTTAAATAAGGTTAAATAATGAGTAAGACCAAAGCTGGCGGAACCAGCAAGAATATACATGACAGCCCAGGCCAAAGACTTGGCCTTAAGGTATTTGGTGGCCAAAAAGTTAAAACTGGTGACGTACTAGTGCGACAGGTTGGTCTCACAAAACGTGCTGGCAAAGGCACATTTGTATCCAGAAATTATACGGTTCACGCCGCTAAAGATGGAATAGTTAAGTTCAGCAACCGCCGGGTCAAAAGATTCACTGGCCGCTCAGTACCGCGTACCGAAGTTATCGTCGAGTAAGATTATTTAGAACATCGTGGTTTAGGTGACGAACTCTTATTGAGTAGGTTTTAATATTTGGGTCACCTCTTAGAATTGCCGACGCTAGTCGGTGCTCACCATCGTTTGTAGAGCTGAAAAAGATTTGTCCATCTGGCTGAATGAACATATCCATCTCTTTTATAGGCGGCATTGGAGTGGTCCTAGAAGCATAATGTTTGATAGCTTTTATGCTAGGAATATTTGCGGAAGTGCCGTCTTTAAATTTGGTATCTTTTAGGTGTCTAGGAGCTCGACCTGCCCATGAATCAAAGCCTTGCGTTCCCATAACTAGATCTGTAGGAATATCAATAGGCTGGCTTGCATCAGCCACAGATATTACCACATCAGCCCGTCCACGGTTTAGAAATTGTGTATTAACAAAATTACGGAGCTCAAGTAACTGCCTGACGGTATTATCAGATTCGAACTCCCAGTCACGCATTAAGAATCCAGATAAGTTAGACCTCATCCTTTCCCAGTCAGCATTTAGAGGATCTGCTGTAGCTATACGACTTAATAAATCTTGGGCTTCTAGAGTATCAGTCGTTACTACTTCTGGTTCTTGGTAAGCTGGAACAGGACTTGCTAATTCTAAAGTTTCTACCATAGTGACAGTTAATAGTCTTTATTTTAGCATAAAAAGTTTAATTGGTCAATCTATCTATTTTGTGATGCTTTGATTAGGCCGCTAAACAGAGGGTGCGGCCTGTTTGGTCTGGACCGGAATTCCGGATGGGCTTGAGTTGTCAAAAAGTACGGATGATCTATTGCTTCTACCATCTCAACTAAGCTGCCATCTGGACTTATACCGCTAGCTATGATCCCCCATTTTTGATATTGGTCACGATAGCTATTTTTTGCTTCATAGCGGTGCCGATGGCGTTCGATAATCTCAGCTTGGCCATAAATCTTCCGAGCCTTTGAACCGCGATCCAAAACACAAGTGTAGTTCCCTAATCTCATCGTGCCACCAGTGTTTTCTTTGCCAACCTGCTCTGCCATTGTACTGACTACAGGGTCTGGAGTATCTGGATCAAACTCCGTTGAATTAGCTTTTTTTAGACCTGCGCGACGAGCAGCAGCTATTAACGAAACCTGTAGGCCTAGGCATAACCCAAGATATGGAATTTTATTATCGAGAGCATAAGTCGCGGCCCAGATCTTACCTTCAATGCCGCGCGGGCCAAAGCCACCGGGGACAACAATCCCGTCCAAGTTTTTCAAAAGCGCTTGTTCTTCTTTGCTCGTTGGTAGATTTTCAGCCTTTATCCAAACAATCTCAACGTTAACCTGCTGATCCCAAGCCGCTGCACGCAGCGCCTCAAACACACAAATGTAAGTATCTTGGTTATCGATATATTTAGCAACCACCCCTATTTTTACAGTTTTGCGGTATTTGGCTAAGGCACTTTTTATAACTCTTTGCCAGGACTTTAGATCGGGTTTCTGTAGCCGGGACAGGTTCAAATGTTCGGCAATAACTTCAGCAGCGTGTGCGGATTCAAGCGTGAGCGGGACCTCATAGATTGTTCTTGCATTCGGCAACAGGATTACAGCATCCTCATCAACGCCGGTAAATAGGCTTAGTTTGGGCACCACAGACTTGGTAGGCCGGGCTTCACTACGACCTATAATCATATCCGGTACAATGCCAAGACTACGCAGCTCCATAACCGAATTCTGCGCCGGCTTGGTTTTAAACTCCTTACTTGTACCTAAATACGGGATATAGACTACATGTATAAACAATGAGTTGCCCGGGCCAAGTTTAACGGCTAGTTCACGGATGGCTTCCAGAAAACTAAGACTTTCAATATCCCCAACCGTGCCGCCAATTTCGACAATGTGGATATCAAAACCTTTACTGGCATCAACAATAAACTTCTCAATAGCAGCAGTTAAATGCGGAATAATCTGAACGTCTTCCCCTTGGTATTTGCCGGCTCTCTCATCCTGTATAACTTTAAGCAAAACCCGTCCGCTCATTAAGGAACTAGATTGAGTTAGTTCTTCATCAAGAAACCGCTCATAATGCCCGAGGTCCAAGTCCGTCTCTGCTCCATCTTTGGTAACAAAAACCTCGCCGTGTTCTCTCGGGTTAAGCAGTCCAGCATCAACGTTAAGGTATGGGTCGCACTTTTGGATGTTTACAGAAAAGCCACGAGCTTTGAGAATAGTGCCAATCGAGGCAGCAGTAATACCTTTACCGACGCCCGATAGAACCCCGCCGGTTACAAATATATATTTAGTCTGCGCCTGTTTTACCGGCACTCTAACTCCTCAATTTAACTGCTTAAGAATACCACACCAGAACCGCCTGGACTACTGTATTTTGCCCTGTAAGATCTCGTAAGCTTTATCTTTTTGAGGATCGGCACCAGCTTTTTGCTGGTCATCACTTATCTGGACTTGGACATCAGGATTTATCCCCTGCTTGTCGATATTTTTGCCAGCAGGAGTGTACCATCTAGCAATAGTAATCTTGACTTCGGATCCATCAAGTAAATT
>Ga0070741_10005277_pt1 | contig 28864 bp, 24 predicted proteins | sample Coa_R1_4_FD_66440 | JGI IMG/M metagenome (GOLD analysis project Ga0070741, IMG submission 66440) | Surface soil microbial communities from Centralia Pennsylvania, which are recovering from an underground coalmine fire - Coalmine... | ecosystem: Environmental > Terrestrial > Soil > Unclassified ... | reverse complement strand
GCGGAGAAAATGCAATCTGAGCAAAGCCCGGATGCGTCGGCAACCCCCGGCGACGCGGCGTAAAGGCTCGAACGACTTAGGAGGTCGAGATGGCGGTCGAAGAGAAGCAGGCGCCGGGGCCGGGACGGAACGACAAGGCGGCGCCCTGAGCGCGCCGCACCGCTGTTCCCCACCGGAGGAGCGGCCGGCTTCAGGCTTCCTGCCGCACTTTCCCCGGCGCGAAGCCCTGCACCCGCTTGAAGGCGCGGCGGAACGCCGCCTCGGTCTGGTAGCCGAGGCGCTCGGCGATGCGCGCCACGCTCTGCGCCGGGTCGCGCAGCAGGCGCAGCGCCTCGGCCATGCGCCACTCGGTGAGGTATTGCATCGGCGCCATGCCCAGCACCTCGGCGAAGTGCTCGCAGAAGGCGGTGCGCGACAGGTGCGCCACCCCGGCCAGCTCGGCCAGGCTCCAGTCGCGGCCCGGGTCTTCGTGCATCGCCAGCAGCGCGCGGGTCAGGCGCGGGTCGTTGAGCGCGGCGAGCAGGCCCTGCCGCGCCGGCTCCCGCAGCACGTGGCTGCGGATGGCCAGGGTCAGCAGCGAGTCGGACAGCTTGTTCAGCATCACCTGGTTGCCGAACACCGCATTGTGCGACTCCTCCGCCAGCAGGCGGCCGAGGCTGCGCAGGCTGCCGCCGTCGTCGCGCACCACGAACCAGTCGGGCAGGGCTTCGAGCAGGGGATTGCGGCGGCCGCCGCTGGAGGTGAACTCGCCGCACAGCATGCCGGTGTCGGGCGGCAGCTCCGGGCCGCTGCGCATCACCTGGCACAGGGTGTGGGCGGCGCCGCGCGGGAAGACGATCAGGTCGCCGCTGTGCAGGACCACCGGCTCGGGCAGGTAGCGGGCTTCGACGCGGCAGCTGCCGGCGCTGACCAGGTGGAAGATGCCGCGGTCGACCTGCGGCTCGCGGTCGATCCACTCGCCGCAATAGACCACGTTGTCGGTGATGCGCGCGGCGATCTGGTGGGTGCCCAGGATCGAGGCGAAGACCTTCTCGGCGGCTTGGTCGAGCATGGCGGTAATTTAAGGAACCTCTGAACAAGTCCACGCCCTGCCGCGGCTTGCCCTTTGACGCAGGGCAAGGCACGGGGAGCGTGGCGTACTGAAGGTCCGCGAGCGGCGAGCAACGCCGCATGGATGCCAATCCGGGGGCAACCCTGCGGGAAGGGGTCTATTTTGGCGCATTGCCACGTTGCTCCCTCCTTGTATACACCCAGTACGCCGCGTCGGTCGCGCCCTGCACTGCGCCAAAACTACAGACCACCGGCTTGTTGCCGTGACGGCGGCGCGCCCGGAAAGGGCCGGCCGCTCACCACACCAGGTCGTCCGGCACCACGTAATCCTTGTAGGGATCGTTGTCGTCCGGCTTCTGCTCGGCGGCGGGCGGCGGCATGACGCTGCGCTCGTCGCGCTCGCGGATGCGGGCGGCCGTCTCGGCGGGGACCACTTCGTAGCGGCCTTCGTTGCGCACGACATACAGCTCGCCGGCGCCGAGGCGGCGGCGCATCTCCGGGTTGACCGGGATGCGGCGGATGTTGCGGCCGTCGAGGAAATTGTAGAGGTCGTCGCCTTCCACTTTAGGCAGCTTGTTCTGCTCCACCAGCTGCCGGATCTCGGCGCGCCGGGCCTTCTGCGCGGCCTTTTCCTGCAGCTGGCGGTTGCGTTCCTGGTCCTGGCGGCGCTTTTGCGCCTGGGCGGCGGATTCCGCCGGCGGCGGCGCGGCCTTCTTCTTCGGCTCCTGCTTGCGCTGCTGGTGCTGCTGCTTGCCGGCTTCCTGCGCCTGCTTCTTGGTGATCAGGCCGGCCTCAAGCAGCTGGTCGCGCAACGATAGGCTCATAAAGCGTCTCTGGATCGGATACGGGGGATGGATTCCGGCCGCAAAAAGCAAGCCTGCCGGCGCCGGAATCGCCATGAGATGATACACCCCGGACCCCGCTTTTCACCGCCTCCCATGCGCCTACTCGCCATCTGCGGCAGCCTGCGGGCCGCCTCGTCCAACCGTTCGGCCCTGGAGGCGGTGCGGCTGCTGGCGCCGGCCGGGGTGGAGGTGCTGCCCTGGCACGGCCTGGGCGGCCTGCCGCACTTCAACCCGGACCTGGACACCGAGCAGGCCCCGGCCACCCCGCCGGCGGTGGCGGCGCTGCGGCGCCTGGTGGGGGAGTGCGACGGCCTGCTCATTTCCAGCCCCGAATACGCCCACGACGTGGCCGGCTCGCTGAAGAACGCGCTGGACTGGCTGGTGAGCTGCTCCGAGTTCCCCGGCAAGCCGGTGGCGCTGATCAACACCTCGCCCCGCGCCACCCATGCCCAGGCGGCGCTGGCCGAGACCCTGCGCACCATGTCGGCGCGGCTGGTCGAGGCGGCCTTCGTCACCCTGCCGCTGTCCGGCCGCACCCTCGACGGCGCCGGCATCGCCGCCGATCCCGAGTTCGCTCGGCCGCTGGCGGCGGGGCTGCAGGCGCTGGTGCGCGAGGTCCGCGCCGGCGCCTGAGCGCAGGCTCTGCCGCCGCGGCGGGGAGGATTGCCGCGGCGGAATAATCCCGGTTGCGTGCTGGTCTGTGTCAGTTGTGTGACGGCCGCCGGCGCCGCCGCGCGGATTTTTTCCGCGCGGCGGGAATAGCCGCGCCTGCGCGCCGGTCCTGGATGGAGACGCATCGTGTGGTACCGAACGGTACCGCATGGGGGAGGCTTTTGCCCGGCGCCGGGCGCAAGCGCGATGCCTCGCGTCGTCCATCCACCACCGGGAGCCAGATGTGAACCGATTGAAGATCCGCGGCATCGCCACGATGCTGCTCGCCGCCGCCTGGGCGGCGCAGGCCGACACCACCAGCACCACCGGCGGCATCGTGGTGCGCTCCGAGGACGGCCAGTTCGACGCCGCCATCGGCGGACGCATCCATTTCGACTTCAACGACCTCTATCCCGACAAGGGCAGCCGCTTCGACAGCGGCGCGGTCGACAACACCGGCGGCTTTTTCTTCCGCCGCCTCTACCTGACCCTGGGCGGCGACCTCTACGGCTGGCGCTACTACGTCGAGGAGGACCTGGCCAATACCGGCAGCCCGGCGGCCGGCCTGCAGGACGCCTGGATCGGCCATCGCCTGCTCGGCGGCCTGCTGTTCATCGGCCAGCACAAGCCCTGGCGCAGCTTCGACGAGATCACCAGCAACAACGAGATCCTGTTCCTGGAGCGCGACGTGATATCCGCCAACGGCATCTTCGGCGGCCGCGACTACCAAGACGGCGTGTTCTACAAGTACCAGCGCAAGGGGCTGCTGCACGGCGCCGACAATTTCTTCGGCGGCTGGTCGGTGTATTCGCTGGCCAAGGGCGGCCAGCCCTCGACCCAGGGCCTCGGCTACAACGCGCGCCTGGCCTATGCGCCGCTGTTGCGCGACCGCGCCTGGCTGCACCTGGGCGGCAGCTGGTCCAGCGACCATGCCGACAACGGCAACAAGCTCAGCGCCGGCTACACCACCTACTACGCGCGCCAGGGCGCGGCGCAGACGGTGGCCGCCTTCACCGGCACCGCGCTCGGCGCCAACCCGCACGCCGACACCTGGACCGGCGAGCTTGCCGGCGCGCTCGGGCCGCTGTATCTCAACGGCGAGTTCGCCGAGGCGCGCTTCAGCCAGCCCGGCCAGTCCGGCCAGACGGTGGACGCCTACGCGCTGCAGGCCAGCTGGTACCTCACCGGCGAGAGCAAGCCCTATCGCGCCGAGGACGCGGCGATCCGCGCGGCGCGGCCGCTGCACTCCTACGGCGCGCTGGAGCTGGCGCTGCGCTACGACCACGAGCGCAACCGCGACCTGCCGGCCGGCAACGCCAAGGTCTGCGCGCCCAGCGCGCCCGCCGGCTTCACGCCGCCGGCCGGCGGCGCCATCGACCGCTGCTCGCTCAGCTCGATGGCGGTGGGCGTCAACTGGTACCTCAACCCGGCGGTGCGCCTGATGCTCGACTACACGCGTGGCGAGGTCGACCTGGGCAGCGCCGGCAAGGACCAGCCGCGGGCGCTGTCGGGACGGGTGCAGCTGGTGTTCTAGGCCGGCCCCTCGGGGCCGCGGGTCCGGCGGGACCGGCCTGAGCCGCCTGCGGCGGCTCAGGATGCGCCGGCCGCGGCGGCGCTGCCCAGGCCGCCGCGCGACTCGATGCCCGCCAGCAGGCCGGGAAAATCCCCGGCCGGCACGGCGCGGCTGTAGTGGAAGCCCTGCACCTGGTCGCAGCCGCGGTCCTGCAGGTAGCGCAGCTGCTCGTCGTTCTCCACGCCCTCGGCCACCACGCGGATGTCGAGGCTGTGGGCCATGCTGATGATGGCGTTGATGATCGCCGCGTCGGCGGCGTCGGTGGCGAGGTCGCGCACGAAGGAGCGGTCGATCTTGATCTTGTCGATGGGGAAGCGCGTCAGGTAGGACAGGCTGGAGTAACCGGTGCCGAAGTCGTCGATCACCACCGTGACGCCGAGCCGGCGCAGGTCGCGCAGGATTTCGGCGCTCTCCTCCGGCTTTTGCATCAGCGTGCTCTCGGTGATCTCGATCTCCAGGCAGGACGGCTCGAGCCCGCTCTGCCTGAGCACGTTGCGCACGATGTCCGGCCACGCCTTCTGCTGGAACTGGCGCGGCGACACGTTCACCGCCAGCATGATGCGCCGCCCCAGCCGGCGCTGGATCGCCACGCCCTCCTCGCAGGCGGTGCGCAGCACCCATTCGCCGATCTGCAGGATCTGGCCGCTCTCCTCCGCCACCGGGATGAAGCGCTCGGGCGAGACCTCGCCCTGCAGCTGGCACTGCCAGCGCAGCAGCGCCTCCATGCCGGTGACGCGGCCGTCGCTGAGCGACACTTCCGGCTGGTAGTGGACGCACAGCTCGCGGCTTTCGATGGCGCGGCGCAGCGCCGAGCCCAGCGCCAGCTTGTCCTTGGTCTGCTGCAGCATGGCCTGGCTGAACCACTGGAAGTTGCTGCGCCCGGCGGCCTTGGCCTGGTACATGGCGGTATCGGCGTACTTCAGCAGCGAGGTGGCGTCGCCGCCGTCGGCGGGATACAGGCAGGCGCCGATGCTCGGCGTGACCAGCAGCTCGTGGCCCTCGATCAGCATCGGCGCCGACACCGACTGCATCACCTGGTCGATCACCGGCAGCAGGTCCTCGCGCCGGCGCACCTCGGTCAGCAGCAGCACGAACTCGTCGCCGCCCAGCCGCGCCACCGTGTCGACCTCGCGCACGCAGCGCCGCAGGCGCTGCGAGATGGTCAGCAGCAGCTGGTCGCCGATGGGATGGCCGAGCAGGTCGTTGACCCGCTTGAAGTGGTCCAGGTCCATCATCAGCACCGCCACCTGCAGCTCGTGGCGCTGGGCGTGGCGGATCGCCATGCCCAGGCGGTCGAGCAGCAGCGCGCGGTTGGGCAGGCCGGTCAGCGCGTCGTGGTGCGCCATGTGGCGGATGTAGGCCTCGGCGTGCTTGCGCTGGGTGATGTCGTAGGCCACCTTGAGGAACCCGTTGACGCGGCCGCCGTCGTCGCGCATGGCGGTGATGGCCACGTTCACCGGCAGGCGCGAGCCGTCCTTGCGCAGGTAGGTCCATTCGCGCTCGTCGGCGTAGTCGCGGCTGCCGGAGGCGACGATCACCTGGAAGTTGGGCGGGATGTCGGTGCCGACCTGCTGCGACAGCTCGTCGGCGCGCCGCTCCAGCTCGGCCGGGTCGTGCATCACCACCGCCGGCTGGCCGACCAGCTCCTGCCGCGCGTAGCCGAGCAGGCGCTCGGCGGCGGGATTGGCGGCGAGGATGGTGCCGTCGGTGTTGGTGGCGATGATGCTGAACGGCAGGCAGTCGAGGATCGACTGGCGCAGGGTGTCGGCCTGGGCCAGGCGCAGCAGCTTCTCGGCGTGGAGGCGCTCGGTGATGTCGATCACCGAGGCCAGCACGAAGTCGCCCTCGGCGGTGCGCAGCGGGTTGAGGCCGATCTCGATCGGCACCTCGGTGCCGTCCTTGCGCAGGCCGAACAGCTCGCGCCCGGCGCCCATGGCGCGCGTGTCCGGGCGGGCGAAGAAGTGGCCGCGGTGCTGCGCATGGTGGGCGCGGAAGCGCGGCGGGATCAGGGTTTCGATCGGCCGGCCCAGCAGCTCCTGGCGGCTGTAGCCGAACAGCTTCTCCGCCTGCGAGTTGACCAGCACCATGCCGCCGTGGCGGTTGACCAGCAGCATCGCGTTCGGCGCCGCGTCCACCACCAGGCGCAGCCGCTCCTCGGCCCGCTTGCGCGCGGTGACGTCGATGATCGAGGCCAGCACGAACACGCCTTCCGGCAGGTGCAGCGGGTTGAGGCCGATCTCGACCGGCACTTCCGAGCCGTCCTTGCGCAGGCCGTAGAGGTCGCCGCCGGCGCCCATGGCGCGCGCGTCGGGCCGGCTGAAGTAACCCTCGCGCGACTGGCCGTGGCCGCCGCGGAAGCGCTCCGGCACCAGCATCTCCACCGGGCGGCCGAGCAGCTCCAGGCGGTCATAGCCGAACAGCTTCTCGGCCTGCGCGTTGACCAGCGCGATCGCGCCCTCGGCGTCGATCATGATCATGGCGTTGGGCGCCGCCTCCATCACCGGGCGCAAGTGCTGCCCGGCGCCGCCGGGCGCGGACGGCACAGCCTCCCCCATGGACTGATTCGCCGCCTGTGGCCGCTCCTGCCTCGACATGCTGCCTCTCTCCCGTACCGCCTGCTCCGCCGCGCCTCGCGCGCGATCCCCTGCGACTGATCGGAATGCTAGTGGCTGCGGCCGCGGCGGCGGATGGTCAATACTTCCTGTCGCCGCCGACGGGCGCCCGGCGGTAGTGCCGGACCGACGAGCAGGACGCGAGCTGACGCCGGCCTCAGGCGGGCGCCGCGGCGGCAGACCTTTGCAGTACCCGATCCGCCGCGGCCGGGCGGCAAAACAAAGCCCCGCCGGGCGCTCAGGCCCGGCGGGGCGGATCCGCTGGCCGCTTCAGAACAGGCTGGGCAGCGTGGTGGTGCCTTCCTTCTGCACCGCCTGCAGCTGCGCCGGATCCAGGCCCAGGGCCTTGAGGATGGTCGGCGCGATCTGCGTGGTGCCGACCGCCGTGGACACGGTGCCGGCCTTGAGGCCGCTCTTCGACACGATCAGCGCCACGTTGGTGTCGTCCACCGTGCCGCCGCCGTGCTCGGCGATCTTCTTCGAGCTGCCGGAATAGATCACGCCGGCGTCGGGCTGGATGAAGATGTCGGGCGCGCGCGCCGCGGCGACGGCGTCGGTCTTGGAGGTCGAATCGCCGTAAATCCCCGCCAGCGCCGAGCCGGAGATGATGCCGTTGCCGCCGCTGCCGAAGATGGTGCCGGACGGCAAGGTGTCGGCGTGAATCAGGGCGGCGTCGGCTTGCAGATGCGTCACGGCGGTGCTGGTCTGGCTCTGGTCCTGCAGCCAGACCAGGCCGACGTCGTCGGTCTGCAGGTGGCCGTTGGTGGAGTAGACCGCGCCGCTGTTGGGGTTGGTGAAGCTGGACGCCTGGTCGATGGTCACGCCGGCGTTGCTCAGGGTGGTGGACGGATCCTGCACCGTCTGCACCGGCGCGTGGCCGCCGCCTTCCATCGCCAGGGTGGTCTTGTCGATCGGCGACTGGCCGTGCTTGGCGCTGATGATGATCAGGGTCGAGTCGTACAGGTTCCTGGACTTCAGCTCCGCCACGATCCGGCCGAGCGAGGCGTCGGTATGGGCGATGGCGTCGCCGAGCTGGGCGCTCGGCGTGCCCTTGGCGTCGGTGTAGCCGCCCACCGGCAGCTTCTGGCCCACGCTGACTTCCTGGAAGTTCATGCCGAACACTTCCGGCACGCCGCTGCCGGCGCTGCCGTCCGACTTCTTGCCGTCGATCTCGTTGATGACGGCCTGCACCTTGACGTCGTCGTACGCCTCGACCGCCGGGATGCAGGTGGTGTAGTCGCTGACCTTGGCCACCGGCAGCGAATTGGTGCCGTCGCACCTGGACTTGGTCCCGGCCAGGTCCACGCCCTGCACCGTGCCGCCGTTGGCGATCGGCGAATTGATTTCCGGCGTGTAGAGGTCCATCACGCCGGCGCCGGAAGGTCCGTTGACCAGGTCGTAGGCCGGGTGCTTGTCCGACCAGGCGGTGAGGCCGCCGGCCGCCTTCACCACCTCGAAGATGGTGTTGACCTGGACAAAGTTGTGCGGATACACCGGGGTGCAGGCGCCGCCGGCGCCCTTGGCCATCGGCAGGTTGGCGGGATCGATCGGGCTGAACAGCTGGGTGAAGTCGTGCTCGATGCTCTCGTCGAACACCGCCTCGATGCCCGGGCCGTTGGTGGCGCTGGCGACGCAGTTGCTGCCCGGCGCGTACAGCGTGCGGTCGTAGCTGTCGTCGTAGTACACGCCGGTGCTCTTCGGCGTGCCGCCGGTGACCATCGCCAGCAGGCCGGGGAAGGAGTCGGAGGGCGTGGTGGTATGCGCGGCGGAATAGGTCACGCCGCTGCCGGCGAGCGCGGCCAGCGTCGGGCAGGTTTTGGCCGCCAGGCAGCTGCTCAGGTCGGCCTGGTGGAAGCCGTCGATGCTGATCAGCAGCACGTGCTGGGCCGACAGGGACCCCCTGTCGTTGTTGTCGTTGTTGCAGCCGGCGAGGGCGCCGAGGAACAGGGCCGCGCAGCCGATGCCCAGGTGGTTCAGCTTCATGTTTACCGCTCCGTGGTGGAAAAGCTTCGCCACGGAGGCTAAGGGCGGCAGGTGACGATCTCTTTACAATTGTTTACAGGCAGCTTACGGACGTTTGCGCGCGGCAAGCCGGCTGCGCGTACTCACTGGTACGAGTCAAGCGCAGCGCGCGGCCGGCAGACCGGTGCGGCGCCACCGCGCTTCAGGGGCAATCCGCCGCCGTTCCGGTCACTTCGAACGGGCGGCTCAGCGCCGTGTACGGCGCCGGCGGCTGGCTGGCGGCGACGCGCGACACCCCCTCGTGGCGGATGCGGTAAGTGCCGGGCGGGGTGTTCGCCGGGATGTGCCACAGCACCTCGGCGGTGGAGGGGCCGGCCTGGCCCAGCTCGGTGTCGACCAGGCTGGGGCTGGCGTTCCACTGGAAGTTCAGCTCCGGGCCGCGGTCGGTGGCGACCACCTCCCAGCCGCCCTGCGCGTTGCGCTTCTCGGCGTAGGCGTAGGACTGCATGGTCCTGAGGTCGTTGCCGGGATAACCGGAGACGAAGCTCACGTCCACCGTGGCGCCCTGGTTGTAGCTCGCGGCCGCGTCGGTGACGACGGCGCCGAAGTCCGCCACCGGGTCCACCGTGACCGGCGCGGCCGGGCCGGTGCTGAAGCCGGCGGCGGGCACCCCGGGCGGCGCCGGCTGCCCGGCGGCCATGGCCAGCGCCAGCCTGCGCATTTCCTGCTGCGTCGCGGCCAGCTCCCAGGGGCCGGCGTAGGTGGAGGCGCCCTCGTACATCTGCGCCGAATATTCCTCGCGCGTCGCCATGTAGTGCAGGTAGTCGTTGGACAGGCCGGCGATGACCACCGTGTCCACGCCGACCGGCGCCAGCGCGTCGAGCACGGTCTGGCGCAGGCGGCGGCCGGACATGGTGGTGATCTCGAACGGCACGCCGAGCACGGCGAGGTTGCCGATGCGGAAGATCTGCAGCGGCACCGGGTCGGTCTCGGCGGCGATCAGCACCGGCTTCTCGTCCTGGCAGGCGTACTGCGGCTGCAGCTGCTCCGCCAGGCACAGCGCCGGCGCCAGCGCCGACACCGCCGCCACGCCGGGGAACGGCACCTTCAGCGGCTGGTCGTTCTTCTCCACCGTGACGTAGCCGGTGCCGTTGAACAGGCCGTTGTAGCCGTTGCGGATCTGCTCCCGGTACGGCGCCGGCGCGTCCGCCACGCAGGTGAAGCCGGCGGCGCCGAAGCCGGGGCCGTTGACGCCGCCGACGGCGAAGCCGATGCCCATGGCGGTGGTGCAGGTGGCCTTGGCCCCGGCGTAGAGCGCGTCCGGCGAGCCCTGCGCCTGCAGGCCCTGCAGCACCGCCGGGTCGGTGATGGTGTCGGCGCCGAAGTCGGCGTGGAAGAAGCGGTAGTCCACCGGGCCGCTCAGCGCCTTGCCCTGGGTCAGCTGCTGCAGCGCCGCGGCGAGCTGCTTGGTGCCGCTGATGGCGGTCGCCTCGGGCTGGCCGCGCTGGTAGCCGGGCTGGTCGAACTCGTACGGCTCGGCGGTGCCGCCGCGGGCGAAGTACGGCACGCCCTGGCCGGGGCCGTTGCCGCCGTTCACATCCTTGTCGAACACGAACAGGTCCGGCACCGTGTCGCCCTCGTCGGTCTGGGCGAAGGCGGCGACGAAGTTGTCGCGGCCGTCGGGCACCTGGTCCGGGTCCGGCGCGTAGCGCGTGCCCATCAGCTTCTCGAAGCCGAGCGCGGCCCAGCCCTTGTTGTCGCTGGAGATCAGCAGGTCGTGGTTGCCCATCGAGGTGGGATGCACCGCGAACCAGTTGACGACGCCGGCCACGCCGCCGTCGCCGCGCACCAGGTTGAGCTGCACCACCCGCTTCTCGACGTTGACCTCGTGGCCGGCGGCGTCCACGTAGCGGCTGCGCTCGGAGGCGGCGTTCTGGGCGTAGGCCGGCGGCGAGCGGTTGACGTTGGCGTTGAGCAGCTGGCCCACCGCCAGGCGGATCGCGGCCGCCTGCGGATGCGCCTGCAGGTTGGCGTGGGCGCGGCGGATCGCCTGCACCGTGCCGTCGACGATCGCCTTGAAGTTGTCGCTGTCGAAGTTCGCGTTGCTGAAGATCAGCGTCTCCAGCCATACCACCGGCGTGTTGATCAGCGCCGGCAGGTCCGACGACAGGTCCGGCAGCACCGGCACGCCGAAGCCGCCGCCGGCGGTATGGGTGTGGGTGGCCGAGAGCATGACGTTGTCGGCGCTGTAGTACGGCGCCAGGGCCGGGTCCGCCGCCACCGCCTTCAGCACCTCCTGGTGCAGCAGCCCGGACATCGCGCCGAGGTCGTCGGAGACGAACATCACCCGCTTGCCGTTGCAGGGCGAGGCGATGGCGAAGGCGCGCGCATAGAGCCGCGTGTGGATGCCGTTGGCTGGCTGCGGCGGCACCACCATGCCGAAGAAGTCGGCGTGGCCGGTCGGATTGCCGCCGATCGGCCCGGTGATGTCGTAAAGGCCGCTGCCGAATTGATACTGGGTGTTACCCCGGCAGCTCCCCGCCGGCTGCGGGCCGGGATTGGCCAGCGGCAGCTCGACCGCGCTGGCCGCGTCCGGCTGGTGGCTGCGGGTGTAGGTGACGCCGCCGACGGTGAGGTCCGGCGTGGCGCCGACGCCCAGCCGCGGGTCTTTCAGCACGCACATCGCGCCGGGCGGCAGCTGCGCCTGGCCGCCGCCGGATGAGCCCGCCGTCCCGCTCACCGGGCTGGAGCTGCCGCAGCCGCCCAGCACCGCCGCCCCACCCATCACCAGACCCGCCGCCCAGACCTTCCGCATGCTTGCGCCCCGAACCGTGCCGCGGCCGCGCCGCTCCGTGCCGGTTGTCCGGCGCCCGCGGCCAGAATCGGCCACGGGGCGGGGCAGCGCTTGACATCCCGCGCCAGCGGGGCGGCCTGGCGGCGCCGCCGTCCGCCGCGGCGGTTTGCCGCAGCGGTGCGCCGCCGCTGGCCCGGGCGGCGCCGCCGAGGCCGCCGATCCGCCCGGTTTTCCGCTGTGCGAACACGCTGCCGGCGGCGAGTCCGGCACGGACCTCGCCGCAAGCGGAGTTTCAGGCACGGGAAAAACAACAAGCAGCTGGCTGTACGGTGAGGGTGATGGTGAAGGTGAAGGTGACGTGCACGCTTCAAGCACTGCTTGCGGCGTGCTTGAAGCAGTGCTTGGAGCAGCGCCGCGGTCGACTGCTTCGGGCGGCTCCGGATCGGCGCCGGCCGCAGGCGCGGTGTCCGGGACGGGGAGCGGCGGCCGGGCCTGCCGTGGGCGCGGACGCGCCGGCGACGGGCCGGTCCCGGGCCCCGTTTCGGACGCCGCGCCGCGCCGGCGCCGGTTCCGCAGCGCCTCCAGCCGCCGGTGCACCAGCCGGCCATCGATCTCGGTGAAGCAGGCCAGCAGCGCCCGCCGGTGCCGCCGCCAGCCGGCCTTGCCCAGCCGGGTGATCTGGCCCAGCACGGCGTCGTCCGCCGGCGGCGCGCCGTTGCGCCAGTAGTCCGCCAGCAACAGCAGGTAGGCGCCGGTCTGCTCCGTGCTCAGCCGCATGGTGTCGGCCAGGAACTCGCCGATGGGCAGAGGCATGCAGGCTGCGGTCTTGGCCATGGTCGGCTCCGGCTAGATTTTCGCAACCGGCATTATACAACTATTGTTGTTTCAGATAAAACAGTTGTTGTGCCGGCGTGCGGCCGTGCCGCAGCGGGGGCGCGGTGCTTGATGATGAGCGGGAAAATCGGTGGCGCCGGAAGGCGGAATGTGCGCCTAGCGCCCGCTCTGCACCTCGATCACCTGCTGGTAGGTCGGCCGGTTGCTCCAGGGCATGGCCTGCGCCGGCAGGATGCTGAAGTCGGTGGGCGCGATCTCGTCGTAGGTCTCCACCGTGGCGTTGGACTTGCCGGCCATGTTGGGCAACTGGGTGCCGTTCCAGTTGGCCATGTTGGAGATGCCGCCGAGGTCGGCGATGGCCTGGTCCAGGGCGCCGAGCACGGCGTTGCGGCAGTCGGCGGCGCTGGCGCCCTCGCCGGCGCAGTGCAGGATCTGGTAGTCGCGGTGGCCGGGCGTGTCCAGCGCCATCTGCAGCATGCGCACCATCGGCTGGTACCAGCCGAACTCGTAGGCCGAGCCCTGGGCGCGCGGCGCGTCCTGGCGGCACAGCAGGATGTTGCTGACGCAGGTGACCAGGCCCGGCGCGTCGAGGTAGGGATCGAGCTGGGCCAGCTGCGGCGTCACCGTGTCCATCAGGTGCAGGTACCAGGCGTCCATCAGCACCACCGCGGCCTGGTTGTCGTAGGTGGTCATGCCGGCCTGGCCGGGGGTGCGGCTGCGGCGCCAGGCGCCGAGGCCGGTGCTGCCCGGGGCGATCCAGGCGGCGGAGCTGCCGTTGAGGGTCTTGCCGTCGGCGGCGTAGCCGGCCAGCCAGTTGCCCATCAGGCCCGCCGCCGCGCTCTGGTCCGGGGTCAGCGCGCCGGTGTTCATGATCTGCAGCAGCAGCGGCAGCAGGGCCTGGCCGCGCAGGTCGACGTAGCCGGCGTCGCCCATGATCTCGACCACGTTGGCGAAGTTGAACTTGCGCCCCGTGCCGAGGAAGCGGCGGAAGCGCACCGGCTCGGTGTCGATGCGGTGCGTCGGCCCCCAGTTGGCGCGGTTGTCGGCCGCCCACCAGCCCGGCGCCGGCGAATTGTTCCAGCTGGCGATGAAGCCCTCCGGCGGGTTCACCGCCTGCGGGTGCTGGGCGAAGGACAGGAAGTTCTGCCATTCGAAGTAGCCGCCCTTGAGCGGGCCGCCGTTCACCGCGACGGTCTGCGCGCGGCCGGGGAAGGGCACGTCGCCGCCGTAGCGCTGGAAGAAGTCGGCGCCGAGCGCGCGGTCGTTGGCCCACTCGAAGCGGCCGTCGCCCCACGACGGCAGCTCCGGGCTCTGCCCCGGATCGCGCACCGGCAGCAGGCCGCTGGCGATGTAGCCGACGTCGTTCTTGTCGACATAGAGCCAGTTGAAGGTGCCGGTGACGGCGTTGAACAGGTGCTGGAAGCTGGCCGCGCCCTTCACCGCCGGGGTCGAGATCAGCGCGAACGGCGCGGCGGTGTCGAGCTCGCCGAAGTAGGTGCTGCGCTGGGTCGAGATCACCACCGGCTCGCCCTGCACCGTGGCGGTGGCGAACACCGGGCCGTAGTGGGTGCGCAGGATGTAGCGGGTGATGGCCGCCGCCGCCGGCGGGCCGCCGGAGCCGAGCGAGGCCACGGTCGGCGTCGCGGTCCAGCGGTCGGTGCGCTTGTAGAAGCGGCGGCACTGCGGGCCCTTGCCGTCGTTGGCGTCGTAGAGGTAGCCGTCGGCGTCGGGGAAGCCGTCGACGATGGCGCCGGTCGGCTTGCTGCCGTCCATGCGGCACATCCTGGAGACGCGGGTGTCGATGATGTCGCTGTCGTTGGAGGTGGCGCTCCAGGCGAAGTCCACGCCGCGGCCGATCAGCACGTAGGGCAGGGTGCCGAAGGCCATGCCGCGCGCGTCGAAATCGACGGCGGTGCCGCCGGTGGAGTGCACCGCGAATTCCCACGGCAGGTTCGGCTCGAAGTAGCCCATCTGCGGGCCCATCACGCCGATCGGGTGGCCGTCCACCGTGTTGGAGGCGTTCACCGCCATCCAGTTGGACATCGCCAGCGGTGCGCCGAAGCCGGCCTGGCCCAGCGCGTTGTGCAGCATGGCGTAGGGGCCGAGCGCGACCAGCGGCGGCTTGCCCCGGGGCGGCTGCGCCGCCGGGGCGCGCAGGGCGGCGAGCCGCGCGGCGGCCCCGGCGGCCTTGAGGCCGGGCCGGCGCCCCCCGGCGAGCAGCTGCGCCAGCCGCACGCCGCCGGCGGCGCTGGCGACGAACTGGCCCGGCGCGGGCGTGGCGTTCTGGTTGACGCCGCCGGCGTCGTAGGCGTCGAACACCTTGTAGCTGCCCGCGTCCCAGATCGCGGTGCCGGCCGGCAGGGTCTGCGGGCAGCTCTCGTTCAGGCTGGCGGGCGACTGGTGGTAGGGCGCGCTGATGGTGCGCGTGGCGTCGGGGTCGTCGGCGTGGCGCAGGTCGCGCCACAGCTTGCAGGCCCGGGCCGGCAGGCCGAGGTTGCCGGCGGTGACGCTCGGGTCGATCTGCTGCAGCAGCGCCTCGTTGGTCACCTCGCTGCCGCCGCCGACGGCGAACAGCGACTGGATGAAGATGGCCGAGGCCACCACGTCGTTGCGGCTGAACGGGGCCGGCGGATAGCCGCCGTTCTTCAGCTCCAGGTACTCGGGCGGGATCCTGGCCGCGTTGGCGCCGGCCAGCGAGGCGATGTACAGGTTCACGCCGGCCACGTCGGCGTCGATGTCCTGCAGCATCAGCGGGCCGATGTCGCCGGCCTTCTGCGTGGCCGCGGTCACCATCTGGGTCAGCTCGTCCTCGCTGTAGCCGGCGGTGACGGCCAGGCCGGCGTCGATCTGGTAGAACAGCGGCGCCGGGCCGAGGAAGGCGCTGGTCATGCCGCGGCCGATGTGGCGCAGCGCGTCCATCAGCCACAGGCGGTCCTCGGCCTGGGCGTAGCCGACGCCGACCATGGCGTCGCGCCGGTTCGCCGCGGTGATGAAGGGCACGCCCCAGCCGTCGCGCCGGATGGTGACGGTGCCGCCGTAAGGCGTGGCGACGGTCTCGCTGGAGACCACCGTGTCCGGCGTCAGGCCCTGGTGCTTGAAGTAGTTGCAGGCCTGCTGCGAGGACGCGGTGTGCTGGGCGATGCTCGTCGGCGGGTTGCAGGGCGTGGCCTGCAGGCTGGCCTGGGCATAGCTCAGGTCGCCGTACAGGCTGGCCTGATCGGTGAAGTTGGCCGGGTAGCTGGCCGGGGTGCCGGCCACCGGCACGCCGATGCCGCCGATGGAATTGCCGTTGCTGCCCGGCGGCAGCACGTCGAGGTAGATGCTGTTGCCGTCGCCGGGGCCCAGCGCGCCGCTGGGCGGAGCCCCGCCGCCGTTGCCGCCGTCCCCGCCCGCGACCGGCCTGCTGCTGCCGCAGGCCGCGCACAGCGCCGCCAGGAAGACCGCCGCGCCGCCGAGCAGGCGCTTGCCGTGACCGTGCATCGTGTCTCTCCCGAACCGTGAATTCCTGCCGGCCGCCATGGCCTGCGGCCGCTATTTGCGGATGCTGGCATGATCGAAGAGCCCGCCGCGCGCCGGCTTGACAGGCGGCGCCAGCAGGATGGGAAAAACGGCCCTGGGCCGGGCCGCTTGCGGCGCCGGGACCGGTGTACAGTACTGCCGCGGATCCGCGGCCTGGACCAGGCCGCCATGGGTTGCCGCGCAACCCGGCGAAGCAGGAGCGGCCACGCGGCGGCGACCCGCCACGACGGAGGGCAGCATGAGCACCACTGAACCCGGGGCGGCAAAGCCCTTCATCGCCCGGCGCGGGCAGGCCCGCCATTACGGCATGGGGCCGATGCGCGCGCTGTTCCTGGCCGACTGCGCCCAGACCGGCTCGCGCTACTCCGTCTCCGAGTGGTGGCAGGAGCCGCGCACCCCCGGCCCCGGCGTGCACCAGCACGAGGAGGACCACATCTTCTACGTCCTCGCCGGCACCGTGAGCCTCTTCCTGGACGGCAGCTGGAGCGAGCTGACGCCCGGCAGCTGCGCCTGGATCCCCGGCGGCACCCCGCACGACTTCCAGAACCGGGGCGCGGTGGAAAGCGGCTTCCTCGCCATCACCGTGCCGGGCGGCTTCGAGGAGGAGCTGCCGGGCATCGTGCAGTGGTTCGTCGACCAGCCGCTGGGCCGCCTGTCCGGCGACGCCTGAGCGCGGCACCGGGAGGTTCCATGCAGTACCGCTCCATCAACCTCGCCGAGAAGTTCGGCCGCATCACCGGGCAGTGGCAGCCCCGGGTCATTGCCGAGATGAACGACTACCAGTTCAAGCTGGCGCGCCTGCAGGGCGACTTCGTCTGGCACAGCCACGCCGACACCGACGAGACCTTCATCGTCATCGAGGGCAGCCTGCGCATCGACTTCCGCGACGGCAGCGTGCAGGTCGCGGCGGGCGAGCTCTACGTCGTGCCCAGGGGCGTCGAGCACAAGCCCTACGCGGCGGCGGAGGTGAAGCTGATGCTGATCGAGCCGCGCGGCGTGGTGAACACCGGCGACCAGGGCGGGGAGCGCACGGCGCCGAACGATGTGTGGATCTGAGCCGGGCCCGGGGCCGGCGCCGTCCCGGGCGCCGCCAGCGGCTCAATCCGCGGCGCGCTCCAGCGTCCCGTCCAGGCGCCCCTGCGCGTCCATGCACAGGTAGCGCAGCCCCAGCGCCCGCAGCCAGGCCGGGCCTTCGACCGGCCCCTTCAGCATCGCCACCGTCGACGCCGTCCCCGCCACCAGGCACTGCTGCGCCACCACGCTGACCGAGGCCAGGCCTTCCACCGGCCAGCCGGTCTTCGGATTGAGCACGTGGCAGTAGCGGCGGCCGTCCAGCTCGAAGTAGCGCTCGTAGTCGCCGCTGCTGGCGATGGCGCCCTGCGCCAGCGGAATGGCGGCCATGGCGCGCTCCGGCGCGCGCGGGTGGCGGATGCCGACCTGCCAGGGCGCGCCGTCCGGGTGCGGGCCGATCACGGCGATGTCCCCGGCCAGCTCGACGAAGCCGTGCCGCGCCCCGGCCGCGCGCGCCGCCTGCGCCGCGCGGTCCGCTGCGTATTCCTTGACGTAGCCGCCGAAGTCCAGCTCCATGCCGGCCAGCGGCAGGGCGATCCGCGGGCGCTGCCAGCGCACCCGCTCCCAGCCCACCAGCGGCAGCACGCGCGCCACCTCGCCGGCCGAAGGCAGGCGCCGCGATTTGAAGTCCCACACCCGCCGCAGCACGCCGGAGGTGATGTCGAACAGCCCCCCGCTCTGCGCCCAGGCGGTGTGCGCATAGTCGAGCAGGGCGGCGTCCTCCTCCTCCACTTCGACGCCGCGGCCATCGCCGGCGGAGCGGTTGATGCGGGTGGTGAGGCTGTCCTCGCGGTAGCGCGAATAGCGCTGCTCCAGCCGCAGGATCTCGGCCTGCGCCGCGCCGCTGCAGCGCTCCGCGCACGCCGCGTCCGGCGCATACAGGCGCAGCTCGCAGGGGCCGCCCATGGCCTTGAAGCTCCGGGTGTGCAGGCGCATGCCCCGTTATGGCATGGAAGCCGCCGGGTGTGAAGCGCGGGCCGCCGCGCCGGTCCGCGCCAGGCCCGGCCTGTAGAATGGATCGCCCCGGCCACGCCGGCGCCGCATCCCCTTCCGGCATCAGGAGAACCCATGAGCACCCTTCCCCCGAGCGGCCTGCAGCTGCGCTCCCTGATCACCAGCGCCGGCCGGCTGGAGCTGTCGCTGATCGACAAGCCGGTGCCGGCGCCCAGGCCGGACGAGGTGCTGATCCGGGTCGAGGCCGCGCCGATCAATCCTTCCGACCTGGGGCTGCTGCTCGGCCCGGCGGACCTGTCGACGATCAAGGTCGCGGGCTCCGCCGAGCGGCCGGTGGTGACCGCCGCCGTGCCCGCGGCCGCGCTGCGCGGGCTGGCGGCGCGCCTCGACCGCTCGCTGCCGGTGGGCATCGAAGGCGCCGGCCTGGTGGTGGCCGCCGGCTCGTCGCCGGCGGCGCAGGCGCTGCTCAACCGCCGCGTCGCCGCGCTGGGCGAGGCGATGTACGCGCAGTACCGCTGCGTACCGGCGCAGCAGTGCGTGGCGCTGCCCGAGGGCGCCGGCGCGGTCGACGGCGCGTCCTCGTTCGTCAATCCGCTCACCGCGCTGGGCATGATCGAAACCATGCGCAGCGAAGGGCACCAGGCGCTGGTCCACACCGCGGCGGCGTCGAACCTGGGCCAGATGCTCAACCGCATCTGCCTCGCCGACGGCGTGCCGCTGGTCAACATCGTGCGCAAGCCGGAGCAGGCGCGGCTGCTGCGCGGGCAGGGCGCGGCCCATGTCTGCGACAGCAGCGCCGAGAGCTTCACCGACGACCTGACCGAGGCGCTGGCCGCGACCGGCGCCACCATCGCCTTCGACGCCACCGGCGGCGGCAAGCTCGGCGGCAGGATCCTCGGCTGCATGGAAGCCGCCCTGCGGCGCTCGGCCACGGAATACAGCCGCTACGGCACCAGCGTGCACAAGCAGCTGTACCTCTACGGCTTCCTCGACACCAGCCCGACCCAGTTCTCCAACACCTGGGGCATGGCCTGGTCGATGGGCGGCTGGCTGCTGATGCCTTTCATGCAGAAGGCCGGCCCGGCGGTGGTGCAGCGCCTGAAGGACCGGGTGACGCGCGAGCTGAAGACCACCTTCGCCAGCCGCTATGCCGGGCAGGTGTCGCTGGCCGGGGTGCTCAGCGCCGAGGCTATCGCGCAATACGCGCGGCGCGCCACCGGCGAGAAGTTCCTGGTGGCGCCCAACGGGCCGGTGTCGTGAGCCGCCTGCCGGGACCGCCTCCGCGCCCCTGACGGCGCGGTGCCCCTGGTGCGCGCCGGATGCCGTGCCGGCGGAGCGGCGGCACCGCTGCCTTCAGCTCGCGCTCTCCGCGCTGTAGCGCGCCAGCAGGCCGGAGCGCACGGCGTGGCGGTGCACGGCGGCGAAGCACAGGCCGGCCAGCACGATCTGCAGCAGGGCCAGCAGCAGCGCCAGGGCCAGGCCGCCCGGCGGCGGCCGCTGTCCGGCGAGGATCTGGCGCATGCCCTCGAAGACGTAGGACGGCGGCAGCAGGCGCCCCACCGCCTGCATCCAGGCTGGGAGGGTGGAGAGCGGATAGAACACGCCGGCGAAGGGCGACAGCAGCGCCGGCATCGGCCACACCAGCCATTCCGAGGCGGGACCGAAGCGCAGCACCATGGCGCTGGCCAGGATGCCCAGGGCGATGCCGAACAGGAACAGCACCAGCAGGAACGGCACCAGCAGCAGCCGGTAGACGAAGTACGACAGGCCGAAGGCGGCGCCGGCCAGCAGCAGCATCGCCAGCAGGCTCACCAGGCTGGTGGCCACCGCGGTGAGCACCAGGCCGGCGAGGTATTCGTTGATGCTCAGCGGCGAGGCGAAGATGTTGAGGAAGTTGCGCGACCACAGGTCCTCGAAGAAGGCGGTGGTCACGCCCTGCATCACCCGCGAGAAGAAATCCCACAGCAGCACCGCGCCGAGCAGCACCGGCACGAAGTCCAGCCGCGGCGTGCCGACGCTGTTGAGCCAGCGGGTGATGAAGCCCCACAGCACGATGTCGATGGTGACCCAGGCGAACATCGGCAGCACCCGGGTCGGGCTGCCGCGCATCAGGTAGAACTGGCGCAGCACCAGTCCCAGCACCGGCTGCGGCCTCATCGTTGCGGCTCCTGGAAGGCCAGCGGCTCGCGCGCGGCGCTGATGAACAGCTCCTCCAGGCTGGCGGCGCCGTGCTGGCGCGGCAGCACCCGCGGGTCGCCCTGCAGCAGGACGCGGCCGCGCGACATCAGCAGCACGCGGTCGCACACCTCCTCCACCTCGTACATGTTGTGCGAGGTCCACAGGATGGCGCGGCCGTCGCGCCGCGCCATGTCGCGGATGCCGCGGCGCAGGTCCTGCGCGGTGGCGGGATCGAGGCTGGCGGTGGGCTCGTCCAGCAGCAGCAGGCGCGGCTCGTTGAGCAGGGCCTTGGCCAGGCAGACGCGGGTCTGCTCGCCGGAGGAGAGCACGCCGCACTTGCTGCGGCGGAACCGCTCCAGGTCGAACTGGCGCAGCAGGGCTTCGATCCGCTCGCCCGGCCGGCGCACGCCGTAGAGCAGGGCGAAGAAGCGCAGGTTCTGCTCCACCGTGAGGTTGCCCGGCAGCGGCGCGTACACCGCGGCGAAGTTGGTGCGCGCCAGCGCGCGCCGGCGCTGCCGCGCCAGGTCGACGCCGTCGACCCGGATGGTGCCGGCGTCCGGCTGCAGCACGCCCAGGATCATGTTGATGGTGGTGGTCTTGCCGGCGCCGTTGGGGCCGAGCAGGCCGACGATCTCGTTGGGCGCCAGGCCGAAGGAAATCCCGTCCACGGCGCGCACCGCGCCGTAGCGCTTGCACAGCCCCCGCACCTCCAGCGCCGGCCCCGGCGCTGCGGCAGTCTGGGTGGCTGGGGCGGAGGGCATCGCCACATTCTAGCCGCCGCCGGGCGCGGCTAAAACGTCTTGAGGATCCCCGCCGAGAACACCTGGAACTTCACCAGCCCCGGATTCTCCACGTCGATGTGGCGCACCGAGTAGGCGCTGCCGCTGGCGTAGTGCTCGTAGCGGAAGCTCAGGTTCCAGGTGCCCAGCTTCTTGTACACCCCCAGGCTCTCGCTCAGCGCGCCGAACGGCGACAGCCGGTAGTCGCTGGAGTACAGGCCGTTGCTCATCTGGAAGTTGTAGTACGGCTGGTAGAAGTCGGCCTGGCCCTGCGTATACCAGCGCAGCCGCGGCACCAGGGCCCAGCTGGACGGCAGGGTCTGGTACCAGGCCAGCTCGGCGGTGTGGGCGGTGACGCCCCAGTCGTCGTGGTAGTAGCGGTAGTCCAGGTGCACCGTGGCGTCGAGCAGCGCGATGTTCTGGCGCAGGCGCGTGTTCCAGGCCAGCTTGCGGCGGTTGCCGGGGCGCGCGTCGTTGACCGTGGCGCCGGCGACGTAGGCCAGTTTGTAGGGGTCGGAGAGGTAGCCGTTCTGGTAGGTGAAGGCGACGCTGGTCTGCAGCACCGTCTCCTCGCCCAGCACCTGGGCGATGCCGGCGAAGCCGTTGTACTCGTGGTTGTTGGCGTGGGTGATGCGCGCCGGGAAGCGCGCCGAGCCGCCCTCGGTGGGGTCGAGCACGTTGTGGGTGTAGCCGGCGCCGGCGCTGAGCGTGGTCAGCTTGTTGTTGAGGTCCCAGCTGCCCTCGAGGCCGCCGTTGGCGCCGCGGTAGTCGCGCTCGCTGGAATAGCCGCCGACCAGGCTGCCGGTGAGACTGCCGAAGCGCTGGTTGCCGCGCAGCTGGAGCGCCTGGCGGAAGTCGTGGATCGAGGCGCCGCTCATCACCTGCACCGGGCGGCCCTTGGTGTCGGGCAGCACGAACCAGGGCGAGGCGCCGCTCATGGTTTCGACCGTGACGTCGGCGCTGACGTCGGCGCGCGCGCCGACCCGGGAGGCGACGCGGAACTGGTGCGAGTCCACGTCGTAGCGCTCGCTGGCCTGGCCGCTGGAGGTCTTGCCGCGGGAGATGTGGCCCTCGCGGTAGGCGGAGAAGCGGTAGTCGAGCAGGGTGGTGTCGCGCTGCGACGCCGGCATCGGGTCGTTGCCCAGGTCCTGCGCCTGCGCCCCGGCCATGCCGGGAATCGCCAGGGCCGAGGCGGTGAGGGCGAGCAAGGCGGGGTTGAGCGGCTTTTGCGGGGGCATCGGTTTTCCCGTGAGCGGTCGTCGTTGTTTGCCGTCATTCCCGCGCGGGCGGGGATGACGTTCCTCACTGCGTTCGAATCCTCAGTTGCAGCCGCAGCCGCCGCCGGCGACGGTGGCGCTGCCGCTGGCCGCTTCCTTGCTGTTGTAGGTGTGCTCGCGGATCGCCGCGTCCACCGGGTCCGGGTCCCAGGCCATTTCCGGCCGCGCCAGGTCGCCGCGCTGCCAGGCCTTGGGTTCCATGCCGGCGCAGCCGCTGAGCAGCAGCAGGGCGGCGAGCGCGGTCCAGCGGTGTCCCTGGGTCATTTCTCCTCCAGCAGTTGTGCCACTGCCTGGCGCAGCGGCGCGATATCTTCCGGCTCGAAGCCGACGTGCACCTGCCGCACCAGGCCGTGGCGGTCGAGCAGGTAGGACGCCGGCATGCCGCTGACGTCGTAGCGCTCCGCCAGCGCGCCCGCGGCGTCCGCCACCTGCGGATAGCTCAGGTGCAGCGCCTTCAGCGCCGCCTCGCGGTCGCCCACGCGCCGGTCGACGTTGACGCCGATCACCTCGAAGCCGCGCGCGGCGTATTCGCGCCGCAGCTGCTCGTAAGCCGGCAGCGCCTGCCGGCACGGCCCGCACCACGAGGCCCAGAAATCGACCAGCACCACCTTGCCGCGCGCCGCTTCCAGGGCCGGAAAGGCCGGCGCCGGCTGCCGCGGCGCGGCGGCCGCGGCCGCGGCCAGCAGCGGCAGGCTCAGCAGCAGGGCGGCGAAAACCCGGTTCATGCGCTGAATCTACGCAAATTTCCTGAAATAGACAAATGTTGGTTTTAAAGCCGAATGAGGAGGGAATCGCAGGCGCGCTCCGGCAAGGGTGCCTGGGGAGCGAAGGCGCGCAAACCGGTCCGCCCGATGCGGCTGCGCCGCTCTCCGGAGAAACACGCCGGGGCTTATGAAGCGGCTTTCTTCGCGCCCCCCGCGCGTCCCGGCGCCCTGGCCAAGGTCTGCTTCAGGGCCGGGTGGCGGTCCAGCCCCGGCCCGGCCATCGGCGTCACTTCCCGCGCCTTCAGCTCGGCGCCGCAGTGCGAACAGTTCTGCCCCGGCCGGGTCATCTGCCCGCAGGTCTGGTGGCGGTAGACCACCGGCGGCCCCCGGCCCTGGTCCATCCAGCGGTCGCCCCAGCGCACCAAGCCGAGTATCACCGGATACAGGTCCAGGCCTTTCTCGGTGAGGCGGTACTCGTGGCGCGGCGGCTTGTCCTGGTACGGCACCTTCCTCAGCACCTCGTGCTCGACCAGGCGGTTGAGGCGGTCGCTGAGGCGGTGGCGCGCCATGCCCAGGCGCTGCTGGAACTCCTCGAAGCGGCGCACGCCGAGAAAGCTCTCGCGCAGCACCAGCAAGGTCCAGCGGTCCCCCACCACCGAGAGGCTGCGGGCGATGGAGCAGGGCAGGTTGTCGATCTCGTCCCAGCGCATGGCGGTGTTTGCGATTCCTTGAGTGAAGACGCGCGAAATCCTTCCGACGTCATTCCCGCGCCGGCCGGGATCCACTGTTGTACTGCGGCGGCAGCTCCGCCCGCACGCTGGAGAAAACGGATGCCGTCTCCGCGCCGACAACGGCCTGCGCCGTTGACTAGTTCCAAAATGGAACTTACTATGGACCCGGCCGTGCGTCAACGCGGCGGAGGAGACACGAGATGAGCCAGGACAAGGGCGTGGCGCTGGTGATCGGCGCCGGCGACGCCACCGGCGGCGCCATCGCCCGGCGCTTCGCGCGCGAGGGCTACTACGCCTGCGTCACCCGGCGCAGCGCCGACAAGCTGCAGCCGCTGGTGGAGAGCATCGTCGCCGCCGGCGGCCGGGCCCGCGGCTTCGCCTCGGACGCGCGCAAGGAGGAGGAGGTCGCGGCGCTGGTCGAGCAGATCGAGCGCGAGATCGGGCCGATCGAGGTGATGGTGTTCAACATCGGCGCCAACGTGCCGTCCGCTGTCCTCGAGGAGACGGCGCGCAAGTACTTCAAGGTGTGGGAGATGGCCTGCTTCTCCGGCTTCCTGGCGGGGCGCGAGGTGGCGCGGCGCATGGTGCAGCGCAACCGCGGCACCATCCTCTACACCGGCGCCACCGCCAGCCTGCGCGGCTCCGCCAATTTCGCCGCCTTCGCCGGCGCCAAGCACGCGCTGCGCGCGCTGGCGCAGAGCATGGCGCGCGAGCTGGGGCCGAAGAACATCCACGTCGCCCACATCGTGGTCGACGGCGCCATCGACACCGAGTTCATCCGCAGCAGCTTCCCCGAGGCCTACGCGCGCAAGGAGCAGGACGGCATCCTCAATCCCGAGCACATCGCCGACAACTACTGGCACCTGCACACGCAGCCGCGCGACGCCTGGACCTTCGAGCTGGACCTGCGGCCGTGGACGGAGAAGTGGTGAGGCCCATCCTGAGCATGAAGGACCTGGTGCCATGCCTTCGACCCATGACAGTTCGGTTTGAATTCGAGAATCCCCAATTGCCCCAGAGTACGGAACCGGATCCTTCGCCATGCCCAGGATGAAAACCATCGAGTTCTATTTCGACTTCGGCAGCCCCACCTCCTACCTGGCCTGGACCCAGCTGCCGGCCCTGGCCGCCGCGGCGGGGGCCGAGCTGGTGTACAAGCCGGTGCTGCTCGGCGGCATCTTCCAGGCCACCAGCAACGCCTCGCCGATGATGGTGCCGGCCAAGGGCCGCTACATGCTGGCCGACCTGGCGCGCTTCGCCCGGCGCTATGGCGTGCCGCTGAACATGAACCCGCATTTCCCGATCAACACGCTGCAGATGATGCGCGGCGCGGCCGGGGTGCAGGCGCGCATGCCGGAGCGCTTCGGCGCCTACGTCGAGGCGCTGTACCGCGGCATGTGGGTGGACCAGCTCAACCTCGGCGACCCGGCGGTGCTGGGCGCGACCCTGGCCAGGGCCGGCTTCGACCCGCCGCAGCTGCTGGCGCTGATCGGCGACGCGCAGGTGAAGGAGCTGCTCAAGAGCCAGACCGAGGCGGCGGTGAAGCGCGGCCTGTTCGGCGTGCCGACGATGTTCGTCGGCGGCGAAATGTACTTCGGCCAGGACCGGCTGGACTTCGTGCGCGAGGCGCTGGGATAGCGGCCCTTCGGGGCGAGCGCCGGGGCGGCCGCAGGGCCGGCCCGCGGAAGAATCACGCCACCTTGCGCAGCGGCTCCGCCGGCGCCGGGTTGCGCCGGCGCCATTCCTCCATCGCGCCGTGCAGGCGGTTGCGCAGCGGCTCGGGCGCGCGCACGTCGAGGTCGGCCAGGGCCTTGCCGGCCAGCGCCAGGCACTTGTCGGCGTAGCGCGCCACCTGCTCCGGGTTGGCCTGGCGCGCGGCGTGGCCGGTGGTGCAGGCGGTCAGGCGCAGCGCCAGCTGCTCGATCACCGCGCCATTGAGCATGGCGGACACCGCGTCCTGCTGCGCCTGCTCGGCGGAGGCCGCGCCGGCGCAGATGGTGATGCCGTCGACGGTGCCGTGGTAGCGCAGCGGCTGGCCCTCGACGGCGTTCGGCGCGGCGCCGACGCTGTAGCGTTCGCGGATCGCCTCGCGCTTGCAGCGCTCGAAGCGCGCGCCGGCGGTCTGCACCTTGCCGGTGGCGGCGTCCACCAGCTTGTAGCCGGCGGCCTCGAGCACGTCGGCGAGGAACTGGAAACCCTGGGTGGTGCCGAGCCACTGGATGGTGGTGGCGGCCACGGTGGCGGACTGCTGGTCCAGCGGCACCGGCCGCGCCGCGTCGCGCGCCGCCAGGCCGGTCTCGTCGCAGGCGCGCAGCAGGGCGTCGAGCGCGCCGGTCAGTCCCGGCTCGCGCAGGTTCTCGCGCTGCCAGGCGTGGGCGAACTGCAGTTCCCGGCGCGAGGCCGGGCCGGCGCCGCGCGCGGCGCGGGCGAAAGCCAGGCCCTGGTGCACCAGGCCTTGGTTGTCGGTGGGGGCATCGGGGAAAAGGTGCATGGCGGTCTTCCTCTCCATCGCGTGAAGCAGACCACGCCCGGGCCGCCGCGCCGGGGCGCGGCCGGTGAATGGTGGTGTTGGAGCCGCTGGAAGGTTGCCCCGCCGGCGCCGGGATCACCCGGCCGGAAGCCGCCTGAACCCTGTCTCAGCCGTCCGCTGCGCGGCCTGTCCCGGGACCAGTGCATCGCCGCCGACACGAACCGCGCCTCCGCCGCGTCGGGCGGGCATGGGGCAACACCCTGCTTTCCCTTCAGCCACTCCCGCAGCTCAGCCGTGGCGCGAGCCGTCGATCCAGGCCTGGGCCAGGGCTTCCAGGCCGCGGCTGTCGTTCTCGTCGAAGCGCTCGGGCACCGGGCTGTCCAGGTCGAGCACGCCGAGCAGGCGGTCGCCCTGCAGCAGCGGCACCACCAGCTCCGAGCGCGAGGCGGTGTCGCAGGCGATGTGCCCGGGGAAGGCGAACACGTCCGGCACCACCACCGTGCGGCGCAGCTCGGCGGCGGTGCCACAGACGCCGCGGCCGATGGCGATGCGCACGCAGGCCACCTTGCCCTGGAACGGGCCCAGCACCAGCTCCTTGCCGTCGTAGAAGTAGAAGCCGGCCCAGTTCAGGTGTGGCAGGTTGTGGAAGATCAGCGCGGCGAGGTTGGAGGCGTTGGCCACCGGGTCGCTCTCGTCGGCCAGCAGCGCGCGCGCCTGCTCCAGCAGCTGCGCGTAGAGCTGCGGCTTGGCCGCGGCGGCAATCGGCTTGTGCTCGAAGCTCATGGCCCTATCCTAGCGCCCCTGGAACTGCGCCTGGCGGCGCTCGGCGAAGGCGCGCACCGCTTCGCGCGCGTCCTCGCTGCCCATGATCGGCTGCAGGTCCGGATACAGGCGCGCCAGCGCCGCCAGGTCGCCCTCGGTGCGGGCGATGCGCGAGGAGCGCAGCGAGGCCTGCACGCCGAGCGGCGCGGCGGCGGCGACGCGCCCGGCGATCTCGATCGCCCGGGCCAGCGCCTGGCCCGGTTCGACCAGCTCCTGCACCAGGCCCATGCGGTACGCTTCGGTACCGCTGAATTCGTCGCCGGTGAGCAGGTAGCGCTGCGCGTTGCCCCAGCCGATCTCCTGCACCAGGCGGATGGTGGCGCCGCCGCAGGCGTAGAAGCCGCGCTTCACCTCGAGCTGGCCGAAGCGCGCCGTGGTCGAGGCGACGCGGATGTCCGCCGCCAGCATCAGCTCCGAGCCGACGGTGAACGACACGCCCTCGGCCGCCACCACCAGCGGCTTGCGCAGGCGCCGGCCCTCGTCCAGGCCGAACGGTTCGATCGAGCCTTCCGGCAGCTCGCCCAGGCTGCCCTTGGCCAGCTGCGGCGCCCACTGCGTCAGGTCCAGCCCGGCGGTGAAGTGCTCGCCGTGGCCGAACAGCACGCCGCAGCGCAGCTGCGGATCGCGGTCCAGCACGCCGTAGGTCTCGGCGAGCAGGTGATAGGTGTCGAGGCCGAAGGCGTTGCGCTTGGCCGGGCGGTTGAAGCCCATCAGCAGCAGGTGGCCGCGGCGTTCGATGGTGAGAGGGGCTTCGCTCATGGTGGAATGCCGATGCTCGAAATGTGGTTCACTCACTTTGCCTGAAAACGCGGCGAGGCGAACCATGATTGCTCTCGTTCCGGCGTCACCTGCTGCTTCCCGGCCACGGTGTCGTACAGCGCTTCGGCCCCGCAATGGTCCCTCACGCCGCAGGGGTGATCGATGTGGTGCCCTGCAAGGAATGCGCATTTGCAGTCCCGGCAATCGGAAATCTTTCGATTCTGAAGGGCAATAAATCCCCTCTCCCTCCGGGAGAGGGGCAGGGGTGAGGGGCGCAATCCCAGGTGGCTGTGCTGTCGGAAAGTGCGTCCCTCACCCGCGCCTGCGGCGCGGCCTCTCCCGAAGGGAGAGGCGGTGAGCCGTTGCAGGCGGCTCACGCGATGGTCGCGCTTTATTCCGCCACGTACTGCGACAGGTACGCGATCATCGTCCTGCCCGCTTCCTGCTCGTATTCCGGCGTGATCAGGCCGTGCAGGAAGAAGGACAGGCGGAAGCAGGTGAAGCCCAGCTCCACCGCCAGCAGCGACACGTCCGGCGGCGCCGGCGGCAGCTGGATGCCGCGCTGCGCGAAGAACTGCTGCACCAGCAGTCCCAGCCGCTGGATCATCAGCTCCTGCGCGCGGTAGCTCTCGTCGGTGATCGGGCCGCCGAGGATCAGGATGCGCGCTACCGGGTGCGCGTTGTAGAAACGCGCGGCGTAGGCCGCCATGCCTTGCGCGCCCTCGCGCCAGGGGCGCTGCAGCAGCTCGGTGGAATGCGCGATCAGCCCCCGCTCCAGTTCGGTGAGGTAGCGGCGGGTCAGCTCGTTGTAGATGGTGTAGGGGGTGGGGAAGAAGTTGTAGATGGTGGCGCGCGAGTAGCCCAGGCGGGTCGCCAGCTCGGGGATGGAGAAGCCGCTGAGGCCCTGCTCCAGCAGCAGCCCGCGCGCCGCTTCCACCACCCGCTCGAAGCGGTCCTTGGCCCGCTGCTGGAGCGGCTGGCGGGGGAACATCTGCGGGTCAGAGGCTTGATTCATAAAGGAAGAATAGCGCATTGACAGAAAAATAGACAAATGTTAGTTTTCTCGAAGTAGACAAATGTCTGATTTTGGCGCTACAACCAAGCGAAGCGGCGCAGACCGCATGCCGGAGGAGAGGAAGATGCGGATGCAGATCGGCGCGGCGGTCCTGGGCTCGGTGTTTCTGCTGGCGGCCTGCGGCGGCAACTACAGCGGGGCGCCGCTGAGCGGGGGCGGAGCGGGCAACAGCAGCGGCGGCAACACCACCGGCCAGAGCTTCGG
>Ga0070741_10005276_pt1 | contig 28867 bp, 26 predicted proteins | sample Coa_R1_4_FD_66440 | JGI IMG/M metagenome (GOLD analysis project Ga0070741, IMG submission 66440) | Surface soil microbial communities from Centralia Pennsylvania, which are recovering from an underground coalmine fire - Coalmine... | ecosystem: Environmental > Terrestrial > Soil > Unclassified ... | reverse complement strand
GGCCTCCTTGGAGGCCACGCCGCAGCAGACCTTGGAGCAGTACTCGTTGCCGATCTGGCGGTCGCGGCTGCCGACGCACTGCACGAAGCAGATCCGCTCCGGCGGCAGGCCCGTCGACGGCCGGATGACGTTGTGCTCCTTCAGCATCGCCTCGAGGTCCTGGAGGGCGAGGACGTCGGGGTGCTCGTAGTAGCCGTACAGCTGGGTCTCGCGGCCGGGGTCGAAGTGCTCGAAGCCGGTGGCGACGATGATCCCACCGCACTCCACCGTCCGCTGCCCGCCGGGCCCGTTGACCGTCAGGCGGAAATCCGGCGCCTCGCCGGTGCAGGCGGTCACCTGGTGCTCGAGCAGCACCTCCACGCCCGACTGCTCCTTGACCGCGTCGATCATGCGGCCCATGGCCACCTCGGCCGACTCCAGGTTCGGCGTCAGGGCGGCGTAGTTCTCCCTGATCGGCGTGCCGCCGAGGAAGCTCTCCTTCTCGATGAGGACGACGGAGCCACCGAGCTCGGCCGCTCCCCGGGCCGCCTCGAGGCCAGCCGGGCCCCCTCCGATGACCGCGATGGTCTCAGACATCGTTCCCCCCGTTGAGTTGTACCGGTCCGTCGCGGGCTAGCCCACGTCCTCCCAGGTCAGGTACTGCTTCTCGCCGGCCTCCAGACGCTTCAAATCCTGCTGGAACTCGGCCCAGGCCGCTTCCCAGTCGATGCCCATCTTCTCCAACAGCGGCCGGTAGTCGGCCGAGTGCCAGTGGAGCTGACAGACCTTGTAGGGATGGGCGCCCATGGCCAGGGCGGCGAACTGCGCCTCCGACATGACGGGCACGCCGACGTTGCGATCGTGGGCCATGGCGGCGAACTGGCTCTTGTCGAGCGTGGTGACACAGCCGGTGTCGTGGGTCAGCACGACGTCGGGGTCGGCCTCCTCCTTCATGCGCTCGATCTTGCGCAGCGTGGCGAAGCTGCGGGTGAAGTCGCGCTGCACGAGGATGTGCCGGAACCCGAAGCCGCAGCAGTCGAACCACGTCGAGTAATTGCGGACCTCGGTGCCGAGGGCCTCGGCGACGCCGGTGACGATCGCCGTCCGCTGGCCGCCGTAGACGTCGGCGTCGTAGATGGCGTCCCCCTCCACCAGCTTGTAGTAGTGGCAGGCGGGGTGGACGGTGGCGGCGATGCCGGAGAAGTCGCGCACCTGGTTGGCGGCGATCTCGTGCCGCAGGGCGTAGAACCACTCGGAGTAGTGGACGATCTCCTCGGGCATGACCATCTGCTTGCCGAGCTTGCCCATGATCTCCCGGACCTGCGCCCGCAGCTCAGGGTGGCGCATGAGCTCTTCCCGCACCTCCTTGTAGTGGCCGTAGGACGTGCCACAGTGGATCAGCGGGAAGTAGCCGGACTCGTAGGCGGTGGAGAAGTTCCGGATGGCCACCGCCGCCTGGGCGGCGGCGTTCGAGGTCGCCGAGGCGTAGTAGTTCCAGGCCGTGCACGAGGTCTGGTCGCGGGGGTCGGTGTAGTCGTAGCCGAGCTTCCGCATGCACCAGAAGATCGACGTCGAGTAGCCGGGGATGTGGCCGCACTGCCCGCACGACTTGTGGTGCCAGAGGTGGGCCTTGGGGATCTTCTTGATGTTCCCGTACTTGGTCTCGACGGGGACGATCGGGTCGGGGGCCCGCTGCACGATCCACTCGCCCTGCTCCTCGAGCTCGAAGAGCTCGTGGTGGAAGTCCTCCGAGCGGCGGTCGTCGGGACCGCGCTCGAAGTGCTCCTTCTTCTTCATGAGGGCTTCGACAGGAATGGGCATGGCGGCCTCCTAGACCTCCACTCCGGCGTCCTCGAGACGCTCCTCCATGACTTCCTGGAGGATCATGTGCAGGCCCTCGTCGACTTCACTGATCATGTCGAGGGCACCGGTGTGGAACCAGATCAGATACAGCTCGAGCAGGGTCTTCTCGTCGACGTCCCACCCGGTCGAGGTGGTGTGGAGCGTCTCCGGGGGCAGCGCCCGGCGCCAGATGTCGAGGTTGTCGGACACGTCCTTCACCTCGGGGCCCCAGTCGGGGAAGGCGTCGGGCTGGAGCATGTCGGGCGAGACCTGCGTCCCGGTCGACATGATCTTGTAGATGATGCGGGAGTAGCCCTCGAGGGCCTCCCGGGCCGAGGCCAGCCCGTTGTTGACCGAGACCTCGCGCAGCACCGTGATGATCCCGCCGGGGTTGTTGCCCCGGGGGCAGCGGACGCAGGAGAAGCACTGGGAGCACTCCCAGACGTCTTCCTGCATCTGCTGGTAGACGAGTTCGACGTCCTCCCGGGCGGCCGCCTGGGCGATGCGGCGGGGGCTGAAGTCGTAGAACCGGGCCGACGGGCAGGCGGCGACGCAGATGCCGCACTCGTAGCAGCCGTAGAGGTAGTCGGGGAAGCGCAGGTCGCCCTTCACCAGGTTGAAGAGGCGCTGCTTCTCCTCGAAGGGGACGTCGTCGTAGCCGGCGACCCGGGTGTTCTTGTAGAAGGCGCTGCGCTCCTGCGAGGCGTTGTCCGTGATCGTCATCAGAAGGACACCACCGCATCGGCCTGCATGGCCATGTCGTTGAACGCCGCCCCGCCGATCATCGTCACCCCGTCGATCAGGTCGTCGAGCGCCAGGTCGTTGAGCTCCAGCGACGGCTGGCAGACGTAGAGCTTCACGCCGAGGTCGGTGGCCTGCTTGATGAAGTAGGACAGCGGCTGCCCGACGTCGCCCTTCGGCCCGATCTTGTCCACCACGTCCTTCTGGAGCAGCGTCGGGCCGTACATCGTGAAGTAGATGCCGACCTCCACCTCCATGGCCGCCGCCGAGGCGGCGAGGAAGAACGGGGTCGCACAGCGACCCGGGTCGCTCACACCGTGCGTCTGGACGTAGAGGACTTTCCCCTCACCCTCGCCGGTCCACATGGGAACCTCCTACCCGTTGCGCCGCAGGAATACGTGGAAGACGTCGCCCTCGCGGTCGATGGCCAGGAGCTCGTTGCCGGTCCGGGAGGACCAGGCCTTCATGTCGGGCTCCACGCCCGGATCGGTGGCCAGGAGCTCGAGGACCTGCCCCGGCTCGATGGTCTTGATCGCCTGGGCCGTCTTGATCACCGGTAGCGGGCACTGCAGGCCCGTGCAGTCCAATGTCTGGGCCGGAGTTTCGGTCGTAGGCATCGGCACCCCCCTCTTGCCTATATGCGCAAGCTCTCATATTGTCGACGGCCGGTCAAGGGTACGGCACGCACACTAGGCAGAATGGTGCCCGAGATGACGGTGTTCGACGTGCGCTGCGACCGCTGCGGGGTGGAGTTGACCACCCCGACCGAGGCCGTGCGCTTCCTTTACCATCCCGGCGACTTGGCCCTGAAGGACGACTCGGGCCTGCTGTGCCGGTCGTGCTGGCGCGCCGCTCTGGGCTGGCTCGGGGTCGAGCAGCCGGAGGGCGCCTGCGCCCGCTGCGGAAAGGCCGTGGAGCACGCCCGGAGCATCCACCTCCAGCGGACCGGCGACGAGCGCGGCTGGCAGCTCTGCCCCGAGCACGGCGTCGCCTTCCTCAACCAGCTCCGGACGGTGGAGCCGAAGCTGTCGGTGGAGACCCTGTCGCTGGCCGGCGATTGGCGAGAGGGCGACTCATGAATCTCAACCAGGTCCAGATCTTCTGCGCCGTGGCCAAGCACCTCAGCTTCTCCATGGCCGCCGAAGAGCTGTTCATCACCCAGCCGGCCGTCAGCCAGCAGGTCAAGGCCCTGGAGCGCCAGCTCAACGTCAAGCTCTTCGAACGGGTCGGGCACAAGCTGTTCCTGACCGAGGCCGGCGAGGCCGTCCTCGGCCACTGCCAGGCGATGCTGACCGCCCGGGCGGAGATGGAGCAGACGCTGGCCATGCTGCGGGGCTCCGGCCGGGGCCGCCTGGCCCTGGGGGCCAACACCACCGGCGGCATGTACGTCGCCCCGGCCATCGTCCGGGCCTTCCGGGACCTCTCGCCCGAGGTCGAGGCCACGCTCCAGATCGAGACGACCAACCGGATCCTGGAGCGGGTGATGCAGAACATGATCGACGTGGCCATCGTCACCGGCCCCGTCGAGGACCGCCGCTTCGTCATCCGGGACCTCGTCGACGACGAGGTCCAGCTCGTCGTCTCGCCGTCCCACCCCTTCGCCGCCCGGTCCTCGGTCAGCCCGGCCGAGGTGGCCCACGAGGACTTCGCCGTCCCCGAGCCGGGCTCCCGGACGCGCCTGCTGATCGAGCAGGCCTTCCTCGAGCGGGGCCACCGCCTCCGGGTGACGATGCAGCTGCCCGGCACCGAGGCGGTGAAGAAGGCGGTCGAGGCCAACCTGGCCGTGGCCATGGTCTCCCGCTACTCGATCACCCGGGAGGTCTCCCTCGGCGTCCTGGCCCGGGTCCCGATCGACGGGCTCGTCCTCGACCGGCCCATCCACATCCTCCACCGGAAGGGGAAGCACCTCTCGCCGCTCGTCCGCCGGTTCCTGGCCTTCTCCGGGGAGTACATCGCCGAGGCCGACGGGACACTCAAACGCCTACGCAAGTGTGAATAAGTAAATCGTCGACGTCACCTGCCAAACCCTTATTTGACCCACTTCCCCCGGCGAGGGAGGGTTCAGGTAAAAGGGGGGCAGAGCATGGGCGTCGACAACACGCTGGCGCCCCACGGGGGGCCGTTCACCGAGCGCGTACTCGACCCCGCCGAGGGGGCCAAGGCGATCAAGGGTCTCACCCAGGTCCCGGTCCGGGGGCAGATCGCCACCGAATGCATGGGGCTGGCCTACGGGTTCTTCGCGCCCCTGACCGGGTTCATGACGTCGCAGGACGTGGACGGCGTGGCCAAGGCCATGCGGCTGGCCAGCGGCTACGTGTGGAGCGTCCCGATCCTCTTCGACCTCTCGCCGGAGCAGATCGCCGAGCAGGGCATCGCCGAGGGCCAGACGATCGTCCTGACCTACCAGGGGCAGCCGCTGGCCACGCTCGACGTCGAGGAGATCTACGACTACGACAAGTCGTTCCTGGCCAACCAGATCTACGGCACGACCGAGAACGCCCATCCCGGCGTCCGGCGCACGTTCGCCTACCAGGACCGGTTCCTCGGCGGGCCGATCACGCTGGTGAACCCGCCGCAGCTGTCGGAGCCGTTCAACCGGTTCTTCTTCACCCCGGCCCAGATGCGGGCCGAGTTCGCCGAGAAGGGCTGGAAGAAGGTCGTGGCCTACCAGTCCCGCAACGTGCCCCACGTGGGCCACGAGTGGCTGATGAAGTCGTCGTGGTTCGCGTCGGGGGCCGACGGTGTCCTCGTCAGCGCCGTCATCGGCGAGAAGAAGGTCGGCGACTCCATCGACGAGGCCGTGATCCTGGGCCAGAACATGCTCCGGGAGGCCGGCTACTTCCTGCCCGACGTCCACAAGACGTCGATCCTGCTGTGGGACATGCGCTACGCCGGGCCCCGGGAGGCCGTGTTCCACGCCCTCGTCCGCAAGAACCTGGGCTGCACCCACCACATGTTCGGGCGGGACCACGCCGGGGTCGGCAAGTACTACGACCCCTACGCCTCGCACCGGATCTTCGAGGAGATCCCCGACATCGGGATCAAGCCGGTGCTCACGCTGGAGTGGTTCTACTGCCCCCGCTGCGGCCCCGGCTACGAGCGCCTGTGCGGCCACCAGGACCAGAAGGACCCGATCAGCGGAACCTGGATCCGGGGGCTCATCAAGGAGGGCGGGAAGCCCGACCAGCAGAAGTTCCGCGAGGAAGTGTTCGACACGATGCTGCAGGCCGGCCGGGACTACGGCAACGGCTCGCCGTTCGTGTCCGAGGAGTACCTGCAGAACCGGAATCCGGTTCTCCGTGTCCCGCCGATGGCGGCCGAGTAGGGGGGCGATCAGTGCCGACGTTCGTTCATGTCGAGAAGTGCGACGGGTGCCGGGCCCTGGCCCAGCCGGCCTGCATGTACATCTGCCCGAACGACCTGATGTCGCTCGACACCAGCATCGGGAAGGGCTTCAACCAGGAGCCCGACCTCTGCTGGGAGTGCTACTCCTGCGTGAAGACGTGCCCCCAGGGCGCCATCGAGATGCGGGGCTACGCCGACGTGATGCCCATGGGTTCCCGGGTGACACCGCTGCGGGGCACCGACTCGATCATGTGGGCCATCCAGTACCGCAACGGTGAGATCAAGCGGTTCAAGTACCCGATCCGGACGACCGCCTGGGGTTCGATCGACTCGACGCTCGGAGAACCCGACCCGCCGGACGAGGGGTTGCGCACCCAGCAGCTCATCGGCGAGCCGAAGTTCCTGCACATCGACGCCCTGCCCACCATCAACGCCTGAGCCCGGGAGCGTAGAAAGATGCCGTTCGAACCTGCGGTCGAAACCGTCGAGTGCGACGTCCTCGTCGTCGGCGGAGGCATGGCCGGCTGCGGCGCCGCCTTCGAAGCCGCCAACTGGGCCCGGGGCCGGGGGCTGCGCGTCTGCCTGGTGGAGAAGGCGGCCATCGAGCGCTCCGGCGCCGTGGCCATGGGCCTGTCGGCCATCAACATGTACATGGGCATGCAGTGGGGCGAGAACACGCCGGAGGAGTTCGTCCGCTACGTCCGCCAGGACCTGATGGGACTGTCCCGGGAGGACCTCGTCTACGACCTCGCCCGCCACGTCGACTCCTCCGTCCACATGTTCGAGGAGTGGGGCCTGCCGATCTTCAAGAACGCGGACGGGCGCTACAAGCGCGAGGGCCGCTGGCAGATCATGATCCACGGCGAGTCCTACAAGCCGATCGTGGCCGAGGCGGCCAAGAACGCGCTGGGCGAGGGCAACCTCTTCGAGCGGGTCTTCGTGGCCCACCCGCTGCTCGACGCCGACGACCCCACCCGCATCGCCGGGGTGATCGGCTTCTCGGTGCGGGACTACAAGGTCATCGTCTTCAAGGCCAAGGCCGTCATCAGCTGCGGCGGCGGCGCCACCGGCGTCTACCGCCCCCGGGCCCAGGGCGAGGGCCTCGGCCGCATCTGGTACGCCCCCTGGAACACCGGGTCGTCCTACGCCCTCGAGATCCGCTCCGGCGCCAAGATGACCCAGATGGAGCACCGGCTGGTGGTGGCCCGCTTCAAGGACGGGTACGGCCCGGTCGGCATGTGGTTCCTGCTGTTCAAGTCGGTGCTGAAGAACGCCAAGGGCCAGATCGCCGAGGAGTACCGCAAGCACGAGCTCGAGGAATGGGCGCCCTACGGGACGGCGAAGCCCGTCCCGACCCCGCTGCGGAACCACCTCATGATCAACGAGATCAAGGAGGGCCTGGGCCCGCACTACCTCCGGACGGACGAGGCGCTCCAGCGGATGTTCATGGAGGTCCAGAACGACCCGAAGAAGATCGCCGAGATCGAGTCCGACGCCTGGGAGGACTTCCTCGACATGACGATGTCGCAGGCCCACATCTGGGCCTCGCAGAACATCGACCCGGCCAAGACTCCGTCGGAGCTCATCCTCACCGAGCCCTATCTGATGGGTTCCCACGCCTCGGCCACCGGCGCCTGGTGCTCCGGGCCCGAGGACGCCGCCCCCGACGGGTACTTCTGGGGCTACAACCGGATGACCACGACCAAGGGCCTCTTCGCCGCCGGCGACGCCTGCGGCGCCTCGGCCCACAAGTTCTCCTCCGGGAGCTACACCGAGGGCCGACTGGCCGGCAAGGCGGCGGTGCAGTACGTCATCGACAACACCGACGTCCGGCTCGACCAGGGACAGGTCGACGACACGATCCGCGACATCTACCGGCCGTTCAACGTCTACGGCGAACACCAGCACGAGACCAGCCGGCCGGAGCTCAACGCCAACTACATCCTGCCGAAGATGGCGCTGCACCGGATCCAGAAGATCATGGACGAGTACGCCGGCGGCCCGAGCACCCTCTACATGACCAGCGGCCCGATGCTGGAGCGGGGCCTCGAGCTCATGCAGATGTGCCGGGAGGACGCCGCCCACCTCGCCGCCCGCGACCTGCACGACCTCCTGCGCTGCTGGGAGATCTGGGACCGGATCGACTCCGCCGAGGCCTGCCTGCGGCACATGCTCTTCCGGGAGGAGACCCGCTGGCCGGGCTACTACTACCGGGGCGACTTCCCCAAGCTCGACGAGGAGAACTGGAAGGTCTTCGTCAACTCGCGGCGCGATCCCAAGAGTGGCGAATGGGAGCTGGAGAAGGTGCCCTTCGCCACCAAGATCCCGTAGCCATGAGCATCCAACGCTGGCTGCTCGCACCGTGCAGCGCGACCGGTTGCGGTCGACCGGGTATTGACGGCCTTCGACGCGGCCGGGGCGCGACCGGTCGCACCATGCGGAGGGCCTGAGTGGCCAGCGGGACGAACGGAAACGGGAACGGGCGGGCCGCCGCCGTCGGCCGGGAACGGGGGGTACTGGTCGTCGGCGGCGGCATGGCCGGAATCAGCGCCGCCATCGAAGCGGCGGAGGCGGGTTCCGACGTCTACGTCGTCGAGCAGGGGCCGTCGCTCGGGGGACGCGTCGCCCAGCTGCACCAGTACTTCCCGAAACTGTGCCCGCCGTACTGCGGGCTGGAGATCAACTTCCGGCGGATCCGCTCCGACCACCGGCACTTCAAGGTGTTCACGCTGGCGTCGCTGGAGGGGGTGTCCGGCTCGGTCGGCGACTACGAAGCGACGATCCGGCTCGATCCCCGCTACGTGATCGCCGACCGCTGCATCGCCTGCAACCGCTGCGCCGAGGTCTGCCCGGTCGAGCGGCCCAACGCCTTCAACTACGGGCTGGATACGACGAAGGCGGCCTACCTCCCGAACTCGATGGCCTTCCCGATGAAGTACGTCATCGACGGAGGGGCCTGCGTCGGGGCGGCCTGCAACCAGTGCGCCGAGGTCTGCCCGACCGACGCCATCGACCTGTCGATGACCGCCAAGACCGTGACGCTCAAGGTCGGGGCGATCGTGCTGGCCACCGGGTGGAAGCCCTACGACGCCAATCGGCTCACGATCCTCGGGTTCGCCGAGCACCGCGACGTCGTGAGCAACGTGCAGTTCGAACGTCTGGCGGCGGTGGACGGGCCGACCTGCGGGCGCATCGTGCGGCCGAGCGACGGGCGGGAGGCGAAGCGGGTGGCGTTCGTGCAGTGCGCCGGTTCCCGGGACGTCAACCACCTGCCGTACTGCTCGTCGATCTGCTGCCTGTCGTCGATCAAGGAAGCGACCTACGTCCGGACCCAGTACCCCGACTCGGAGGTGTTCGTCTTCTACATCGACATCCGGGCGCCGGGGCGGAACGAGGACTTCTACCACCGGATCCGGGCCGACGAGGGCGTCCACTTCATCAAGGGCAAGGTGGCCAAGGTGCTCGCCGACCCCGCCGGGACCGGCGACCTCGTCGTCGAGGCCGACGACATGCTGTCGGGGGCCAAGCGGCGGGTGAACGTCGACATGGTCGTGCTGGCGACGGGGATGCAGCCGTCGCTGGCCGGCGCGGCACCGATCCCGGGGCTGCCGGTGGAATTCGACGAGTACGGCTTCGCCCTCGAGAACCGGGCCGCCGGTGTCTTCGTGGCCGGCGTCGCCCACCGGCCGGCCGACGTCGTCACCACCGTCCGCGACGCCACCGGCGCCGCCCTGAAGGCGATCCACGCCACGGTCTGAGAATGAGCGAGAACCCGACGCCCACCGGCCCGCCGGACGACACCACCGTTCCGGCGACCGAGGCCGCTCCGGACGCCCCCGGCGCCGAGGCCGCCGGCCCGCCCCGCGCCCCTGAGACGACCGGGTGGCGGCCCCCGCTGCCGCCCGGCAAGGCCTCCCCGACGGTCCAGGCGCCGGTCACGGCAGCCGGCGCCTGGACCCCCCCGCCCGCCCCCGGCCAGCGGCCGTCGGCGCCGCCCCCCGGCGCCCCGGCACCGCCACCCCCCGCCTCACCGCCGCCGACCGCTCCCGCGCCGCCGCCCCCCGCCTCACCGCCACCGGCGGCTCCCGCGCCGCCCGCCCACGGCCAGCCGCCGGCCTGGACGCCGCCCGGCGCCCCGGCGGCCCCTGCGCCGCCCGCCGCCGGTGGGGCGGCCGGAGGATGGGCACCGCCGGCCGCCCCCGGCCAGGCCGCACCGGCCGCGCCGTCGGCGCCCGCTCCGGCGGCGTCGCCGCCGGCCCCGCCGACCGCCGGCCCGGGCGGAGGCTGGTCGCCGCCCGCCCCGCCGGGGAAGGCGAACCCGCCGGCCCCGGGTGCTCCGACCCAGCCCGCGGGGGCATGGTCGCCGCCCGCGGCACCGGGGCAAGCGGCGGCCAGCGCCGCTGCGCCGGCACCGGCCGCACCGACCGCACCGACCGCCCCCGGCGCACCGCCACCCGCCGGCGGCGGATGGGCACCCCCCGCCGCACCCGGACAAGCCGGATCCGCCCCCGCCGGCGCACCACCCGCCGGCGGCGGATGGGCACCCCCCGCCGCACCGGGGCAGGCGGCGGCCCCGGCTGCGCCCCCCGAGGCGGCTCCCGCCTACGAGGCTCCGCCCGTCGAGCCGGCGGCCGAGGCATGGATCGCCCCCCTCTCCCGGGCCGGCGTCCCGGTGGCCGTCACGCCGAAGCCGTCGGCCGAACGCACCGAGCTCTACGTCTGTACCGGCTGCGGCATCGGCGAAACCATCGACGCCGATCAGCTGGCGGCGGTGGGAAACGCCGCGCTCCAGCAACCCGGTACGGTGCACGGTCCGTTGTGCATCCCCGAAGGCGTGGCGGCGCTGCGCGACGGCCTGGCCGCCGCCGAGGCGTCGAGGGTCGTCATCGCCGCCTGCTCCGAACGGGTCAACCACGACGTCTTCTCTCCCGCTTCCCTCGGGGTCGACATGGTCGGCCGAGTCAACATCCGGGAGCTGGTGGCCTGGAGCAAGCCCCCCGGCGAGCCGGAGACGCAGGCCCTGGCCGAGGACTACGTCCGCATGGGCGTCCAGCGCCTCCTCTGGGCCCGCCGGCCCGAGCGCGAAGAGCGCGACATCGACACCGCGCTGCTCGTCGTCGGTGGCGGCATCTCCGGCCTCACCGCGGCGCTGGAGGCGGCCAACTCCGGCCACGACGTCCACCTCGTCGAACGGCAGCCGGAGCTCGGAGGGTGGACGGCCCGCTTCGCCAAGCTCTTCCCGACCCGGCCGCCGTACCGGGAGCTCGAGCCCGTCCGCATCGACGAGCTCATCGGCGCCGTGACGGCCCATCCCCGGATCACCGTCCACACCGGCGCCGAGGTGGCCGCCGTGGCCGGCGAGCCCGGCGGGCTCATGGTCACCCTCGACCAGGGCGGCCGGCACACGGAGTTCCCGGCCGGCGCCGTCGTGATGGCCACCGGCTGGCAGCCCGACCTCTCCGTCCTCGACCGTCTCGGCGTGGCCGACATTCCCGACGTCGTGACCAACGTCGCCTTCGAGGAGATGGCCCGGTCCGGCGCCTTCGTCCGCCCCTCGGACGGCGGCCCGATCCGGAGCGTGGCCATCGTCACCCGGCCCCGGGCCGGGCTGGCGGAGGGCAACGGGCACGGCGCCGGCACCAACGGCGCAGGAGGCGACGACTTCTCCTTCGGCACCAACGTCTTGGACATGGCGTCGCTCAAGCACGCCGTCTACGCCTCCGAGGCCGGGGCCCGGGCCTACGTCATCTACGAGGACATGGTCACGCCCGGCCTCTACGAGTCGTTCTACCGCCGGGTGTCGGAGCAGCCCGGCGTGTACTTCACCAAGGGACGCGTCACCGGCATCGAAGCCGGCACCGGCAATCAGCTCCTCGTCCGCCTCGGCCGGTCCCTGCTCGGCGACGACGTCGGCCTGCCGGTCGACCTCGTCGTCCTGGCCACCGGCATGGTGCCGTCGACGGCCGACTCCGACGTCCTGCACCTCATGTACCTGCAGGGCCCCGGGCTGCCCACGGCCAAGTTCGGCTTCTCCGACTCCAACTTCATCTGCTTCCCCTACGAGACGAGGCGGACGGGCATCTACGCCGCTGGCACCGTGCGGGAGCCGATGGACGTCGCCTTCGCCGCCGAGGACGCCACCGGCGCCGCCCTCAAGGCGCTGCAGAGCCTGGAGCTCATCGGCAGCGGCCGGGCCACCCACCCCCGGGCCGGCGACCTGTCGCTCCCCGCCACCCGGTACCAGGGCTGCACCCGGTGCGGGCGCTGCTCGCAGGAGTGCCCCTTCTCGGCCATCGAACTCGACGGCAAGGGCTTCCCGGCCCTCAACCCCGAACGGTGCCGGCGCTGCGGGATCTGCATGGGCGCCTGCCCGGTGCAGGTCATCTCCTTCGAGGACTACAGCGTTGACCAGCTCTCGGCGGCGGTGAAGGCCATCGACTTCGGCGACGACCGTGACCAGCTCCGCATCGTGGCCCTGGCCTGCGAGAACGACGCCTATCCGGCCTTCGACCTGGCCGGCATCAACCGGCTGGGGTTCAACGCCGCCGTGCGGGTCCTCCCCCTGCGCTGCCTCGGCTCGCTCAACGTCGCCGTGGTGGCCGACGCCCTGTCGTCGGGCATCGACGGGATCATGCTGATGGGCTGCAAGTCGGGCGACGACTACCAGTGCCACTTCATCCAGGGTTCGGCCCTGGCCGCCAAACGGCTCGTCAACGTGAAAGAGACGCTGGAGCGGCTGACGATCGAGCCGGAGCGGGTGCTCCCCGTCGAGATCGAGATCAGCGAGTACGACCGGATCCCCGAACTGGTGGACGACTTCGTCGATGCCGTCCGCAAGCTCGGGCCCAACCCCTACAAGTTCTAGAAGGGCCTTGCGTATGACCCTCGAAGCGGAACGGAACGTGCCCCGGGAGGAGGCGGCACCGGACCTCGTCGTGGCCGACCCGACCGCGGTCGAACGGATGCTGGGCTACGGCGCGGCCATGCTGCGCCGCTGCTACCAGTGCGGGACGTGCTCGGTCGTCTGCCCCCGCACGCCGCTGGAGGAGGCCTTCCCCCGCAAGGAGATGGTCTGGGCCCAGTGGGGCCTCGAGGACAAGCTGCTGACCGACGGCGACGCCTGGCTCTGCTATCAGTGCAACGACTGCATCACCCACTGCCCGGTCGACGCCCGGCCCGGCGACGTGATGGCCGCCGCCCGCGACCTCCAGATGGAGGAGTACGCCGTCCCGCGGTTCATGAACCGCCTGACCCGCGACCCGAAGGTGCTGCCGCTGGCGGTGGCCATCCCGGCCGCGCTCGTCGGGCTGCTGGTGCTCGGAGCCACCGCCGGCGCCCCGGGGGCGGGCGTGTTCCCCACGGGCGACGTCCTCTTCAGCCGCTTCCTCGGCGACGGCTACGTCGACGTCTTCGCCATCTCGATCGTGGTCATCGTGGCCGTGCTGTCCTGGCTCAGCCTGAAGAAGTTCTGGGCCGGTCTCGAGAGCACCGTCCCCGCCGGCGAACCCCGGGCCCCGATGTCGGAGGCGCTTCGCAGCACGGTGGCCGACGTCTTCAGCCACCGCAACTTCAGCGACTGCAACACCGCCCATCCCCGGATGTGGGCCCACCTCGGTCTGTTCTACGGCTTCCTCGGTCTCACCGCCGCCACCACCGGCGCCTTCCTCTACACCGAGGTCTTCCCCCGGATCGGCATCCACCACCATCACAACGTCCTGTCGCTGCCGATCTGGGACCCGGTCAAGATCGTCGGCAACATCGGCGGCATCGCCCTGCTGGCCGGGCTGGCCCAGACGCTGTGGGTCCGGCTGAGCCGGCCGAAGGCGTCGGGCAAGTCGACATACTCCGACTGGTTCTTCTCCGGACTGCTCGGCCTCACGGCCCTCACGGGTTTTTTGACGGAGATCCTGCGCTACGGCCAGGTCCACACGGCGGCCTACGTCTCCTACGTCGTCCACCTCGTGTTCATCTTCGGGCTGTTCGCCTACTTCCCGTTCTCCAAGTTCTCCCACGCCATGTACCGGACAGCGGCCCTGGCCTTCAGCCGTCGCGTCGGGCGGGTCAGGGCATGACCGGCGGCCGGCCCCTACCAGTAGCGGGCCGTCTCGGGCAGCACCCAGCGGACCCCGCCGCGAGGCTCGGCGACGTCGCCGGCATAGCGGGGGATGACGTGGAAGTGGGCGTGCCCGATGGTCTGGCCGGCGGCCTTCCCGGCGTTGACGCCGAGGTTGTAGGCGTCGGGCGAGTGGCGCTCGTCGAGTGCCGCCCGGACGGGATTGACGAGGGCGACGACGGCCGCCTGCTCCTCGGTGGTGAGGGCGAAGAAGTCGGGTTCGTGGCGCCGGGGCACGATCAGCGCGTGGCCCGGACTGACCGGGAATCCCGCCGGAAAGGCGATGGCGAGGTCGTTTTCGGCCAGCAGGTCGCCAGCGCTGCGCCGCCGGCAGAAGATGCAGGCCCCGGAGGGGGCGGCGCCGTTGCCGTTCACGCTCTCCCGCGGGCGCTCAGGGCCTTGCACACCAGATCGCACAGCGGGCGGATCGTCGGGTCGGCCACGGAGTACCGCACCGTGCGCCCGTCACGCCGGCGGCCGACGATGTCGGCGGCCAGCAGCCGGCTCAGATGCTGCGACACGTTCGGCGCCGCCTCGCCCACCGCCCCGGCCAGCTCGGTGACGGTGATGTCGTCCCGTTCGAGCAGCACGTCGAGGATCCGGAGCCGCGTCGGGTCGGACAGTAGCGCGAACCGCCGGGCCACTTCTTCAACCAGCCCCGACGGAACGGTCACGGCATCACAGTACACGGATGTGCGCAATTGCGCAATCAAAATTAGGCAGTAAATTCCATCGGTATAGACATCAAATCCGCAGTGAGAAGGTCAGGAATATCGCCACCAGCGTTCTCATAAATCTCGAGGCTTCTCTCACGGAACAGCGGCCGGTGCGCTAGTCTGGATCGAGCTGCAAGGCCAGATGGGGGGCAGATACCGTGGCGCAAGGTCCGTCCTTACGGGTAAAGATCATCGCGGGGGTCGCCTCCGTCACGGTTGTCGCGGCCGGGGTCATCGGCTACAAGCTGACGCATAAAGGCCCGCCGTCATTCCGTCGCGGTGGCCAGTTCGCCGTGGCCGGCGCCCCGAGCTCGACGTCGTCGACCGAGGCGACCACCGACACGACCGGCGCGGCCACCACCGCCAGCACCGATCCCACCGCCACCGCTCCGGCCAGCTCGAGCACCACCATCACCACCGCCGCCGCGCACGCCCAGACCGGGGCGACCACGGCCACGTCCGGGCCGAGGGCCACCACCGCCACCACCCGGGCGGCCTCCGGGCCGGTGCCGGCGCCCACTCCGAGCCCCGGCCCCGCACATCCGGCGCCGGCGCCCCAGCCCGGCACCCTCGGGAAACCGGCGATCGGCACCTACACCTGGAACGTCGATGGCACCGAAGGCGCCTCCTTCGTGGGGAGCAGGAAGTTCCCGGACAAGATGACGATGGTGGTTCACAGCGGGGAGGGCCTGAAGCCCGACCAGCTCGTCTACGACCTGACGTACTCCGACAAGCACGCCGAGCGGGAGATCGTCGGATTCCGCAGCGATGGCGTCTACTTCGACTTCGAGGGCGGCTCGGTCACGTTCGGACCCCGGACCGAGACCAGCCAGGCCGACTACGACCCTCCGATCCTGGAGATCCCCTGGCCGCTCAAGGCGGGCTACACCCGCAGCGGCGTCACCAAGGCCAAGAACGGCGACGGGAGCGTCAGCCGCACCGAGGACTGGACGACCACCGTCGTCGATCAGGAACCGGTGACCGTCGGCGGCACCACCGTCAACGCCTGGAAGGTCCAAGTCGACCGGAAGTTCCGCCCCGGCGGAACCGACCAGGGCAGCCGGAGCCGCACCATGTGGTTCGACCCAGCCCGGAACATGTGGGTGAAGTTCGTCGAGGTCTTCCACGGCGAGCGGCACCAGGTCGGCTTCAGCTTCAACTACGACTCCAACGTCACCGCGGTGCTGGCCAGCTTCACCCCCTGATGCGCCGCGCCGCCGCCCTGCTGCTGGCCTTCGGGCTCTGCGTCGCCGGGGCGGCGTGCAGCAAGAAGAGCGGCTCGTCAGAGGGTGCGCTGTTGGAGCTGCGGCCGGTGCTGTCGTCCAACCCGCCGCCCTGTCCCAAGCCCAAGAAGGGCGAGCTCGTGCGCCAGAAGACGACCGACGGCAAGACGGAATGCCTCGAGCTCGGCCGCCCGGTGGTCGACGCCACGGACGTCCGCTCAGCCACAGTGGCGCAAGACCCGTCCGGGGACCCGGCGCTGTCGGTCGTGCTCGGCGGCGTCGGCAGCGCCGATCTCGACGGCTTCGCCCGGCGCAACCAGGGCAAGCGGCTGGCGATCGTGACCCGGGGCGAGGTGGTGAGCGCGCCGGTGCTGCAGTACACCTCGTTCGCCGGCCGGATCCAGGTCAGCGGGCTCTCCAAGGAGAAGACCGACGACCTGTTCAACCGCCTGAAGAAGCTGACCCAAGCGGGTTGACCCTCATTTCGGCAGAGGGGTGCAGGGCGGCGCCGGCCCGTCATCGTTGAGCTGCGGCCCGCACAGGCCGATGTTGGCCGTCTGCACCCGGCTCCACGCACCGCCTTCGGCGAAGAACCGGCCGGGCTCGGCCGCCTGGCCGGGCTGGAGGGTGCTGGAGAGGAACGTGCCCCGGTAGATGAAGAACCGCCACGACCCCGCCGCCGGCGCCGCCGGGCTCCAGCCCGACGCCACCCCGTCGGAGAAGACGTTGAGGAGCTTCAGGTGCTGGGCGAGGTCACCGCTCTTGGCCAGCGCGACGGCGATGGCCTTGCCGGCCATGTAGCCCCGCAGCCCGTCGATCGACGGCTGCTCGCCCGGGAAGATCGTCTGGACGAGCTTCGTGTAGACCAGCGATTCCCCGCTGTCCGGCGCCACCTCGCCCAAGACCTTCACGTCCCCCCGGCGACCGATCTTCGAGTCCCGCAGGAAGGCCTCGTCGAACGACCGGGAGGCGGCCAGCAGCGACGGGGGCCGGGCGACCTGCAGATCGGGGAGCGAGTCGAGGGCCGGGCCGAGAGTGGCGGGATCGGCGGCCAGGAAGCTGGTGACGTACTTGCTGGCGTCGACCGCCTCGGCGACCAGGGGCACCAGCGGCGTCCCGGCCTTGTGCCGCTGCACCACGACCTCGACGTCGTTCGTATTGGTCGACTTGAAGCCTTCTTCGACCTTGGCCGCCACCGCCGGATCGAGCGCCAGGGCCGCTTTCAGGCCGGCGATGATGCGGTCGGCGCCGGGATCGGAGTCCTCCACGAGGACGTCGACGCGCTTCGGCACGTCGGGCTCGGTCAAGGCGGTGCTGTGGGCCACGCTCCGACCCGCCGCCCAGCCTTCGGCGTAGGGGTCGCCGGAGAGGCGGAACACCCGGTCCCCGGCGACCGGCGGCGCCAGGGCGTCGGCCACGACGACCGGCATGTGCTTCTGCAGGATGCCGGCGGTCACCGCCGCCGTACGCCCGCAGGGGACGGCGAGGTCGGCGCCGGTGTCCTGCTCGGCCAGCTTCTCGGCCTGGGCCGGGTCGCCGGTGTCGTCGGAGGCATGGACGACGACCTTGCGGCCGCCCACGCCGCCCTTGGCGTTGACGAATCCCAGCGACAGCACGAGACCGAGCTCGAACGACCGGCAGCGGCGAGCGGCGGGCCCCGACAGGTCGCCGATCGCGCTCACCTCCCAGGCGGGGGCGCCCGGCGCCGATCCGGTGGCCACCCGCAGCGCCACCGGCGCCAGCGACGAGCTGCTGCCGATCTTGAGCGACGCCCGCCACACCCCGGCCGAGGGCAGGTTCACGTCGGTGCGCCAGACCCCGCCGGTCGGGGTGAGGGTGGCGGAGATGGGCTTGGCCCCGCAGTCGCAGACCAGCGACACCGACATGGTCTCCTGGGCGCCGGGTGCCGCCGCCGAAGGCTGCACGCCGCCGGCGGTGGCGGCCTCCACCGGATGGGCCAGCAGCGCCGTGAGCCGGTTGTGGCCCGGCGCGGCCGGCGAGAGTGCCATCCGCACCAGCCCGCCCCCGACGACCGTGTTGGCGAAGGCCGGCCCGGCCAGCACGCTGCCCTTCTGCGCCGGGAGCGGCTGGCCCCGGCCCTGGGCCACGCCGACCAGCGTGGCGGCGAAGACCAGGACGGCGACGCCGAGGACGGCCTCGACCCGCAGCAGCGAACCCACCGGCCTCGACGGCCTCGTCGTGAGTGCCGACACCACGCCGCGGGCCCGGCGTCCGCCGAGGGCGCGCCCCACGAGCGCGCCGAGCACGAGCATGGCGGCCACCAGCACCCACTTGGCCAGCAGGTATCGGCCGTAGGCCGACCAGAGCAGGAAGTACTTGTGCTGCACCTCCCGCACCGAGGCGATGACACCGGTGGCGATCACCACCACGGCGGAGATCGCCGCCACCGGCCGGAAGGCGGCCGCCGACGTGCGCCAGGCGTTGGGTCGCGCCGAGGCGTCGACGCCGGCGATGGCGTAGGCCAGCACGGCCAGCCCACCGACCCACATGGCGGCGGCGGCCAGGTGCGCCCCCTGGGCGACGATGGCCGCCGCCCGGGCGGCGGCGGCGTTGATGGCGGTGACGTGGCCCCCCACCGCCTCCGCCCCGAGGAAGAAGGCGCCGGCCAGGCCGAGGTACTGGTCCTGGCGGGGGCCGGGCTTTCCGGTGAGGCCGGGGATGCCGGTCACGACGACGCCCGCCAGCCGGGCCAGGGCCAGCCCGCCGGTGCTGGTGGCCAACAGGATCGACATCCGGGCCCCCCCGGCGCCGGCCCCGGCGGCGGCGATGACACCGCCGATGGAGCCGATCAGCGTCAGCACCCAGCCGAGGCGGGCCAGCTGCGTCCACCGGCGGGACACCGTGTCGGCGACCTCGGCCTCGAGCCGACCCCGGAGCCGGCTCAGCAGGACGGCGCCGCCGACCAGCAGCGCCGCTCCGAGCAGGCCGAGCCAGCGGAGGGCGATGCGGAGCGGCCCGTCCGACGCCGCCGACTGGCCGGCCGGGCCGCCGGTGGCGCTCAACAGCTCGGCGTGGCGGGGCGGGGTGCCGTTGGGCCCGTCAACGCCGAAGGTGAAGTCGCCCGACGAGCTGTGCCCGTCCTCCCCGAGGACGGACCAGCGCACCCGGTAGACGTCGCCGCCCAGCGCCCCCTTGATGTCGGCGGCCAGCCCGGGCCCTTCCTTCGGCACGTGCAGCGGCCCGAGGGCCACCGGGTGGCCGTCGCCGTCCTCCAGGCGCATCGACGAACCTTCGAGCACGACCTTCTCGGTGAAGCCGATCTGGATCGAGGCCGGCGGGTTCCGCAGCGCCACCCCGGGCCCGGGCACGGTCTGGACGAGGTAGGGGTGCGCCCAGGCGGGGGTGGCAAAGAGCGTCGGGAACAGCAGAACGAAGAAGCCCAGGAGCGCGAGCACGGCCACGGCGTGCCGCCGTGGCCGTGCCCTGCTGATCATCGCCGTCACGGTTGGAAAGTCTCCCTCATGTTCCTCTGGAACTGAGATCGCCCCCCGGCCGTGAGCAGCGCTCCCGAGTTCGTTACCCTATTTCGCAACCGCCTCCGGGGTCACGAAGACCATGGAGTGTGGCTTGTAGAAGCCGGCGCCAGGGTGGCCCGGCCAGTCACTGCGGTTGAAGTCGATACCCAAAGAGCCGTTGTACTCGTCACGGAACTGCTTGTCGTAGCTGAGTTCACCGGTCTGCGGGTTGACGTTGAGCATGTAGCAGCGGTGGTTGCCGTCGTAGCCCGTCCGGGCGACGAAGTAGTCGCAGAAGATGCTCCGGGTCGGCGCCCCGCTCATGGTCAGGTTGTGGTTGTCGATGGCGCCCCAGTGCGGGCCGCCGGAGGTGTTGTCGTCGACGGTGATCACGCCGGCCAGCGTCGGGCAGTCATCGGCGTCGCCGTGGCCCTGGCCGATCTCCCGGCCGCTGGTGATGTTGCAGTCCACCGTGCCGGTGTCCGTGGCGTGCTTGATCAGCTTCTCGACGTTGATCACGTAGATCATCTTCGGCGTGCCGTTGTCGTAGGTGTTGGTCGAGCCGGGGTTCCGGCCGCCGACGGCCCGGAACAGGAACCGGTTGTCGGGGGTCACCTGGTGCCAGGCGCCGCCGGCGCAGGCACCCGGCTCGTTGCTGGAACCGGCCCCGGCACCGCGGACGTCACGGCCCGTCACCTGCATCTCGGCCATGCCGTCGTCCCAGACCTGCTTCCACTGGCTGGAGGAGTCGGGCTGGACGTTGGTCATGTCGGGCAGGAAGAAGATCCCACCGCCGCACATCGAGCCCGAGAACATCCCCCTGGCCGGGGCGTAGGTCTTGGCCCCTTCCATGATGCCGATGTTGTCGTGCGCCGGGTTCGGCGTGTTCTTCACGCTCTTCGGCATGTGGGCCACCGAGATCAGCTTCGGCGCGCCGGCGTTGCTGATGTCCCAGATCCGGACCGTCGGCCGGAAGGCGTGCTGCTCGACCGTCTTCAACGGGTCGGAGCCGAGCTCCCGGGCGTCGGCGTAGTCGTCGGTCACCATCCGGTTCAGGTCGGGACGGGCCTGGATGCCGTGCGGGTTGCCGCAGGTGCCCATCGGCCGGCCCTCGATCGGGGTGCACGGCTCGGGGATCCCGTTGGGGTTGCCCCGGAAGACGGCCCCGACCTGGCTGGCGGCCGTCTCCGACTCCTGGACCATGCCCTTGGCCGAATCCGGCTTGAACACGACCACCGATCCGGGCGAGCCGCCGTAGTTCGGCTCCCCGGCGGTCATGTAGGTACCGAGGGCCCGATCACCGGCGAAGTCGTAGGCGTCGGGGAAGGCGCCGATGGGGTTCTCCTCGCCGCGGACGATGTTCTTCAGCGTGATCTGGGGGATGTCGCTCACGTCCCAGATCGACGTCAGGTCGGTGAAAAGGTGGCCGGCCACGATCGGCTGGCCCGGTTGCCACTCGTACTGCATGTGGTGCGGTTCGCCCTCCACGCCGAACGGCGGCGGCACCTCGACAAAGTTGACGACCTTGCCGTAGTCCTTGTTCGGAGCGCCGCTGACGTCGTTCTTCCGGACGTCGACCACGACCATGGCGTCGAGGCCGCCCATCCACTGCTTGCTCCCGACGTTGATCAGACCGGTCGGGCTGATCGCGCCCTGGTTGACGAAACGCATCCAGTCGTTGCCGCTCATGTCGCCGATGTTGTTCTTACCGGACCACACGACGGCGTACTCGGGCTTGCTGAAGGGCGCAGCCGTGCCCGCCGCCTCCGCAGCCTTGAACTGGGCGATGGCCAAGTTCCGGGTTTGCAGAGCGCCCGGGATCAGGTTCTGCGTGACCTTGGGTACGTCGTTAGTTCTGTTGATGGCGTCGGCGCGCTGACGGGCGGTCGTGAGCGCCGAAGCCACGGAGTTCGATTGTGAGCTACCGCTGGACACACCGGGATAGACAGCCAGCAGCGCGAGCGCGGCCAGCACGACGATCCCCTTTCTGGTCCCGCCTCTGAAGGTCCTCATGCATTTCCCCCTGAGCTACGTGATTGCTGCGTTTGAAAGCGCATTCAGTTGGTGCAGAGAGGGGGTTCGCCCTGCGACGCGACAACGGCTTGGCGAGCAAGCTTGACCCCGCCACGCCGCCGAAAAGACGCGCCTGATACTCGCCCCGCCGCCGGTCCGGCCCGAGACCGCGCATGACGCCAGGCCGAAATTGATTCAAGCCTGTGCGCAACTGAGCAACGCTCAGAGGCCGAACGCGGCGGCGTCCCTTCAAATCCCCCCCTCGAGAAGCCAAATGGCTTCAATGCAAGTGTTTAGCCACGGCCTCTCACAGTGTCAAGGGTCGAGGATATTCGCATGTCCGCACGTCCTAGGTGACCCTCAGGATCACCGGATTGGCGCCGGACATTTGCGTGAAGGGTTTGTCTATAACAACGCCGGGAATTGTCGAGAGACCGCCCGGTCTAGGCGTTGAAGCGCACGAGGGCGAAGTCGGCCTCGCTCTGGCCGACGGCGACGATCTTCCCGTCCCGCTGGAGAGCGAGGGCGTGCACCCGGTCCTCACGGCCCCCGAAATCGAAGGTCGCCACGCCCTTGCGCCCGAAGGAGGGGTCGAAGTGGCCGCCCCGGTCGAACCGGAAGACGGCGAAGTCGGCGTTGTCGGCCTCGGCCGTCTGGCCGCCCGCCACGACCATCCCGTCGGGCTGGAGCACGAGGCTCGAGATCCGCTCCGAGTTCGTGCCGAGGTCGTCGATGGCGAAACCCTTGCCGGTGTTGCCGAAGCCGTGGTCCAGCCGGCCGTCGGTGCGGAGGTGGGCCAGGAGCAGGTCGCTGCGCTGCTCGCCGTTGGTGTAGCCGCCCGCCAGCAGGCTGCCGTCGGGCGCCAGGGCCAGGGCCAGGATCCGCTCATCGAGGGAGCCGGCGTCGAAGACGACCTTGCCGGCGTCCCCGAAGGACCCGTCGAGCAGCCCGTTGGGCATGTAGCGGGCCAGCGCCAGGTTGTCGGCGCCGAAGAGGACGCCGGGGCCGCCGCCGGTGTTGGTGTACCCGCCGAGCACGACCTTGCCGTCGGGCTGGAGGACGATGGCGTAGGGCTCGTCGTAGGACTCTTTGCTGAAGTCGGTGGTCGTCACGCCGGCGATCCCGAACATCAAATCACGGGATCCGTCCGGCATGAGCCGGGCCACCATGAAGTCACCGTGGGGCCGGAGCGTGAAGACGTCTTCGAACGTGACGCCGGCGGCCACGATCTTCCCGTCCGGCTGGATGGCGATGCCGTGGATGATGTCGGCGGTCATCGCCCGCATGGAGAGCGTCACCAGCCCGCCGTGGCCGAACGTCTGGTCGAGCGTCCCGTCAGGGTTGTAGCGGACGAGGGCGAAGTCCTTGCTGCCGCTCACGTCGCTCACCCCGGCAACGACGATCTTGCCGTCGGGTTGCAGCGCCAGGGCGTAGGCCCAGTCGTAGGAGTGCCCGAAGTCGGTGAGGACCACGCCGTGGTTGCCGAACGTGGGGTCGAGCTGCTGCGTCGCCGTGTAGCGGGCCACGGCGAAGTCGTAGGTGCCCTTGGCGTCGCTGACCCCGGCGGCCACGATGCGCCCGTCCGGTTGGAGGGCCGTGGCGTAGGCCCAGTCGTAGGTGCCGCCGAAGTTCGTCCGGAGGGCGCCGTCGACGCCGAAGCTGGCGTCGAGCGTGCCCGGGGAGGCGCCCGCCGGCGGCGTCGCCAGCACCAGGAGCGCCAGCACCGGGACGGCGCCGAGGACGGCGCGCCCGAGCCGGGTCTTTCCGAGCCAACGACGACCGAACACGCGCCCGCGGGACGACCTCGCCACCTGACCCTCCAAACCGTGAGGCCCCCTCGGGGCCCAATTGTTAGCAGAGGGCGGAGTGGTTGACCATTTCGGTCGAAAATGTGAGCAGGCGGCTCCCGACGGTGGCCCGGCCCTACCCGGCGGACGCCGGTTGTGCCGTCGCCCGGCGCCGGCGGCGGCGGCTCAGCCGGAACAGGACGGCGCCCGAGGCGAGCAGCCCCGCCGGCACCGCCAGCCGACGCACCCCGCCGGGGGCGCTGGCGGCGCCGGTCGCCGCCGGTCCGGCCGCCGGCTCCGAACCCGGCTGGTCCAGCCAGGCCCGGGCCCGGGCCTCGTCGTCGAAGAGCTCGAAGCTGTCGAAGCGGGCCAGCCCCAGCACGACCTTGGCCATACCCCGCATGAAGCCGTTGGCCCCGAACAGCGCCAGCTTCTGGAGCGGGTACTTCTTCATCGTCCGCAACACGAAGAACCCCGCCGCCGGCGTGCCCTTCGACATCGCCGACATGTTCATCAAGATCCGGAAACCGTCGTAGCCGGCCACCACCCGGTCGACCTCGTCACACATGGCGACCGCAATCGGCTTGCGCACAAGGCGGATCTGGGCGTCGACCCGGACGAGGCCGTCGCCCTCGTCGGTGACCTGGTAGCTATCCATGGCCGAGAACGGTAGACGACGCCGTCGGCGGGTCACCAGCGCCACCACGGAGCCGGTGCCGACGACCGGAGCAGGCCGGCGGCCCGAGCGACCGGAGACCAGCCCGAGGACCGCGCCAAAACCCACGGGGTCCCGGTTGAGAGAATGGTGGCGATGGTGTCGAACGGAGCCGAACCCAACGAACCGACGGAACCACCCGGGCCGCCCGAAGCGGCGGGCGCCCGACCGGCGTGGTGGCGGCGTCCGCCGGTCATCGCCGCCGCGGCCGCCGTCGTCATCGTGGCCGGCGTGGCGGCGGCGCTGGCGGGCGGCGGCGGGGGGTCGAAGTCCGGCTCGACGTCCGGCGGCGGGTCGTCGACGACGACGCTGGCCGGGGCCGCCGGCGGTGAGGCCGGCAGCGGCACCGGCCTGAGCGGCGGCGGGTCCGCCGGCGGTCCGTCGGGCGGCGGGGCGGCGACGGGTACCTCGTCACCGGGCGGCGCTGCGGCCGGCACCGGGGCGGCGGCCACCACGCAGCCCAGGTCGGGCGCGGCGACCGGGCCGGGCATGCTGGCCTACGCCAGCCGGGCCTTCGGGGCGCCGGGCATCTTCGTCCTCTCGGGCGACGGGACGGGACCGAGGCTGCTCACCACGGCGCAGGGCGAGTACAACACGCCGGTCTGGTCGCCCGACGGCACCCGCATCGCCTTCGCCAGCCGGCGGTTGAACAACACCGACGTCTACGTCATCGGCGCCGACGGGAAGGGCGAGCGCCGCCTCACCACCGACCCGGGGGAGGACTTCGACCCCTCCTGGTCGCCCGACGGGAAGCGCATCGCCTTCACCGGGCACCGCACCAACGGCACCCATGTCTACGTCGTGGACTCCGACGGAGGCGGCGAGCGGCGGCTGACCGACACCACCGACGAGGACCTCGGCCCGGCCTGGTCCCCGGACGGCAGCCGGATCGCCTACACCCGGAACACGGCCGCCGGGTCGGCGATCTGGGTCATCAACCCCGACGGCACCGGCGCCCGCGCCGTCGAGAGCCCGCCGGGGCAGAACATCTCCCCGGTGTGGTCGCCCGACGGCACCCGCCTCGCCTTCGTCAGCACCCGGGCCGGAGGAGAAGCCGCTCACATCTTCGTGGCCGACGCCGACGGGTCGGGGCAGAAGGAGGTGAGCCCGGCCGCCGGCGACGACGTCTCGCCGTCCTGGTCGCCGGACGGGCGCCACCTGGCCTACATCAGCCAGCGCAACGGCGACCGTGACGTCTACATCGTCGACGCCGACGGCCGAAACGACCACGTCGTGGCCCCAGAACGCAGCGAGGAGACCACGCCGGTGTGGTCGTCCGACGGCGTCCACGTCGCCTTCGTCTCCGACCGCGACGGCCTCCGCCACATCTACGTCGTGGCCGCCGACGGCTCCGGCCTGCGCCAGCTCAGCCCGACCCCCGGGCCCGACTTCGACCCCCGGTACCGGCCGGCCCGCTAGCCGGTCCGGTCAGGTCCGGCCCCAGGCGAAGTACTCGCCGGACAGGGCGTGGCGCTCGACCTCCAGGCCCGGGACCAGGGCCTGCAGGTGGCTCCAGGGCTCGGAGAAGCCGTCGAAGGTCGTCACGTAGTCGCTGGTGACGTACCAGACGAGCAGGTTCATGGCCGGCGCCCACCAGGGGGCCCACATCGGGCCCACCGCGGCCACCCGGCCGCCCGGCCGGAGGCTCGACACGACGGTTTCCAGCGCCGGGCGGGACCGGAGGACGTCGTGGGTGAAGCAGAAGAGGGCGGCGTCGAAGGTGTCGTCGGCCCGGAGTCGCTCCTCGGCGAGACCCAGCCGGAGGTCGACGTTGCGCCACCCCGCACGGGCCACCCGCTCGCCGGCCCGGCCCAGCATGTCGACGCTCGGTTCCACGCCCACCAGCCGTCCCGTCGGCCCGATGCGGTCGAGGATCTCGGCGAAGCAGAGCCCCGTGCCGCACCCGACATCGACGACGGCATCGCCCGGTTGCAGGTCGAGCAGGTTCACGACCCGGGCCCGGTCCTCCGCCGCCCAGTGCGTGAGCAGGTCGTAGTCGTCGGCGTGGCGGGAGTAGAGCGCCCGGGCGGCTTCCACGTCGGGTCTTCCCCGCGACGTCGGAGGCGTCGGCGTGCCGGCCATTCCCACCTTCCCCAGGTCGGGGTACGTGAACGCTTACCCTGATGGGTAAAGCTGGAGCAACGTGCCCACCAGCGAAGCCTCCGATCCTACGCCCGTCTCCGACGAGGCGGCACCCCGGCTGTGGCCGGCGGCGACCTCGGTGGCGCCGGTCACCGTCCCGCGGCAGCGCCTGCGGTCGCATTCGCTGCGCCTGTCCGACGGGCACCGCGTCGGCGTGACCGCCGGGGGCCGGGGGATCCCGCTGGTCGTGGCCCACGGGTTCTCGTTCGCCGGGGGCCTCTACGTGCAGTCGCTGTCTCGGCTGGCGTCGATGGGCTTCCGGGTGCTGGCCGTCGACCTGGCCGGCCACGGCGGCACGGCCGGCCTCGGCGTCCGGGCCTGGGACCTCGACGCCTACCGCCGGTTCCTGGCCCAGGTGCTCGACGAGCTCGGCGTCGAACGGGCGGTGTTCTGCGGCCACTCGCTCGGGGGGCGGCTGCTGGCCGACCTGGTCGCCGCCGAACCCGACCGGGCGATCGCCCTGCTGCTCGTCGACGCCGCCGTCGGCCGGGCCTGGGACGACCTCGCCGCCTTCGCCTGCTGGAACCCCGCCCTGCTCGGCGTCGTCGGCGCCACGCTGACCGTCGACACACTCCACACGCTGTTCATGACCGGCGACCAGGGTCTCAAGCTGCAGGGCCTCGCCGTTCCCCAGGCGGTGACCAACGCCTTCGCCCCCTGGCGGCTGGTGGCGCCGGCGCTGTCGGTGCTGCTCTCGGCCGGCAGCGCCGCCACGCTGCAGCGGCTGAAGGAGGCCGCCGTGCCGGTGTTCGTCCTCCACGGCGAACGGGACCAGGTCGTGCCCCTGGCCGCCGCCCGCGACGCCGCCCGGCGGGCCGGGGGCGGCCTGGTGCTGGTGCACGGCGCGGCCCACTCCTGGCTCCTGGAGGACCCGGCGACGCTGCGCTCGATCGTGGCCGAACTCCTGGGGGACGGGCTGGGTCAGGCCTGCCTGCGGGCCATCGCCGGCGCCGGCCTGGACGCCGGCACCGTGAGCCTGGCCGACATGGAGCGGGCGTTCTACGCCCCCGACGCCCTGGCCCTCCGGCTCGGGCCGGCCGCCGGCCGGGAGGAGGTCCGCCCGGGCCAGGCGCCCCGGTTCAGCTGGTCGCGCGTCGCCTGATCTCGGCCGCCACCACACCGGCCTCACGGTCGCCGAGAAGGATGAGGTAGTGGTTGGTGTCGGGCACCTCGCTCACCGCCAGGTGGGGAAGGAGCGCCCGGGCGTCGGCGATGGCCTCGGCGGGGAGCAGGGGGCGTTTTTCGTTCTGCAGGCCCCGGGCGGCCCAGAGGAGGGAGCTGCGATCGGGGAGGGCGTCGAGCGCCTTCCGGGCGGCGTCGCCGTCGAGGAGGTCACGCCCGTCCCCCTGGACGGCGGCCTTGGAGACCCGCGACCGGTACACCGCCTCGCCGTTGGCGGTCTTCGGCGGGCCGAGGTCGTAGTCGACGTAGTCCTCGATGTCGTCGGTCCATTCGGCCGGGGCGAAGGCGGGGTGGTTCCGCCAGAAGTCGCGGTAGGCGTCGACCGACGGGAACGTCATGTCGAGCCGGGCCAGGCCCGGGCCGAGGACGGCGGCCAGGAGCGTGTCGGGGTCGATCCCGGGCGGGACCGGAAGCGGCAGCCCCCCGTCGACCATGACTGCGGCCGAGAGCCGGTCGGGGGCGGTGGCGGCGAACCGGGCGACGATGTAGCCGCCCATCGAGTGGCCGGCCACCACGGCCCGGTCGCAGCCGGCGTGGTCGAGGACGGCGACGAGGTCCTCGACGTGGACGCCGAGGCTGAAGGGCCCGCCGACCGCCGAACTCTCCCCCCGGCCCCGTAGGTCGGGGGCGAGGACGGTGGCGGTGTCGCCGAGGTGGCGGGCCACCCCGGCCCACGACCGGTGCGAGCCCGTGATCCCGTGGACGGCGAGGACGACGGGAACCTCAGGGGTGCCGGGCGGGGGCCCGGCCACGCCGACGTGCAACGTGCCGCCGGCGACGGGAACGGCCAGAGCGGTATGGAAGGGCTGCGCCATGCGGCCCAGCCTGTCACACCGCCAGGGTGGTGGTGCTAGGCGCGGCGCTCGATGACGTGCCGGCGCACGGCCATCGAGGTGGCCGGGCTCGACAGCTCGAGGTTCTCGACCGCCAGGTCGGCGACCACCTCGGCGCCGAGCTCGGTCCGCAGCGTCTCGTCGTGCAGGATCTGGAAGAAGCTCTCACGCATGTTCCGCCCCTCCGGTGCTTCTGTGGGCCGAAGCTGTGCGGCCCCCAGGCATTCATCTCGGACGGAGGGCGCGGTGACTTGAGCTTGTTTTAAAGGAGTTTCGCGACTTCGGCGGCAAGTGCCCGGAACGCCCGGCCTCGGTGGGAGACGGCGTGTTTCTCGACCGGCAACAGCTCGGCGAAGGTCCGCCCGTCCCCCTCGGTGGGGATGAAGACCGGGTCGTAACCGAAGCCGCGCTCCCCCTTCGCCTCGGTGGCGATCACCCCGTCGACGTCGCCGGTGGCGGCCAGCTCCCGGCCGTCGGGCCAGCGGACGATCGCCACGGTCTCGAACCGGGCCCTGCGCCGCTCCGGCTCCACCCCGGCCAAATCGGCCAGGAGCTTGGCGACGTTGTCGGCGTAGGTGGCGTTCTCGCCGGCGAAGCGGGACGAGAACACGCCGGGGGCGCCGCCGAGAGCGTCGACGAGGAGGCCGGTGTCGTCGGCCACGGCGGGCTCGCCGGCGGCGGCGGCGATGGCGGCCGCCTTGAGCCGGGCGTTCTCCAGCAGCGTCGCGCCGGTCTCCTCCACCTCGGGCACGGACGCCGG
>Ga0070741_10005275_pt1 | contig 28877 bp, 24 predicted proteins | sample Coa_R1_4_FD_66440 | JGI IMG/M metagenome (GOLD analysis project Ga0070741, IMG submission 66440) | Surface soil microbial communities from Centralia Pennsylvania, which are recovering from an underground coalmine fire - Coalmine... | ecosystem: Environmental > Terrestrial > Soil > Unclassified ... | reverse complement strand
CGCTCGCAGCTCGCTGCCGACCACCCGCCGCGCAGCCTGAGGCGAGCCGGTCCGCCACCCCAGCGGCCCCTACGCCGGTGCGCTGTCGCGCGCAAGAACGGGGATGCCGGAGGGCTTACGTTCAAGTCCCTCAGCCGGCATCAAAATAATTCCTGCAGGTTCAACGGCTTAGCAGTTCTTTTCTGGATCGCGCGGCCAAAAGAACCGTTGGTCTGTGGGAGTTTTGTGGGACCCCTCCGGTTTCACTCGAAGGCGTTTATACGGTTGCGGCAGATCTCAAGCATGCCAGCAATCACGTTGTTGGGGTCGACCGTTCGCGCGATCTTCTCAGGCAGAGCAACCCGCTCTACGGCGACTTTCATCGCATGGAGCATGCTGTCGGTGGCGGCATCTGCGTCGGTAACCGTCAATCCCGCATTCACCGCGAGCGCCCGAATATCAGCCCGGCGGACGTTGTCATCCCTGCCGTTCAATTTCAGGGCCATCCGATCGTGTTTAAGGTTTGGGAATACTCGCGTCGTTACCGCGTCATAGAGCGGCGCCATGTGAACGCTGCGAAAGCTATGGTCACCGGGTTCCGCGATCTTGAGAAGCGCCATGTTCTTGAGATGCATGTCGCCGTCTGCGATGAGCCACGCGAAGAGGGCACGTCTCACAACGGTGAGGATGTCGTTCTTCGAGTCGGTCGAGAGCGGCCGGACGGCGCGCGTAACCCTCTCCATCGTTGCGTCATACTTCGCGCTCGGCGATAAGTCCAACACGGAGCAGAGATCTTCGAGGGCTAGCATCCTTCTGTCGTCTGTACTTTCGCGGATGTCGAAGCGCTCGACGAGTAGAGCCGGTGGCATGCCGTCAGGCATCGGGATCAGGGCTACGGTCGGCGCTGTCAAGCCGGCCGAGTGACCTAACATCATGGCAGTCCACTCAACCAGCGGGAGGGCACCGTAGCCGCCGGTGCCTGCAGGCTTCAGGATGTGCGTGAAAGGCTTGCGGATGCTGGGCGACACGATGCCGTTGGGCTCAAGAAACATAGGTGCCTTGATCTGGACACCCGAGAGTCTCGGTGTTTCGGGGCTTGCGTAGATCCGCGCCAAGTTCTTCTCGAAGCTTGCTTCAATGTCCGTCCGACCCGGACCGTTGTAGCGGCCCGTAAAAATTCCATCCTCGCTGAAAGTTTCCAGCCGCGTCAGGAGAACGTCCGCCGGAAGGGCAGCCAGTTCCGCTTCGCTCTGGGCAATGGTGATGTTTGACATGTAGCGCTTGCCGGATCGCAGCGCGGCACGTTCGTCTTTATCGTCGAGCACCTCTTCAAGCCAGCCCTCAGGCAATAAAGAGACGATGAAGGGGGGCAATTTCCCAGGGGTCGTTTGTCGGATGAGCGGTGGTCCAGCGAGATCCGCAGGCTTCCATCGCCATTCGAAGCCGTCATGGGTCAGGTGTCCGATCGGGGTGCCATGCCAGGCGACGATCAGGTCGAGCGCGGCCTCATTCTTCGTTGCCGCCGCCACGGGCTGTTGCATCAGATAGCGCTCGGCTGCTTCGCCCTCGCGGTACCACTGATTTTCGCGAGCGAGCGCCCAGATCGAGTCAGCCGCGCCACTAGGGTTTCCATATTCCTCGATCAGGCGTGTGGCAATCGCTGCGCGCATAGTCGTGTCAAGGGAAGCCGCATGCTCGCTGCGCAAGCGGAAGGCTTCGAGGAAGCGCTGGCGCATGGAGGAAACCGGAATCCGAAATTCACCCAGGCCGTCGTCTACCACGGCGTCCCCGACACTGGGATGAGGAGGGGCTTCGTTTTGAACGATTTCCAGCGACCGCAGACGGGTGCGCTGGTTCCGGCGCCCACTGAGGTACAACCGGCCGTCCGAGGTCGGCCCGAGCAGGGCGGCGCTCGCCGCAGAGAGGTACGCGTTCGGATACAGGTACTGGGCGATGCGGATGGCATGCCGGCGAACGAGCTCATCGGCATTGTCTGCGGCATCCACGTAGATGCCGCGCATAAGCTGGAGGAGCTTGCCTGCCTCAGCCTGATAGTGAGCCTTGGCCTTATCTATGGTCTCGCCAACGAGGTAAAGGGCCATGGCCGTGCCTTAACTGTCTCGTATTTCAGATACGAGAAAGTTAAACTATTCAGCGCGCGACGTCCAGCTTGGATTAACTTTCGCGCATCTGAGATACGGGACAGTTCATGCCAATCGAAAGGCCGACCGGATCATCTCACGCCATCTGCATTAGTTTCTTTATTATCAATAAGTTGCGATGCTTCTATTGCGAGTTGCACGCCCGGGAGTCGGCGGCCGATGGATTCTACGGCCTGCCGCTGATCAGCCGCACGAGCTTGCGCCATTCAAAATCTCTGGCTCTCCGCCCGGGCGGAAGGACTGGGTGTCGGCTGGGTTTCGATTTGAGCCGCGCTCGCTCGCCGCCTTGCTGGGCTTTCCGCCCGAGGCACGGCCGATCGCAGTGCTGTGCCTCGGGCACGTGGAGGCATTCGATCCGGCGCCACGCCTCGCGATCGAGGGCTGGCGGCAGCCCCGGCCACTCACCGACATGTTGTCCGAGAATTGCTGGCCGGAGGGCGCCGGGTGAGCCTGGGGCTGCACCGCATCGTCCGCCTCACTGCGCAGATCACGTAAACCCTTTCCCTTTTTTGGGTGAGGAGGATCGCAGCGTCGCTATCTCCGGGTTTACGATGCCGCGCCGCGAGCGCGCCATCGCGACCGCCGGCCGCTGAAGCTCGCCGTGCGCAGGCGGGCTCGGGTTGCATAGACGTCGGTATTGGAGGCCACCCGCCGTGGCTCCTGTCACGGATCTGAAAACCACGGGACCGTGTTAGCGGCGGTCACGCAGAGCTTGGCAGGCTGTTCCCTGGATGGTCATTCACGGCACTTTCTCACCCGACCCTTCTCTGCGCCGCAATACATAACCTGCCACACTGAACTATTCGAGAAATACCCACCGTGAGCGGACTCCGGCCACTCCAGCAACCATGCCCAGTGCGTAGCGTTTTTAACAAAGACGTCCGCAATTTTTACGCCGTACGCGCCGTCACCCATCATTGGATTCAGATACCAAGGCGGGATGTGCCACGTGAGAAGATCGTTACTATCGTTGAAGGACACCACCGCCAGCTCGGCTTGTGGTCGCAGCGCCGCACGTTCGGCGAGAAGCCGCATGAGCGGGTCCGCTTGAGGGCCTGCTGGAAGCCCGAAAAGGCGCTGTTGAGGAACGTTCACGGGAGCATCGATAGGCACGTGCGCCATTCCGAGCATCGTCAATTGGTTCGCCATCATGTAAAAGCCGACAGTTTGCTTCACCATGGCTTTAGCGTCATCCGGAGCATTAGTCCAGGCCTTTTCGTAGCTGCTTGGAATGAACTCCGGATACTCTATATGTGCTCGCTGCGGATCCATCAAATTGAGCAGCGTGTCATAGAGCAACCTGCTGCCGAGACTGTGCGTAACAAAAATAAAGTGGCCAGGCCGGACATCGGCGGGCCACTCGCACGGACCGCCAGGGTTGTCCTTGTAGCCTCCACCGGCGATCCTGCAGAGCGCCACGGCCATTCCGCGTTGCATGGCTTGTCCGTAGACGCCTGCGTAAATAACTGCGTCCGCAAGATCGCGGTCCAGTATGGACCACTTGAGACTCGAATTTATTGCAAGCCGCGGAGGCGGCAGGAACCCGGAATACGCCGGTACCTGCTTGCCAATCTGATCCTCGGGGTCTTTGGAGCAAAGGGTCACATCCTTGTACGCGGCGGCCGAGAACACCGCCGTCTTCGCTGCGTCATAGCCCAACAACGTATTCTTTATCCAGCGAGTCATCGGGGACCATGTAACTTCCACCGCTCGAACGCTGGCCGCCGCGGTTTCCCCTGGGATCCTCCACTTATAGCTCCTCTCTCTGAGAAGCACCATGTTTAGCGCAGAATCAGCCGTCTTATCCCCAACACCCAGCTCACCAGCAGTGATCTGCGTATCCTGTGGTGCGCCGTCAGCGGTGAGTCCAATGGCGCCCATGACTGCGGGATTGAGCCACGGCACGCCGTCCGCCACTTCGGAGTTGTCATTTCCCAACGCGTAGCCACGGCAGTGGTCAGACACGCCATGCACAAAGACCAGTGTTATGGGATCCGCATCTTTACCCAAAAGCTCATCAAGAGGTGCGACCGATCCGGTTTGAGCGTCCGGTCCATCAGTGGGGTCGTAGACCTTCACGAACGTGCATGCCGACAGCTGCAAGGCGACAAGCGCGCTGACCACCACCGCTATTTGCAGGCGGCTCTTCATCTAAAATTCCCGCGACATTTGGACATTCTGGGCATCCCGACGCTTTGTGACCCAAGGGCCTTCGCGTTGGATTCCTCGATACAGCTCACCACGCCTTATTGCAGCGCGCCCTGAGACCTGATCCACGCAAGTACCTGACCGTCTGTGCGCACATAAATCCCCCCATCGCCACAGGGCCTTGCACCGGGAGTACTGACGGACCGGGAAGTCGTACCCGCCAAGTAGTCTTGACCTAGTGAGTCTCTGATGAATACCGGTCCGCCGCTGTCACCCTTGCAAGTATCCCTATTCAGGAGAGGGCTGCCGGCGACCAGCTCAAATTGCGGGTTGCAGCCATAGTACGCCCCATCCGTAGCTAACTGCCCGCCAATGGATACGTGACCACTGCAATCACTCGACGCGACCGGTATGTCGACCATCATCTTTTGTCCCACGTAATTGAGCTCCGTCAACCCGAAGCCGACCGCGCGGACCACCTTGGTGGCGTCTATCATCTGGGTTGGAGCAAACGGTGCAGGAAGGACGTTAGCATCAAATGGCGTTTGCATGAATAGCACGGCAATGTCCGCGGCAGCCGTTACCGGGCTTGTACATGCTTTCATCGCGACCCCGCGTGCGACCTTGTAGGGAATCGCCTGATCACTGTAGGCGGACCCTACATAGACGTCCTCGTCTACTCCGGCGCAGAAGCAATGCTGCGCGGTGAGAATGGCCCGCCTGCCAACGACCACGCCTGAGCACAAAGACGTTCCGCCTCTAACTACGACGGTATTCAAATAGCCGCTTGTCGGCAAGCCGCCAAGTATCCGATCGATGGACGCGCCACCCTGGAGCGCAGATAGGCTGACCAAATAACGCGGATCGCGGTCCAGCAGGGTTTCCCTTGCTGCACTCTGCGGCGCGCCCAGCCCTAAAAAAGGCGCACCCTGATACATCTCCGTGCCAGCCAAATCCCGAAGCGCATTCGTAATGGTCGAGTTGTGCTGCAATAATTCTGCAGTGGCTTGCGGCGAGTTGATAATGGAAGGCGCGTAGGACTGATTGAGCGCTTGCCGGAATGTTGCGGCGTATTGGGGACTATTGCGCGGGTACAATGCGGCGGCGAATGCGTCGGCCGCAGCAACCGCCTTCTTTTGCGCGGCGAAAAACGCTGCGCCGAGACTCTGGGTCCTCGACAGGTCGGCTCCGCTCGCAAAGAGGGAAGGCCACGCGAGGAGACAAGCATACAGAAGGGCAATTGACTTCTTCATGAGGGGGCTCCTGCGCGGCTGCCGCAACTCCCTACGACCCCGAGGTGCACACCGAAGAGCTGCTCGACGAGTCGGCAGCACCGCTGTTTCCGCTTTTGCCGGAATCTGCGCCTCCACCGCCTCCACCGCCTCCGCCGCCTCCGCCGCCTCCACCGCCTCCACCGCCTCCACCGCCAGATTTCGTGGATGACTCGTCCCCGAGTTTCTCGCCGATCGCGGAGGTAAGGGCCTGTTGAATCTGGCTACTTTGGTCCTTCAGAACGCTGGCGAGAGCGCAGAGAATCTTCGGCGCAGTACCCACCTCGGTCGCAGTGACGACAATCCTCACGGTCCCTGGGCCGGAGGGTTCCGATGGCCCATAGATCGCTGAGTAAGGCGGAAGCGCGCTCACCAAGCTATTCAGGTAATAATCCTTATACGTACTCTTTTGGCCTTTGTTGAGCGGGGTCGTCGACTTACTCGTGCAGCCATTCGACGTATCCCTTTTTGTACCGTACCACCATGTGGCGCCGCCCTTTGATAGGTCGCACGTGACTGAAAGCAGCGTTCCGCTTACAAGGCTCTCTGTCCGCCCTCGATTCCCCTCGCGCCAATAGGCGCTCGCTGAGAGCGATATGCCGATCGAATAGATCTTGTCCTGGGAGTCCGCCAGGGCGGCGGCATAGTAGAAGCGCAACGGTTTGAATTGGAGCAAGTCGCCCGTTACGGCAGGATTCAAGGCCCGGTCTATCTCCCTGGGCGGCGTAAGTTTTGCGATGAGGTCTACTACTGCTGTTCGCTTGCCTTGATCGTCTACCTTATATCTCGTAAATCGGATACACGACCAACGCGCCTGAACCTCGGCGCCGCTCAACTTGTAGAAAGGAACTGTAGCGGTCGCGGAAAAGCCGCGGCTGTACTGGTTTATCGCCTTTGTGAGCGCGTTGGATGCGGCATTCAGGAGGTATTGCACTCCATACCCAATGAGCAGGGGAAGGAATGCCACGCGCGGAGCCGCGGCGTTGTAACCGCAGCTTGCCCAAACCTGCCTTTCTGCATCGTTGGAAGGATTGCCGCTGGATACGAGCTCTGGCGGCGCCTCCTGGCCGAGAAGCGGACCGGGATTGTCGATGGGAACCAGCAGCAAGGCGACATTCTTTCCCGATGAGGGGACGCTGCCGGTTGGAGGGGTCGTCTGGCAGGCTGTCGTGACTGCGAAGCAGCAAGCGGCCAGCGGTCCGATTGGTGTTTTCATTAAGGCAGTCCCCCCTGAAGAGCTTTGCCCCGGTATGTAATTTGAGAATCAAAGAGGCAACCGAGCGCGCCTATCGAAGTGTTGTTGCCGCCGCGTCAGGTTGCGATCCACACCTATGTGGTGTGAAGTATCATCATTTATTCCAGCTAGTCAACATGGCGTGTATGCGTGTGTTGAAATAAGGGCGACTTTTACGGAGTTGTTCTTTGTGAAAGCCGACGGCCGCGTGGTATTCTCTGCGTTAGTACGCTCCTCCTGATCAGCTAAAGCTGCTCCGGATGCCGTAAAACTGTCGACAAATAGGGAAGTTATGGTTATTTGTTGAGGTGGACACTAAGAAGGAAATGCGTTACATTGTTGTGGATACACATGGTGTAGACGGTGTGTATCCAGGGGGCGATACATGCGAATGGCGCAGAAGACGAAGAGCGCAGGTCTGCGGGTGCGGGTGGAAAGGAATTTGCGCGTGGAGTTCCTGGAAGCATGCAAGGCCAGCGGCCGGGTGGCGGCGGAGGTTCTGAGGGAGTTTATGAGGGAGTATGTCGAGCGGAGTCGCGTTTCGGCTCAGCAGGACTTGTTCGGTCCGTAGCCTTTCCGAGGCATCGTAGGCCTGGAGACGAGGACATCTACTAGCAGGTGTCAGATGATGCCTACCTCTTTGGGGCTAGCCCATGCGGCTCACCGACAGGGGTCTGCTACAAGCCCGCAATCTCTAGTCCTGTTGTCCTCGGCTCGAGGCACATGACCGTTGGCCGCGTTTGCGGCGGCCGCTCCCTCATTCCCCGGTAGTGGCATGGCAGGTTGCGGCACACTGAGCGGCAGGCTCGTGACGAATTCGCTCCCGTAGCCGCGCCCCTGGCTGCGCGCCTCGATCGTTCCGCCGTGCAATTCCACGATGCCTTTTGCAAGCGCCAGCCCGATTCCGACGCCGCCTTCAGCGCGCGTCCTGGCTCCCTCCATCTGTGAGAAGAGCCCAAACACCCTGGTGAGCGCCTCCGGCGGGATACCGATGCCGTTATCCTTCACCGACACTTTGAGTTTGGTGATCTCCATGGCAGCCGCGAGCTCGATGCGGCCGCCGGGATCGGTGTACTTGGCCGCGTTGGTCAGTAGATTCGAGAACACCTGTGAGAGGCGCAGCGGATCGGCTAACAGCAGCGCAGGCTTCGGCGGCAGCCGAACGGTGAGTAGGTGATTCTTACGGTCGAGCGCGGGACGCGCGACTTCGATCGCGGCATCGACGATGCTGGCCAGTGAGGCGACTTCCAGGTTGAGGGTCAACTTCCCTTCGGCGATGCGCGCCACGTCCAGGAGCTGATCCAGGAGGCGTGCCATGCGCACGCTCTGGCGCTTGATCATGCCGCTCGCCCAGAGCAATTGCTCGGGCGTGACGCCAGGGGCGAGAAGAATGTCCGCGGCCGTCCGAATCGGCGCAAGCGGATTTCTGAGCTCATGGGACAGGACGGCCAGGAACTCGTCCTTGCGGCGATCGGCCTGCTCCAGATCCCGCCTGGCCTCTTTGGCGGCAGCAGTGGCTTTGAGCATGCTCGAGATCATCAGGGCGCCGCCCCAAATCACGATGAGCATGAACAATTGGTTCATGCGGCATGCCACGGGCGGGAGCCCGCTCGGGGGGGAGAGCTGGTATCCGATCGCCATCAGCGGAGTGCACAGGACCGCCACATAGAGCGGTGTGCGAGGCGAGCGCGCTCGCAGACAAAGGAGAATGGGAACGAAATAAAAGTCGATGATCGCCCGCGGCGTCACGATATCGACGCCGAAGGCCATGAATGCCGTGATGACTGGTGCCCATGAGGCGTCCGCCAGAGCTGCTCGGCTCGCGCGAGCGAGTCGCGCCGCGCCGCCGCGTAGTCGAGCTCCTCGGTGGATACCGATCATGAACACCGTGCTCCTGGCCTGAGCCGGTTGAGACCCTGAATTCTCGCCGAGGTTCATTCCCGGCTTGCTGCGGGAGTCAGGGTGGCTCGAGCGGTAGCGAAGCCCTCACCCATGCGTTTCGAATGCGGTCCGGAAATCCGGAACGAGCCGCTGCACCACAGCATGCTCGCACGTCGAGTAACTGCAAGAGGACAGGCGTCAGGAGCGATCAGTTCCCGGGAGCAAACTGGAGCACTACGTTCGCCAGTGGAAACTCCATGGACCGGCGGTCCAGCCGCTTCTGCGTGGGCTTCCACGGACGTCCGGCAGCAAACGCCTCGATCGTCCCATAGTCCCCGAGCACCTCGAAGTCCCGGAGGACGTAGGGCAGGCCTTCAGCTGCAAGCGGGGATGGCCCATCAGCGACGTGGAAATGAAGATGCGGGCCGGTGGAGTCTCCCGTATAGCCGAGCGAGGCAATCACTTGGCCGGCGGTGACGGGGTCCCCAGCGCGAACTCGCAGGCTGCCGGGCTTCAGGTGTTCGTAGAACGCGTAGCGGCCTGAGCCGAGATCCAGCACTACGAAGTTTCCGCTGGCGTTCTGCAGGGCGTTGTGGTGGATGGATACTGACTTGCTTTCCGGCATGTTGCCGCGGACTGCGACGACCGTGGCGTTCGCTACCGCAAGGACGTCGGCACCATAGCCGTACCAGTTGGCTGTCTCTGCTTCATCACCGTGCGCCAGCTTCCCGTTTGGGTCGATCTTGAACCAATCGATGGCGAAGCGCGCCGGTATTTGAGCGCGCCCGTTTACTGCAAACAACATGCGGCGGTGGCCGCGGCTCATCGCGGGATCGTAGACCGCGACCCACGGGCCGCCGTGCAAGGGCGGGGCCAGTACCAGAAGAGGGCGGAAATCCACCGCGGTCCCGCCGCCGTCCGTTATGACATCAACGCGAATGCCTGGCTCGAGCAGGTCGAAGCTCACACGGTGGATGAGCGTCCGGGGGACCGTGCCCGCCCTTCCAACCGGAATCCAGAAGTAGCTCACCGCACGCATTCCGGGCTCGATGACGCGCGGATCTGCGGGGCCTGCTGTGGGTCCGGGATGGCCGAGGAGGGCGGGGAGGTCCGTGCTGGCGAAGTGCGCGACTGGCGTTCCACGGCTGGCATCGCGTACTTCGATGCTCTTCAGCATCACCCGATCCGGCGAGAAGTTGGTGAGATGCAGCTCGTAGACGAGCCGAGTCTCTCCGCCCACGTTCACCGGCGTCGGTGGCTCCGGTACGACGAGCTCCAGTGAGCTGTGGAGGTCGGCAGCCGCCACGGGTGCCAACACCGGCAGGAGGCACATGAGTGCGGCCGCCCAGACGAATTTCACCATCGCGATCCTTTCAGGGGAACGTCCGGCCGCGTCCGTCGATCTGTCCGCGGACACATCTAGTCCGGAATCACGGAAGACGATAATCAGTCAAAACAGCAACTTAGCTCTGCTCGCCCTGCTGGCACGCGATTTGGATTTACCCAATCAGGCAGGCACATACAGAGGAGACCTCGTCATGAATACTATCGAGAAATTCGCCACGGCAGCAGTCGCTCTCGCCATCACTCTCGTGGGCGCCGTTCTCGTCATTGCGCCCCTGGTCATCTCAGGCCCCAAGCCGATGATGTAATCGGACTCGGACTAGTCATGCAACTGGCGCTGGACGTCGAGGGTGGTATCGGAGCATGTCGAACAGGCTTCCAATCGTCTGCGAAGAAGGGCCTTCTCCGCGTCGGTTGGCGCTGCGTCCAGCGCACGAGTCAGGTGCACCATCGCACGCTCGGGATCTCCCCGGCGGCGATAAAGCTCGCCGAGCGTCGCATCCCAAAGATAGTAGCCGAGCAGCCAGGATGGCGGCTTCAGCGCCTCGAGCAGGGCCAATCCCGCTTCGGGCCCTTGCCACTCGGCAATTGCGATCGCGCGGTTGAGCGTATTGATGGGCGACGGTGAGACACGGTCCAACATCTGGTAGAGACGCGCAATCTCGGCCCAGCGCGTCTCTTGGTACGTTGGTGCAAGGCAATGCTCTGCGGCAATGGCGGCTTCGGCGTGATACCGCGTGAAGTTGTCTCCTCGGGCCGCGCGATGCAGGTAGGCGACCCCGATCTGAATCAGCTCGCGATCCCAGAGCGAGCGATCCTGTTGCTCCAGAAGCAGCAGGCCGCCCGTTCCATCCACCCGTGACTCGAAGCGCGCCGTATCCAGGTACATGAGTGCAAGGAGCGCGGCGACCTCGGGAGCCGCGCTGCCGACCGGATGCTCCTCGAGCAGCCTGCCCAAGCGGATGGCTTCCTCGCACAGCTCGTGTCGGATGAGCCTATCCGGCTGGGCAGAGCTATAGCCTTCCGTGAAGAGCAGATAGAGGATCTCGAGCACCGCCGGCATGCGGCTCGCGAGCTGCCCGACATCGGCGGACTGGGGCTCCGCGATGCACTCGCGCAACGCCGCGCGGGCCCGCTGCAGACGCTTGTAGATCGCTTCACGGCCTTGGAAAAACCGCAGGGCGATCTCCTCTATGCTGAAGCCGCAGAGGATCTTCAATGCGAAGACGATCTGGGATTCGCGGGGTATTCCCGGGTTGGCGCTGACGAAAAGCATCCGGAGCTGGTCGTCCTTGACTTCGTTCTCCAGGAAAACGGCCTCCTCCGTGCCCGCCTCAGCGGCCAATTCCTCTATGTCATCCGCCGAGGTGTCGGTATGTTTGGCACGCCGGAGAGCTCCGAGCACCTCATTGAGGGCTACCCGATAGAGCCACGCGCTCCTGTCGTCGGGCAGCCCGCGTTGTGGCCACGACTGCACCGCGCGGAGCAACGCCGTTTGCACGGCGTCTTCGCAGAGCTCCACGCGGTGCACGCCGAAGCGGCGCGACAGCACAGAGACCAGACGCCCGAACTCGTGCCGGAAATAATGTTCCGGAAGCGCGGGCGTGGTTTCTGTATCAGCCACCGTACCCGCCGAGCTGGCGGATCTCGATACTGGCGTTCGGGTCCATGCCGACGGGGCACGCCTTGATGATCTCGGCGGCCTGCTCGAGTGAGCTCGCCTGGACGAGGCAGTAGCTGGCCACGACTTCCTTGGCCTCGATGTAGGGACCATCCGTCACATTGCCCCCTCTGACGACGGCCCCGGCGGGCGTCAGGCCGTCTCCCGGGATCAGCTCTTTCTCGAACTTCGTCATCCAGGCCTTCCAGGCGGCATATTGCGCCTGCATTTCCTGGGGAGACGAGGGCTTGGCCGGCCAGCCGGCGGCGGCGAAGCGAAAGAGACACAGAAACTTACTGCTCTTGGTCGTGGACATTATGTTCTCCGAGTCTACGTCCCACCGGTGGGTCGGTGGGCTCTCGATAGCAAGATGATCGAGCGTGCTCGGATTGGACACGGCTCATCGTGAATTTTCCAGACCCTGACCCACCGGATCTCCTTGGACCGGGTCATCGCAGTCCTGCCGCCTCAGGCGTGCTGCATCCGGAATTACCAACGACGCTTTGGGCCTGTTCCGTTACCCATCACCGTACGCAGGCAGGCAAGACAGGAGGAGAAGCAGCAGGAACACAACGACCGAGCCGTTATAAATGTGTGGGGATGGACTCACCACCTGGTTCAGAGCGCCGGTGAGCTTCGTCGCAACGCTGGCGAAATGGTGCACGCCGTCGACCACGCTCTGGGACTCGGCTACGCCTCCCCCGACCAGTGCTCCGAAGATGGTGATGACCAGGTGCTTGTGGAAGAAAAATAGAACCGTCCCCCCGACGAAGAGGCCCCACAGGCACGCGAGGATGACCTGTAAGCCGAGCGAATTGCCGCGGAAGATGATTGCGCCGAGTGTGAGCAGAACCACGACTATGAGGCACCCGAACCAAAACCGGTTGGCCCGTCGCACGTCGGCATCGGCCCCCGCGCCCTTCGCTGCGCCCGCCGCGCTCCCAAATCCGCCGGCAAGCCGGTTGAGACTCGCTCCGAACCGCTTTCGAACGATACGCATATGAGTACCCCCCGGGGACTCGGCCTCACGGCCTTCTCTAAAGCACTCTCAGGCTGAGCTTATGATCGGTGCTCGCCCAATTCAGAAATGAGTCGGCGAAAGTGGCGATTCCGGAGAGGTTCTCAACGGCGATGAGGTTGCCGAAGTAAGCGCACGTTGCCGTTTCTTTGCGGAAGCAGACCCACGAGCCCGAGTCTCCGAGCAGGGGCCGCGCCAGCAGGGCCTGGGCAGCCTTCGATGGCATCCAACTCGGCGGCGGCGTCGGGTCGTGGAACTCGAAGACATGGGAAAAGCAGTGATAGTTGACGGTGGTACCCCTCGTAACCTTGACTTTCACGGTTACCCCATAGCCGCCGATTTCATAGTCCTCTACACCGGACTTGACGCCACTCATGCAGACCGGGCTGCCGGAGTTGAGCCGCTTGCGATCGAATATCTCATCGATCATGCCCAGGCCGCGCACTGAGCTCGTCGCCGTGAAGCCTGCGCCCAGATCCAACAGGGCGCCGTCGGTGTCGGGATTGCCCGCCGAGACGTAGGGATTGCAGAGCCCCGAAGCGCCGACCGTGGCAATCGATGAATAGTTGCTGTACGCGACCGTGCCAGCGCCGGGGTATCTGGTGCCACCGACATCTTCGAGGGTAAAGGCACCGCCCACAGCGGCTGCAACGTGACCGCACGTCAGACCCCAATGCCTCCCTTTCTGATCCTGCAGGAATCCTCCCAGCGCGCCACTTTCCTGAGCAGTGATCTCGGAAGCGCCGTCGACGGCCGCCGCCAGCTGCGCTATCGGGCGCTGCTGAAAGCGTACGAAAAATGGTTGCTTTTGTACGTATTGGTCGAGGGCTCTGAAGTCCTGCATTTGCTCCGTCGTCAGGGGAAAGATCCATACTGTTACGATGAATGGATGCGACTCCTTCCCTGCCTCGCGGGTGAAGGTTTTCCAGGCTTCGGGTACGCTTTCGATGTCGAAGTCGTAAGGGGCAGGTGGCGACCGTCCGGGCGTTGGTGGCCAGTACGGTGGGCCGCGATCGACGGGCAGGCCCGAGGTGCGGCGGGCATCGACGAGCCCGCGCCACATGGGGTGTGGCTCTATGAAGATTCCGTGGATGCAGAGCCCCTTTCCGTAGTTGGCCAGGCCGTCCATGAAGCTCCTGAATGGCGGACTGTTGGAAAATACGATTTGCTCGTGCACCGCGTCCTCCCCTCACCGAACGGTGATTGCCGGGTCGCTCGCCCCAGCCCACGAATGATGAGCCACCCCTGTTTTCGCGAGCATTCGCCTGCCCGTCTGATGATCTCGGCGCCATTGTAGTAGCGTCTGACCCGTGAAGCTAGATGCACGGAGTAAAGTCCTAACCTGTTCGCGGGGCGCGCAAGACACCAGGGAGCCGCCGTCCATCTCAATAGAAGGCGAGCGCGCGTATCTCCGTGCTCTCCCTGTGTGCTGTTGCAGTGTGAGGCATACTCGGCCTGAAGCCCGTGTGTACGACCCGGCGAGCCGTGCCGTTCATCGACGAGTCATACACCTTGAACAGAACGACTTCGTCGCGTGACATTCCGGGGAACCAGTACCACCTGTGCTCCGGCCGGTGCACGACATAGGCCAGCTCACCGACCCAGCCCGGGTAGACTCTTCGTACCGTAAAGAGATCGCTCTCCTCAACTGAGCTTGCATCGGCCAGAGCCAGGGGGAGGCTGTCGGCAGACTCGCTGAGCGGACGCCACACTTGCAGGATCGCGAACCGGCGCGACGGGTCTCCCCCTCGACGCTCATGATGCAGGTCGCGCAGTGTCTGCGCTGCGGACTGATCGGTGAAGTCGGAATGAACGCGCAGCACGGGCTGCCGATATCCTGCGGACGCAGGGGCGACAGGCTTCGATGTACGCAGGGTCGGATCGAAGACGACGACATCCCGCGCCCCGGTATGTAGTCGCAGCAGCGTGGCGATCTCGCCCTCATAGATCTCCTTGATCTGCCGGGCGCTCTCAAAATCGCTGACCCTGGTCGGGCAATGCAGGAGGCGGAATCCATGCTCATCGAGAGTCAGCCGGTCTGCAATCCGGCGCCCGTCCCGAATGACCGTCCATTTCGGGTCGTCCGCAATGCCGTGGATCGTTTCCGGACAGCCGGGTCCGCCGCTATGGAGGGCCGGCTGCGGTGCCGTCCGACGGGAGTAATTCAGGAGCCCGGCGACCGCCCCTTGCCGTGCAGGGGCGCTTACGCGGAAGCCTCGCAAATCGCAGCCAATTCGGCCGTCGGTGTAGGTGGAGTGCTAACATACGAGCTCATGTTGCGTCGCCCGATCAGCCGGCCGGATCGGAGTGCACGGCGCTGAAGGTCGGGTGGGTCACGCATGAAAACCCCGCAAATCCTGGTCGTCGATGACTTCCTGAGCGACCCGGACGCCGTACGGGCGATCGCGCTGGCACAGCCATTCGTGAAAATGCACTCCGCCGGGGTGCGTACCCTCGAGCAGTTCCTGCACCTCGCTCCGTATCGGGAGGAATTCAGCCGGCACCTCGGCCGCGAGCTCACCAACTGGGACGACAACGATGCGAATGGCCGCTTTCAGTGCTGCTTCGCCTCCGATGCGATTCCGTACCACTCGGACAGTCAGTCCTATGCGGGAGTGCTGTTCCTGACTCCCAACGCGCCGATCGGGGCCGGCCTTTCCTTCTTTCGCGGACGGTCGAGCGGTCTGCGGTCCCGCTCTTCGGACCCGGAGCTCATGCGCCTCACGTTTGGCGGCGGCGCCGAGTTCGATCGCAGCCGCTGGGAGGAGGTCGACCGCGTGGCCAACCTCTACAACCGGCTCGTGCTGTTCGATGCTCATCTTGCGCATGGCGCCAGCGCCTACTTCGGGGATCACCTCGAGAACGCTCGGCTGTTCCAGAATTTCTTCTTCAACGTGGTCTGATGCCGCTCAATCCTCCCAGGCGACGTCGCTGGCACGAGTGATCCCCCAGGCCGAGAGCCAGAAGGCGATACCGTAGAGCGCGAGCACCTCGCGATCGGATCGGTCGCGCCAATCACCCAGTTCCAGGGCCCGCTGCTGGAGCCATCGAGGGGAGACGCCGATGTGCGTGAGCACCCCGGACACCTGGTCGAAGAGCGCTGCGATGCGGCCGGCGTTCTGGTGATAGGCACGCATCCATACCCCGTCGTATGCGACCTTGCCCTTCCGGGCGAGCACTGCCCGTGGAAGAAGATCACCGGCCGCTTCAGCAAGAATGCTCTTGTCCGGGCGCACGTGATGCCGCTTACACCACAGTGACCACGCCAGCGCGCTCCGAAAGACCCTCAGATCGGAGAATGGCGTGCGATGTGTCGGCCCGAAGGTCTCCCGGATCCATACGTCCGGTCGGGCATCGTAGACCAGGGTTCCGAGAGAGCGATCGAGCGAATCCGAGCTGCGAGTGAGGTCCATCGCACGCCTGACCACCCGCCACGCCTCTCTCGAGAAAGGACCGCTCTCGAGGCCATTGCTGACCAACGGCTCGCGATCCAGGAGGTCGGTTGCAAAGCACTGATCACCGCCATGTCCGGTGTAGATGCGCTCGGCGCCGCAACGGGCCGCAAAGCGCGCCACCTCCTCGGCGTGCCGAATGCCCGTGACGAACACCGATGGCTCATCGAAGCGGACCGGCACGCTCGCCGGCGAATAGGGAAACAGCTCAGTTCCGTCGAGCTCGTCGCGCGAGATGCCGAGGTACTCGGCCGTTGCCTGCTGGACCGCACGCTCGAAGCGGAACTCGTAGTAGGGAAACATGACAGAGATGCCGCGCATCCCGCGGCGGGAAGGGATGGAGGCAGCCAGCGTGCTGTCGAAGCCGCCCGAGGCCTCCACCACTGACGATCTCATACGCCTCTGCGACCAGCCGTATGCATCGAAGGCTGAGCGAACTTGCTGACACACCGCCTCGCGGGTCTGCCCGTCGATCTCGTACTGCGGACGCATGTACTCCTCGCGGGTCAGCGCTGGGCCATTGAATTCGCTCACCACGCCGCGACGGAGTCGCCGCCATTGAGCGAGCGGCGTCTCGGTGAGTGCATTCACTTCATACGACGAATGCAGACAGGCTCCGGCAGCCGCAGTCAGCAGACCCGAGCGCGATAGCGCTGCGCCCTGCAGGATCGGGAGCCACGTGGAGAACTTCGGTCTCCCGTTCTCGACGCTGTAATAGAGCGCAAACGTGCAGGCGGCGCCGCGTGCGACGGTCACCGTGCCGTCAGTATCGACGTGCAACAGAGCGTCGGTCAGCTCGAGCTCTGACCACGGCAGGCGGCCGGCTTCCTGCCTCTCTCGCGACCAGAACGCTTCGGCACGCTCGTCCAGCTCGTCCTCATAGAGTGAGAGATACACCGAGACGCCGTGTCCGGCGGCCCGCTCCCGGAAATGCACGGCTGGCCTGACATGGACCTCGATTCCCAAGAGATCGAGGACGCTCGAGGCATCGCGAGAAGGCGTACTCCGCATCGCCTGGCTCATGGCCGCAGCGTCAGCGCCCAGAGCGGCTGATAGAGGTAGTGCTCGGGAGAGGGCTCGTAGGGAAGCTCGCGCTCCACGCTGCACCACGCATGCATCTTGCGGGTTGGGGCGAGCTGTCCGATGAGAAGGGTGCAGCTCCTGCCGGCGGCGACAGCGAGCAGGGCCGTGAGCAGGGCGCGCGGATAGCAGTTGGGGCTTCTTGCCTGCGCCTCCACGGCATGGACCAGCGTCCCGATGTCCGAGGCTGTTGCGCCAGCCTTGATGATGCGGCCACGCAAGAGCGGTGCGACTGCCCGCGCGAGCAGTGCCATCGAGCCGAAAGGGATCGCCCTACGCGTGAGCTGGAACAGGCCATAGGCCAGGCCTAGAGAAAGTGCCTGCCGCCTGTCCGCCGAGGCGGATCCCAGACTCGCGCGATCGTGCGTGACGCGCTCGATGGGATCTGCCACCTCGGGTTGCCGACTCAGCGTCGGCAACCCCAAGATGCTCAAGAACGTGCGATCGGACGCCTGCGACGGATGGAGCAGGTACAAACGCCCGAGCCGAGGTCCGTACAAAAACGTCCGCCCGTCGGAGGCGCCGATCTCGGCCCATGACTCATCCGTAGGTTTGCGGGTGGCACTGCTCGTTGTAGTGGCCGCTGCCACCCTGGATCCTCTTAGAAGCGGCATGGTGCTTGAACAGGCTCACGAAGAGCGCTCGCAGTAGACTCATTGTTATCTCTCCGGTGGTGAGGGACAGGGATCACTTGCAATCTGCGATCAATGGACGATCGGACCTCGTTCGAGCGGCAGGTCGCGGCTCGAGACCACGAACCCCGCCCAGTAGTAGGGATGCGCATAGGGATGGCGCCCGCCGCTCGCCTGCGCTCGCAGACGCTGTTGCGCCTGCTGCAGTGCGCTGCCGACATCCGTGCTGTGAGCGGCCAGGGCGAGATACATCCCGTGCATGAGTTGCGCAGTACTCTCGTCCTCGACCCGCCACAGGCTCGCGATGACCTGCTTCGCGCCGCGCTGCTGCACGATCGCGCTCAGGCCCTCGATCTCACGCCCGTCGTCGGTTCGGCCTCCGCCCATCGCGGTCTGGCATGCCGACAGAGTGACCAGGTCGAGGCCCGTGAAGTCGAGGCCGGCGAGGGTATCGAGCATCAGGCGTGAGCCGTCGCCGAGCACGAGGAACGAGCGCATGGCGTTGCCGGGTCGCAGACTGAAATGAGTTCCCACGTGTAGCACCCTGTAGGAGTGGGGCGCCTCGAGTGAGGTCTCGAACCGCTGGATGGTGAAGGCGCCGTCGGCAAAGCCTTCGCCCGGCAGTGCGCCATCACCCGCATCGGTCCCGCGACAGGCAGCCGAATGCGTTGCGAGCCCGGCGATCGGGCCGTGGACGACGTAGCAGAGCTCGTCGGCCATTCCCGGTAGGGGTTGGAAGCCTGCGACCGCTTGCGTCACTCCAAAACCGAGCACGCGCAACGATGAGCCGTTTTGCGGCTTCGCCGGTGTATAGCTCGTCTGCAGCGTGCGGGACGCAGACACGGAGGAGGTCGCCGTGGCCACTTGCGAGCCGGAAGGAGTGCCGGTCCCGGTGAGTATCTCGATCGCATATCGATCCGCGAGATAGCTCCCATCGGCAGCCTCGAGTGCCCCGAACGGCACATACCGAAGCGGTCCGTCCAGCCACAGGAGGAGGTGAGTCACCTTCTCCTGCCGCGCTGCCTCATCGAGCGGGCGGGCGAGGGTGTCGTAGAGCGACCGGGCCCGAGCGTCAATAGGCGCACGCTGGCCGATCAGATCCAGGAATTGTCCGATGCGGCGCTGCAGATCATGCGAGTCCAGGGACACGCGGATCTCGCGCTGTGTCTGACGCGTCGCAATGAGCAGGCGCAGTCGTTGGTCCGTGAGTACGTAAACTGCGATTGCGGAATTTGCCGGCGCGTGCTCGATCGCTCGCCGAAGGCTCCTGGCATCGATCCGCGAAGTCGTGACCGCCGTACCGCTGGCCTGCGCATTCGAGGCAATGAACTCGCGGATCCTCGAGGCGCGCGCACCCTCGGCCTGTTGCGCGCGCTGCAGCAACTCGTCGAGTCGCTTGCGCTCCTCGGCGGTGATGCGGGATTGCTGCTGCAGGCGCCGCAGGCGATCGATCTCCGCGCCCGCCGCCACATCGGCTGGCAATACCGGAACGTAGCGGCTGTTCAGGGTGCGCTCGAGATCGTTGAGCGCGGGCCCCTTGCCCGGCACGTCCCAGGCCGCGGCACGCGAGGTGAAGTCATAGAGCTCCTGAGCCTTGAGGAGGTGCAGCACCTCGAGTCCCTCATCGATCCGTCCGCTCTCCATGAGCCAGTCCGCGACCGTGCGATACATGTCGATCTTGTCGAGGAGGAAGCCACGATCGAGCCGCTCGTCCTCGCCGCTGAAGTACTGGCGCTGCCGCTGGATCTGCGCGATGGCGCGCTTGCCGAAGAAGATCGCGAGCGCCGTCCGTCCTTGAGCGTTCAGGGCGCGTGCGGCGATGAAGTACGCTCGGGCGAGCGGCTCCGGTGTGCCCAGCCCCTCGGCCGCGGAGACCGCCGAAACAGCGAGCGCGACGGCGTGACTGGAGTCGCCGTGCGCACGGCTGAGCTCACTCAGATTGTCATACACAGTCGCGCGCAGCGCCGGGTCGACATCTCGCGTATTGGCCAGGCGAGCGCGTGCGTCGCTGCATTCGCGGCGGGCGCTCGCTGCGTGCTGACGGATGTCGAGCCCACAGAGCTCGTTGACGACGCGCAGCATCGTCGGATGAGAATCGGGCAGGCGCGAGCCGAAGAGCGTAAGGGCCTCTGCGTAATGTGCCCGGCTCTGCGGGTCCGCCCGCCGGGCGGAAGCCTGGGCGAGAGTCTCCATGAGGTAGCCGCGCTGCAACACGAGCGCCGGTTCCGCGCGCGTCGCATCGAGCCCCGCATCGAGCGCTGCTACGGCCTCATCGACGTTACCGAGATCGAGCTGCAATCCGGCGAGGCCGCGGTAGTAGGTGACCCGGGTCGGCAACTCCACATCATTGGGACTCTTGCTGACGATCCGTCCGATGTGCTCATACAGATGCCAAGCCTCCGGCAGCTGACCGAGCGCACGATGCACATCGGCGAGGCTCTGGAGCGGCTTCACGAGGCCGGGCGCATCCGCGCCCAATGTCGACTCACCGAGCTGCACGGCCTGCTCGGCAACGGGTAATGCCTCCTGAGGCCGGCCGCGCGCATCGAGGAGCGCACCGAGCTGGGTGAGCGCCGTGAGCTGGTGCCGCTGCAACGGACCGCCATGATCGGTCTCGGCGAGGCGGATCGCCTCGCGTGAGGCCGCCTCGCTCCCTTCATAGTCTCCGAGCCGCTCGAGGATCTGCCCGAGGAGCACGTAGGCCGGCACGAACTGTCCGATGCCGGCGCTCAGCTGTCTCTCGATCGCGATCTGCCGCTCGGCGTGCGCCTTCGCCTCGAGGAATTTCTCCTCGCGAAGCGAGAGGTTGGTATACACATTCTCGACGGCAGCGCCCGCTTCGCTCACCAGCTGGTTTTGCTCTGCCAGGATGTCGTGCTCGCGCTGCAAAGCGGCGCGGGCCTGTGGGAACTCGCCCTGCGCCACTCTCACCAGGGCGAGACCGACGAGTATCTTCTGCAGCTCGATCTTGTGCTCGCCCGGGAAGCGCTCGCGGATGCGTAGCGCCCGCTCCCACGCCCGCTCCGACTCGGCGTTGCGGCCTTCGCGCTGATAGATCCAGGCATAGGCGACGTGGACGTCGGCCACTTCGGCCGCATCACGCCCATAACGGCGCTCGAGGATGGGCTGCGCAAATTTCAACAGCGGCTCGGCCTCGGCGAACTGATTGAGGTAGGCGATCATCGGCATGGTGAGCGCGCCAACCCACCAGCCGAGCTCGGGCGACTGCTCACCGTACTCGCGCTCGACCCGGGGAATCGCCATGCACAGGATGGCGACCGTCCTCTTCGGATCGGTCTCTGCTTTCTGCTCGACCTCACGGCGCAACTCGGGAATAGGCGTCTTCAGATCGAGGGGCGCGGCAGCACTCGCGCACAGCGTGGGTAGCGGGACGGCGGCGTGGGCCGTGCCCGCGAGGACGAGCAGACCGACCGGACCGATGCACGCGCGCCATCGCAAGCGTGTCGCTATGCGCGTCATGGAGCTCTCGGTGCGATGATCTCGATCTTCAGCACTCCGTCGCTTGGGACGCTCACGTGATGACGCGTGAGGACGTCGCGCACCCGTGGCGGTACGGGCTGAGGCAAGTCTGCATCGATGCCCTCAATGCCGAGTTGCTCGTATCCAGTGGCTGTGACGCCGGCTGTGCGCAGCTCCTGCAGGATCTGCCGCTTCAACTTCGTCGGATCCGCGGCTTCGATACGGACCACGTCCTGGCCCGCGCCGCGCAGATGCTGTGTCGGCGGTTTGTTGTGCAGGAAGAACGTGAGTGCCACCGCCATGCCGGCGAGGCACGCCGCAAGTGCCAACCCGCCGATCCCTGCCGGATGCATCAGACGGCGCTTGCGTCTCGTGAGTTGCGCCGGATCGATGAGGCCTTCACGTCGTGCGCGCTCCAGGAGCTGAGCTTCGCGGCTCGCGTCGCGCTGGGGAACCGACACGCTCGGCGCATGCACGTTCCGTTGGATGTGCTCGCGCAGACGCCTCGCCTCACGGATCGCCGGTTGGTCAGAGCCCGCCGGCGTCCGCCCGGCGAGCGCATCCAGCCAATCCTGATCTTCATCCGTCATGCCATCTCCTTCACGCCGAAAGCCAACTGGTACCACTCGGCAAGATGCAACCGCGCGCGTTTGCGACATTGCGAGATGAATTCGCGCGTGGCTCCGGGAGTACGGCCGAGCAGCTCGCCGATCTCTTCGTGGCTGAGGCCGTCCTCGACGATCCAGGCCATCACCAGGGCGTGGGATGGCGCTGCGGCCTCGAAGCGTTGCCAACAGCGTTGAAAGCAGGCATCGAGCTGCGCCCGTGCCACCTCGGAGTCAGGCTGTGGAATGCTCTCCTCCGACAGCTCAGTGATCCGCAGCAATGTCTCGCCGGGCTGATCCTGCACGGTATCGAGCTCAACCTCGTCCGTGGCCTTGCGCAGGCGGTCGAGCAGCCCGTGCCGGAGAATGGATTTGATCCAGGGGAGCAACTCGGAGTCACCCTGGAAGGTGGCGCAACGCAGCCACACCTTGATGAAGGTGTCCTGCACCAGATCGCGGGCGGCCTCGCGATCGCCGAGACCCCGCAGCGACTCGCGGAAGAGAGTACCGAAATAGCTGCGATCGAGCAGCCGCAAGGCCCCCTCGATCGCCGCGCCTCCTTCGCGGCACGCGCGCATGAACGCATACCGGTCCAAAGAGACCCCAGTTCGCCGGGTGTGTTCTTTTATTCATAGCCTACGCCTCCGCCGGAGGCCGTGCAAAGCCACCGCTGTCTTCGGATGGGCGGCTCATTGCTGGCAGACCCGAAGCCCGATCCACTGTCCAATCCCGCACACCTGGCCCTTGAGCCAGACATATGCCGCGGCGCGCCCGAGGGTGTCGACCTGTCCCTGGTATTGGCGCGAGCACGCGTAAGCCTGGGTGAGGGCAGTGTTGTCGTCATAGAACACCTTCGAGTACATGCAGCCCTCGAAGCCCTTGCCGCTCAGGTTCACACAGGCGGGCATGCGAGCGCGCAAAGTGTCGTCGCTGTGCGCTATGGCGCTCAGGCAGCTGTTGATCGAGGCTTGGGTCAGGGCGGCTGCCCGCTGGACGGTCTCGCGCGAGGAGGCGGTCGGATCCTTGCTTTGCGCATATCGGTCCGCAAGTTTCCTGGCTCCGTCCTGCGCCTGTTGCCAGAGCGATGGACCGGCTGCAGAAGAGGCGCTGCCAGCTTGGGGAGGCGCCGCACCCGGTGATGAAGCCGGCGGCGGCGTGCCGAGGACGCCATGTACCTGTGTGCTGAAGCTCAACACGAGCGCTCCCTGTGGAGAGCGCCACTTGCACGGCTGATCGTCAGTACACTGCGACGGATCGTTCACCAGGATATTTCTGGCGATGATCGCATGCACGCGAGCGCCCGCTCCGTCGTGGTCCATCTCGAGCACTTCGAGGACCATGCGCGGATCGTTCGGCACGAGCGGTACGTGGAGCGGCTGCTGGCACTCCGTGCTGGGATGCTTGCCGTCGCCATGGGTGTCGCCTTTCAGATCCCAACAGACCTTCGAGCAATGCGGCGCGGCAACCTTGGCGGGACGCGCGCAAACCATCACGTCCGGGTAGACGCTCGTCGGGTTGGTGAATGTGCTCAAGAGGTGCCCGGCGGCCGAATCCCAGAACTGCCCCTCGGGCGGTCCGGGTACATCGTGCACCCATACATGGGTGACGACCTTCTGCAGGGTTTGTGCATGCAGCGGCCCTGCGCCGAGGAGCAGTGTCAGGGCGAGCCACGGCCTCATGGCTGCACACCGTCACACTGGGTGACCTGGCTGGCCCCGACCGACTGCCCCTGGTAGGTGAAATTCATCAGAGCCGTTCTGGCGCAGCTTGCGGTCCCCGCGGTGATCGTCGACCCGCAACTCGTCTGTCCCCAGGGGCGCAGGTACTGATAGTAGTAGGTCAGGCAGTTGAGATAGTTCTGGTCGGTGCGCGTGCTCGAGGCTGTGTCGGTTGCGGATGTGTTGGGCGCCGAGGCGTTGGGTGTCCCGGTCGATGCCGAGGATTGAGAGGGCTGCGTGGTGCACAGAGACTGCGGCAACCCGGGCGGGCAGGCGATAGGCTCGATCATCGTGCGCGCCGCGCGCCAGAACTGCTCCGGTGAGCTCGCAAGGCAGTTGCTCGCATCGCCCGGCTCGACGTATCTCTGGACACAAGCCGCAAAGCCGGCAGGATTGCCCGGCGTTTGCGGACAGAACTTTCCGATCAGAGTCAGCGTTTGTTGACCTTGTGCTCCGGCGCCTGCGGCGGCCATATAGCAGGCGGTCTGCGCGGCGTCCCTTTCCGAGGCTCCCTTCAGTGCGGCGGTGAAGTATGGGCAGACCTTGTCGACCCCTTCGACCGGCACGTGCTCGCAGATCTCGTCGAACCTTTCCTCGGGGCTGAGGCCGGTCCACCAGCTCCCGATACGATCGATGAGGTCGTGTGCCCAGCGGCCGAGCGCGTTGCCCACTCCGTTGCCCGCGCTGCTCGTCGCTTGAGTCGCAGCGCGCGCCGCGGCATTTCCGGCCATTTGCCCGAGCTGCTGCGTGCACCGCGGCAGCTGCGAGATGAGCACGTAGCCCACGACGACGAGAATCAGGAGGCGGATCAGAGCGCCGCCGCGGCTTTTTCTCGGCACACACATTCGGGTCAGGCGAGCAGCTCGCGGGCCGTCGCATTGGCCGGTGCCTCGGCCGAGCCGCTCGGCGCGACGAGGCTTCGGGCTTCGGCGTTGGCGCGCTCCCAGCCGAATTTGATGTCGTAGCTCCTCTTGACCACGACGACGGCATAGATCGGGAACACGAAACCGATGAACAGCACAGCAAAGGCGACCACGAGCCACAGGCCCGCGCCGCTCGGAATCTTCATGCGTGCCTCGGGGATGAAGAGCCACCGACCCTCCGCGTCCGTGCGACTCTCATTGCGCAGCGCGAGGACCTCGAAGGGCACACTCGCCAGAGGACCGTTCTTGTCCTCATTGGGAATGACGGCCGCGACCGCGACATCACCGGCCCTGAGCGGCGCGAGCGTCTTCATGTACGCCTGACGTCCCGAGATCATGAACCTCGTCGCGCCAGTCACCGTGCCCGAGTTCGGATACCCGGCGATCGTGACGGCGCTCGCTGCGGGGAACGGAGTCACGTCGGTGAGCGAGCCCGCCAGGCGCTCCACCCGAAACTTCCTTGCGGTCTTGCCGGTGATGCTCAGCCACAGGAGCCAGGCCACGAGCGCCATGATGCCCATATAGGCGGGCATCCTGAGGCTGCTCACGAATGCGACGAAGAGGGTGAGCACCGCGATGGCGATGTAGATGTTGCGGGTGTTGTGCAAGAGCGCAGAGATATCTGTGTTGTTCTGCATGACCGCCGAGCCTTTTACGACCTTCCCGACAAGTAGGACGCACCCGGCCGCCGATCGTCAGGGTCGTGGGTGGATCGGGCATCGGGTTGTCTTCGACCCTGACGCTCGGCCGCGCGCTGCGTCTCACTATTCACGCTGCACACGATCGCAGCCGATGAAGGGTGACCATGCCAGACCATCGATCGCGCACGCGCGCAGTGCCCGCCAGCTCCCCGGCTGCTTTACTGCTGGCTCTTCTCCTCCTCCTGGGTCTCACTCTGCTCACTGCGCTGCCGGCATCCGCTCTGGATTCCGGCGGCCAGGCGCAGGCGCGGAGCCTCGGTGAGGCATTTGCCAGACTGGCCCTCGATACCCGGGAGAGCAGCTTCCTGCTGCAGAGCGGGCAGATCTCCCAGCAGGCGTATCGCGCGCGGCTGCAACGCGATCAGGCCGAGGTGCCCCGGCTGCGCCAGGCGCTCGCGCGGCTCACGAGCGAGCAGCAGGCCGCAGCGCGCCAGCAGGCCGCGATCACCTTCAATCAGGGAACGGCGGATCTCAATCGGCGTATCACGGAATGGCAGCAGCACGGCCGCCCGCGAGGCTCGCAGCGCGCCGGCAGGCAGGCGGCTCAGTCTTACACCGCGCCGCCCCCCTATGCACCACCGGCGCCCTATGCACCTCCTCGGCAGTCCAGCCGCCTCGGGCGCCTTTTTCTCCTCCTTCTGGCGGGCGCAGGCGTAGGGACCGGAGCCATCGTCATCGCGCGTCGCCGCCGCGCTGGCAGTCCGGCGTTGCCGCCGGACGCTGAAGAAATCCCGTCCCGCTCGATCGCGACCGCGCCGGCGCTGCCGGCGGAGCCACGATCCCTCCCTACAATGCCCGCGGTCTCATCGGTCACTCCGCGTCCCATTGCCGCGGCATCTGCGATGCCCGTTTCGGGTGATGCCAAGGAGCGGCTGCTCGGCGAGCAGACCGCGAAATATCAGGCGACGCTCACCGCCGCGATGGATGAGCTCACGGCAACCCAGGTTGCGCTCGAGGAGCGCAAGACGCTCCCCGAGCTGCTGCGCAAGGATCTCGGCCGGGTGGGCACGCTGGTCCACGAGCGGCTGAAGAAGCTCTTGCGCGAAGAGACCCCGGGTGTGGGTAAGGCGGTCGGCGCGGCGCTGCTTCTCATGCCGCTCTGGCGCCGGTTCTGGCGTGCCGGCATCGGACTCAAGATCCTGATGGGGATCGGCGCCTGGTGGCTCCTCGGGGGCATCGCCCGGATGATGGTGGCTGGCCTCTATCTTGCCCCGGCTCTCATTTATCTCTTCATCGCGGTGCCCGTGTGCTTCTTCTTCGCGCGACGCGCGCAGACGAGCGGTACGGTGAAGGAGCTCGAGGCCAACGCCGCGAGCCTGCAGCACCCGACGCTCGTGCATGTCTATCCCGACCAGGCGCCCGGGCTCATGTGGGCCGTACGCTTCTGGAGCGCCGCGGGCAAGGCGGCGTGCGATGAGACACAGATCAATCTGCAGAACGCCGATCCGTCGGCGGGGGCGGGCGCGACTTTCCTTTCCTTCGGGGAGATGGCCACCTATCGCATCGCGGCGGATGCGGACCCGGTGCTCATCGCGAGCAAGCCCGGCGGGCTCATGAACGCCCACGGGGCTCTGCTGCAGCGGGCGGTCCTCGAGTCGCGGAACGATCTCGTGCCCATTCTCAAGCACGCGCACTTCTACGGAGAGCTCAAATGGCGCGAGCGCCGCCAGCGCGGCGAGGTCCCGCGCCTCGAGGCGTTGCTCGGCAACGTCAAGCGGCTGGCTGACATCTGGGCGCCGGTCTACGTTTCGGACAAGGTGTTCGAGTTCCTGATCCGTCGCATCGATCTTTTCAACCTGCGCGATCGCGCCACGCCCGCGGGACTCCTGCTGCACGGGTATCCGGGCAACGGCAAGGAGTTCCTCGCGCACACGATCGCGAATTCGACCTTCGCCCAGCTCGTCAAACCGACCGCAGACCAACTCTCCTCGGCCAAGGAGGTCAAGGCCTTCTGGGCGAGCGCTACCACCAAGACACCGGTGGTGCTCTTCGTCGAGTATGCCGATCACCTCTTTCCGAAGCCGGGCTCCGAGCAGGACAGTCCCGGCACGCGCGAGGCGACGCTCGCCTGGATCGAGGAGTGGACACGCCGCGAGCCCTGGCAGAGCGGCGTGTGGGTCGTGATGACGGCGCAGCAGGAGAAGAACGTCCATCCGCGGCTCTTGGCGCTCCTCGGCAGCTCGAAGATCGAGGTGACCGCGCCCGAGACCGTGGCCGACCGCGCGAAGCTCCTCGCGCTCGCGTGCGTAGAGAATGAGCTGCCCGGGCGCGCTCCCCAGTGGCTGATCGAGAGTCTGGGCGGGGCCTCGGTCCGTGAGCTGCGGGAGATCGTCCGTGAGACCAAGGTGCAGTGCGTGCCCAACGCGCCGCGCGATGAGCACTGGCGCACGGCGGTGGCAACCGTTCGCGGCAACGAGGGTGTCGACCGCAGCAAGACCTGGGATCGCCTGGTGCTCCCCCCGGAGATCAAAGATCAGTTGAAGCGCGCCGCGCGCATCCTTCGTGAGGCGGACCGCTACAAGGGCGCGCGAGTCAACGTTCCCAATATCCTCCTCTTCGGCCCTCCGGGCACCGGCAAGACCGACATCGCGCGTACCTTCGCCAACGAGGGTGGCGTCAAGTTCATCGGCGCGACAACCGCGGATCTCAAGGGTCAGTATCAGGGCCAGTCTCCGCATCTGGTGCGCGACCTCTTTGGCCGCGCCCGCGCCAGCGCGCCCTGCGTGCTCTTCATCGATGAGATCGAGTCGGTCGCGCCCCAGCGCGGCTCCTCGAGCGCCGATACTTACACGCAGGAGATCGTGACCGAGATGCTCGCGCAGATGGAAGGTGCGACGAAGTCCGACCGGTCGGTGATCATTCTCGCCGCCACCAACATCCCCGAGCGCATCGACAAGGCCATCATCGATCGCTTCACGAGCAGGATCGAGATTCCGTTGCCGGATGAGCCGGCGCGGGCCGAGATCCTGAAGCGTCTGATCGGCGAGCGGCCGTGCGATCCGGCGCTCGATGTCGAGGAGGCCTCGGAGTTCCTCGCAAAGCGGCTCATCCGCAAGAGCGGCCGGGATCTCGTCATGATCGTCAATCGCGCCATGGAGCGCGCCGTCACCGAGAGCGACTCGCCGGAGACGGTGCTCCTCACCCGCAACCTGCTTCTCAAGGAGGCGCTGCCGCAGGCCAAGGAAGTCTCCGAGGCGGCGCTCACGCAGATCTGGGAGAAGATCGTCCTGAAGCCGTCGGTGAAGCAGGACCTCCTCGACAAGATCCGCATGTTCAATCGGGCCGACAAGGCGGCTCCAAAAGGCCTGCTGCTCTACGGTCCGCCCGGCACGGGCAAGACGGAGATCGCCCGCCGCATCGCTGACTCGGCGAGCTGCTATTTCATGTCGCTCAAGGGGCCCGACCTCAAGGCCGGGTACATCGGCCAGAGCGGCGAGCGCGTGCAGAAGATCTGGGAGCAGGCGCGCGCCCGCGGCCGTTGTGTCATGTTCATCGATGAGTGCGAAGGCGTATTCGCGCGCCGCGGCGGCACCCAGTCGGATGCGGCCTCCGACGAGCTGGTGCAGGCCTTCCTCGCCGAGTGGGACGG
>Ga0070741_10005274_pt1 | contig 28877 bp, 23 predicted proteins | sample Coa_R1_4_FD_66440 | JGI IMG/M metagenome (GOLD analysis project Ga0070741, IMG submission 66440) | Surface soil microbial communities from Centralia Pennsylvania, which are recovering from an underground coalmine fire - Coalmine... | ecosystem: Environmental > Terrestrial > Soil > Unclassified ... | reverse complement strand
GCTTCCGGTGTGCAAGGCACTTGGGCGAAGGCTTGGCAAGCGGTGAGAACTGCAAACAACAGTAAGCTGCGGCATAGCCACTTCATGAGGTCCTCCTCGGTGAAGACAGTGTGTTGAATTGAAGGTGGAAGTGGGACTTCTAGCGAAGGGCCCGGAACGGCGGATAGAAAACTACATCGAGAAAAGCTGCCGGGCCTAAGTTTCTAAAATTTGTTCTGAAAACCGGAAAAGCCTGTGCTTAGGCACATCGCCCGGGTTCCCTGACTAGCGTGGGGTAAGCGTCAGTGGGCTGAAGGATAGTTGTTGAGAAATCGCCATTACACCAGTAATTCAACTCCTCCGCCTACCAAGCGTGAATCTCTTTACCGTTGGCGCATACAGACTTATCCAACTACGGCACAATACCCGCGTAAGTAGGTATCGCGCCGCGCTCCGCGTTCTTGTACACGACCCCTCCCTTCATGACGAACACGACTCTTCGCACCGCCGTGATGTCTTTCAGAGGATCTCCATCGAGAGCAATGATGTCGGCCTGAAAGCCGGGCGCAATCGAGCCGATCTGGTCGCCCATGCCCAACGCCTCAGCCCCGAGCGAAGTGGCAGAGACCATCGCGGACATCGGGTCCACTCCGCAATCATGCACCCGATCGATGAACTCCTCGGCATTGCGACCGTGGGCGCCGGCGGTGGCGTCGGTACCGAAAACCACTTTCAGTCCCGGTGTCTTCACCGCGTGTTGCACGATCTCGTGATCCATAGGCAGGATCTTCTCCATCGCGGCAAATCCCTCCGCCGTGTAACCGGTTGTACCGAGATACTTGTCCTTGTTCTGCATGTAATTCTCAATCACCAGCCCGCATTGTGGATCGAAGTAGGTGCCTTTCTCCGCCATCAACTTCAAATCGTCATCGCTGGCGAGAGTGCCATGCTCAATCTGTGTGCATCCGGCCAGGGTTGCCGCGCGGACCGCATCTTTGTAAGCGTGCACCAGCGTGCGTAGTCCCTGCTTCTTCGCTTCATCGCAGGCCGCGTTCAACTGCTCCTGGGAAAGCGTCATGCCGCCGCCCTTGCGAATTGACTCCGAGGCGAACATCTTGACCACGTCCACACCGGCTGCCTTTTGCTTTCTTATGTACTCACGGATCTGTTCCGGCGTCCCGGACTTTTCACCCTCCCCTACCAACGGCTCTCCCGCAGTCAGAATTCGCGGACCGGGAATGGTGCCTTGTGCAATGGCATCGCGAAGCGGGATGTCGTTGGGCGCCCCGACGCTCTGTACCGTGGTGAAGCCGGCCATCAACGTGACCCAGGCATTCGACGCCGCCCGATAAGCGTCCTCCTGCGAAGTGCCATCGGTGCCGGCATTTCTCCCGTCCTTGCCGAAAATCCACGTGATATGCGTATGCGCATCGATCCAGCCCGGCATCACAGTCAAGCCGCGCAGATCGTAGTCAGCCCGCCCTCGTCCAGGCTCGATGGCAGCAATCTTTGAGCCCTCAATCACCAGCCGCACGTTGTGCTGCGTGTGGCCCTTGCCATCCAACACCGTGCTGGCCGCAATTACGATGCGCCGAGGGGAACTCGAAGTCTGGGAATGGAGTCGAGGTGCGCCGCAAACGAGGGCGAGAACGCAGCAAAGAAGTCTCGGAAATCGCATGATCATTCTGCTCCTCAGGAGCTGATTGCAGATTGTAATCGTGCTGATGAACGGGCGTCATCCCAAAGGGCCGCGGCTTTCAGCGGCGTCCCCTCCAATCCAATTTCCCTTCTCCCGCGTATCTATCAGCGAAGACGTAAATTCATTTGGAGGATTGCAGAGGTGAGGAAAAAGTACTTTCTGTTGTTTGCTGTGGTTGCTTTGGCGGTAACTGCCGCCCTGGCGGCGATGAATCCCAAGGTTGGCGGCAAGGAGATGTATCCGACCAAGAACATTATCGAGAATGCGGTGAACTCCGCCGATCACACCACGCTCGTCGCTGCGGTGAAGGCTGCGGGCCTGGTGGAGACTCTCGAAGGTCCCGGGCCCTTCACGGTGTTTGCCCCAACCAACGAAGCTTTCAACAAGCTGCCTGCCGGCACGGTTGATACGCTTCTCAAGCCGGAAAACAAAGCGACCTTAACCAAAGTTCTGACCTATCATGTGGTCGCCGGAAAGTGGGGCGCTGCCGAACTCAAGAAGAAGATCAAGCAAGGCAATGGCAACGCCGAGTTGACCACGGTCGAAGGCGGCAAGCTTTGGGCTTTCCTGCAGGACGGCAACATCATGCTGAAAGACGAAAAGGGCGGGACTGCCACCGTGACCATCGCCAACGTCTTCCAGTCGAACGGCGTGATTCACGTCATTGATTCCGTAGTAATGCCGAACTAACCGGAAGGTCGGCACGAGGAACAACGTCACCGGGCAGAACGATCCTGCGTGCACCAGCGGTACCGGGGTGCACGCAAGATTCTTCAGGATCACGTCGCAAAAATAAATCGTTTCCTGAGGATGACATCACAAGTCCAATCGCCCGTTCAGGACAACGTCACAACCGATAGAAGCCGGACTCCACAGTCCGGCTTCTGTTTCATCATTGACAGTTGGTGCCCACGAACACTTCGATCGAACCCGAGTTCGTCGTAATGGATGCGGTGATATCGCCCTTGGAATTGATCGCACCCAGCCCCACCGACTTGGTGTTCGGAACGCTTACGTTGCGGAAATGCCCGTTCTTGTAAACAAATGCACCTCCGGTCCCATCCAGGTTTACGTAGCCGGCGACGATCAGGCCCGCGTTGTTAATTCCTCCGGCTCCGCTATTGATCGCACCCGGATAGGCGATCGTCGTGTACTCCCCGTTAGCAAAAATGAATCCCCGGCTGTTGAGGCTGCTGTCGAAATAGCGCCCAACGATCACGCCGCTGTCATTAATGGCTGTGGGAATGGTGCTGATCGCACCGGGATACTGAAGGATCGTGAATTGCCCTCCGCTGAGCAGGTATCCAAAGGCAGCGGTGTTCGTCGAATAACTTCCCACGATGTCGCCGAGATTGTTAATTCCTTCTGCTGTGGTTGAGGAAGCCCCGGGATAATCAATGGTCGTGACCGTGCCGCCGGAACGGCTGAAGCCATGCGTGTCGTAGGCGCCGACCACGGTGCCGGCATTATTGATCCCGTACAGGTAAGTTTCGCTCGAACCGGGCACAAGGTACTTATGCACGATGCCGTCCGCACGGCGATAGAAACCGTGATTGTGGCCGATACTGTTGTCGAAAAAAAAGCCCACGATCGTGTCCGGGCCGTTGATATCAGTTCCCTGCGGAGTGATTGCGTTGGCTATGGGAACCGGCGTGTTGGTCGCGCAGGTGTAACTGCCCTGCGCGAGCGCCCCCGTCGAGAGCAGCAGAAATGAAGCAAACAGCCTGGAAAGCGAAAGGTTCAGGCGTACCATTTCTTGGCTCCTTGAGGCAGGCGGAATGCCTGTCCTAGATGGTTCCAGCCATCGCGCAGTTGCCTTTGGCCCATGCCGGGTTTCACCGACTTTTCACAATTACGGCCTGGGGCCCTGCCCGTTTCCTTACCCGAAAAAAAAGACGGGCGCGAACGCCCGTCCAGCGAACACTGTGAATCAACTACGGTGTGCCCGTGCCCTTGATCGGAATGGATTGCGTGGCGCCGATCGCATCGTCGGTAACCGTCAATGTCGCGTTATAGGTCCTGGTCTGAAATGGCTCGAACTGCACGTTGATGGTGCAACTGCCGCCCACCGGAACCGGCGCGGTGCAATTGTTACTCTGCCGGAAGCGAGGGCCATCTGTACCCACCGTGCCGATTTTTAACACGTTCAAAGGACCGGTCCCGGCATTGGTAAGAGTCACCGGCAACATTGCGCTCTGGGTATCAATTTTCACGTTGCCGAAATCGAGCGAGGATGGTGACAGGGTTCCTGCGCCCACGCCTCCGCTATTCAGCAGCATGCTGCCGAAGCCAGCGGAATATCCGCCGACGACAACAATATCCTGGTGTCCGTCGCCGTTGAAATCGGCCGCGGCCAGCGCAAACGGATCTCCGCCCACCGCGTAGTCATTGCGGAGATTGAAACCTCCGCTCGCTTTTCCAATGAAGACGCTGATTCGGTCCACATTGGTTCGGGTTCCCACCAGGTCGGTGACGCCATCTCCGTCGAAATCGCCCGCGGAAATCTGCTCCACGACATAGGAATTCTTGTCGAACACGATGATGCGTTGGAAGGTGCCATCCCCGTGACCGAGCATCACGCCGATGGCAAATTCATCGCAGATCCCCAGGTCCACATTTCCGTCATTGTTAAAGTCAGCGGTAATCACGCCAAAAGCCAGAGCGCCGGCAGGGTGGTCCTGCGCCGAGGCGAAGGTGCCATCGCCGTTGTTCAGGAAGATGGAGACACTTCCCTGGCTGTTGGTGCAGACTTTGTTGTAACAGTAGTTCGTGACTGCCAGGTCCAGGTGGCCATCGTTGTTGAAATCGCCGGCAGCTACCCCGTCAGAGTAAGAGCCTCTGGTGGTGTATGTGAGCGGAGTCAGGAAAGTTCCATCGCCCACCCCCATCATCACAAGAAGTTGTCCATTTGCTAATTCGTTATTGCTGACTGCCGCGTCCAGAATTCCGTCGCCATTGAAATCAGCAAGAGTTACCGCATACGGATCGGCGATGGGCAGCGCAATATTATTTGCCGTCCCGAAGGTCCCGTTGCCATTTCCCAGCAACACGCTGACGCTCATGCTGCTGTTATTCGCGGTGATCAGGTCCACCTTGCCGTCTCCATTCAGGTCGCCGGCCGCGAGTCCCGTGGGACGGGCCTGGGTCGCATAGCTGACCGGACTTTGGAAGGTGCCGTCGCCGTTACCGAGCAGAATCGACACGTTGTCCGCGAGTCCGCTGGCCACGGCAAGATCGATTTTCCCGTCGCCATTGAAATCCAGGGCCACGACGAAGTCGGGGTCGGCAGGCAAGGAGAAGTTGGTCGCAGGCAGGAATTCACCGGCAAAGGCGAGACTCGACAAGCCTGTCAGCAATAGCAGGGTAAGAGCGATTTTCTGCGCTGTGTGGGAGCGATTCATTCCAAATTCCTCAAATCTGCTCGAATGAGCTGAAGATCAGTGGCGGCAAAAGTGAGTCATCCACTTCTAAGCCAACGGCGGGAAGCGAATCGAGGTGGGATAGTCTTATCTCATTCCCCAAGCTTGTCAATAAGGTAGAAAGTCCTTACAGCGCAGCTGCGGGTAATTCCGCGTTCTTAGCTGGCGCGAAGAGTGGCTCCGAGCGACTCCAGCGCCCTGATCATCTGCGCCGACCACTGCGCCACTTCGTCTTCGCGCAAGGTGCGCTCGTTCGACTGGAACTTCGCGCGCAGCAGCACAGAGTACTTCCCTGCCGGAATCGCGCCGCCGCGGAAAATCTCGGCGGGAACAAAGCTCCGCATCTCCGCAATCGTCAGCGCTTCGACCGCTCGCTGAATTTTTTCGAATGCAATGTCATCCGGGAAGATGAATGAGAAGTCGCGCTCCACTCCCGGGTAGCGCGGCAAAGCTTGGTATCGCACCGCGCGCAGCGGGCGAGTGTAGAGCCGGTCCAGATAGATTTCGCCGAGGTACACATCCTGGCGCAACTTTCGCGCCTGCGCAATCTCCGGATGCAACTGCCCGAATTGCGCCACATGCGCCCCGTCCATAACCGCCCGCGCCGAACGGCCCGGATGATAGTACTCATCGGCTCCCGACTCGAAGTGCAGCGACTCGTACTCAAAGGCTTCCAGCAGACTCTCCACGTCGCCTTTCATGTCGAAAAACGACAACGCTCTCGCAGCCTGATGAACTCCAGCCGGGGTAGCGCTTCCCGTCGCGCCCATGCAGATGCGGCGCAACTCGGTGGCTTTCGAGCCGGAAGCTTCCCAGGTCTCCCCCATCTCGAACAGCCGCACGTCGTCGTTTCCGCGATTCAGGTTGTAGCTCACCATGTTGAGCATGCCGGGCACAATCGATGTGCGCATCACCGAAGCTTCTTCGCTCTGCGGATTTTCGAGTTCCATGGGGATCGCAGCCGAGAACTTCGTCGCATCTTCTTGAGAGATGAAGCTCAGCGAAACCGCTTCGTTGTACCCCAGGGCAAGGCAACTCGAGCGCAGCTTGCGGTCTTTCTCAGCCGTCAGTGTCTCGACCACTGCTCCCGTAAACGACGGAAGCGTATTCGCGAACTTGTCGTAGCCATGCAGGCGGGCGATCTCTTCGATCAAGTCGATCTCGCGTTCGATATCGAGCCGCCAGCTTGGAACCTGCACCGTGTATTCGTCCTCTGCTTCGGGCAGCAGGTAGAAGCCAAGGCGCTCCAGGATGCCCACGATCTCGCTCGGGCGAAGATTGCTGCCAAGAATGCGCGCGACCCCTTTAAGCCGCAATCCGATGGGCGCCTGATCGATCTGTCGCGCAATCACATCGATCGGATTGCCTATCAGCTCCCCGCCCCCCGATTGCAGGATCAGTTCGGCAACCCGATCCGTCGAGAGCACCGTCGATTCAAAGTCCGCACCCCGCTCGAAGCGGTGCGACGCATCCGTGTGCAGCCCGTGGCGCCGCGCCATCTTGCGCACCGTCGCGGGATCCCACCATGCCGACTCGATCAGGATGTTGCGGGTCTTGTCGGTGATCATGGTGTCGAAGCCGCCCATGGTCCCGGCGAGCCCGACGGGACGCTTGGCATCGGCAACCACCAGGTCTTCCGACGTGAGCTTGCGCTCGATGCCGTCGAGCGTCTTCAGCGTTTCTCCGTCGCGCGCTCGCCGCACCACGATCTTGCCACCCTCGAGCAAATCGAGATCGAACACGTGCGTCGGCTTTCCGATCTCCCAGAGAACGTAGTTGGTGGCATCCACCGCGTTGTTGATGGCCCGCTGGTCGAGCAGCGCGAGGCGATCAATCACGTTTTTCGGGGAGTTCTGAATCTTTACATTGCGCAGAATGCGCGCGGTAAACCGCGCCCCGCCCTTGGGATCTTCAATCTCGATAGGGAAATTTTCGCCTCGTTTGGCTGCCGGCAGCTTTGGCTGGATCGGCTTCAGCGGCTTGTTGTAGAAAGCCGACGCCTCGCGGGCTACGCCGTAGTGGTTCATGGCGTCGGGACGGTTGGTGCCGATCTCCATCTCGAACACAGTGTTCGCGCCGTCTCCCGAAATGCCTTCGACCGCAATGCCAATCGAAGTCAAGTCTTGCGCAAGCCGCTGCCTGTCAGCCGGAAGATCAACAAACTCGCGAATCCAATTGGGAGAAAGTTTCATTTGGTCGTTGGTCGTTGGCCCTTGGCCGTTGGTCTTTGGTCGTTGGTCTTTGGCCTCTAGCCTTGTGTCTTCTCAGCTGAAACGGCATCGTTGGAGGCAGAAAGCTCTTGCCAACGACCAAGAGCCAACGACCAACGACCGCCTTACCGCCACTGTTCCAGGAACCGCACATCCCCCTGGAAGAACAGCTGAATATCATCCACACCATATTTCAGAATCGCAATTCGATCGGCGCCCATGCCAAACGCGAATCCCGAAACTTTTTTCGGATCGTATCCGTTGTCCTTCAAAGGCTCGAACACATTCGGATCGACCATGCCGCAGCCCAGAATCTCGATCCATCCCGTCGTCTTGCACGGACGGCACGGCTCCGACCCGCGGCGCCCGCTGCCTCCACAGATGAAGCACGACACCATCATCTCGGCGCTGGGCTCGGTGAACGGAAAGAACGATGGCCGGAAATGCGTCTTCACACTCGACCCGAACAGCGCCTTCATCGCATGATCGAGCGTGCCCTTGAGATCGCCAAACGTAATGTTGGTATCGACGGCAAGCCCTTCCACCTGGTGAAACATTGGCGAATGGCTGGCGTCCGGCGGATCATTGCGATGCACTTTGCCGGGAATCACGATGCGCAGCGGCGGCTTCAGCTTTTCCATGGTGCGAATCTGCACCGGAGAAGTGTGCGTGCGCAGCAGCAGCCGGTCGCGTGCCGCCTTCGCGCCCTGCTTCGCAATGAACAACGTGTCCTGCGTGTCCCGCGCCGGATGGTTCGGCGGGAAGTTCAACGCCTCGAAGTTGTAGTAGTCGGTCTCGATCACTGGACCTTCTTCAACCGAGTACCCTAGATTGCGGAAGACACCCACGATTTCATTCAGCGTCTTGATGACGGGGTGCTCCGCGCCGATAGGACGGCGAATGCCGGGAAGCGTGATATCGACGCCACCGGATGCCGACGCGGTTCCGCTCTTCAACTTCTGCGCTGCCGTTTCAACCGCCGCTTCAACCTGCGATCTGACGACATTGACGCGCTGCCCGACCTCGCGCTTCGCCGGCCCAGGCGCAGCTTTCAGCCAGAGATCGTTGACGGTGGTGAGCACGCCATTCTTGCGGGCCATCCAGCGATCGCGGAACGTCTTCCACTCCGCATCATTCCTGACCGCAGCCGACTCCGATTCCAAAGCTGACAAAAGATCGCGCACCGCGGCATCGAGCGCCGCCTGCGAAAAATCCGTCAACTTAGGAACGGTGTAGGCCATTCAATGTCCGATAGAGAGATGGGCGTAGGCCCGGCAACTCTCGATGGGAGACCCACCCTGACGCAACAACGCGCCAGGGCAGAGAACCCGATATGGCTGAGTGCTGAATGCTGAGTGCTGACTGCTGCTACGCCGCCCCGCCGAGCGCGCCCTTCGCCTGCTCGGCGAGGCTCTTAAACGCTCCGGGATCCTTGACCGCGAGATCGGCCAGGATCTTCCGATCCAGTTCGACGCCCGCCTCTTTCAAGCCGTGGATGAACTGGTTATAGCTCATGCCGTTGAGCTTGGCGGCGGCGCCGATGCGCACGATCCACAGCGAGCGGTACTGGCGCTTCTTCTGCTTGCGACCCGAGTAGGCGAACTTCAGCCCGCGCTCGACCGCTTCCTTGGCGGAACGGTACAGTTTTGATTTTGTGAGGAAATAACCGCTCGCGCGGTCCAATATCTTTTTGCGTTTGGCGCGGCGTTTGGTTCCGCGTTTTACACGAGGCATGGTGTGCTCCTTTTTATTTTCTCTACTACACGGCGGCTGGAGGTAGGAGACCGGAGTCTTTGAGCCTCTTCACACGCCCCGAGCTTTTAGGTTTTGCTCGGCACTCGGTACCAGGTACTCGGTACGGAGCTAGTACGGAATCATCCGCTTGATTTTCGGAGTGTCGGCATCGCTGACCAGCACCGCCGCTCCGAGTTTCTTCTTACGTTTGTGGGGCTTGGAGGTAAGCATGTGGCGCAGATGCGAGTGCCCTCGCTTCACCTTCCCCGTGGCTGTTTTCTTGAAGCGCTTCGCAGCGCCTTTGTGAGTTTTCAGTTTAGGCATAACATTTCCTTCGCACTCAGCATTCAGAATTCAGCCAGCACACGATGTTGCGGGTTCCCGGCAGAGCCCGGACTGGCTGAATGCTGAGTGCTTGTCTTCTACGCTTGATTCACTCGCTGGATCGGAGGCGCCTGCGCCTGTTGCTGCTGTGGCTTCGGCTTCGATTCCGATTTCCCTTGCGGCTTGGTATCTGTCTTCTTGGGCGCCAGGATCAGGTGCAGCGTATTGCCTTCCTGGCGGGGACGGAATTCCACAATCCCCCTGTCGCCAATATCTTTAATCAACCGTTCCAGGATCTCGCGACCCAGGCCGGTGCGCGTCATTTCTCTTCCGCGGAAGAAGATGGTCGCCTTGACCTTGTCTCCCTCGTCGAGAAAGCGCAGCACGTGATTTTTCTTGGTCTCGTAATCGTGGTCGTCCACATTGATGCGGAACTTCACTTCCTTGACCACGATAGTCTTCTGATGTTTCTTGGCTTCGCGTTCCTTTTTTTCTTGCTGGTACAGGAACTTCCCGTAATCCATGATGCGGCAAACCGGAGGCTGCGCAGTGGGGGAAATTTCAACCAGGTCGAGGTTCTTCTCGCGGGCCATTTTGAGCGCTTCGAACGGAGGCAAAATTCCAATCTGCTGGCCTTCGTCGTCGATCACGCGAATTTCGCGGGCTCGAATGCGGTCATTGGTTCGGATAAAACGTTTATCGATACGGTCCTCCGTCAGCTTAAAGGGGCTGGTAAGGGATGGAAGATTATAGCATGCATCCCCGGTGAATTGAGATACATGGGAAAGGGTTTCGACACCATTGTAAGCCGCTTCGTAATGCCGCGTTCTGAGCCATCGCGCAAGGAACAGGCGACTGGCGCAGGCCTGGAAAAGCCCTTGCAGAATGTGCACAACAGCCTGGGATCTTCCCTGCTATACTCCCGCCGAGTTCAATCCATCACGGGGGTGAGGAATGCGTACCTGTGCTTTCGGGGCCCTCTGCTTGTTGGTTGGTCTGACCGTCTCCGCTGCTTCCCAAGACAACTCGATGACATTGGCGCCCATGGCAGCCAGCAAATTTACGAACATGCCAGGCGTGCCAACATGTATGAAGATTGCCGTACAGCGCGGCGATCCTTCCAAGGGCGCTTCAACCCTGTTGCTGAAATTTACTCCGGGGTGCGTCGTGCCCTGGCATTGGCACACCGCAGGCGAACACCTGATCGTCGTCAGCGGAAGTGGCAAATTGGAAATGAAAGATGGCAAGCCTGCGGTGACCAAGGCCGGGGATTACGCGTATCTCCCGGGCAAGAGCGTCCACCAGTTTACGGCCACCACGGCAGTCACCATGTTTGACATGCCCGACGGAGCGTTCGACATCCATTATGTGGATGCGAGCGGAACTGAGATTCCACCGGACCAGGCTTTGAAGCCGGGGAAAAAGCCTATGGGCATGAAGAAACCAACCGCAAAGTAAATCCTGCTGCTTCTCTGAAAGGGCGCGGATGTAAGCCGCGCCCCAGTTTGATCCAGTGTTTATCGGGAACTCCGACGCTATCGCCGGTTTCTATATAATGAGACCACACCCATGAGGATGCGCGCTCTCATTGTTCTGCTCGGCGGCGGACTGCTCGCTATACCCATTTGCGGGCGCAGCGCCGGCCAGGAACTCCCCTCCGCACCTTCCGCGACCCAGCAACAGCAGAAGCAGGCGCCGGCGCCGCCAACAGACGACGGAAAGAAGAATTCCGAGACCGTAACGCCAGCCGCAGAGCCTCAACCGGCCTCTGCCGAGCCGGCCGCACCGCCGGCCGCCGCGCAAGCCCCGCCCTCGGAACCTGCGGCGCCGCAGGCCCAGCCGGGTGATGTCAATCCCGATGACACGGCCGCGACGATCCGCAAGACGGTCAACGAAGTGAACGTAGTCTTCACTGTCACCGACAAACACGGTCGTTATGTTAAGAACCTGAACAAGGATGACTTTCGGGTCGTGGATGACAACCGTCCGGCGGTCGAGATTCGCAGCTTCCATCGCGAAAATGATCTGCCGCTCATGGTGGGGTTGCTGGTGGACGCCAGCAATTCTGTGCGCGACCGCTTCAAGTTCGAGCAGGAATCCGCCATCGAGTTCTTGAACCAGACGATTCGCCCCCATTACGACCGCGCCTTTGTGGTCGGTTTCGATGTGACACCGGAGGTGACGCAGGATTTCACCGACAACACCGAAGCCCTGTCGCACGGAGTGCGCGACCTGCGCCCGGGCGGCGGCACGGCCATGTATGACGCCCTGTATTTCGCTTGCCGCGACAAGCTTCTCAAGCAGATGCAGAATCAGACCGGCCCGGTGCGGCGAGCCATCATCCTGCTGAGCGATGGGGATGACAACCAGAGCCACGTCACTCGCGAGGAAGCCATCGAGATGGCGGAGCGCGCCGAGGTGATCGTCTATACCATCAGCACCAATGTCACCGGCTCGCGCGGGCGCGGCGACAAGGTGCTGGAGCGAATCGCCGACGCCACCGGCGGCCGCGCCTTCTTTCCTTTTCAGATCACCGATGTGGCCAACGCCTTCGCCGAAATACAAGACGAGTTGCGCAGCCAGTATGCCCTTTCCTACAAGCCGGCCGACTTCCAGGCCGACGGGCGTTTTCATAGCATCGCCATCCTGGCGCAAAGTAAAGGACTGAAAATCCGCAGCCGCCGCGGCTACTACGCGCCGCTTCCCTGACATGGCCGGCTACTCGGGCACTCCTCTTCCGAAAAAGCTTGGAATCAAAGCTGGAATTAGAGTCCTGCTGATGGATTGTCCGGCCAGCGTTCTCGCGGAGTTGAAGGATGCGCTGGCGGGAAGCAACCAAGGCGCCCCGCTCGATTTCGCGATGGTGTTCGTCAAGAAACAAGCGGACTTAAAGAAGCAGTTTACGCGCGTCGAAAAGCAACTCGCGCCCGCGGGGATGTTCTGGGTGAGTTGGCCGAAAAAGAGTTCCGGGGTCGCGAGCGATCTTGACGAGAACATCGTGCGTAAGATCGGACTGGATGCGGGACTGGTGGACATCAAAGTCTGCGCCGTGGATGAAACCTGGTCGGGACTGAAATTCGTTCGACGCAAAGCAGATCGCTAGCACTCGCGGGCCAGCAGAAGACAGATCCCGGTGCAGATGATCTCTCGCTGAAACGGCTATACAAGTGATGCCAATACAACGTCGCCTTCATTCCTGCTGTCTAAGCGGGGATGACGAACAGGAAAACCGACGACCCTAGCCGCCCTGCAAAGGGCCAGGAGAAAGTCCAGGAACTCCGGCCGCCGGCACGGGAGAAGATCAACCAGGGGCAGCAGTTCGACGAGATGCAGCGTCAGGAAAAGAACCCTGACGGGACGCAGCAAGAGTAAGTACAATTTTGTGCGGATCTATTCGAGCCCTGGCTTGTTCGCTGCGAGCTAAGTTGTTGATTATTCGTAAGCGCGGTTTAAAGTCGTAGAAAGCGCTTCGAGCATCGCATAGAATGCCGTTTCCCGGCGTTTGCAGGCCCGCGTAGCGCGATCCGGGTGGCAGGACGGCTTCCAGCCTCAAAGCCATCGTAGTATCGCCCAGCGTGGCCGTAAAGCTGAAATTCTCTTTAAGCTATAACAGCCCTGGGACGACGGTCCCCCCGCCCTCTTATCTGGCTGCCACCGTGGTCACGGCGCTGAAGATGTAGCGCACGAAAACGCCCAGTTGATCTACCTCGATGTGCTCGTCGTTGCCGTGCACGGTACGACTCTCTTCGTCGGTCTTGGGAACCGAAATTCCGTACGCCTGCACGCCCCGGGTTCGCAAGAACGAAGAGTTGGTGGCGCCCGTGGTCATGATCGGCAGCGTGATCGCCTCCGGGACCACTTCCTTCTGAGCGTTTTCCAAGGCGGCGAACATTTCCGTCTTGAGGCTGGTGACCGGCGCAGCCGGCATGGAGTAGGTGGTGTCTTCGGCGACGACCTTCAGTTGCGGGTCGTTTATGACTCCGGCCAGCATCTCGCGAAATTTGTCCAGGTCTTCATCGGGCAGCGCACGAATGTCCAGGGTAGCTTCGGCGACAGGCGGAATCACATTCGACTTGATCCCGGCCTTCAACATGGTAGGGACCACCGAGGTGCGCAGCATGGAGTAGTACTGCGGCTTTTTCACCTTCAAAATTTCCTGCACTTCAGGATCGAGCACATTGCGATACCAGGCCGCCTCCTCGGGAGGGGAAATGGTCGCCAAGCGCTCGAAGAATGCGCGTGTGGTCTCGTTGAGGCGGGAAGGCGTTACCCACGTCCCGGCCTTGGCGACGGCCGCTGCCAGATGAGTCACCGCATTGTCCACTCGCGGGACCGATCCATGACCGCTGCTTCCGGTTGCTTCGAGGGTGGCGCCGCGAGGTAGCTTCTCGGCGGTAGAGACCGCGATGTACTTGATCTTGCCATTCTCCAGAAGCGAGCCTCCGCCTTCATTCAGTGCGTACTCACAGGCAAGCTTGTCCCAATAGCGCTCGACCAGGGTAGCCATGCCGGCGGGAGAAGAGGCTTCTTCGCTGGCTTCGGAGAGAAAGATCACGTCCCGGGTGAGCGGCAGGTTCATGCGCTTGAGTTGCAGAAACACCTCGAGATTGGCGGCAACCATGGCCTTGTCGTCGGATGCGCCGCGGCCATAAATCTTGCCGTCGCGCTGCACCGCGGCAAAGGGGTCTACGGTCCAGCGGGCGCGATCCACGGGCACAACGTCTTCGTGCCCCATCAGAAGCAGGGGCTTCTTGCTGCCGTCTCCTTTCAGGCGCGCCACGATGCTGGCCCGTCCCGGCACCGGCTCAAGGATTTCCGAAGCGATGCCTTCGCTCTTCAGAACCCCCTCGATATAGTGCGCGACCCGCGATTCGTTCCCGGGAGGGTCCTGGGTGTCGAGCTTGATGAGTTCCGAGAGGAAGCGCACAGCTTCGTCTTGCGATTTCTGCGGGTTGAGTGACTGGGCAATTGCGGAAGAGGAAATGAGCAGCAGGGCAAGGAGTGTGCGAAGCAAAATGAGAGGCCTCCGGGGAACGGATTATAACTCCGAACATTCCGCTCAGCCGGCCGGGATGCAAATCCGCACTTTTCGCGAAATCGCCAGGAGGCTGCGTCTCTACTGTTTGTGGGCGATGGCGTAATAGCCGGCACGGGCCTGGACCTTGAGATTCTTGTCCTTGGGATGAATCTCGACCTTGCGATAGGAGCCGTCCAGCTTGCTGTTGATGGGCGTGTAGCCGATGTTGTACTGGCTGCGCAGTTCTCTCGAGATCTGGTCGAAGGCCTCTTTGAGCTTTTCGAATTTGTTGCCGACCTCGATGACGCGCCCGCCGGTCTCAAAAGTGATCTTTTTCATCTCGCGGTCGCCGGAATAGCCGAACCCGCCGCCCATTCCGTAGAAGCCGCGGTCGGCGCAGAGCAGAACATAGACAATGCTGTCCGATTTCTGCGCCGCTTCAATCGCATCCTGGATCTTCAACTGGCTGCCCTGGTCCTCGCCATCGGTAAGAATAATCATCGCCTTGCGTCCCACTTCATGAGAAAGCTGATCGTGCCCGGCGAGATAAATGGCGTCGTAAAGCAGGGTGCCGCGGGGATTGCTGGTCGGGATGGGACCGCCGCCCATGCCCGGTATGCCGCCGCCGCTGCCGCCGCCGGTATTGATGCGAGTCTCGTTCATGGCGTTCTGGAGAGACCGGATGTTGTTGGTAAAGTCCTGAATCAATTCCACATTCACGTCAAAGTCGATGACAAACGCCAGGTCTTTCTCGCGCAGAATCTCTTTCAAGAACTCGCCGCCCACCTGCTTTTCCATATCCAGAACCCGGGCCTGGCTGCCGCTGGTGTCAATCAGAATGCCGAGGGTCAGAGGCAGGTTGGACTCTGCGGTGAAGTACTTGATGGTTTGCGGCTTTCCGTCCTCGAGCACCTCGAAGTCATCCTTGGTGAGGTTGGGGATGAGTCCGCCCTTCTTGTCCTTCACGTTGAAGAAGAGCTGAACGACGTTGACGTTGACCTTCAGGGTTTCGGTGCTGTCGTCGCCCTGGTCCGGGTTCTGCGGCGGGTGGCCAAGACGAGGCATGTCCTGGGCGGCAGACACCATGCCCGCCGCGAGCACAAGACAAATCACGGCACACAAAACCTTAACCATCTTGAATTTGGACATGGGAGGTAGTCTCTCAGTGATATTGTTAGTCTATCTCTATCGGATTAGATGCACCAAACAGCCGGGTCTCGGCATCCGAGAAAGTACAAACTGCGGTGATTGAGGGGCGAATTCCGTGAATGGTCGGCTGAAGAGGTCCGGATGGCTGGTAGCGTTAGCAGTTTGCGTATTGGCAGCGTCGGGCAGCGGGCAGCAAGGCGGAATTCCGGACGCACCATCCGCCTCAAAACCGGCAAACCAGTTGCCGACAGCGCCTGCGTCCCAGCCGCCGAAAAAACTTCCGCCGCCGGAGACGCCGCTTCCCGGGGAAAGCACTCCGGCCCCGAACAGCCCACCTCCGACCACGGACAATCCCAATGCCGGGGAAACCAGCGAAGAGCCGCGCCCCGCTCTGAACATCAAGACCGTCCCGGAGGGGGGAGCGACGCAGCAGGGCGGACCGCAACAGGAGGAACTGTACCGGATTACGACCAACGTCAACCAGGTGCTGGTGCCGGTGATGGTGAAGGACGATAGCGGACGTCTGGTCACCGGATTATTGCCGAAGGATTTCTCGGTACTCGAGGACGGAGTCAAACAGAAGCTGAACTTTTTTACCAGCGATCCGTTCGCGCTATCGGCGGCCGTGGTGCTCGACCTCGGCATGCCGGACGTGGCCGTGCAAAAAGTAAATAAAACATTCCCCGCGCTGATCGGAGCCTTTGGACAGTATGACGAGGTTTCCGTCTATACCTATAGCAGCACCTATTCGAAGCAGCAGGATTTCGTCGCCGCCAGCAACCAACTGAGTGCCTCGTTCAACAGTCTGAAGTCGGCTACGGGAAGAAACAATGGCGTCCCGGTGACCAGCGGTCCGCTGGGACCGCAGGGGCCAACGATCAACAACATTCCCGTGAATCCCAACGCTTCGATCATTACGCCCCCGCCGAAAGAGGCGCATGTGTTGAATGACGCGATCCTGGCAGCCGCGCACGATCTCGCCAGACGCGACCGCACGCGGCGCAAGATCATCTTCGTGATCAGCGATGGCAAAGAAACCGGCAGCACCGCCAGCTACGCCGATGTGTTGAAGGTTTTGCTTTCCAACAACATCCTGGTTTATGGCGTGGGCGTGGATTCGGCGGCGCTGCCCATTTATGGCCGGCTGCAGAAACTCAAAGTCCCCGGGCTGAACTACACCGGGAACATTCTTCCGAAGTACGCGAACGCGACCGGGGGGGAGATCTTCACCGAACTGAGCCAGGGCGCGATCGAGAATGCGTATGCGCGGGCCATTGGAGATGCGCGCAATCAATACACGCTGGGTTATGTGACCCGTTCCACCCCCAGCAGCAAGTACCGGCAAGTCGAAGTCCGTGTAGATCGCCCGGGATGCCGCTCGTCAGACCTGCGGCCCTGCGTCGATGTGTCGGCCAAGGACGGGTACTATCCGCTGCCGCCGGGGAGATAAAGATTTCAAGCTGGCGGGTGCTGATATTTCCAGAGCAGCCTGATTTTTCAAGCGTTAAGGACTGTCGCTCGGGGATCCTCCCGGCCCGCGGCAGTAACCCTAGTAACCTGCGGTACCGGAAGCCGTGTGGTATAAAACCAGCAGCAATGCCCTAAATTTCAGAGCGTGGGGTCCGGGCTCGGCCGGACGGCTGCGCAGGTCTTGAGGAAAGTCTTGAGTTTCATCAACTTTGCGGCCCGCGAGATCAACTGCAAAATCGTCTACTACGGCGCCGGCTTAGGCGGCAAGACGACCAATCTGCAGTTCATTTATCAGAAAACCGCCGAGCAGCAGAAGGGCAAGATGATCTCGCTGGCGACGGAGACCGAACGTACGTTATTCTTCGACTTCCTGCCGTTAGACCTGGGATCGGTGCGCGGCTTCAAGACCCGAATTCACCTTTACACGGTTCCCGGCCAGGTGTTCTACGACGCCAGCCGCAAGCTGATCCTGCGCGGAGTGGATGGCATTGTGTTTGTCGCCGACTCGCAGGAAGAGCGTATGGACGCCAACGTCGAAGCGCTCGACAACCTGATGGACAACTTGAAAGAGCACGGGTACGACTTCAAGAAGATTCCCTACGTGCTGCAGTTGAACAAAAGGGACCTGCCCAATGTGCTGCCGGTCGATGCGCTCTCGAAAGAACTGAAGCGAAAGAATGAACCGGTAATCGAAGCGGTCGCGTTCCAGGGCGCCGGGGTGTTCGACACGCTGAAAGAAATTGCCAAGCAGGTGCTGACCGAGTTGAAGCAGGGCAGCTAGAGTTTCCAATCCACAAATAGTCAATGGAGCACGAGCGTCCTCGCGCTTCAACTGTACGCCCCCGCTCACCTTAACAACCACCAGGCGTCTAAGCACAGACAGCGTTCCGGCGGTTCATATAGAATTCCTGCCGCAATCTAATTGAGACTTCCAGATCCCTTTTGCGCCTTATTGCGCGGAAAGAGTTTTGTCATGCGAAATGCTATTGCCGTCTTCCTGATACTTCTGTGTTCGAGCGTTATGTTCGGGCAGCAGCTGCATGGAGTGGATGTCAACGACCTGGACCGCTCTGTCGACCCCTGCAACGACTTCTTCCAGTTTGCCAACGGCACGTGGCGGAAGAACAATCCGATTCCCGCCTCCATGACGCGCTGGAGCAAGCGCTGGCAGGCCGGAGAGACCTCGAAAGACAAGTTACGCGACATCCTGGAAGACGTCACCAAGAACACCAACGCGCCCAAGGGGAGCACGGAGCAATTGATCGGCGACTACTACGGCGCCTGCATGGACACGGCCAAGGTCAATGCCCGCGGCGTCGAGCCCATCAAGCCCTGGTTCGCCGAGATCGAAGCTGCCAAAAACATGGCCACGCTTCAGATCACGGTGGAAAAGATGCATGACATCGGGGTGACCAATCCGTTCAACCTTTCCGGTGCGCAGGATCTGCACAACCCGAAAATGGTGATTGCCGACATCGGTCAGTCGGCCTTGGGACTGCCGGAGCGCGACTACTACCTGAAACCGGACAAACGCTTCGCCGAGGCCCGGGAAAAATATAAAGAGCACATCACCACCATGTTCAAGCTGGTGGGATGGGACGAAAAAAAATCGGCCGCGGCGGCGCAGACGGTAATGGCAATGGAAACGAAGTTTGCCGAAGCGACACTGGGCAACGCGGAGCTGCGCAATCCGCAGCTGCTGGACCACAAGACCAGCTTTGCCGAGTTGCAGGCCATGGTCCCGCACTTCAACTGGGCGGAGTATTACAAGCACAAGCAATTGCCGCAGGAAACCGGGCTGAACGTAGACCAGCCGAAATTCATGAAAGAGCTGGACCGGCAACTGGCCGAAACTCCGATTGCGGACTGGAAAGTCTATTACCAGTGGCATCTCCTGAGCGGGGCCGCCGCCAACCTGTCGGACCCGCTGGTGAACGAGGATTTCGCCTTCAACGAGAAATACTTGAGCGGGACGAACGAGATCAAGCCCCGCTGGAAGCGTTGCACCGAGCAGACTGACCAGTTCCTGGGCGAAGCGCTGGGCCAGCTGTACGTGAAGAAATATTTCCCACCCGAAGCCAAGGCCCGCATGCAGGACATGGTCAAGAACCTGCTCGCCGCCATGAAAGAAGACATCAACAGCCGTCCCTGGATGAGCCCTGAAACCAAGCAGAAAGCGATGGAGAAGCTGGCCACGTTCAATCCGAAAATCGGTTATCCCGACAAGTGGAAGGACTACAGCAAGGTGGATATCCGGCGGGACACTTACTTCGAAGATGTGATTGCAGGCGCCAAGTACGTGATCGAAGACGACCGGCAAACCATCGGCAAGCCGGTGGACCGCGGGCGCTGGGGCATGACGCCTCCGACCTCGGATGCGTACTATAACCCGCTGCTGAATGAGATCGTGTTCCCTGCCGGAATCCTGCAGCCGCCGGCGTTTTACGTGGACGCGGTGGACGCGGTGAATTACGGCGCGATCGGGGTCGTCATCGGGCATGAAATTTCGCACGGCTTCGACGACGAGGGAGCGCAGTTCGATGCCCAGGGCAAGTTGCAGAACTGGTGGACCGACGCGGACCTGAAGCAGTTCCAGGAGCGTGGAGCATGCGTGGCCGATCAGTACGAGAACTATTTCATTGAGCCCGGCGTGCATCACAACGGGAGATTGGTTCTGGGGGAAAGCATCGGCGATCTGGGCGGGGCAAAGATCGCTTACATGGCCTACATGAAGTCGCTGGAAGGTAAGCCGCGACCCGCCGACATTGACGGGTTCACGCCGGAGCAGCAGTTCTTCATCGCCTGGGGACAGTTCCGCGGCGATGAGATCCGGCCAGAGCAGCAGCGGCTGATGGTGCAGACCGATCCGCATCCGATCGCGAAGTACCGGGTGAACGGACCGTTGTCGAATTTGCCGGAGTTCCAGCAGGCGTTCCAATGCAAGAACGATGCACCGATGGTTCGGCCGGCGGGAAAACGCTGCGAGGTGTGGTAGGGCCTCAACCGCCGGCGTCATCCGTGGATCTCGCGTGCGCAGGGAGTGCTTTTGGTGCACGCGAGATCCCTCGCTTCGCTCGGGATGACGTCATTCTTCCTTCTATTCTTCCATGAAGAGCGGCTCGCTTCGCTCGCGGGACAGCCGAGGCGGCTGTCCCTCCACAGTTTAGGTGGGCAGCTTTTCGCGGAGCAGTTCTTCTACGTCGCCAATCTTTTCGCCTAACAGATTCAATTTCCGGGCGAGGCCCTGAATATCGGACGCGGCGCGGCGGTTCACGTCGAAATCCAGTTCGCTGCGCAGGCGGTCCTTTTTGTCCTGGCGGTTCTGGCTCATCATGATAATGGGAGCCTGGATCGCGGCCAGCATCGAGAGAAACAGATTCAACAGAATGAACGGGTAAGGATCCCACGCAGAGCGGCCGAGCACCACGTTGAGGCCGGCATAGGTGATCAGCACGACCGCGAAGGTAGTGATGAATGTCCACGAACCCCCGAACGACGCGACCGCATCGGCGACGCGTTCCCCCCGGGTCTCTTCCTCTTCGATCACCTGGTTGGGATTGCGATTGGCACGGATGCGGACCAGCCGTTGCGAAGCATGAAACTGGCGGCCCAGGACCGCCATCATGTCGAGGCCAGCCATGGGCTTGCGCTCGAGCAGAATGCTGATGTCATGGCGGTCGACCTCGATACAGACCGTCTCTTCGAGAGCGACGGCTTCGGTCTGGTGAGGAGTCTGGTCGAGCATGGAGGCGAAGCCGAAGAACTCGCCCTCGCCCGGCTCGTCTACTACGACTTCCTGCTCATCCTCGTCCACGGTGGTGACGCGAACCCTGCCTGAAACCATGACGTAGGCGAGGTTGCCCATGTCGCCTTTTTTGTAAATGCGCTGCCGGGCGGAAAACGTTTTCATCTCCACTTGCGCTGCCAACACGGCAGCCTCTTCATCGTCGAGCAGGGCAAACAGGGGAACACGTCTGAGGATTTCGATGTTGCAAGCCATGCAAGAACCTCGGAATGGTGAGTGCGTGCGCGAGCAGGATGGCACAAGTGCAGGGTGGATGTCAGCAGCGGGGTGCAGCGAATATGATTCAGTCGCAGAAAAAGGCGCCGCGTTGGCGGCGCCTTGCCTAGGTACGGTGATGGAAAGTGTTTACTTGCCGTCGAGAGTTCCGGTGGCTCCGAACTCGCGGCGGCTGGCTACGCCACGCGCAGTACGGGCGGCGAGCGGAGGTGCGGCCGCTGCGGCGCCGTAACGCTCGAGCAACATCGGCACCATCGCCCCTTCGGCTTCCTTGATGAAAGTCAATTTGCCTTCCGGGGTGATGTCAATGCGGATAAAATCCCCGAGCTTCACCTGACAGGTCGCGACCAGGTTGGCGAGTGGAAAGACCACGTGCCGCTCGATCGCGCGTTTGAGGTGCCGGGCTCCATACTTCGGGTCGGTGCCTTCGTGCAGCAGAAAGCTCTTCACCTTGGGCGTGCAGTTGAAGACGAACTGGTTGGCAGCAGCAGCCATCAGGATGCGCTGCTGCACCATGCCGAGTTCGATTTCAAGGATCTGCTGCAGGTGTTCCGAACGCAGGGTGCGGAAGACCACGACTTTGTCGATCCGGTTCATGAACTCGGGGGTGAACTTGCGCCGCGCGGCATCAATCGCGGTGCGGTTGATCTTGTCGTCCAGCGCCGAGTCGATCTGGGTGACCTTCTGGGCGAAGCCCAGGCCTCCGTCCACCATGTTGGACATCTCGCTGGCCCCCAGGTTGGAGGTCATGATGATGATGCACTGCGACAGGTCCACGCGGCGATTGTCGCCCAAGGTAAGCGTGGCCTTGTCAAGAATCCCAAGCAGCAGCTGCCAGAGAGCGTCAGACGCTTTTTCGATCTCGTCGAACAGCAGGATTGAGAGCTTCAGCTTCTCCGTATGCCACTGGTTCAGGGCTTCCTGAGTGAGCAGCGGGTGAGTTTCGCGGTGACCGAGGTAGCCCGGAGGGGAACCGATCAGTTTCGCGATCTCGTGAGAGTGCTGGAACTCGGCGCAGTCAATCTTGATACAGGCGCGGGAGTCGCCGAAAAGCGATTCGGCCATGGACTCGACAACGCGCGTTTTTCCGGAACCGGTGGGCCCCAGGAACAAAAGATTGCCGACGGGACGTCCGGGCGGGTTTAACCCCGCAAGGAACATCTGGTAGATTTCGACCACTTTGTCGAGAGCCTGGTCTTGACCAACGATCTTGCGGCGCAAGGCGTTGTCGAACTCTCGAGCATCGTTGCTTCGACGGGTAGGATCGAGCACTGTGCTGAGCACTGTTTTCATAAGGGTCTGGCCCTTTAATTTCCTTTCCTGGGCCTTTCTACTTCCTGGGAGAGCTTGCCTTTCCTGACCGGAGCGACAATTTTTGTCACTCTGCATTCGTCCAGCATTTCACATCAGAGCAAACGACTCGCCATCCTCTTCGAACCGCCCATTCATACTTTCCTGAAAGACTTAGATGCAAGCACCTAATAACGGGAGTCACTTACAACAGACGGAATCATCATGTAATTGGAAAATCTTTGCGCAGTGGAAGAGACAATTCCCCGGCACGGGGGAGAGCCGGGAACCCGGTTTGGCACTGACCACACGTAACTGGCAGGGGAAATCACAGCCTCGTAGCATCGCTCCAGAGTACAATTTCTGGAGAAAAACTTGCGCCGCAATTGGTTCCTTTTCTGTCTGCTGCTTGCTGTTTTGTCTAGCGTGGTCGCCATCCGGCGCCTCTCTTCTATTCTTCCGCGGGTCGAAGCGCAAACCCCGAAGGTGTTGAACGCCTCGAGCACAGCTGCGCCCATTGCAGCGAAACCGGCGGAGATGACGGCCAAAATCATCCCTCAGGGAAGCGCCCTGTACGTCGCAAAGCGCGGGGATTCTATCGCGCTCGTGGCCCGGCACTACCTGCCGCAAACTTCTTTTCTGACCGGTGCGGAGCTCGCCGCAGCGATGCGGCAGAGTAATCCTGAGATGCGGGGAGAATTCCTGAAGGCTGGGCAGCAGGTGATCGTACCGGGAATCCTGGAGGCGCCAGTGGTGGAGAGATCGGTGCCGGTGGCGAAGGATTTTGAGGTTCGCGCCATTTACCTGACCGGAATCATGGCCGCGAGTGACCGCGGGTTAAAGATCGTGCGCCGGTGGAAAGAGGTTGGGGGAAACTCTGTGGTTTTCGACGTGAAAGACAGTGATGGCTTGCTGAATATTGCCTTTGAGCATCCCCTGGCGGGGGGACGCAAGCCGGTAATCCGGGATTTGGCGAAGCTGACAAGATTTTTGCATTCGCAGGGAATGCACGCGATTGCGCGCGTGGCCATATTTCGCGACGAGCGTTTAGTCCTGGCGCATCCGGAACTGGCGGTACAGTCGAGGAGAACAGGCCAGGCGTGGAAGGAGAATGGCAAGCTGGTGTGGACCGATCCTTCCCAGCCGAAGGTGCAGGAATATGACATCGCTCTGGCAAAGAAGGCGGCGACCTCCGGCGTGGACGAGATCCAATTCGATTATGTCCGCTTCCCTGCTGAGGGCGATCAGAAGGATGCCAAGTTCTACTTCCAGACAGCGCATCCGGATTGGAAGCGCTCGGACGTAATCACCGATTTCCTGAAACAAGCCTATACAGAGTTGCACCCCACCGGAGTACTGCTTTCGCTGGATGTGTTTGGCGTGATGGCGTGGCAGCGTCCGGTCGATCTCGCGCACACCGGCCAGGACATCGTTGGCATGGCGAAGTACTGTGACGTGCTGTCGCCCATGATTTATCCTTCGCACTTCTTTGGCATGGATGGCTACGATCACCCGGGAGACGCACCGGAGCATTTTATTGGCGAGTCGATGGACCGGTTTGAGCTGATCACCAAGGGCAGCGGGGTAGTGATCCGGCCATGGCTGCAGGCTTTCGGATGGAGAACGAAGACCTACTCGCCGAAATACATTGAGACCCAGGTGCTCACCGCAAAGAACAAGGGCGGGATCGGGTTTCTCTTCTGGAATGCGAATAACGACTACGGAAAACCGTACAGCGCGATGCCCGAGATGCGTGGCGCCAAGGGACAGTACTTCCGCGGGGATGAATTGCCGGCTCAAGCGCAGGCGAATCTGACCACATCGCCTTCAGGAACCCAATAACTCTTCCTTCGTGCGCCTTGCGGCCCTCGGAAGGGGCTGCGACACGGGCGAGGACGCCCGTGTGTACAAGTCCCGCGTTGCGACAGAAGTCCGCACGTCGGAACCTGAAGTTCACTCGTCCCGCAGCGTCTTCATGGGTTCGATCCTGGTTGCGCGGTATGCCGGAATCACGCTTGCAAACAATCCAACGCTCGCCAGCAAAGCTGGAACACAGAGAAATGTCAGAGGATCCGCCGGCTTCACGCCGAAAACGAGGTTCGCCAACACCCGATTTAATGCGAGCGCTCCGGCCAAACCGATAACCACGCCAGCCAGTGTCGGCCTCATGCCTTGCATCAGAATCAGCCGAAGCACGTCACGCACCTGGGCGCCAAGCGCCATGCGAATGCCGATCTCGCGCACTCGCCGCCGCACGTTGTACGACAAGACGCTATAGGTGCCGACCGCCGCCAACAGCAGCGCCAGTCCGGCAAAGGTCGCGAGCAACTGCATGTTCAGCCGTTGCGGAGTAAGAGAATCCGACACGACGCTCTCCATGGTTGCGATTTTAAGCAGCGGCACCTCTCGGTCGATTCCATGGATGGCTTCTACGATCGCCGAGGTCGCGATCGCCGGATCTGACGATGTCCGCACTGCGAGCATCATGGGTATGGAGCGCCACCCGCCCGTCGTCTCCGGCGTCACTTGAGCAAAGGCATCGTACAGCGAATCAGGCGCGCGTTGCTGATCGAGTCCATCCTGCTTCACGTCGCGAACAACGCCAATGACTTCGCGCACCACGTCCGGCGTGAAGGTCAAGGTGAGGTGTTTGCCGATTGGGTCTTCATTGGGCCAGAAGTGTTTAGCCATGGATTCACTGATCAGCGCCACTCCCGGACGTCCGGCGATATCGCCTTCGCTGATGTCACGGCCGCGAATGACCGGTATTCCAATGGCGCGCAGGTACCCTGGGCTGATCACGCGGACGTCGACCTCCGGCTGTTCAGCCATCGGAAGGACTGGCCGCCCCTGGATTGAAAAGGGCTGATGCGATCCGCCCATGAGAGGCAGGTCGTCGACGATTCCGACTGCCTGGATTCCGGGCAGGCCGCGCACTCGCTCCAGCACGCGATTGAAAAAGTTGACTTCTTCGGTCGGATACGCGAACTTCGTCTTCGCAATCGAAACCTGCATTGTCAAAACGTTCTGCGCATTGAAGCCGGCATCCACTCTCCTCAGAATCCACAAGCTGCGGATCATCAGGCCCGCTCCGATCAGCAGCATGAGCGTCAGCGCCACTTCGAACACGACCAGTGCGCTGCGCGTGCGCTCGCTGCCCGCATCGGTATCCGTAGTGCCCAACCCCTGCTTCAACGTTTCATTCACGTTCCCCTTCGCCATTCGCATCGCGGGCAGCAAACCGGCCAGGACTCCTGTGAAGATGGAAATGGCAAGCGTGAATGCAAGCACAGGCAAACTCAGCCCGATTTTCGCCAGTTTCGGCAGGCGGTCGGCCAGCACCGTCGTGATCAGTTCAGTCCCGAAATGCGCGATGATGAGCCCAAACGCTCCCGCGATTAGCGACAGCAGCAAAGTCTCCGAAAGGATGTGGCTCAATATGTGTGCGCGGCGTGCGCCAAGCGCTGTCCGGATCGCGATCTCCTTTCGACGTCCCAATATCTTCGCCGAGACGAGGTTGGCCACATTGCCGCATGCGATCAGCAAAACGAACGCGACAGCGCCCAACATCACCAGCAGCGCAGGACGAACATCGCTGACCAGGTCTTCTCGATAGGGACGAACGATTGCTCCCCACCCCTTGTCTTCAGCCGGATACTCCTGCTGGAGCCGGTTCGAGATGGTGTTCATCTCCGCCTGCGCCTGCTTGATTTCCACTCCGGGACGCAGCCGAGCAATGACTTCGTAGTGGTGCTCTGCTCGAACCGCGCGATCTTTATCTGTCCACGCCATCGGCGCCCAGAGTTGAGCGTAGCCGGGGGTTCGCACAGTCGCCGGCATTACTCCAGCAATCAGGAACTTCTGGCCATCCAGATCCATTTGCCGCCCTACGACCGCTGGATCTCCTCCGAAGTGCGCCTGCCAATACGCATAGCTCAGCACCACCACGTTGCCGTGACCGGGTTGGTCCTCATCAGGTCTGAAAACGCGCCCGAGCAACGGCTGCACCTGGAGGACAGAGAAGAAGTCCGAGGACACGCCCGTCGCCAGGACCTGTTCGGGATGATCTGTGCCCGTGAGGTTATAAATGCGATATTCCATGATTGCCATCTTCTCGAAGACGGTGTTCTGTGCACGCCAATCGACGTAATTGGCGGCTGAGACGGCGAACATCGGAATGCCAGGAAAGCTCTCCTGCGGCGGCACGTGCCAGATCTTCATGATCCGATCGGCCTGTGGATAGGGCAGGGCACGCAACAACACTCCGTTCACCACGCTGAAGATCGCGGTGTTTGCGCCGATCCCGAGCGCCAGCACCAGGATGGCAACAACGCTGTAGCCGGGATTCTTGATGATCACCCGCAAAGACTGCTTTAAATGAGAGAGCAACATGTCCGCCCCTTCTTCCCCTTGGACGGATGTACAGGCAATTTGTTGGCCAGCGCAGGCGCCGGCTTGCCTGATTTCGCATCCCAACTCGGCATTTTTCGAGGGAATCTCGACCTGCCGACGATCGCAAACGAAAGGTGGGAAGGAAAGCGCGATTTCGTGTCCGCTCGCGGAACTCCGGTGTGCGTTTTCGGACACTGTTCACCCTGGAAGCAGACTGTGTCCGGCCCACCGGCGCGGCCGGACATTTAGTTGGCCCTTGGGGCCTGGCCCACCTTCTTCGGGACTAATCTACGCCGCGGTTGCCTCACCTTTCGCGGTTTGGACAGGTGGGCACGATGCACCAGGGGGCCGTCCTATAACAGTGCCTTGAGGTCCAAGCATGAGGATCGAAAAGGCTCCGGCTTTCTCGCAAGCTAACAGTGACGGCCACCGATCCCACTCAAGCCAAAGGCAGGCTTGAGTGGGCCACCACCCACCCAAGGGACAGTACTTTCGCGGGCATGAGTTGCCAGGCAAGGTGCAGGCGGAGTTGAGCGCACCGGCAGCAACAAGGGCGATCAATTGATGGAAGGGCAAGGCATTTCAGCCCGTCCTCGCCAAATCGGCAGGAACGCCATAATTTTCATATTGACCTGGGCTCACGGCCAGCACACAATTCCACAGCCAGTTCCTTGGGCGTGGGAGACCTTATGTGCAACAGCCGCTTCGTATCTGGTGTCACCAGCCTGCTATTGCTTGCCGCATCATTCGCGGTCGGGCAATCGAACGTGGAAACGATCCAGCCGACATTTACCACGATTGACGTGCCAGGAGCGGGGTTCACAGGCGTGGAAGGAATTAACGCGAACGGCGACATGGTTGGATATTACGGCAAGACGAATAGCGGCCCTTTTACGTCGTTTCTGTTGAGCGGCAGCAATTTTACATTCTTCAATTATCCCGGCGGGCGCTCCACCTTGGCGACTGGAATCAACGACTCGGGATTGATCGTTGGTTATGTCGGTAATCTTACGGTACGCGGTTTTCTCTACGACGGGACGAATTTCACGACGATAAGCGATGGCAGCGATAGCGCCACTTTCACGATAGGCATTAACAACGCCGGATACGTGACAGGCGGAACTGGGAGCATCGGGGCGACCACAGGATTCGAGGTGCGCGGGGGACATTTCAAGAAAGTCTCGCCGCCAGGAAGTTACGTATACGTATATGCAACGGGCATCGACAATTTTGGTGATGTGGTGGGATACACAGACTCGGGCGGCAACTCGAAGGGGTTTCTATTTGAGGGGGGGACGTTCAAGACTGTCTCTGTTCCCGGGTCTCTTCAAACGCAAGCCTCGGGTCTGAATGACAGCGGAATGGTTGTGGGGTGGTACGACGTATCCGGGGGCTGTTTCTGCGGTTTTGCCCTAGTGAATGGAAGGTACGCTTCGTTCACCTATCCCGGAGCAAAGGGGACATTCCCGAGGGGAGTCAATGCCGCCGGTCAGGTAGTTGGGGAGTACACGTTTGACTTTCAGACTTACTACGGTTTCGTGACGAGTCCGATCCGCGCCGCCGATATTCGATAGCACGATAATGACCTTGAGTGTGGCGCCCCAAACAGTGATTTCCGCACCATTTAGGACGGGGGCGCGGTCACGCGCCCCAGTTAGCCTTTTTAGAAAGTGATCCAGTGCGCGACCCACGCGTGGTTTGCGTTGTTCGGGTTCATCAAAAAGTCGCGTATTTGGTCGGCAACCTTCCCTGTGGCTGTGTAAGTAGGATGCGCAAAGTCTCCCCAAAAGTGCATTTGATCCAGCGGGTCGCCGAAACGAACATCTCTGTTACGGTTGCATAGACCGCTCTGGCCGTTACACCATACAAGATTGTCAAAATTCCTGGGCGTACTCCCGCTCGCCCACAGATACGGTCCCCAGTCGAACCATGGCGCAGTGCCTGTACCGTCACTCTTGTAGATTACAGTTCCCGAATACGAGTCGTTGTTTTGGACACTGGCATCTTGGTTGATCTGCGCCACAATGAGTCTCTGTACCGCAAATCCCTCCTCGTAGCTAAACGGCTCTGGGCTCATACAGCCCACAGTAATATTGGTGCCTTGCGGGTTTTGCGCATAACCCCCGTAAATTCGAGTGGTGACGAAAACCTGATGTAGATTTGGGTAACGGGG
>Ga0070741_10005273_pt1 | contig 28882 bp, 38 predicted proteins | sample Coa_R1_4_FD_66440 | JGI IMG/M metagenome (GOLD analysis project Ga0070741, IMG submission 66440) | Surface soil microbial communities from Centralia Pennsylvania, which are recovering from an underground coalmine fire - Coalmine... | ecosystem: Environmental > Terrestrial > Soil > Unclassified ... | reverse complement strand
CCGAAAAAGGGGGAACATGAACCGCTCCGCGAGGCGTGGGAAAGTTATTTCCGTGCGACCGGCGCAAAGCAGTTGCCCGCGTGGGCCGCGCCGGCTCTCGCCATGGCCGTCTTCGCTCAAAAGCGCCTGTCTATGCCCAAGACTCAGACGACCATCGGGAAAATAAAAATGTGGATTTTCAACCGCCGCGCGCGGAAGGCCGGGGAGAAAATCTCGGACAAAATTCATGAGGTCGAATCGCAAAAATGATGCCGCACACCGGAATTTTCGGTCCGACACAGTGCGGAAAAACCACCCTCGGGAAGTCGCTTTGCACGGACTGGGAGCGTCGGAAATGGAGCTGCCTTGTTCTCGACCCGCTGGGATCAAAGTGGCCTTGCACTTGGCAGACGGAAGACGCCGAAGATTTTATCGCCAAGGCCAAACAGGCGAAAAATTGCAAGCTCTTCGTCGACGAAGCCGGGTTAACGATCAATCGCGAGCGGGCCATGCAGTGGCTTTTTGTGACCGCGCGGCACTGGGGGCATCAGACGTTTGTTTTGGGACACGCGGGCGGGCAGTTACTTCCGGTCATGCGTCAGCAAATCGGCGTCTTGTACCTTTTCCGGACCCACCCCGACGAGGTCGACATGTGGCAACACCAATTCATAGGCTCCGACCTGTCGCGCGCGGCCCAGCTGCAGCAATACGAATTTTTGAAGGTTGAGCAGTTCGCTCCGGTGCGCGGCCCGCTCAAGCTCAACTTAGCGGTTTGAGCGATGCCCTACGTTGGCGGAAAGTCACAAGCTGGAGTGTACCAGCGAATCATTAATCTGATTCCGCCGCACCGGGTTTATATAGAGCCTTTCCTTGGCTCTGGCGCCATCATGCGGTTGAAAAAACCGGCTGAGGTTTCAATCGGTATCGAACTCGCTAAGGCCGTGAACTGTGAAGCCTGCGAGACGATTCCGGGGGCGGTTGTTTTGCGCGGCGATGGCATGGCTTTCCTCGAAAAATATCCATTCCTTGGTGACGAATTTGTTTACTGTGACCCGCCCTATTTGATGGAAACGCGCCGCTGCCAGCGCGGTTATTATGCCTTTGAGATGTCCCGGGAGGATCACGTGCGGTTGCTTGACCTGATAAAAACGATTCCAGGTAAGGTGATGATTTCAGGTTATCCGTCGCGGCTCTATGACGAGGCACTTTTGCCATGGCCGTTTTCGTGGCGAAAACAAACCTTTGAAGTCGAGACCCGCGCGCATACCAAGGCCACGGAAGTCTTGTGGTTTAATTACGATCCGCCGGCGCGGTTGCATGACACGCGGTTTGTCGGAGAGGATTTCCGAGAGCGTTGGCGGATTGAAAAACGCCGGCGGCGTTGGCGGGCTCGGCTTGAGAAAATGAATCCGCTGGAGCGGGACGCTCTCTTTGTTGCGTTGACGGAAGTAATGGCGCGGGATCCTCGCGCCGTTTCCGGCGCTGCGGGATCCTGACGCCATTTCTGGCGCTGCAGGCCTTGCGGCCGCCCTCGCCGAAAGTGGCGTTACCGCCGGCGCCGGCACTCATCGCCGAAAACGGCGTTAATCGATCGTGCCGTGAAAATCCCGTTCATTTGCGGTCATTCGGACGTATTCCGGATGAAATGCGATAAATCGTAGGGCTTTACCGAATACCGGGTAAGGGTCGAGCGTTGGAGCGTGAAAAGTTTCCTAACTCATCCGGCAACCATTTTCGCCGCCGGCGTCCTAGTCGGATACATGTTTTCCGACCGCTTGGCCTTGGTAACGGGTTTCCGGAGTCTCCCTCGTTTCTGACATGAAAGCTCTGACTCATCCCGCCGTCCTCCTCACTATCGGCATCCTCGCCGGCTACATGCTGAGCAACCGCCTGGCCTCCATTCCGGGCATCAGCTCGCTTCCGAAACTCTGACGCTTTGCGCGCCCTGATTTCGGCCCCGTAACTCAAAAGGCTCTCGCACCATGAGACAAAACACACTCGTCAACGGCCTCTCCGCGATCACGGCGGGAACCACGGCCACGGCCCGCCTCACGCCCGGCCGCCGTTATCACGGCCTCACCATCTTCACCACGTCCGGTTCCACGCCGGCCGAGTGCGTCGCCTCAACGATCATCGGCGAAATTCGCCTGATTGTGGGCACGAAAACCATCCGGAAACTCACCGCCGCGCAGATTCTCGCCATCGCGGCCCTCAACAAGATCACTGTCCCGACCGGTGAACTCCCCATCTTCTTTTCCGAGCCGTGGCGCGCAAGTGTCATGGGTGAAGAGTCGACCAGCTGGGATTTGACCCAGATTCCGGGCACGCCCTTCATCATTCAAATCGACATGCTGACCGGCACGACGAACCCCGGCGTCACCATCGTCGAGCACTGGGACAAGCTGACCAACGTCGACCAGAACAAAAAGCCGTTTCTGGAGATCGTTTATCAGTCCTCGCTCTTCAAGAACGTCGCGACCGGCGATCAGGATATCACCGAAATCGACATCGACCACTTCATTCAGCGCATCCTCTTCACGGCCGGTTCGGGTATCACCAAGGCTCTCGTCGTGCGCGACGGGGAGACGGTTCACGAGCTGACCAAGACGCAGAATGACGACATGCTGAATGACCACGGCCTTGCCGGCAGCGCGTTCGATTACGCGCTGGTGTTTGATTACACCCAGCAAGTGACCGATGCCCTCAGCATCGCGAAGAGCCTCGACGTTCGCGTCACCTCGGGCGGCACCCAGACCCTCACCGCTCTAATTGAGCGCCGGAAACAGGACTTCAACAGCTGATTCCCGGCCTCCCGCAATCCTCGCCCGGCGGAGAATAGATTTCCGCCGGGCTTATGAAAGGCAGCAATGTCCGATACCAGCAGCACAGATACGGGCGGAGGCGATCTCACGTTAGCGGGCATTCTCGACCCGCTGACTGGCTTTCTTTCCAAGGGCACGGAGACCTATTTGGAGGTCACGGGCCAGCAAGCCGCGAACAAAAATTCCGCGCTCAGCACTCAGGCTGCCATCGCGCAAGCCCAGGCTGACAAGCTCGCCGCCACCAACGCCGCCAACCAGACGGCAAGTCAGTGGATTCCCGGCGTCAGCAACACAGTTGTTATCGCCGCCGGAGCGGTCTTGGTCGGTCTGGCCGCCCTCGCCCTCCTCGCCAAACGTTAACCATGCCCTCAGCCGCGACAGGCTTGGCCGGACTCGGTGGAGTAGCCGCCGGTGCCGCCGCCCTCGGCAGCGGGGGCGGGTTCCTCTCTGCCCTCTCTTCCCTCGGCCCCAGTTCCGCGCCGGCAACGTCGAAATCCGGGGACATCAGCTCCGGCCTCAACGATTCCGGAAGCGGGCTCAGCTACAACGCTGGCGGGGGAATTTCAACCGGAGTCGTCGCCATTATCGCCGTAGCGGCCGTGGCCGTCCTCTTTTTGCTCAAGAAAAAATGAAACTCGCGACCGTGTGCCTCCGCGCCATGCCGTTCGACGACGAAGCCGCCCAGATGATGGCGAAGCTGCCGTTTGACGCGCCGTTCGCTTGGAGGGACTGGCTGGAGCGGGAAATCCGTTCCGGACGCGCCCGCGTGCTTTCTCTCGACGTTGGCGGGGAACGGGCGGGGACGGTCGTTTACCGTGTCGACGAGCAGGAAAAGCGCGAATTGCGCGTCCTCGCGGCCTACGCGGAACACTCTCAAAACCTGACGCCTGAAATTTTCTCCGCCGTCGAAGACTTGGCGCGTGAAAACGGGTGCGTCAGCGTTTGCTTTTCCACCATCCGGCCGGGCCTCGTCAAGCAAGGCGCGTCCGCCGGCTACCGCGTTGCGGAGGTCTTCATGGCAAAGGACATCGCATGAGTTTTTCCCGCTCATCCTCCGCCACCTCCAACACGGAGACCAACCAAAACCAGCAGGTGGAAGCCGGTCAAAGTGGAATCGCGGTCGGAGCCGGCGGCAACTTCACGCAAATTGACGCCGGCGCGGTGAAGGCCGGAACCGATGTCGCGAACAGCGCGTTGAACGCAAATCAGGCTGTCACGACAAAGGGGCTGGAAACCGCCGTCGAGTTTGCCAAGGCAAACGCCGATTTGGCGACCACCGCCATTCAAAAAGGCGGAGAAAATCTCGACACGTTTGCGCAGTCCCTTTCCGACCAAGCCGCCTCCCGGGCGAGCGCCGATGCCGCCGCGCGCCGGGACGAACTCTCCCTTGCCTCCGATCTTACCGGCGAAGTCGTACGGGCGAATCAGCCGGCCGACGTGACCGGTCAGGATACCACAATAACCCTCGCAAAGTACGGGCTCGCCGCCGCCGCAATCGTCGCGGTTGCGCTCCTTTTCGTCGCGAGAAAATCCGCCTAACATGCCCGAGGTCATTCAAGGTTTAAAATCAAGCCGGCTGGTGAAGACGATTCCGCCGGGCAAGGTCGACACGTTGGAAGTGGAGGCGAATTTCTTCTACGTCCTCGACTCGCAAGCGCCGCTGCAGATTCTCTACGATGACAGCCCGTTTATTGACCACGACATCGGCACCGGGTTGCAGTTGCCTCCGGGGCAGACGTTCAAACGGCTGACCATCCGGAATACGTCGCTGATTACGACGACCACGGTTGTCCTATTCGTCGGTCTCGACAACTACATCGACCACCGGCTGAACCTCGTGCGCTTGGCCGCCGGCCGTTACCTGCCAATCATGGAGGGGAAGACCCGCATGGCCGTGGCGCCGATTACCTCCTTGGCCGCGTCCGGCTCCGGCGGAGATCACCTTGACCTTGACGGCGTGACGCCGGCGGACGGTGGCAACATTCTTTACTCCGACATTAAACGGCAAAGCGTTGTCGTGACCAATTTGGACCCGGCTTCAAACCTCGTGTGGTCGAACGGTGCCACTCCGACCGACGTTGTTGGCGGCGTCATTTTCCCTCAGCGGCAAGTCATCCTGCCCGTCTCGGAATTTATACGGATCAAAAATCCAACCGGCAGCGCCATTGCCTGCTATATCACCGAAATTTGGACGACGGCTCTCTTGGCAATTTGATGCGTGTATCGGCAAATTCAGTCCATCCCGACGCCCTGGCTGTACGAGCAGCCCGGCTTCACCTTTCGCCTGTGGAGCAACTTCGCCAAGGGGTCCGGAAAATTCGTGTCTGCGGACTACGCGCCTGTCGTCGTTACCGGCGCGACGCACACAGACCCGGCTTCGGAAACCGCGTCGTTTGTGTCCGCGACCTACTTTCTTTCGATCGTGGCGGGCTCGACGCATTCGGATACCGCCTCCGAAACGGCGTCATTCGTCTCAGCGGACTTGTTTTTAGCCATAGTGGCGGGCTCTTCCCATTCTGACGCCGCGACCGAAACCGCCGCTTTTATTTCCTCGGACTATTTCAATGCAATCGTGCCTGCCAGTGGTTCCCACCTCGACACCGCCACCGCGACCGGTGGCTTTGTCAGCGCCACTTACGCGTAAACTCTGCGTTCACGAGGGCGCGGCCGTCCACTATCGCACGACGATTTTGAACGCCGATGGCAGCATCGCCAAGCGCCGGGACTGGAAGAAAAATTTGATTCTGGATCAGGGTTTGAATCAGATTGCCACCAACGTCATTGCCGCGTGCGCGGCCAATTGCGCGGTTGGCACCGGCTCGCCTGTCCTCCGCCGCGATTCCGGGGCAATCAATCTTTCCCGTTCGGGCACGACGGTCACGGCCTCCGCCGGATTCTTCGTCTCCCTCGACGTGGGCCGAGTTATCAAATTCAACTCGGGCGAGGAAATGCACGTCACGGCGTTCACTGATTCCACGCACGTAACGGTGGATATTTCCGGCACAATTTCCTCGGGGCCGGGCACGGTCTGGTACGTCAATAACACGGGGCTCATCTCCGAATCAAAGCGCACGTCCACCCTTGCCTCTGACGTTGGCGCCAACGGCACCTCTTTCTCGGTCGACACGATTTCATATCAGCGGACCTTTATTTTTTCGGCCGAAACCGGAGCCGTGACCTATCACGAAATCGGTTGGAGCCCGGTCAGCTCGGCCGGGGCCAACCTGTTCGGAATGGATATTATTCCCGGCGTCGGGGATAGCCTCGTGACCGGGCAGCAATACAAGGTCGAGGTTGTCCTTTCCCTCAAGCTCTCTCCCATCGCTCCGACCGCCGTGGCGGATTTTGGAAACAATGGTTACGTGACGGCGGGGAATTTCACTTTTGAGGGTCTCGACATCGGTTCAAACGATTCCTCTTTCGGCGTGCTGCGCAGCGATAACAGCGGCCTTATCGACGGCGGAAGCACGATGGAGCCGAGTGCAACCGGCATGGGCAAACTTCAGATTGCAACGTCGACCTGGACTCAAGGCGGCGTAATCGCCGGTCCGGCCTCAACGCCCGGGGCTGTCGCTCCGTCGAGTTATGTCCGGGGCAGCTATACTTCCGGATCATTCAGCCGTCAGGCAACGAGCCAATGGGACGTGTCGACGGCCAACGGCACGCATTACGGCATTTACGTCAATGCCTTCGCCTCGCGCTGCATGTCACTCAAGTACACGAACCCGCAGACAAAGGACTCTTCCCACGTCCTCACGATCATTTTTCAAATTTCGTGGGGCCGAATTTTAACCAACTAAAGCCATGTCCACCGCTCTCCAACAAGCCAAGGCCGCCGTGGCTTCCCAGCTCGGCCTCTCCGGTTTCGATCAGCTCGACGACGGCGCGCAAAACGTCGCCTATCAGAATTTATCCCAAGCCGATCAGGTGCGCTTCACTGACGCTCTCTCTGGATACATTTACACCAATCAGGACGGCTTTTCGACCGACCAAGTGACGCTCGCCCGCGACCGGGTGAAGAGTCCGAATTACAACACGCCGCTGGCGGACACTTCATTCACGGCCGCCGCCTCGGACTTTTTTTCCAACACCTTGGACAACGTCGCCAATTTCGGCCAAGGCATCGAAAAGGCCATCTACGTCGGCGTTGCCATCGGCATTGTCGGCCTCGTGGCCTACTTGGCCGTCCTCGCTCACCGCTCCAAACTCGGTACGCAGTGAACCTCTGCCTGAAAAAATTCTCTGCGCTCGGGGCCGGCGGATTTACCGCCGTCCTGACGCTGGAGCATTTCAACGCCGTCCTGGCCTCGGTCGTGGGGCTCCTCACCATCGCCGGCCTCATCCCCTCCGCCCTGCAACGCTGGAAACGCTTTTTGCGTGAATGCCGTGAAAAAGACACTCCTCCCTCAAAGTAACGTCTGGCTGTCCTTCCTGCTTATTTTCTGGCTGGCGGGATGCTCCACGCTGAAATTTCCCGCCTTCGTTCACAAATCGGCCTCGGGCGCCGTGACCAAGCAGGCCGGCCCGGCGGAAGTGCCGGTTGACGTGTCGTCTTTCGACTCGGCCACGCAAATCCCTCTTGTGCCGGGCTCGAGAATTACCATTGACGTTCCGCCGGCAACTAGCGCCGGAAATGGCGCGCAGGATCTAGCAGCGCCCAAAACGGCGCTGCCTGCGATCGTGCTTAAGACTCACTCCGAGCACGTCCAAGGTCCGCGCGCGTTCACTCCGCCAAAGCCCCCTACCCTCAAGGAACAAGCCGACGCGAACGGCATCGCCAATTACTGGAAGCTTTCGGCTGTGGCCGCCGTGCTCGGCGTCTGGCTGCTCTATCGCGCGCACGGCAAGGCCGCGCTATGCTGCTTTGCCGGCGCCGTGGCCTTCCCGCTTGTCGGCCGGCTGGTTGACGCGATAACGGCCAATTACGTGCTTCTGGGGTGCCTCTGCGTCGCTGGTGGACTCTTTGCCGCGTGGCATTTCATGACCGACGCCAAAAAGGCCGAACTGGAACAGGCCGCCAAGGCTCAATTCTCCAAAATCGGAGGTCCGCTCAGTGTTTCCCCGTCTCCCTAACCTCGACTGCGTCCCGACGCCCGAAACCATCGGTTTCCCCGGAAGCTTTCTTTTGCGGGAGGATGGGACGCCCTATTTGCGTGAAGACGGAAGCTTTCTCATGCGCGAAATATGAGCGGCAAAATTTCAGCTGACCCGCACGTTACCACGCTCTCCGGCACGGAGAAAATCGCCTGCGTCCAAAGCGGAGCGAACAAGCAGCTGACGCCGGCGGACATCCTGTCTTATGTCGTCGCGCAAAATAACACCTTCACCGGGCTGCAGATTTTAAACGGCAAGCTTGGTCTAGGGGCCGATCCGTCGACCTCGGCGCAGGACTCCACCGTCTTGTGCTACATGACGCGCACAACGGCCGTTTCCACCGGCCGGGGTATCCTGCAGCACAATTATTATGAGCTGACGCCGGCGAACAATGGCACGGTGCAAACGGCGATGCTCGGCGAAATCAAAATCGACGGGACGGGCACCGCCGGCGCCGGGCACAGTATCGGCGGAATTTTCCTCGCGACGGACAGCGTCGGCACCGCCGGTCAATTCAGCGGACTTGAGGGCAAGCGCGTCTGTTTGGGCACCTCGGACGCCGGCGCGGCCATTTTCGGCATCACGGATTACAACATGGCGTCCGCCACCGGCCGGACCGCCGTTTGTTTCAATGCCTGGGCGGAATTTTACAACGGCACGCCGGCAACGCCTATCACGACGGGCGGGTTTGTCGCGTACCTCGTCACGACTCCGACCGGTGGCGACCCCACCAAGTTTGTCGCGCTCTCCGCTCCCGCCAATTTTGTCATTCAGACGGGCGGGATTATCAAATCTTACGACGCCGCGAGCTATACGAAATACTGCGGATTCAGCCACAACGGCACAGATGGCATTGTCACGACGAACGCCGGCAACCTGGAACTTGGCGCGGCGGGCGGGTTTGTCATCACGCAAAGCGGCGTTGGCTTCGTTCCGCTCGCGAGCGGGGCCGCCTGCGGCCTCACGTCGAACTATTGGGCCTTTATCGGCACGCATGCGGCCCATGACGGCACCGCCGGGCAAACGGCCACGATTACCACTTTCACGTCCCTCACGTTTAAGGACGGTCTGCTCACTGCTCACGCCTAACCATGCCCACCGTAAAAAAAATGCGGAAACTGGAGTTCCGCCCGCTCAAAAACACGATCAATCCGGAGATGACCTATCTCGACGCGCTCAAGCTGGTTCTTGAGGGCCGGGCCTCTTCGGACGAGGTCGTTGCCATCTGTCACCTGCGCATGCAGCTCAAGCCGTCCGCCGGCTACGTCATGCTTTCCGCCGACGAATACGCCTTGGTGTTGCGCCGGGTCAACGGCTATACTTGGAACGCCGTCGAAGAAAACATCGAGGGCGAGTGTGCCTTCATCGAATACGTCCGGACCCTTCCGGAAATCGACGTTGACGTTTCGCCTGCGGCGTGACCGAGCTGCGGCGCGCGTAGCCTGGCCGGTCACGATTTTTTGCGGATTTCTTTCTCCTTTTCTTGTTCCCGCTTTATTGCGCGGGCCGCGCCGATGCTCTTTTTTCGATGCGCGATTTCAGGATTACGGGCTGCTTTAATTTCATTGGATATAGCCCGTGCTCTTCCACCTTGGCCGAATTCGATTTCCTCCATTGAAGCTGTGCTCCTCGGCGTCGGTTTTGTAAGGTCTAACGGCCTGACTATCGCTGGGAATGCAAACCATCCGTGGGTTTCGTAGAATTGAACCGCGGCCTCCCCCAAGCGGCGCAAAATTTCTGGTGGGGCTATCCCGTGTTTTTCGTGAATTGCTAGCAGTTGTTTTTTGAGCTGTTCCGACATTTTGACGTTAACCTGGGCAGGGAACTGTGGCCCGCGTTCTTCTGTGTTCATTTGTTATAAGCTGGGCGTATAATTTTTGGCTTGCGCCAAGATACTTAAAGTATCTTAGATACCCGGCATGAACACCGCTGCTTCTCAAATCTCCGACCGGCAAACGGCCATCAGCATTGCCAAGGCGCACCAGCGGCTGCGGGACGCGGAAAACACCCTCCTCAGAGCGGCAAAGTCCGGGCAAGTGGACTGGATTTTATCCGCTGCGGAAGACCTCGTCCTCGCCCGCCGGCACTATGAGGACGAACTCATTTTAGGGGCCGATCCGGCCCGCAAAGTCTCCCTTGTCCCCGCCATCAGGCTCAACGGTTCGCCCTGTCCGTCATCCGGCCCCTGCGCCGGCGTGAGCGGTGTTCATCTTTGCGAAGCCGCGCCAGCGGGGGCAGGGGTTTAATTTCATGGCCTTTAGCCGCATGTCCTCTTCGGTTAGCAGCGTTTCGGGTGGGCTCCTCGGCAACCCGACCGACACAGCCACGGCCGCGCTTCCCACGTATGGAGTGCCGCCCTTCCTCTGCCTTTTCGGGACGCGGTCCGACCGTCCCGGCCCGGTCGAGCGGGTGGAAAAGAAAATTCGCGAGCGGTCGACCCGGTCCAAGGTCTGGCCGAACTATCCCTGAAATGTATTATCTTTTTTGCAGCAAAGATGCCCTGCCGATGACGTTGCGAACGCTCGGGAACGTCAGGCGCGAAATAACCTTTCTGCGGTACGGGACTCAAAACGTCATGATCTGCGTTTACGCTTAGCCATGGCCTCTCTCCTCGAAGACTACGACCATTTGATTTTTGAAGCGGTCCGCGACAAGTCCCGCGCGGAAGACGTGCTGCACCAAGCCGCCCGGGACTATATGCGCACCGTGACTGAAATTGAACGCCTGCGCGAAGAGCGGGAGCGTATCCGAATTGCCAAGACGGCGCCCCGGCTCGGCCAACACCAAACCTCGAATCCATTCCTTTCCAGCGATGTCGATTCCCGTTCTCCATCGTCGCGGTGATTTGTACCGCTCAATTCCCGAGGTCATCCTTGTGACTGAATCGCGCGGCCGCGAGGTCTTCGCCGACTCATGGAAGCTCATGAACCGGCTGGACGAACTCGGACAAGATGAAACGCCGATACTCGCCATGACGATTGAAGGCCGCCAGCTGGAGGCCGCCAGCCTGTCCGGGTTGAACATTTATTTACGGCTCAACCATGGCCTAAGCACGTTCCGCCGCATCTGCGGCCGGGGCATGCTCACGACAAAATGGGGCTGGCAAAAATTCGCTGAAACACTGGGTCTGGAACTCGCCCTTTCGACATGAAAAAAACCGACAAAAAACAAATCGCACTGCCCTCATTTTTTAACGCACTGCCCACTTGCCGCGACCGCTTTGCGGAAGCGGCCTTACAAGTCATCCTCCGTTGCGCCTATCCGTTTTCAAAGGACCGGATGGATTCGATTGCGGCTAAAAGTTATGAAATCGCTGACGCGATGATGGCCGCGCGCGGGCAGACGCCTATGTCTATCGACCCGGGCGAATTTATTGCATTCTCCGAAACAATCGCCCGCCACCTTGTTCAGCAAACCCGTTGGCCCGCACCTCCCTCGTCTTGAACAAAGAAGCGTCACCCTCCTCTCAGTTTAAGGTTGTCCTCGGCGAAGAGGCTTTTGGGAAGATCATCGCCCAAGCCGACCACCTCGGGGTAACGCACAACACGCTCTCAACGCTGATTCTGACCGAGTTTTCGCGCGTCAAGCCGGACAAGGTCTATCAGGCGCTAGGCTCAATTCCCGAATCCCTCAAGGGACCACCCGTCCGCAACCCTGCGCGCGTATGATTGAGGGTCTTACTATTTATTGTGCGAAATCGACATTACCTCGAAAGCCGACCCGTCACGAGCTAGAGAAGCCCACCGCCTCCGGGGCGAGCTGAAAGGCTGACCCCCTCCGGATGAGCGAAGCGGCACAGCATTTGTCCCCCGAACTCGTGGCGGAATTTTTCTCGCGACGGATAGCGTTGGCACTGGCGGTCAATTTAGCGGACTTGAGGGCAAGCGTGTCTGTTTCGGCACCTCCGATTCCGGCGCAGCAATTTTTGGCATCACTGACTACAACATGGCGTCCGCCACTGGCCGGACCGCCGTTTGTTTCAACGCCTGGGGGAATTTCTCAACGGCTCACCGCTCACACCTGACCATGCCCACGACAAAAAATGCGGAAACTGGAGTTCCGCCCGCTCAAAAACACGATCAATCCGGGCAGCTACGAGACGAGGAAAACACTCTGCTTAAGGCGGCAAAGTCCCGGCCAATTGACTGGATTTTATCCGCTGCGGAAGACCTCGTACATTGCGTTGAAGATGCTCGGAGCCGCCAGACATGAAATCGCCTACGCACGTTCCACCGTATCTGCGGCCGGGGCATGCTCACGACAAAATGGGGCTGGCAAAAATTCGCTGAAACGCTGGGCCTCGAACTGACCATCTCGACGTGAAAAAGAAGAGCCAGTTCAAGCGCATCAATGGGAAAACCCGCGTCAGAATTTTTATGGGCAAGGCCGTCCTTGTGGACTCGACGCTTCGCCAGCTCTGTCTCTACCACCAGCTCCGCACCGGAAAAAAATTCGACGGGGAATTGATCGTCCAGCTGGCCCTTTCTACACCCGAGACTTTCCGCCGTCCCTGAATGAAGTAACGCACAATACGTTCGGGACGCTCATTCTGAAGGAAATTTCCCGCATCGGGCCAGAAAAGGTTTATCAGGCTCTTGGTTCGATTCCCGAACCACTCAAGGGACCACCAGTGAAGAACCCTACCCGCTTATGATTGAGAGCCATTCTGTTCATTGTGCGAAGTTGACACGAGGAGACCGCCGGGGACGGTTCAGCGGGAAAATTGGATCACTGCACCCCGGTCCGACCCCTCAACAGCCCGGACGAACAAGGCTGCGATCTCGGCAGCCGGTTTTCCTTTCGAAACATCCATTCCGAACTGCCGCAGGGTCTCCGTCGCCCAAGGCGGGCTCACCGCGTTGACGCGGATACCGCGCGGGGCCTCCAACGCGGCGGCACGGGCAAAACCTTCCAGTCCGGCATTGACAAGGCTGATGGCCGCGCTGCCGGGCATCGGGCTATGCGACAGCACTCCGGTCGTCACAGCGATGGAGCCGTTCGCCCGAACGCATTCCAGACCGATACGGACCAAGTTCACCTGCCCCATCAGCTTGCTCTTCAAGGAAAACTCGAAATCGGCGTCCGAAAGTTTGTCGAGAGGCGCAAATTTCGCCTCGCCGGCGACGCTGACCACCGCATCCACGGGGCTGATCGAATGGAACAGCGCGCGGATGGAAGCCGGATCGGCCAAGTCGACTTTGACGGCCGTGCTGGCACGACTTGCTTCAATTACGTCATGTCTGGCCTTAAGAAGCCTGACGACTTCTTTGCCCAAGGTACCGGTAGCGCCAACGACAAGGATTTTCATAGAGGCAGATGCTAACCCATTCCCGGCCGCCTGCCAATTGCTGCGGATTTTTTGGTTAATTTTCCGCAGGGACACCGACAAATTTTGCGAGGTGTCGATCGGCCGTCGCGAGAGCTGATCTATCCCTTCGACGATTCTGGCCCGCCGACCAGGGCAACGTCGCAAGGGCTCGGGCTCGGAGCCGGCAAAGGACTCGATTGGCCCGCCTCATTGAGGCTTGGGGATCGAATTAACCGGTTTTTGAAAGAGTCGCGCTCATTATTAGCCCAACCAATTGAACGCCGGTTTCTTTTATTACTAATAAGATTTATTTATCGAAATTGGCGGCTTGGGGCTTGACTCAAAGAACTTGCAACAGTGCCTTCTCGCAAATTACTCGCCCTAAGCGAGCCCGACCCCACTTCTTCTAAAACCAGCCTTCAATCTCCAGCCAGATTGGAAGCCTCAACTCAAAACCGATAAACAATGAATCCAACCTATCCTGGCGTTTATATTCAGGAAGCTCCCAGTCCCGTCCATCCTATTACCGGAGTTGCCACTTCCATAGCAGCTTTTGTTGGGTACACAGACAAAGGAATCGATAACCGCGCCGAACAGCTTTTCAGCTATTCCGATTTTGAGCGGCTGTTTGGCGGCCTGGCTTCGGACAGCGAACTGAGCTACGCCGTCCAGCAATTTTTCAACAATGGCGGCGCGCAAGGTTACGTGGTGCGGGTGCCGAAGCACGGCGCGAAGGCGTCCAGCCTCGGTCTGATTGTGGCCAACGCCTCGACCAACGTCTGGAAATTCTTCGCCTTGAGCAGCGGCACCTGGGCTGACGGAAATCTGCTCGTCGACATCGATTTCAACGGCATTGGCGATCCCATTCCCGGCATCATCTCGGTCAGCGGAACCGCGGTCACGGGAGCGGGCACCCAGTTTACTGCGCTCGAGGTCGGGCAATGGTTGGAATTCGCCGGCGACACCAGTGCGCCCCGTTCCCTCTATCAGATCAAGACAATCACCGACGACACGCACGTGGTTCTCCAGAGCGGTCCCGCCTCGGCCATCACGGGTTCCACCGCGGCGGTGTACATGGACAACCAAGCCTGCAATGTGACGATCACCAATCTGCAGGACGGAACGGTCGAGTCGTTCCCGGATGTCTCGTTCAACGCCAACAATGCCAATTACATTCAGAATGTGCTGAACGACCCGGACACCGGGTCGCAATTGGTTAACGTCACCCCGCCGGCCACGTCTGACAGCCTGCCCCCGGTGCCGACCGGAATCGTCGGTACGCCGGTGACCATCGGCGACGTGATCCATTCAATTTGCGGCGGTAGTTCGGCCGTGTCGGTCACGGCCACGGCCAGTTCGTCCAAGGTCACCGGTTTCACCGGGAGCGCGACGGCGGGACAAATCGTCATGTTCGATACCGATCCGGACACGCTTTACACCGTCGCTTCATTGTCCGGCACAAACCTGACGCTGACCTCGCCCTTTACCGGCCCCTCCGGCACGGCGCACGTCACGGTGCTGAACTCGGTGGCAAACGACGATTGGTATCTGACGATGAGCGTGCAGTCCCCGGCCACGGCGCCGGCGCCTCTGCCGATCACGGTTAAAATCTTTTCCAAGTCGGTCAGCTCGCCGTCCCTTTCCCTTTCCGGTATCGCGGCCCAGATCCAGACGCTGCTCAACAACGCACTGAGCGTCGCCCTGCCCGGAGCCTCGGTTCACGTCTCGGCGGTAAATTGGTCGGGCACGTCCGCGATCCGCCTTTACGGCATTCTGCCGAACTTTCCTGACGCGGTCTTCGACTTTTCCGCACCGGCGAGCGGCAGCGATCTGGCCAGCGCGCTCAAGCTCGAGAGCACGTCGCTTTTGATCCAAAACGTCAGCCACTACGCCCTAAGCACCGGCAATCTTTTCCCGCTCAGCGGCGGCAGCACCTTCACCACCATCAGCTCGTCCACCGCGGGGTCGGACGGCTCAGGCCTGCCACAGACGGCGGACTTGATCGGCGATCCGAGCCAGTTCACCGGAATTTACGCGCTCGATAAGGTGGATCTGTTCAATCAGCTCTGCATTCCCGATGCGACGCGGGCTTTGCCGGGAAATCCGAACATGCTCGATCCCACGGTGGACCCGAATGCGATCTATTCCACCGCCATCGCCTATTGCGACAAGCGGCGGGCGTTCCTGCTGCTTGATTCGCCGCCAAACATCAACACTGCGACGGCCGCGATCGACTGGAAGTCGACCCTCCTCACGGTCAACGACCCGAACGGTGCGGCTTACTTCCCCCGCCTTCGGCTGCCCGATCCGCTCAACAACAGTCAGCTTCGCACCTTCGCCCCTTGCGGCGTGGTTGCGGGATTGTATGCGCGCATCGACGGCTCGCGCGGCGTCTGGAAGGCCCCGGCCGGGATCGAGGCCACCCTTACCGGGGTGCAGACGATGACCTACAAGCTGACCGACACCGAGCAGGGCGCGATCAATCCGCTCGGCCTCAATTGCGCGCGGATTTTCCCCGTCTATGGTCCGGTGATGTGGGGGGCGCGCACGCTGGTGGGCGCGGACGCCGAAGCCAGCCAATGGAAATACGTGCCGGTGCGCCGGCTCGCCCTCTTTATCGAGGAGAGTCTCTACCGCGGCACCAAATGGGTGGTGTTCGAGCCTAACTCCGACCCCCTCTGGGCATCGATCCGTCTCAACGTCGGCGCGTTCATGGACGGCTTGTTCCGCCGGGGCGCATTCCAGGGAAAAACCGCCGACCAGGCTTACTTTGTGAAATGTGACGGCGAGACCACGACCCAGGCCGACATCGACCAGGGAATCGTCAATATCCTCGTCGGTTTTGCACCGCTCGAACCGGCGGAGTTCGTCGTCATCACGATCTCGCAGATGTCCGGACAAGCCCAATCTTAACCATCAACTCACAGCACAACTAAAAAGGAGCTCATCATGGCCGAATTCCCCGCCAATCCGACCCGTTTCGATCCCTACAAAAATTTCAAGTTCCGTCTCAAGTGGGACGGGCGTTACGTTGCCGGCATCAGCAAGTGCACCTCCCTGAAACGCACGACCGAAGTGGTCAAGCATCGCGAGGGCGGCGATCCCAGCACCAGCCGCAAATCACCGGGCCGCACCGAATTTGAGGCGATCACGCTGGAACGCGGCGTCACCTACGACCAGGAGTTCGAGGCTTGGGCGGCCAAGGTCTGGCAAATCCATGCCGGCCTCGGCTCCGAGGTTTCGCTGCTCGATTTCCGCAAGGACGTCATTCTCGACTTCTACAACGAGGCGGGACAGCTCGCCTATACCTACCATATCTATCGCGCGTGGGTCTCCGAATATCAGGCGTTGCCCGATCTCGACGCAAATGCCAACGCGGTGGCCATTCAACATCTCAAGCTGGAAAATGAAGGCTGGGACAGAGACACTTCGGTAACCGAACCGGTCGAACAAAGCTACAATTCCACCCACGCTTAAGCGCGGTTGGTGGACTGTCCTGACCGGACAGGAGTGGATTGCCGCCCCTATATTCTTCCATGCGGACGACCGTGCGCAATTTTGGAGGCCTAAAACCCTTGCGGGACGGCCTTTTGCTGGAGGCATGGGAGCGCTCGGCCGTGGCGGGCGATTCCGGTCGCGCCGCCGCGCTCCTCTCCTCGGCCTGCCCGGACACCAGCGTCGAGCATTGGGAAACGATTGGGCTGCCCGAGGTGGTGCTTCAGCTCGCCCGCTTGCGGCAGCTGAGCTTTGGCTCCGGTCTTACCGCCTATTTGCCGTGTTCCCATTGCGGCGACCGTCTCGAATTCCAGATCGACCTGGCGCAAATCATTCCGCATTTGGAAACGCTCTCCACCGAAACGATCGCCGAGTGGACCTGCGGCAGCGACCGGTTCTCGATGCGGCCCGCCAATCAACACGATCTGGCCGAAGCCGGAACCCAGAACGATCCGGAAGAGGCCCGCTGGGTGCTCTTGCAACGTTGCACGAGGATCAACGGCCAGCCGGTTACGGACGAGAACAGTGCCGCGCTGCGCGCCTCCGAGGCCCAGGCGATGGAGGCCTTCACCCGGCTTCATCAGGGCGCGGAAATCACCTTCCACGTCGCATGCGTGAACTGCGGTCATGCGGAGGAGACCGATCTGGACATGGCACGTTTCCTGTGGGCCGAGGTGCGGCACCGCGTCAGCCGTTTGTTTCGCGACGTGCATGAGCTTGCCTCCGCCTACGGCTGGTCGGAAGACGCGATTCTCGCCATGCCGGCTCATCGGCGCGCGCGCTATCTGGAAATAATCCAGTCATGAGCACCCTCCTCCAACGTTTGCTCGATCGGAACCGCGCACCGCTTTCGGCCCTTCAGCCGGTGATGCCGTCGGTCTTCGCGCCCTCCGCCCGGACGGGGGCCGAGGCCGAACCAATCGCTGAAACGGGAGAGCCGGTGGAGAACTCGACCTCCTTTCCGCCCCCATCCGCGCCGGAGCGCACGCCGGGAAAAATGGCTTCGACCGGCGAGGCCAACTCGGCTGCCTCTTCTCCGACCGTCGGCGAACAGCCGCATCCGATATCGGCCTCAAGTGCGCCGATCCGCCCGCCACCCCCCGCCCCTCAACGCAAGGACACTGCCCGGGAACCGGCGCCGGTCGAAAAATCGTTTCCTGGTCCGGCCGGTTCGCCGCCGGCAACCGGTCGGCCCGGCATTCGCCAGAAATTTCCGGGCAACGGCCCGGTTACGAAAACGCTCGTTCCGCGCGATCTTGCCCGCCGGGCCGCGCCGCCAATTGCCAAGCCGGGCCTGATTTCAACGAACCCGCCTTCGGAAGGGCGGGCATCGCCCACGCCCAACCCTGCCGATGCAGCCGAACCGAAGCCGGCGGCAAAAGCCGAACGGGCCAAAACCATGCTGGCTTCAACCCTACAGTGGATTGCGGGCCAGCCGCTGCCGAACCCGGGGAGGCCAGCGCACGAATCGCCGGCGCGGCCCGAGGCGACGACGGAAGAGAATATTTCCCGCGCGAGCGAGCCGGCCGCCTCCCGCCGGGCCGATGACGGGGCCGGCTCTCTTCCGCCGATGAGCCGGGATCCCATCCCGCTGCGCCAGGCTGAAGGTTCGGCGAAAAAAAATTCGCGGCATGACGAACCGGCGCCGCCTTCCGTGGAAGTGAATGTCTCGATCGGGCACATTGAAGTGAAATCCGCCCCCTCCAGCCCGCCGCCGAGACGGGCCTCGGCCCGGCCCCGCTTGACGCTGGAAGAATTTCTAAAAACGCCGCGCCCGGGAGGTTCACGATGAGCGATTACCTCGCGGTCGCGGGAGTCAGCGCGATTCTAAAGCAGACCTTGATCGATGCCCTGGCCCTCAACGGCCCCAGCACGATTCTCGACATGGCCACGCCGGTAACGGTCGGGCCGCCCGACCTCGTCACCACCGGCACGGAGGAGTTGGCGCAGTTGAATCTTTTCATGTATTACGCCAGCCACAACGCGGCGTTCCGTAACCTGTGCCTGCCGTCCGTCGACAGCCATGGCAACAAACTCACCAATCCGCCGCTGGCCCTGAATCTTCATTACCTGATCAGCGCCTACGGAAAAAATGAATTCGATGCCGAAATCACGCTTGGTTGGGCGATGAAGGTGTTTCACGACAACCCGATCTACAATCAAAGTGACATCAGCAACCTGCTGGCGGAAATGTCGGGCAGCAGCGTCCCGGAAGTCCAACTCCTGATTCAGACCACGCTCGCCACCCAGGTGGAATCGATCAAGGTCACGCCCGAATCGCTGTCGAACGAGGAGATCGCCCGCCTGTGGATGGCTTTTCAGACCCACTACCGCACCACCACGTCGTACCAGGTGACGGTGGTGCTGATCCAGGACACCTCGACGGTCAAATCCAACCTCCCGGTCCAGTCCCGCAACGTTTTGGCGTTGGCCCAGCCTCCGCCGGTGCTGAAGGGAATTTCGCCGACCAACCCCGCGGTCGGCGACATGCTCACGCTGACCGGCTCGCACTTCCTCGGCAACAAGGCGAGCGATACCATGGTGCAGTTCGACGGCATGCTGCCACTGGTGCCGGCGGCTTCGGTGCAGGATTCCACCGTGCGGGTGAAGATGCCGGCGACCGTGCCGGCGGGCGTGCGCAGCGTGCGGGTGGTCCGGAAGGTGAGCTTTGGCGTGTCCACCGATCCTCATCCCGGTTTCTCGTCAAACTCGCTGCAATTCTTCTTCGCTCCGACCATCACCACGCCGCCGCCCGTGACCGCCGCTGTCGCCACCACGCTTTCGCTCGACGTGACCCCACCGGTCGGGCGCGAACAGCAGGTGATGCTGATGGTGGGCGATTATGCCGTTCCCCTGCCCGCCCGGCCGCCGGCGGCTCCGGACTTTTCCGCCACCCTGAATTTTCCCATTCCGGCTGACTTTCCCCACCGCACTCCGCCGGTTGCGCTGCCCTTGCGGGTGCAGGTCGACGGCGCGCAGAGCAAGCTGACCCTGGATCAAAACACCGGCAGCCCGACGTACGGGCAATTCCTGCCCCAAGCCACGATCACTCCATGAAGCCGCGCGTCCTCGAATCACAGCAGGCTTGGCTGGCGGAAGCGCTGGACCGGATTTATCGCGCCATCACGGCCGATGCGTCCGGCGGGCAGGACGGCCCGGCGGCGCGATCCGAGCCCGCCGCGGAGGCCGCGCCCACGCCGCTCGATCATTTGCGCCGCGGGTTTGGGCTCAGTCCGTTTGAATGCGACCTGCTCCTCCTCTGCCTCGGATCGGAACTGGAAAGCCGCTTTGGCCAGGCCTGCGCCGCGGCTCACAACGATCCGCGCCTGGCCCAGCCGACCTTCGGTCTCGCCATGGGCGCGCTGGCCGATGCCCACTGGAGCGCGATGGCGCGGAACCGGCCGTTGCGCTACTGGCATTTCATCGAAGTCGGCGCCGGCGACCGTCTGGTCAACAGTCCGCTGCGGATCGATGAACGCGCGCTCCATTTCCTGATCGGACTTCCCTGTATCGACGAGCGGCTCGAGCCGACGATTCATTCGCTGCCCGAGCACAAAACGGCGTTGTCGCCCGCGCAGACGCAAAGTGCCACGCTGGCTTCGCGCTATTGGTCGGGGCCGTTTGATGACCCGCGCCAGCGACGGCCCGTCCTGCTTGTCGGAAAGCGCAGTTTCGAGCAGCAGTTGGTGGCACAGGAGGCTTTTCGCGCCATCGGCCTGCGGCCCTACGCCATGCGGGTGTCGGACATCCCGACCAACGCGGCGGAGCGGGAACTCCTCGCCCGGCTTTGCAATCGTGAACTGGTGCTCGATGCCTGGGGGCTCTACCTCCAGTCCGGCGACCAGGACAATGCCGAAAACGTGCGGCATGTCTCGGCCTTTCTTTCGCAGGTGCGCATGCCCGCCGCGGTCGAGGTCCGGGAAAACACCTCGCTGGAGCAGCTCGACGGTCTGCGCATCAACGTCTCCGCTTTGAACTACGCCGAGCGTAAGGCGCTGTGGATGGAAAACCTCGGCGAGTTCGCCGCGAGCATGAATGGCGAACTGGATCGCATCGCCGAAGGCTTCAACTTCGACGCCCCCGCGATCCGCCTCGCCAGCGCCGTGGTCCGCGATACCGCCGCGGAAAGCTCGGAGCCGGGACGCGTTGCCTGGCAGGTTTGCCGGACGCACGCCCGCAAGTCGCTCGACAATCTGGCGCAGCGGATCGAGCCGAAATGCCGCTGGGAGGACCTGGTGCTCCCGCCGCTCCAGATCGACATTCTCCGGCAGATCGTCGCCCATGTCCGCCACCGGCCGACGGTGCATGACCGCTGGGGCTTTGCCAAAAAATATGCCCGCGGGCTCGGCGTCGCCGTCCTGTTCGCCGGCGGCAGCGGCACCGGCAAAACCATGGCGGCGGAAATCATTTCCGTTGAGCTGGAGCGCGACGTTTACCAGATCGACCTGGCCTCGATCGTGAGCAAGTATATCGGCGAGACGGAAAAAAACCTGCGGCGGATTTTTGACGCGGCGGACGAGAGCGCCGCGGTCCTGCTTTTTAACGAAGCCGACGCCCTCTTCGGCAAGCGGAGCGAAATCAAGGACAGCCATGACCGCTATGCCAACCTGGAGATCAGCTATCTGCTGCAGCGCATGGAATCGTACGAGGGCGTGGCCATCCTGACCACGAACATGAAGCACGCCCTGGATACGGCTTTCCTGCGGCGGCTGCGCTTCATCGTCCAGTTTCCCTTTCCCGAGGCGGAACAACGCCAGGTCATCTGGCAAAAGGTTTTCCCGGCGCAGGCACCGCTGCACGAATTGGATTTTCGCCGGCTGGCGCAGATGAACATTTCCGGCGGTGTCATTCGCAACATCGCCATGCATGCGGCCTTTCTCGCCGCGGAGGAAAACAGCCCCATCGACATGAATCACGTTCTCCGCGCGGCCAAGGTCGAGTACGCGAAAATGGACAAATCGCTGACCGGTCCGGAAACGGGAGGCTGGCTATGACCGGCGCCACCGGACAAACCCCGCCCCGCCATTCGCGGCCGCCCGGCGCAAGCCGAAGCGACCGGGCGGCAAGCCGCGCGCCCGGCGGCACCAGCCTGCGCTTCCACATCGATCGTCTGACCCTGCCGCACATGTCGCGCGCCGACTCCGCGCGGGTCGTGGCGGCGCTGCAAAAAAAACTCTCGCACCTCGTCAGTCAGGCGCCGCGGCGCGACTGGCGGCGCCTCTCCGCCCTCGATCGGCTGGATGGTGGAACCATTCCGCCCGGCAGCAAGCCGGAGCAGCTCGGCGAACACCTCGCCGCACAAATCTTCCACCGGCTGAAATGAAAGCGATCCCACCCGCCGCCGACCAACCGAGGAAATAACCCATGGCCATTTCTCCCCTGCTTTTGAAAGGCGCGATCGTCTCGCTCGACCCCGACACCGGTATTCCGCTCGGGATCATTCCGCTGCAATACAATCCCGAATCGATCACCCGTTCGCTCCAGCCTCAAACCATCGGTGACGAGCCGGACCGCACCGAGATCCTGCGGCTGAAGGGTCCGCCGATCGAAACGATCAAGTGCACGGCGGAAATCGACGCCACCAACATGCTGGCGATCGGTGATCCGATCTCGATGGAGTTCGGCATTCAGCCGCAGCTGTCCGCGCTCGAGCTCCTGGTCTATCCTTCCAGCGTCGACTTGATCCTCAACGAGGCGATGTCGCTGCTCGGGACGATCGAGATCGTGCCGATGGAATCGGCTCTCACCCTTTTCGTCTGGAGCAAAACGCGGATCACGCCGGTGCGCATCACCGAGCTGAGCATCACGGAAAATTTCTTCGATCCGCAGCTGAACCCGATCCACGCCTCGGTCTCGCTCGGCATGCGGGTGCTCAACGTCAACGACGTGGGCTTCCTCACGCCCGCCGGCGCTCTCTACATGGTCTACCAAATCGAGAAAGAAGTGCTCGGCCTGCTCTCCAACGTCGAATCGGTGGTGCAGCTCGCCACCCAATAACCGGGGAAAAACCCAACGATGAGCGACGCATTACAGGCCATGATCAAGGCGGCGGCCGGCACCGGCGGACCGACCGACCCGAGCAGCCGCTACCTGAACGCCCCGGTGGAAATGCTGACCAAGCCGGACGGCACCAAAGTCGCCTACTTGCAGCGGCGGATCCTGCCGCAGATGCAAATTTACACCTCGGTCCGGAATTACGTGGTGATCGATGGCGACCGGCTGGACAATCTGGCCTTCAAGTTTCTCGGCGATCCGCTTTTGTTCTGGATGATTTGCGACGCCAACGGCGTCAGCGATCCGGAGTCCCTCACCAACCAGGTCGGCCGGACCATCCTCATTCCAGTGGCGGCGGCCGTTCCGCCAGGAGCGCGCAATGGCTAGCGGACTGTATTTGACGTTGCTGATGGGACCGATGGTGCCGCTGCCCGCGCCCAAAGTGCTGATGGACGCGTTTACCGAGGCGACCGTCACGGTGGCGTCCGGCCAACAGAGCGGATTTCAGCTCACCTTCACCCTGGCCAACCGGTCTCCCCTGCAGACCCTGATGCTGCTCGCCGGCAACACCCCGCTGCAAACCTGGCGTGTCGTCATCATGGCCACGATCGGCGGCCTGCCCCAGGTTGTGATGGACGGAATCGTCCAACATCACGAGGTGCAGCCCGACGCCATGACCGGCTCGGCCAAGCTGATCGTCACCGGCAAGGACCTCACCGCCCTGATGGATCTGCAGCAATTCCAGGGCCTGCCCATGCCCGGCATGAGCCCCGACGTGCGCGTGCTGACCATCCTGGGGAAATATGCGGCCTTCGGCGTGATTCCGATGGTGACGCCCGTCCTTGAGCCGGATGTTCCCGTTCCAACGCAGCAGATTCCGGCGCAGCAGGGAACCGATTTCGCCTACGTCAACCAGCTCGCGACCGAAAACGGCTACGTTTTCTATCTCACTCCCGGCCCGCTGCCCGGATCCAGCCAGGCGTATTGGGGCCCCGAAGTCCGCATCGGCATTCCGCAGCCCGCGCTCAACGTCAACATGGATTCGTGGACCAACGTCGAGAACCTGAGCTTTACCTATTCGTCCGACTCCGCGGTCACGCCCATTGTCAACATTCAGGATGAGACCTCCGGTGCGACCATTCCCGTTCCCATTCCCGCGGTGAATCCGCTCAGCCCGCCGATGGGTCTGGCTCTCCCCATTCCGCAGCGGACCGAGCAGATGACCACCGCGGCCAACCTTACGCCTTCGCAGGCGTTGGCCCAAGGCTTCGCCAAGGCGGTGCAGAACGGCGACGTCGTGCGCGGTACCGGCACGATCGATGTTTTGCGCTACGGGCAAATCCTCTATTCGCGCCAGCTCGTCGGCGTCCGCGGAGCGGGCATCGCCTTCGATGGCCTCTACTACGTCGATAGCACCACGCACACGATCAAGAAAGGTTCGTACAAGCAAAGTTTTGCCCTCAAGCGCAACGCCCTGATCGCGAACACGCCGATCGTGCCGACCCGTCCCTATTAGCCATGGCCAATTCCGGACAATTTTTCGGCAAGTACCGCGGCACCGTGATCAACAACATCGATCCGATGCAAATGGGGCGCATCACCGTCCAGGTGCCCGATGTGGCCAATGTCCTGCCCACGAGTTGGGCCATGCCATGCGCTCCGTTCGGCGGAACCCAGTCCGGCGCGTTTCATGTCCCCGCCCCCGGCTCCTCGGTCTGGATCGAATTCGAGCACGGCAACCCCGATTATCCGATCTGGTCCGGTTGCTTTTGGGGTTCGGCCGCGGAGGTGCCGCCCCTCGCCCTCGCCGGCCCGCCGGGTTTGCAGCAGATCGTCCTCCAATCCACCGGCCAGAATGCGCTCATGATCAGCGACACGCCCGGGCCGACCGGAGGGCTGATGCTCAAGAGCAGCACAGGGGCGATGATTACCATCAATTCCGTGGGCATCACCATTTCTAACGGTCAAGGCGCCACCATCATGCTCACCGGCCCCAGTGTCACGATCAACAACGGCGCGCTCATGATCACCTAGCCCATCCTTCCATGCCCGGCCCCTTACTTCATGTTGGCGCTACGGTCACCTGCTCGCACGGCGGACAGGCCATGCCGACCGTGCCCAATCCGCGCGTGACCGTCGGCGGCCAGCCGACCGTCGCGCTCGCGGCGCCGTGGACCGTGGCCGGCTGTCCGCTCGTTCCGCCCGCGCCCGGACCGTGTGTCACCGGGCAATGGACGGTCGGCACTGTGCGTGTCACCTCCAACGGCCAGCCGCTGGTCATCCAGACCGGCGTCGCGGTCTGCGCGCCGAGCGGCACGCCGCTGCTGCCGATCGTTGCCCAAACCCGCGTCATCGCCACCTGAACACCATGAACGTCAAATTTCCCTATGGATTCGATCCGGTCGGCGCGACGGCGCAGGATAACCTGTCCGATCACATTCGGGACATGGTCGAGCAAATCCTTCTGACCAGCCCGGGCGAGCGGGTCAACTTTCCAACCTTCGGCAGCGGCACGGCGACGCTCGTCTTCAAGCCCAACAGCGACGCGCTCGCCGCCGCCCAGCAGCAAGCCGTCCAGGCCGCCCTGCAAATGTGGCTCTCCGATCTGATCAAGGTGCAGTCGGTGAAAGTCGAGGCCGAGGACGCCACCCTCCAGGTCACCGTCGCTTATACCATTCTGCAAAACCAGCAGCAGCAAACGCAGCAGTTCATCTTCGGCGCGCCGTCCCCATGATGTATTTCTGCACAAACAAAGTCCGCCGCGCGCTCGTGCTGAAAAGCCCGACGCTGAATGGCATCGACTACCTCGAGGTCGGCGGCCCGATCGGCGCGGGTAAGCAGCTGCTTCTAACCATGCTGCACGATGCCCGCGCGCTGAGTTTGAATCTTTCCCAAATCGTGATCACCGGCGGCGCCTCCGATGCCCAGGTCCATCCGGTTTCGGTCTCGCCCGGCACCAACGACGCGCCGTTCGTCGTGACCATTCAGCTCGATCAGTCCGGCGATTTCTCCCCCTACACGCTCCGCCTCATTGCCCAGCCCGGCACGGACGACCCCCCGGACGGAATCGACCCGGCGCTCAGCGAAGTGACGTTCTCCTTCAAGGCCGGCTGCCCCTCGATCGGCGATTGCGTGAGCGACGGCTGCTGCCCGCCCGACCTTCCGCCGGAACCGGACATCAATTACCTCGCCAAGGATTATCTCGGCTTCCGCCAGGTCATGCTCGATCGCATGGCGGTGCTGACCGGCACGTGGCGGGAAACGCACGCCGCCGACATCGGGCTGATGCTCGTCGAGCTCCTTGCCTACGTTGCCGATCACCTCAGTTACCAGCAGGACGCGGTGGGAACCGAGGCTTACATCGGGACGGCGCGCAGCCGCATTTCGCTTCGCCGGCATGCGCGCCTGGTGGATTACCGCATCGGCGAGGGCTGCAACGCCCGCGCCTGGCTTTACCTGCAATTGAGCCCCACCGCCGCGGACGGCACGGTGCTTCCGGCGCTCACGCAGATATTCCCGCGCGTCCCGGGCCTGCCGCCGACCCTCGACGGCAGCAATCCGGCCCAGCTCCATCTTCTGCCCCAACTGATGCAGAGCGCGCCGGCCTTCAGCACGATGAGCGCGGCCACGCTCTATCATGAGCAGAACAAAATGCTGTTCTACACCTGGAGCGACAGCAATTGCTGCCTCGGTCCCGGCAGCACCCAGGCGACCCTGGCGGGCACGCTTTCCTCGCTGACGCCTGGCACCGTGCTGATTTTCGAGGAAGTCATCGGCCCGAAAACCGGCGACCCGGACGATGCCGATCCGGCCAAGCGCTGGGCGGTGATGCTGACCGGGGTGAAGACAAAAAATTACAAAGGCGGAACGCTCACCGATCCGCTCACCGGCACGGCCATCACGGAGATCACCTGGGGAGCCGCCGATGCGCTGCCGTTTCCGCTTTGCCTGTCCTCCACCACCGACATCGAACACGGAACGAAACCCGTGGCCAACGTCAGCGTGGCGTGCGGCAACATCGTGCCGGCTGACCAGGGTCTGTGGATTCCGGCGCCGGAGAATCTCGGCACCGTGCCCGCGACGGTGATTCCCCTCGCGGTCGAGGACACCTGCGCCTGCGGCGGCACCAGCCCGGTTGACCCGCCGCGGCCCTACTTCTATCCGCAGCTGGCCAATCTGCCGCTCACCTTCGCCCGGCCGTTCGATTCTTCCGCCGCCTCGGTCTTCCTCAATCCTCCGGTTTTCGGGGCCGCCCGTCCCGCACCGCAAATCACCGTGACGGACGATTTGGGCAACGTCTGGCCGGTGCTGGATGACCTCCTTTCCCTCGATGGCAACCAGAAGGGCTGCGTGGTGGAAGTCGAATATAACGACGCGGCCTTCCTGCGCTTCGGCGACGGCGACTACGGCACGGCTCCGCCGTCCGGCGCCTCCTTTCAAGCCTATTACCGGGTGGGCAACGGCGCGGTTGGCAACATCGGTCATGACGTCCTCGCCCACGCCCTCACCTCCGTGGCCGGCATTGCCTTGATCCGCAACCCGCTGCCCGCGGCCGGCGGGGTCGATCCGGAAAGCATGACGCATATTCAACAGACCGCCCCCTTCGCCTTTCTCCAACAGTTGCGGGCCGTGACGGAGGACGATTATGGTGCCATGGCCGAACAGGATCCCGCCATTCGCGCGGCGCGCGGCACGCTGCGCTGGACCGGAAGCTGGTACACCGCCTTCGTTTCGATCGAGTCCGTCGCGGAAAATCTGACCGCGGCGTTGATCAAGCGCACGGAAAAGCGCCTCAATCTCCTGCGCATGATGGGCACGGATCTCGATGCGGAAGCCGCCTGGATTGTCGGCCTGCGCATCGAGATGGATGTCTGCGTGGATGCGGACCACTTCCAGGGCGACGTCGAGGTGGCGATCGAAAAGCTGCTCATCACCGGCAACCAGTGCGACGGCCAGCCGGGCATCCTCAATGCCGACAACTTCACCTTCGGTCAGACGATTTACGCCAGCCCGCTGATCGCCGCGGTCCAAAACGTCGAAGGCGTCGCCTCGGTCACGCTCACCGTCTTCCAGCGCATGGACGATCCTTCGATCGACGGCGCGGCGCAGGGCTGGCTGAAGATGGGGCGGCTCGAAATCGCCCGCTGCGACAACGACCCCAACCGGATCGATCACGGCGTTTTAACCCTGAACATGGCGGGAGGCAAATGAACGGAGACTGCCAAAGCTCGGACAAAATGTGCGGTTGCTGCCAGGGCATCACCGCGCATACGCCGCAACCGATTACGAACCGGCCGAGGCTGCCCGCCGTCGCTTACCGCGTGGGAACGCAGCCCGAATTCAAGGCCAGTATGCTGGGCCTGCTTTCCGATCCGCAGTGGCCGGCCCTCTCCGGCCTGCGCACGCGGCTCGACAGCGATTTTTCCATCGCGCTGCTCGACGCCTGGGCGACCGTGTCCGACATCATCAGCTTCTACCAGGAGAGGATCGCCAACGAACTTTATCTTCGCACCGCGGTGGACCAGCGCTCGGTTTTCGATTTGGCCGCCCTGGTCGGATACAAGCCCGCGCCGGGCGCCGCCGCCTCGGCTTACATCGCCTTCACCCTCAACGATGCAACCGGTTCGCCCGAGAGCGTGCTCATTCCCGCCGGCAGCCGCGTGCAAAGCGTGCCCGGACCGGGCCAGAAGCCGCAGGTCTTTGAAACCTCCGCCGACCTGCAGGCGCTGATCGAGTATAACGCGATCCCGGCCCAGACCACGCTGCCCTGGAGCTTCCATCCGGGCGACACCTCGATGTGGCTGGCCGGCACCACCAACAATCTCCAAGTCGGCGATTCCCTTCTTTTTGTCTGTGCCGCCAGCGATCCCACCCAGCAGTTCGCCGATTTTCACTTCATCACCACGGTCACGATCGACGCGATGTCGGGCAACACCTTTGTCGCCTGGGACCAGGGGCTTTCCGACGCGATCAGCGGAACAAACATCGCCGTCTACGCATTCCGCAAAAAGGGCCTGATCTATGGCGCGCAGTCGCCCGACCCGCGCACGCTTTCGCCCGACATTCCGATCATGAAGACGTCGGATTTCACCACCAACGGCTCGGACTGGAATTTCGCGTTGGGAAATTTCGGTTCAAACGGCAACCAGATCTGCCTCGATGCGACTTACGCCGGGCTGGCGCCGGACGC